>WNFI01688961.1_pt1 | contig 38559 bp, 40 predicted proteins | sample 5400471 | NCBI WGS metagenome assembly WNFI01 (sample SAMN13153348, study PRJNA577476) | soil metagenome | isolation source: 100 cm saprolite on Douglas fir-dominated hillslope | place: USA:California | collected 2013-09-17 | reverse complement strand
GCGTCCAGCGCTTGTCGCTGCGCACGTGCGCGTAGTACTTCGGCTCGTTCGGATAGATATGCTCGTCCATGAAGGCGATGAGCTTCTTCCTCAGCTCCTGCACCTTCGGCGTGTAATCGAAGTTCACGCTGCTCTCCTCAGAATTTTCTCGACCTGCTGCCAGCCCAGCTCCGCCATCGGCCGCGCCCGCGAGCCCGCATCTCGCGCATGCGCGGAGGCGGCGGTGCCGTCGACCACGCGCTTCAGGATTCCCTGCAGGATCGCGGCAATGCGGAACAGGTTGTAGGCCAGATAGAAATCCCAGTGCGAGCGGTCTACGGCCGTCCGATTCGTTCTTTTCAGATAAGAATTCAGGTAGGCCTCTTCGGACGGAATTCCCAGCTCCTCGAAATTCAAGCCCGCGATTCCGCGAAAGGCGCCGGGCGGGATGTGCCAGCTCATGCAGTGGTAGGCGAAGTCGGCAAGCGGGTCGCCGAGCGTCGAGAGCTCCCAGTCGAGCACCGCGAGGATCCGCGGCTCGCCCGGATGAAAGATGGCGTTGTCGAGCCGGAAGTCGCCGTGCACCACCGTGGTCCCGGTCTCCGGCGGAATGTTCTTCGGCAGCCAGGCGATCAGGTTGTCCATCGCCTCGACGCGCTCGGTCTCGGAAGCCTGGTACTGCTTGGTCCAGCGCGCCACTTGCCGCCCGATGTAGTTGCCCGGCTTGCCGAAGTCCTCAAGCCCGACGCTGCGGTAGTCGATGACATGGAGCGCGGCGATGACGCCGTTGAGCTCGTCCCAGATCGCGAAGCGCTCGGCCTTCGACATCCCCGGCAGCGACTGGTCCCAGAGCACGCGCCCCTCGACGCAATCCATCACGTAGAAGGCGGTGCCGATGACCGAGTCGTCCTCGCACAGCACGTAAGGCTTCGCCACCGGGAATCCCGCGCCGTGCAGCGCCTTGATGACCTTGTATTCGCGCTCCACCGCATGCGCCGAGGGCAGCAGCTTGCCCGGGGGTTTTCTCCGTAAAACATATTTTTTCCGGTCGGAAGCCGTGATGCGGTAGGTGGGATTCGATTGACCGCCCTTGAACTGCTCAAGCTGCAGAATTTTCAGCTTTAAGTAGCTCTCAAGGGAAGCGACATCGATGCGGTGCCGCTCCTCCACGGGCTTGGTGCCGATGAACTGCTCGAACATGCGCGGTCAAGCTTACCCTAGAATCCCGGCGTATGAGCCGCTCCGCCTTTCGCGTTTCTCACCTCGAGAAAGCCGCTTTCCTGAAGCGGGGACTGCGAGGTTATTTCGAGTACCGCGACCTCGGCGTCAAGCGCGCTACCGGCGGCAAGGTGGTCGCGCACGTGATCCGCGCCCGCCCGGGCAAGGCGCCGCACGGCGAGTGGCATTGGCACGATTGCAAGCTGCAGTTCGTCTACGTGCTCAAGGGCTGGGTACTGTTCGAGTACGAAGGCGTCGGCCGGGTGATGATGAAGGCCGGCAGCTGCTTCTACCAGCCGCCGCGCATCCGCCACCGCGAGATCCGGCACTCGAAGAACCTCGAGATGATCGAGATCGTCGGCCCCGCCGGCTTCAAGACTTTTTCTGCGAAGAAACCTGCAGCCAGAAAGTCACCGGCCCGTCGTTCACGAGGCTGACCTTCATGTCGGCGCCGAAGCGGCCGACATGGATTTTCGAATGCATTGCCTTTGCTTTCTCCACAAACTTGAGAAACAACTTCTGACCTTCTTCGGGCGGTGCGCCGCTTGAGAAGCTCGGGCGCATGCCGCTGTTCGTATCGGCCACAAGCGTGAACTGCGGCACCGCCAGCAACCCGCCCTGAATGTCCTTCACCGAGAGATTCATCTTGCCGGCAGCGTCGGCGAAGATGCGGTAGCCGAGCACGCGCTCGGCAAGCCTCGCCGCTTAATCAGCCGCGTGCGCAGCTTCTGGATCTGGTCCTTGAGAACGAGCTTGCGCTTCTTGAGGCGGCGCAGCTGCAGCTGGTCCTGCGCCGGGTCGCCCGATAGTCTTTGGATCACGTCGTCGAGATCATGGTGCTCGATCTCGAGCTCCTGGAGACGGATGCGGATCTGCACCTTCTCCTCGTCGGTCAGAGCGAAGTCCGACACTCCACACGCGCTCCTGACTGAATATTCCGAGTAGTCCGAGCCGGGCGTTTCCGGGCCCGAAAAAAACTTCATCGTCGCCATCTACCTTTGCGCGCATCCTATCCCTATACTTGGCCAGGGGGAAGGCCCGCCGCGCGTCCAGGGGAGGGATGCGACGAGCCGGGAGCAATATGCGCCGCAGCGAGTACGACGTAACCGATTCCGTTCGCACCACCGACGCCGGTGCCGTCGGCGCTGAAGTCGTGCGCCTTTTCAACGGCCTATACGGTAGGGCCTCCGCGCGGCAACTGGAGCGCGCCTTTGCCGACACCGCCGCGTTGTACCGCGGCGAGCACCCGGACTACCACCCCTGCGACACCCAGTACCACGACATCCAGCACGTCCTCGACGTCACGCTCGCCATGGCGAGGCTGCTGGACGGCTACGGGCGCCGGCACAACGGCGACGCGCCCCTTGCGGACGACGTGTTCATTGTCGGGATACTGGCCGCGCTGTTTCACGATTTCGGCTACCTGCGGCGGCGCCACGACCGCAGGCACCGCTACGGCGCGGAGTACACGCTGACGCATGTTTCGCGCGGCGCGCGGTTCCTGTGCCACTACCTCCCGGGCATCGGGCTCGGGTACCTGTCGCGCGCCGCCGCGAGCCTGGTGCACTTCACGGGCTACGAACGCCCGACCGAAACCATCCGCCTGTCCAACATGCTGCTGCGGCGCGTCGGGCAGATGCTCGGCACCGCGGACATCATCGCGCAGATGTCGGACCGCTGCTACTTGGAGAAATGCCGCGATCGCCTGTTCCCCGAGTTCGTGCTCGGCAGGCTCGCGGGACGCAAGCTCGTCGGTGGGCGCACGCTGCCGATCTTCGCCTCCGGCGACGACCTGGTGCAGAAGACGCCGCTGTTCTACCAGAACGCTTCGCGGCGGCTCGAGCTGCAGCTCGCGCGCGCCTACGAGTACGCGGGGCGGCATTTCGGCGGGACGAACCCCTACCTCGACGAAATGCAGAAGAACGTCCGTTACGCCCAACAAGTGGCGCAGGCGCCGAGCCCCGAGCAATTGCGCCGCCAGCCGCCCAGCACCCTCGCGCCCGAGGTCAAGGCCTACCCCAGAGATCTGATCGACCTCTGAATCAGACCTTGTAGTAGCGCTCGGCGCGCTTCTGTGCGGCCGCGGCGGCGTCCTTGGGCGACTTCTCCCCCGATGCAGCCGCTGCCACCATGTCGACGATGATGAAGTCGGCCAGCGCACCGGCGGAAGCGTAGCCGAGCTTGCCGTCGTATCCCGCCGGGCGCAGCTCCTTCACCGCGTCGCGGTATGGCATGTGCTTCGGGTCCACGGTCCAGATCGGGTTCTTCGAATAGGCCGCGAGCGGGTGCGCGACGTAGCCGATGCCGGCCTGCATCCACTTGCCGTACTGCTCCTCCTCCATCATGAAGCGGATGAATTCCTTGGCCGCCTTCGGGTACTTGGTGTACTTGAAAATCATCTGGTTGAGGAACAGGTGGAACGCGGCGCCCGAGCCGGACGGCCCCACCGGATAGGCGGCGTGGTTGATGTCGGAGACGAGGGCGTTGACCTTCGGGTCCTTGGAGTTCTTCGCGGCGTAGTAGATCGAGATGCCGTTGTTCGTCACCGAGATCTGCTCGTCGAGGAAAACCTTGTTGTTGCTTGGATCGAGCCAGGAGAGCGTGCCCGGCACGAAGGTCGCATAGAGCTCCTTCGCGTATTCGAGCGCCTTGATGGTCTCCGGGCTGTCGAGCACCACCTTGCCGGATTTGTCGACCATCTTGCCGCCGAACGCCCACACCAGCCAGTGGCACCAGGTGTTGCCGTCGCCGGTGGCGTGGCCGAGGGCAAAACCGCCCGGGGTGCCCTTGGCCTTCAGTGCCTGCATCATCTTCAGGAAGCCGTCGGTGTCCTTCGGAAAGCTCTGGAACCCCGCCGCCTTCACCTGGCTCTCGCGGTAGACCATCATGCTGCCTGCGGCGCCGAGGGCGATGCCGATCCAGCGCTTGCCGTCCGGGCGCAGGTAGGCCTCGCAGGCCGGATACCAGCCGCCGTATTTCTTGCCGAGGTAGCTGGCGAGATCGGTGACGTCGACCAGCTTCTCGGGATAGAGGTTCGCGTCATCGTTGGTGCCGAGGATGATGTCCGGCCCGCTGCCGATGTTGGCGGCCACTGCGGCCTTGGGCCGCACGTCCTCCCAGCTCTCGTTGTCCACCCGGACCTCAATGCCGTACTTCGCGGTGAACGCCTGCACGTTCTTCATGTACTGGTCGATGTCGCCCTGGACGAAGCGGCTCCAGCGCAGCACGCGCAGCTTCGCGCCTTTCTCGGGCGCGCTGTTCCACTGGGCATGCACGTCTTTCACCCAGATCATCGGCCCCGCCGCGCTTGCGGCGAGCCCGGCGGTGAGCTTCAGGAAATCTCTGCGCCTGTACTTACTCATGGGTCCTCCTCCGTGAGAGCATTTCAGTCCGTTCCTTCGCAAAAATATTCCATCGTATCGGTTGCATTTGCACGCGTCTGGCCGAATGTGATCCATCCGTGCTTTCGAAGCGTGAATTCCTCCCGCTGCAGCACGACTTCCTCCTCGCCCTCCACCGTAACGTAGGTACCGTTGGTGCTGTGATCCTTGAGCACGAACTTGTCATGGCGCCGCTCGATGGTGCAATGCTGGCGAGAGGCTTTTTGATCCACAATTGCGAGCTCACATTCCTGGTCGCGGCCTATTATGATCGATTCGCCGCCGCGGCGGCGCAGGACGTCCTTGCCCTGATACCTCAGCCGTAGCCTGACCTGGCTCGTCTTCAGCATCGACATGGTGCTCGCGACGTCGGTCACGTCCGGGCTTTGCCGCCAGACGAGCTCGTACAGCGCCACATCGTCGGCCTTGCCCTTTACCTGGATCGGGTAGAGGCGTCGCGTCTTGTTCCGGATGATCGGCATGAGGAGCGAGGCCGTTTCCTCCGAGGTAAGGACTTGGCCCTTTCGCGCCTGCTCGACGATGCGGGACGCCAGGTTCACCGTGTCCCCGAAGACGTCATTGTCGCGCTGTATCACCGTCCCCGACTGAAAACCGATGCCCACCCCGATTTTGGTTTCCCCCAGCGCGGGAAGGGACTCCACGGCGAGGTGCATCTTCGTCGCCGCGATCGCCGCCGCGTTCGGGTTCGAGAACAGCGCCATCACCGAATCCCCCATCGTCTTGACCACCCGCCCGGCGCCTTCTTCGGTTGTCTGGCGCAGCTTCTCGATGCAGCCCCCGATTGCGTCGGCCGCCTGCTTGTCTCCGGCGGTTTCATAGAGTTTGGTGCTGCCGGAAACGTCGGCGAAAAGTACCGTCGTTCCTCGAGAGGGGGTCATCCGCGCCAAACCCTATCGAAGAAGGGGATGTTCGGCAAAGGGTAAAGCGTTTTGAAGTAGGGAATACCCTACATAATACCGAGGAGTTCTCCGTTGGATCATGCGCTTACTAAACTGGAACGTGCAGTGGTGCCGCGGGGTCGACGGCCGCGTTGACCCGGCCAGGATCGCCGCCGAGCTACGCCGCCTCGCGGATCCCGACGTCATTTGTCTGCAGGAGCTCGCCGTCAATCTTCCGGACCTTGCAGGAAACAACGCCGATCACCAGGTTCACACGCTCGCGCATCTGTTTCCGCAATATACGACCTGTTTTGTCAGCGGCGTTGACGTTCCCTCTGCAGAGGGCCGGCGCGGATATTTCGGCAACGTCATTCTGTCCCGCCTTCCCGTGGGCCGCATCCTGCGCCACTCTTTACCCTGGCCGCCGGCTCCCGAGCTGCCAAGCATGCCGCGCGTCGCGGTCGAAGCGGTGATCGAGACGCCTTTCGGCCATGTGCGCGTCATCACCACGCATCTGGAGTACTACTCGCAGCCGCAGCGCGCTGCGCAGGTCGGCCGATTGCGCGAAATCCATGCAGAGGCTTGTGAAAGACAGTTCGAGAATGAAGAACCCGGTGCGTTCAAATCCCATCCCCGTCCTCGGAGCGCGATCCTGTGCGGCGACTTCAACATGCCCCCTGAAGATCCTCTTCACGCGCAAATGCGGAAGATGTTTTCGGCGCAACGGATCCCGGGATTTGCCGATGCGTGGCAGGTGCTGAATCCCGGCAAGCCGCATCCGCACACCTTCCGGGTCTACGAGAAGGAAGAAGGCGAATCGCCGTACTGCTGCGACTACGTGTTCGTCACCGAAGACCTGATTCCGAGACTGCGCGCCATCCGGGTAGATGGACTGACGCAGGCCTCGGATCATCAGCCGGTGATCGTGGAGCTCACCTAGCTTCTTGCTTGCAGTTCTTCTCTTAAACGCTCGACTCTTTTTCTATTGACTCCAAAATCGCGACGGCCGAGCCTCGACGCTGACCGGGCGTGGAACAGGCCGGCCTTCTCGTCGTAGAGGAGCTCGACGTCGTCGACGAAGCCCAGCAGCTTGCTGCGGAACTCGGCGTAAATGTAGCCGCCCTCCTCGCGCACGATCTTGCTGCGTTCCATGGACTCGATTGCCCTCCTGGCGGCGGCCATCGCCTCCGCGGTGGTTCCCTTGAAGGAAATCGGCGCGATGTAATGTTCCGCATCCGAAGGATCGGCCTGGGAGGAGACGCAGTTCGGCGTTTTCTTGGGCGGCGCAAGGCGGCCGCCCTTTACGCCGAGGTTGCCAGGGCGTTTCCAGGCCAGCATCGGGAGGATGCTACCATCGCCGAATTATCTGCCATCGCGCCACGGGGGAATCCGATGCTGCAAATTTCCGCACAACAGCTCGCAGAACTATTGACCGGCATCGGGCGCGCCCAGGCCGCGGTGGTGCAGGGTTTGGAGAGTGAAATGACGGGCGTGCGCAGCGGCCGCATCATTCCCGCCGTGCAGAACGTTTCGCACTCGCGCGACCACGCTCAGCCCACGCTGGTGGACCTGCCGGTGCGCATCCTGCTCGCTTCCATGGGCCGTGCCGGAGGCGCCGATACGGCAGCCGTCGCGAGAGACCTGGAAAGGCTTTTTTCCGAGACGACTGCCGCTGCTTCGCCTGCTTCCCCGGCGGGCGAGAATCTCGACTTCAGCAAGGCCGGCTAGAAGTCTTCGGGTTCCGGGGGAAACGACGGTTTTCTTTTCTCCCGGTGGGAGGCGATGCCTTCCCTCGCCTCGGGCCCGGTGAAGCCGAGCATCTCGAGCGCAAGGGAAGCGTCGAACGAAGGTCCCGCGAGGCGCAGCCAGTTGTTGAGCGAATACTTGGTCCAGCGCAGCGCGGTTTGCGCGCCGGCGGCGAGCTTGCGCGCGACTTCCAGCGCCTTTGCCTGGAGCTCGGCTTCCTCGCAGGTCAGCGATACCAGCCCGATGCGCTCTGCTTCGGCGCCGCTCACCTCTTCGCAGAGCAGCAGGTAGTACTTGGCTTTCGCCATGCCGCAGAGCAGCGGCCAGACGATGGCGGCGTGATCGCCCGCCGCCACCCCGAGGCGGGTATGGCCGTCTATGATCCGGGCGTTCTTCGCCGCGATCGAGACGTCGGCCAGCAGGCCGGCCACCAGGCCGGCGCCGACCGCAGGACCGTGCATCGCGGACACCACCATCTTCGAGCAGTTGATCAGGTTGTAGACGAGATCGCGCGCCTCGCGCCAGATGCGCGCGCGCACCGCGAAGTCGCGCGTCACCTCTTCCACCATGGCAAGATCGCCGCCGCCCGAGAATCCCCTCCCCGCGCCGCGCAGAATCGCGACGCGTGTCTGCGGATCGCGGTCGATGTCGAGCCAGACTCCCGCCAGCTCGGCGTGCATGCGCGCATTGGTGACCGAGAGCTTGCCGCCCTCCTCGCCCATGACGATCTCGAGAATGCCGGGCTCGAGCCGGCGGATTTTCAATTCCCTGTAGCTCGAATAGTCCATCGCATCATTCTACAATCCGACCTGGAAAATCATGGCTGAGAAAAACCTCGTCTCGTTCGAAGACATCGCCGCCGCCCACGAGCGCATCAAGCCGCACGCGGTGCGCACGCCCGTGCTGAGCTCCCCGGCCGTGAACGAGCGCACCGGCGCGCAAGTGTTCTTCAAGTGCGAGAACCTGCAGAACATGGGCGCCTTCAAGTTCCGCGGCGCCTATAACGCCCTTTCCCGATTGAACAGGGACGAGGCGCGGCGGGGCGTCCTGGCCTTTTCATCCGGCAACCATGCGCAGGCCGTCGCGCTCGCAGGAAAGATGCTCGGCATCAAGACCGTGATCGTGATGCCTCGCGACGCGCCCAGGGTGAAGCTCGAAGGCACCCGAAGCTACGGCGCTGAAGTCGTTTTATATGGAAAAGATCAATCGCGGGAAAAGCTGGCGGCAGAAATCGCCGGGCAGAGGAATCTGGTCGTCATTCCGCCCTACAACCACCCGCACATCGTGGCCGGCCAGGGCACTGCGGCGAAGGAGCTCATCGAGGAGACCGGGCCGCTGGATGCTCTGCTCGTTCCTTGCGGCGGCGGCGGCCTGCTCTCGGGCTGCGCGATCGCGGCGAAGAGCCTTGCCCCTGGCTGCCGGGTCGTCGGCGTGGAGCCCGCGGCAGGGGATGACGCGACCCGATCCTTTTACGGGAAAAAATTGATATCGATAGAAACGCCGGACACGATCGCCGACGGCGCCCGCACCACTTCGCTCGGCGACCTCACCTTTCCGCTGGTGCTTCGGTACGTCGACGAAATGCTCACCGTCACCGACAGCGAGCTGTTGCGCGCGATGTTCTACCTCTGGGAGCGGTTGCGGACCATCGTCGAGCCGACCGGCGCGCTGGGCGCTTGCGCCCTCCTCGAGAAGAAGATTTCCCTGCCGGGCCGGCGCGTCGGCGTGGTACTTTCCGGCGGCAACGTGGACCTGAGATGGGCCGCGGAAGCTCTAGGAAGGCATTCATGAAAATGGCGCTTCCCTCCAGGATGCGGGCGGTCGAAGTCAGCAAGCCGGGCGGCCCGGAGGTTCTGCAACTCGCCGAAAGGCCTTTACCGGTTCCCAGGGCGACGGAAATCCTCGTGAAAGTCGCCGCGGCCGGGGTCAACCGGCCCGACGTCCTGCAGCGCATGGGTCTCTATCCGGTCCCGCCGGACGCTTCCGACCTGCCCGGCCTGGAGATCGGAGGTGAAGTTGCCGCCTTGGGTCCTTCAACCAGCGCATTCAAGCTGGGCGACAAAGTGTGCGCGCTGGTGCACGGCGGCGGCTACGCCGAGTATTGCACCGCGCCGGAAGTCACCGCGCTGCCGGTTCCGAAAGGCCTGTCGCTGGTCGAGGCGGCTTCGCTGCCCGAGACCTTCTTCACCGTGTGGGGCAACGTCTACGACCGCGCCAGGCTCGCGCCGGGCGAATCGCTGCTCGTGCAGGGCGGCAGCTCCGGGATCGGCGTCACCGCCATACAGATGGCGAAGGCCACCGGCAACCGCGTGTTTGCAACTGCCGGGTCCGATGAGAAGTGCGCCGCCTGCGTGCGCCTCGGCGCGGAGAAGGCGTTCAACTACCGCACGCAAGACTTCCTCGCCGAGGTCAAGGCCGCGACCGGCGGTAAGGGCGTGAACGTGATCCTCGACATGGTCGGCGGCGACTACGTGCCGAAGGAGCTCAAATGCCTCGCCGACGACGGCCGCCTGGTGTTTATCGCCTTCCTGCGCGGGCCGAAGACCGAGCTCGACATCAACGAGCTGATGCGCCGGCGCCTGACGATCACCGGCTCGACGCTGCGGCCGCGCCCGGTCGAGTTCAAAGGCTACCTGGCGAAAAACCTGCGCGAGAAAATCTGGCCGCTCATCGAGGCGGGCAGGATCAAGCCCGAGATCTACAAAACCTTCCCGCTCGCGCAGGCGAGCGAAGCCCACCGGCTGATGGAAAGCTCCCAGCACATCGGCAAGATCGTTCTTACCGTTTAGCCGCTTCGGCTTTCAACCAGGAAACAAACCCGGCCACCTCGGGCCGGCCCGCCGCTGCCCTCGACACGATCGCGAAATAGGCGCGCGCCGGGTCGGCGCTGCTCTTGAATGGCGCCGCCAGCTCGCCGGAGGCGATCAGGTCCTTCACCAGGGGGGTGCGCCCCAGCGCCACGCCGTGACCCGCGACTGCGGCCGGAATGATCTGCTCGTAGCCCGAGAACGAGAGCGTGCCCGCCGGCCGCAGGTCGGCGATACGCTCCACCTCGAGCCAGGTCTGCCAGTGCAGCCAGGGATGGCGGCCGTCCGGGTCGTCGTATTGAAGCAGGATGTGGTGTTTCAAATCTTCCGGATTTCTTAACGGACGTTTCGAATCGTTCAGTAACTTCGGACTGCAGACCGGGAACACGCGTTCGCCCATCAGGCGCACCGCGTTGGGCCCGGCGAGCGAAGGCGGGCCGTGGCGGATGGCAAGGTCGAGGCCGTCGCGCTCCAGATCCTGCACCCGGATATCCGCCGTGATGCGCACGTCGATCCCCGGATGGCTGCGCGTGAATCCCGCGAGCCTGGGAATGAGCCAAAGCGCCGCAAAGGAATGCGTGGTGGTCACCGAGAGCGGCCGGCGGCGGCCCGAATGCGCGCGCAGCCGCTCGGCCGCGGAGCGCATGGTGGCGAGCACCTGGGCCGCCGAGACATAGAACTGCTGCCCCGCCTCGGTGAGCGAGAGCGCCCGGTGCCGGCGCTCGAATAGCGGCGCGCCCAGCTGCTCCTCCAAGTCCTTGATCTGCCGGCTCACTGCAGACTGGGTAAGGAAGAGTTCCTCGCCGGCCTTGGTGAAGGACAGATGGCGGGCCGCCGACTCGAAGCCGACCAGCAGGTCCAGAGCCGGCAGGCGGGCCGAGTGCACCGGTTCCGATGCATTCCTTTTTCTCATGTAAGCGTTGAGAATTTACCGTTTGAACGCACGGCGTTAAGGATGCATCCTGCGCATGTCAAACGCAAGGAGAAACGCATGCGAATCGAACTCAAGTCCGGGGCTGTGCGGCTTGGCCCCAACCAGACGCTCAAGGTCGTGGACGGTGCCGGCAGCACGGTCTGCGCGGTCGAAGGCTCGGTGTGGATCACCGAGGAAAACCAGCCGCGCGACATCGTACTCGAGCGCGGGGGCTGCTATCGGCTGCGCCAAAGAGGCCTCGCCCTGGTGAACGCTCTGGGCGGCGAAGCCGCGGTCTCATTCGCCTGAAGGAGCTGTCATGAACAAAGCATACGAGCGCTATCGGAACGACGAAAATTACCGCGCCGCGATCCTGGCGGCCGCGCGCCGCGAACGCGCCGAAGCGGTCCACCGCCTGATCATCGAGCCGCTCCTGGCGCTGCTGAAGCAACCGCCGCTGCGACAGACGCGGATGCTGCGCAGATCCGCCTACAGTTGAGGCGAATCTCCTTCGGTTTCGCTATCTATGTAACAGCTTAAGAGGAATAAAATGCGCGCTTCCCCCTCCCGGAGCGCGCATGTTCAAGGAAGGCCTTCTCAAGGGTAAACGCGTTCTCATTACCGGCGGCGGTACCGGGCTCGGCAAGGAGATCGCCGCCAAGTATCTCGAGCTCGGAGCCGAGCTCTGGCTCGCCGGCCGCCGCGGGCCCGTCCTGGAATCCTGCGCGAAAGAATTGGTTTCGAAATATGGCGGGACGGTGCGCACCCACGCCGTGGACATCCGCGACGCCGCCGCGGTCGACGCGATGGCACAGCGCATCTGGGACGAGAGCGGCCCGCTCACCGGCCTGGTCAACAACGCCGCCGGCAACTTCATCAGCCCGACCAAGGACCTGACGCCGAACGGCTTCAACGCCATCGCCAACATCGTGTTCCACGGCACGTTCTACGTGACGCAGGCCCTCGGCAAGCGCTGGATCGAAGGCAAGCAAAAAGGCACCGTGGTCTCGATCCTGGTCACCTGGGTGCACACCGGCTCGCCCTATGTCGTGCCTTCGGCGATGTCGAAAGCCGGGCTGCACGTGATGACCAAGTCGCTCGCGGTCGAATGGGGCCGCTTCGGCATACGGCTCAATGCCATCCCTCGCCACCTTCCTGATGGCCGACGGCTGCGAATGGCTCACTGGCGAGACCATCGCCGTGGACGGCGGCGGCTACCTCGCCACGGGCTCGGGCGGCTACTTCCTGCAGCTCGACAAGATGAGCGACGCCGACTGGGAGAAAGCGCGCGCGATGATCAAGGCGCAGAACGACAAGGACCGCGCCGGCCGCACTGCGTAATGGCCCAGGTTCCGCGCCCGGCAGCGACCCTCATCCTGCTGCGCCCCGGCGGCGGAGGACCCGAGGTGCTGATGATCCAGCGCACGCCGAGCGCCGCCTTCCTCGGCGGCGCCTACGTCTTCCCCGGCGGCGCGATCGATCCCCAGGACTCCGATGAGCGGGTCCTGAAAAGGATCGTCGGGATGACGGCGGAAGGAGCCGATGCGCGCCTCGGCGTCGCGTCCGGGGGGCTTTCCTACTTCGTGGCCGCGATTCGCGAGTGTTTCGAGGAAGCCGGGGTGCTGCTGGTTTCCCATGGAAACGGTTTGCCCGTGCCGGCTTCGCGGGCCGAAGCGCTCATGCACCACCGTCACAAATCCTTTGCGGATTTTCTCGAAGCCGAGAATCTCTTCGTTCCCGCCGGCGCGCTCGCCTACTATGGCCACTGGATCACGGCGCCCGGCCGTTCGCGCCGCTTCGACGCGCGCTTCTTCGTCGCCCTCGCCCCCGAAGGCCAGGAAGGCTCGCACGACGCGAACGAGACGGTGCACCACATGTGGGTGCGGCCGCGCGAGGCGCTCGAGCGGGGCGCGCGCGGCGAGATCGAGCTCGTGTTTGCGACGCAGCACACGCTGAAGGACCTCGGACGGTTCGACGACCCGCGTAAAGCGTTCCAGTACGCCGCCAGCCTGCCCGAGATCGAGACCAACCGCGCCTGCCGGGCGCAGGGCAAGGAGGGCGAGAAAATCTTCCGCCGCGCCGACCCGCAATACTTCGAGATCCACTGGAGCGACCCCGGGGAAACCGGCGAGAGCACCTACGATCTCTTTCCGGGCGTTCCGAAGCGCCTCGACCGCCTCGTCACGCGCGTCATCGCGCCCAACCCCGGCGCCATGACCGGCCCGGGCACCAACACCTATATTGTCGGCGAAGGCGATCTCGCGGTCGTCGATCCCGGCCCCGATATGGCCTCCCATGTCGAAGCGGTCTTGTCTGCCGGAAAAAGCAGGATTCGCTGGATCATCTGCACGCACACCCACCTGGATCACTCACCCGCCGCCGCCGCGCTGAAAGCGGCCACCGGCGCTCAGGTCCTGGGGCGCCCGGCACCCTTCGGGCAAGACCCGTCGTTCAAGGCTGATCTCGTCCTCGAGAGCGGACAGCGAGTGGATCTTGGCGGCGTCACGCTGCGCGCGATCCACACGCCCGGGCATGCGTCGAACCACCTCTGCTACTTGCTCGAAGAGACCCGCATGCTCTTCACGGGCGATCACGTCATGCAAGGCTCGACCGTGGTGATCAATCCGCCCGACGGCGACATGCGCGCCTATCTCGCCTCGCTCGAGGCTCTTCTCGCCGAGGACATCGCCATCATCGCGCCGGGGCACGGCTATCTGATCGGCGCGCCGCACAAGGAGATCCGCAGGCTGATCGCGCACCGGCTCGCCCGCGAGAGCAAGGTCAAGACGGTTCTGGAACGAGTCGGGCCCGCGCCCCTCGATCGAATCCTGCCGCTGGTGTACGACGACGTGCCTGAGCGCATGCACCGCTGGGCGGCACGCTCCCTGACGGCACACCTGGACAAGCTCGTCACCGACGGCGCCGTGCGGACCGGCCGCGCCGGCTACACGCTGGTACAATCGCGCTCGACTGGCAAGAGCGCTGACCAGGCACGCAAATGAGGGGTATCCGCGCATGAGCTCTCACGAAAAGACCTTGAAGCTGGTCACCAACCTCGACCGCGCCGCGGTCGAAGCCCGGGTCGCGGAAATCCGTAAGGCGGCCGAGGCGAAAAATCTCTCCGAGCTCGCAGCGATGTTCAACGGGGTGGAGGGCATGCCGCGCGCGCAGATGGAAACGCGAGTGAAAAGCGCCCTCAAATGGCTCATGGGCAAGGCCGAGCACCAGGGCCTCCTCGCGCAGCTCGAGCTGGTGGAGCTCAATCTCCCGAACTTGAAGTAGCAGCCTGGGCTTCGACTACGACCTCTTCACGATAGGAGGCGGCTCGGGCGGTGTCCGCGCAAGCCGCGTCAGCGCCGGCTATGGGGCGCGCGTCGCGATCGCCGAGGCGAACCTCTTCGGCGGCACCTGCGTCAATGTCGGCTGCATCCCGAAGAAGCTGTTCGCCTACGCCGCGCATTTCCGCGAGGATTTCGAGGTGGCGGCCGGTTTCGGCTGGACCGTCGATGCGCCGCGCTTCGACTGGCCGACCCTGCTCGCGAACAAGAACCGCGAGATCGCGCGCCTGAACGGCGTCTACGAGCGCGCGCTGCAGCTCGCCGGGGCGGAGATCCTGCGGGGTCGCGCCACCGTCCTCGCTCCCCACGAGGTCGAAATAAATAAAAAAAAGATCACTGCAAGGCACATCCTCATCGCCACCGGCTCGTGGCCGGTCATTCCTCCGATTCCCGGGCGCGAGCACGCCATCAGCTCGAACGAAGCCTTCCACCTCGAGCGGCTGCCGGCGCGCGCCCTGGTCGTCGGCGGCGGCTACATCGCGCTCGAGTTCGCCTCGATCTTCCACGGCCTGGGTGTGAAGACCACGCTCTCCTATCGCGGCAAGCGCCTGCTGCGCGGCTTCGATGCCGAGATCGGCCAGCGCATTGGCGAGGAAATGAAGGCGAAGGGCGTGAACCTGCATTTCGGCGGCGAGCCGACGGCGATCGCCAGGCGCGCTGGCGGCGACCTCGAGGTCGCTTACAGCGACGGCTCGCGCCGAGAGACCGATCTGGTCCTGTTCGCGACCGGCCGCAAGCCGAATACCGCGAACCTCGGCCTCGAGGCCGCGGGCGTAAAGCTCGCGCCCGACGGCGCGGTCGTCGTCGACAAGCACTCGGCCAGCAGCGTCGGCTCGATCCACGCCATCGGTGACGTCACCAACCGCATCAACCTCACGCCGGTCGCCACCGCCGAGGCCATGTGGCTTGCGCGAACGCTATTCCGCAACGAGCCCACTCCGGTCGATCACGAGAGCGTGCCCACCGCCGTATTCGCCAACCCCAACCTCGCCGCGGTCGGCCTCTCCGAGGAGAAGGCGCGCGAGCGCTACGACGCCGTCGACATCTACAAGACCTCCTTCCGCGCCCTCAAGCTCGCCCTCACGGACAAGCACGAGCGCACCTTCATGAAGCTGGTTGTCGACCGCGCCAGCCAGCGCGTCGTCGGCGCCCACATGATCGGCCCCGACGCCGGCGAAGTCATCCAGGGCATCGCCATCGCCGTCAAGCTCGGCGCCACCAAGGCCCAGTTCGACGCCACGATCGGCATCCACCCCACCGTCGCCGAGGAATTCGTCGTCCTGCGCGAAAAAGCGGGCGCCTGAATGACCGACAAGCCCAATCCCTACGCAGCGCCGCGCGCGGCGGTCGATGACGTCGGCGAGGAGAAGCGCGGACGGACGGCGCTCGTGTGGGTCATCACGATATTCATGGGAATCGGCGTGGTGGGCGGCGCCGTCAGCACGATAGCGGCGCTTCTTGGCAGCCCGATCGGTGGCGCCGAGGCGGCGGAGTACACGAAGCACCTCACTGCCGTCGATCACATATTTGCTCTCGTCGGCTCGGCGATCGGGGCCTTCGCCACGGTCGCCTTGTTTCGCCTGAAGCGCTATGCCTTGCCGCTCTTTGTTGCGATGTTCCTGCTCGGCATTGCCGTTTTCGCCTTCAACATTCTCCTCAGGCCGGAATACCAGGCGCTGTTCGAGATGACCGGGTATTGGGGGCTCTTGGTCGGCTGGGCCGTCAATATTGCGGTCATTGCCTACATCTGGCGCCTTCGCGTCAAAGGCGTTTTGCAATGAATACGGTAGCGGCAGCCTGCAGTTGTTTCGACGCGCAGGGCCGCGAAGCTGCAAAAGTCCCGCTGGGTTCGCTCAAACGCTAGAGGAGGTGCTCAAGTGAAGAAACCTTTTACCTTCGTCGCAATTGCTCTCTTGTCCCTAATTGCCCTGCTGCAGCTGTTGCGCTTCGTCCTGGGCTGGGAGGTCACGGTTATTGGAGTGAGTATTCCTCTGTGGGCGAGTGCGATTGCCTTTGTAATCGCGGGGGGTCTCGCGGTAATGGTATGGGTGGAAACGCGCAGGTGAGTTTGGGGGCGTCTTATGATTCGCTTTTTTTCCGCAGCAGTTTTTCTTCTAGCCACCCCGTTCGCGCTCGCGCAGTCCTCATATCCGGCGAGGCCGGTCAAGATCGTCGTGCCGGTGACCACCGGTGGGCCGAGCGATCTGGTGGCGCGCATCCTCGCCGACAAGCTCGCGGGCGCGCTTGGCAAGCCGGTGGTCATCGAGAACGTGCCGGGCGCCTCGCAGTCGATCGGTGCCGGCGCGGTCGCCAAGGCGGAGCCCGACGGCTACACGCTGCTCCAGGCCGCGGCCAACATGGCGATCAATCCGATCCTGATGCCCGACCTGCGCTACGACACGGTGAAGGATTTCGCCCCCGTCTCGCTCACGCACCTCACACCCTATGTGTTCGTCGTCAGCTCGCAGTCGTCGCTCAAATCGGTGGCCGAGCTCATCAAGCATGTGCGCGATAATCCCGGGAAGATCACTTACGGCACCACCGGCCAGGGCAGCCCGCAGCAGCTCGCCACGCTCCTTCTGGCGCAGGCCATGCAGCTCGGCGAGATGACCGAGGTCCAGTACAAGGGCAGCTCGGCGGCGCACCCCGATCTCATCTCCAATCGCATCACTTTCATGATCGACCCGCTCGCGGCTTCGGCGCCGCACATCAAGGGAGGCTTGCTGCGCGCGCTCGCGGTCACCACGCCGCAGCGCAACCCGTCGTTCCCGAACGTGCCGACCGCGGTCGAGGCCGGGATCCCGGGCTACGACTTCGCGAGCTGGGGCGGCCTGTTCGCGCCCGCCGGCACGCCGCGCGACATCGTCAAGCGGCTGAATTCCGAGCTGGCGAGGATCCTCGGCAGCGACGAGATCCGCAAGCGCTTCGAGGATATGGGCCTGGTGGCCAGGGCGAGCTCGCCTGAGGAATTCGGCAGGTTCCTGCAATCCGAAATGACGCGCTGGAAGAGCCTGCTGGTCAAAAAGCCCTGAGGATCAGCGAGCTCCCCGAGCCCAGGAGCAGCAGCGCCACCGCGCGCATCAGCAGCTCGCGCGAGATCTTCAGGTAAACCTTTCTGGCTATCCAGATTCCGAGCAGCGCCGCCGGCACCACTGCGAGCGCCGTCATCCATACCTTCGGGTCGAGCAGCAGGCCGGTGATCAGGAAGGCGATCACCCGCAGCGAAATGCTGGTAAGAATGGTGAGGCCGAGCGTGGCGCGGAACTGCTCCTTGCTCAGGCCGCGCTGCGAGAGATAGATCACGTACGGCGGCCCGCCGGAGCCGAAGAGCGCGCTGACGATGCCGCCGGCGAGGCCCGCGAGCCACGCCCAATGCGCCGAGATGATGTTGAGCCTGTCGTGGCGCATAAGGGCGTAGAGGCTGTAAGAAACGACGAACAGGCCGAGGAAAAGCATTCCGGCCTGCCGCGGAAGGTTCACCAGCAGCGTCACGCCGAGCACGGTTCCGGCGAGGATCATCGGCACGAGCCGCAGCCATTCGGCGCGCAGCGCGTTCTTCGGGTTCTCGAAGCCGACGCGCAGCGCGCTCGCCAGGTCGGAGAGCGCGAATAGCGCCAGTGCGAACTGCAGGGGCACCAGATGCGTGGCGAGCGGGATCGCCACCAGCGCGGCGCCGAAGCCCGTGGTGCCGAAGACCAGCGCGCCGAGGAAAGCGATGCCGGCGAGCAGCAGTGCTTCCTGGATGGAAAAGAGCTCTGGCAGAAACTATATCTCGCTCGCGATTTTCATCTTTCGAACTCGTTCTCCTCCGGGACGATTATGAGTTCGCTTGCGGTGAAGGAATTCATCCCTCTCAGGCGGGACACGTAGCGCGGGAACGGCAGCCCGAGCTCCGATTCCAGGCGCTCAGCCCGCCTGCGCAGCGCGTCCCATTCGATCCTGCCGGGCAGGCCCTTCAGGGCGAAAGCGACCGCGTTGGGATCGTTCAGAGCCTTCATCGCCAGCGCCTGGCAACGTGCTCCTCGTCGTGATAGGCGTCCACCACCAGGAGGTCGCAACACTCGGGCGAGAGCGCCTCGGCGCCGTCGCCGATCTCGACCGCGATGCGCGCGTCGTCGGGCGGCAGCGCGAACTGGGCGCGCGCCGCCGCGACGATGCGCGCATCGAGCTCGATCACGCGTACGGTGGTTTTTCTGAGATGTTTATGAAAAAATTTCGGCAGAGAACCGCCGCCGAGCCCGATCATCAGCGCCTCGCGCGGCTCGGGGTGAAACAGCAGGAACGCCATCATGCAGCGCGTGTAGTCGAGCGCGAGCCCGAAGGGGTCGCCGTGGCGCATGGCGCTCTGGATCGCCTCGCCGCCGACGTGCAGGCTGCGCACGCCGTGCGCGTCGCTGACCGCTATCGGCGATTGTCGCTTTTTCACCCCATGGGAAATCCGCTTCAACTCTTTTTCTTGGCTTTCTTCGAGACCTTTTTGCCGACGGCTTTCTTGTCCGATACGGCCGCAACAAGCTCGACTTCCAGCAGCAGGTCCTCGTGCCCCAGGCGGTCGACGCCGACCAGCGTCGACGCCGGCATCCGGCTCTTGTCGAGATAGCGCGAGCGCACCTCGCGGTAGACGTTCACGGCGGCGGGATTCAGCCCCACCATGTAGCCGTTGATCTTGACCACGTCCCCCCAGGCGGCGCCGGCGGCGCGCAGCGCGTGCGTCAGGCTCTTGAAGATCTGCTCGCATTGCTCGCGGATCTCGCCCGTGCCCATGACGATGCCGTCGCGGTCGTAGCTCACCTGCCCTGATACGTAGACCAGCTTGGCGGCCCCCTCCACGCAGACCGCGTGCGTGAAAAACCGCGGCTCGTACAGCGTCTTCGGATTCAAGAATTGCGTTTTCATCAGTAGCCCGCTCCCCTGGCAGTAATCGGCCACAGCGCCTCGACGACGCCGCCGCGCATGCAAACATACCAATCGTACAGGTTGACCGTGGGGTCGCAATGGCCGGGCACCAGCAGCAGCTTTTCCCCCAGCGCCGGGGCGGCCGCCGCGGCAGCGATTTCGACCCAGCCGTGCTCGTCCGAGGCCTTGGTGTAGGTAAGGCCGGGCCTCTTCCACACCCCCGGCATGCCCGAATCCACGCTCGAGGCCTTCAGCCCGGCGTCGACGATCGCCATTTGCGGCTCCGGGCGGCTCATTACGGTGCTCAGCACGAACAGCGCGTGCTCGAAGCGCGGCAGGGGCGCGGCCCATTCGTTTTTCGCGTAGTCCGCGTCCATGAAGATGTAGGAGCCAGGCTGGATTTCGTCCCAGGCGCCGGACTCGACCTCGAACATGAAGGTGCCGCTGCCCGCCCCGGTCACCAGCGGGCATTCGACGCCGTTTCTCCCGAGGAGATTCTTCGTGGTTCTGACCGCAGCCGCCGATTTCTCGATCGCCGAGCGGCGCTCCGCCATCGATCTGACGTGCTGGGCACGGCCGTGGTAGGCCTGCAGCCCGGCGAAGCGCAGCTTGCGATGCTTCACGATCTCCTTCGCCAGCGCGAGCGCCGGCTCGCCCGGCGCCACCCCGCAGCGGCGCATGCCGACATCGATCTCGATGTAGACGTCGAGCCGCGCGCCGGCCGCCGCGATCGCCTGCAGGTTGCCCAGATCATCCACGCACACGCCCAGGCGCGCCCGCTTCGACAGCGTGGCGAGCCGCGCGAGCTTCGTGGCGCCGACGACCTCGTTGCTGATCAGCACATCCCCGATGCCGCCGTCCACCAGGGCTTCGGCTTCGGAGACTTTCTGGCAGCACACGCCCACTGCGCCCGCGGCGATCTGGCGCTTCGCGATCTCCGGGCATTTATGGGTCTTGGCGTGGGCGCGGACACGAACATTTTTGCCTTTGACTGCATCAACCAGCGTCTTGAGGTTTTTTTCGAAGGAAGACAAATCCAAGACAAGGGCCGGAGTATCGACTTCCTCCAGCCGCTGGCCGATCGAAGCCGCAGGCCTCACTTCACGCCGCCGCGGCTTTGCGCGCGCGCTCCTGCAGCGCGAACCAGACGAGCGCGATCACGACCAGCGCGACCAGCGGCAGCGCGAAGAGGTTGACGCGCTCCCAGCCCGCGGTGGTCACGGTGAAGCCCGAGCTGAAGGACGACACCACCATCATGATGAAGATCGCCTGGTCGTTGGCGCCCTGCGCCTTGGCGCGCTCCTCGGGGCGATAGGTCTCGGTGAGCAGCGTGGTGCCCCCAGTGTAGAGAAAATTCCAGCCGACGCCGAGCAGCACCAGCGACCACCAGAAGTGCGCCACCGAAACGCCGGCGAGCGCGATGCCGATGGTGACCAGGTTCAGCGCCGCCCCGGCGAGCATCACCGGCAGGACGCCGAAACGCCTGATGAGCGAGCCGGTGAAGAACGAAGGCGCGAACATGCCCACGACGTGCGACGAGATGACGAAGGCGGCGTCGCCGTACGGGTGGCCGCAGACCTGCATCGCGATCGGCGTCGACACCATCAGGAAGTTCATAACGCCATAGCCGATCGCCCCGCCAAGCACCGCGACGATGAACTTGGGCTGCGCGGCGACCTCGGCAAGCGGCCGGCCGGAGGCCGCCTGTTCCTGGGCGGTGGGATTCGGAATCCGGATGAAGCGCAGGATCACCATGGTCGCGAGCGCGAAAGCGATCAGCACCAGGTAGGCGCCCATGAACTTCGGCGCCAGCAGCTCGACGGTCAGGCGGCTGAGGTTCGGTCCGAGGATGCCGCCCACCAGGCCGCCGGCGAGCACCAGCGAAATCGCGGTCGGCCTGAAGTCGGGGGTCGCAACGTCGGCGGCGGCGAAGCGGTAATACTGGCCGTAGGCGTTGTAGACGCCCCAAACCAGCGTGCCGAAGCAAAGCAGCCAGAAGCTCTGCGCCCAGATCGCGCCGGCGCAGATCAGGGCGCCGACCATGCCCCAGAGCGTGCCCCAGGTGAGCCCGCGCTGCCGTCCCACGCGCTTCATGTGCAGAGAGGCCGGCATCGTGGCGATGGCGCCGCCCAGCAGCCAGAAGGTGATCGGCAGGGTGGCGAGCCCCTTGTACGGGGCGAGCGCCAGCCCGGCGAGGCCATTGATCGCGATCAGGGTCGAATTGTTGGTGAACAGCATCGCCTGGCACGCGGCAAGCAAAGCAACGTTTCGGCGCGCGTGGTCGGTGCTACTGTTCATTTATACAGTATCGGGGTAGGATGCCAGAAGTTGCGATCCTGATTCTACTGGTGGCCTCGATGCCGAAAGAGATAAAAGGCGAAATGCTTCACATGAGAGGCGCGCAATCCTTCAAGCAAGGGCGCTTCGAAACTGTCGAGCGCGAAAGCTTCGACGACGGCTGGACGCCGGAAGAGAAGGAAGCCACCGAGCTCCAGACTACCGTGACCGTGGAGCGTGCCCGATCGATCGTCTCGCACAACGACTCGCCCGACGTCGGCTTCGACAGTTCGATCAATCCGTACCGCGGCTGCGAGCACGGCTGCATCTACTGCTACGCACGGCCGAGCCACGCCTATCTGGAGCTTTCTCCCGGCCTCGACTTCGAGACCAAGCTCTTCGCCAAGACCAACGCCGCCGAGCTGCTGCGCGAAACGATCGCCAAGCCGGGGTACGCGCCGAGCCCGATCGCGCTGGGCGCGAACACCGACTGCTACCAGCCCATAGAGCGCAAGTACCGCATCACCCGCCAGATCCTAGAGGTCCTCGCGGAATGCGAGCACCCGGTGACGATCGTCACCAAGTCGGCCCTGATAGAACGAGACCTCGACCTGCTTGCTCCCATGGCGGCAAAGAATTTGGTGAAGGTTTTCGTTTCCCTAGGCACTCTTGATCGAGCCCTCGCCAGAAAACTCGAGCCGCGGGCGGCGAGCCCTCAGCGCCGCCTTGATATCTTGAAATCTCTCTCAAAAGAAAAAATCCCCTGTGGAGTGATGGTCGCTGCTCTTATCCCCGCGCTCAACGACAAGACGCTCGAGCACGTGCTCGAGGAGGCGGCGAAAGCCGGCGCCTCGGAGGCGGCCTACGTCATCATGCGGTTGCCGAACGAGTTGAAGGATCTCTTCAAGGAATGGCTCGCCACGCACTACCCCGAGCGCGCCGACCATGTCATCAGCATCGTGCGCCAGGTTCGCGGCGGCCGCGACAACGACCCGCGCTTCGGCTCGCGCATGACCGGAACGGGGAACTTCGCCGAGCTGATCGCGAAGCGTTTCGAGATCGCCTGCCGCCGCTTCGGCCTGAATGGCCACGGCGCGGGCCGCGGGCCCGCCGAGCTCGACTGCAGCCGCTTCAAGCGACCCTCGCTCTCGGGGCAGATGGGGCTCTTCTAGAGGGGAAGTCTTTGTAGAATCGCGGTTCGTTGAGCCGCCCCTCCGCCGAGAGCCTTCTTTCCGCTCCGATCGTCCCCACGCTGCTGCGCCTGTCGGCGCCAGGAGTGTTGCTCGTAGGATTCCAGTCGATGGTCTCGGTCGGCGACACCTATTTCGTCGGCCGCCTCGGCACCGCGCCGCTCGCCGGCCTGGCGCTGGTGTTCCCGCTGCTCATGCTGCTGCAGATGACCTCCGCCGGCGCCATGGGCGGCGGCGTCTCGTCGGCGATCGCGCGCGCCCTCGGCGCCGGCAACCCCGCCGCGGCTCGGCGCCTGGTGGTCCACGCGCTGGTCATCGCATCCGCCATGGGCGCCGTTTTCACGCTCCTTATTCTGTTTTTCGGCGGGAATATCTACGGCCTGCTCGGCGGCGAGGGCGAAATCCTGCATGACGCGCTGGCCTATTCGAACATGGTGTTTGCCGGCGCGATCGTGGTTTGGATCGCGAACACCCTGTCGAGCGTGCTGCGCGGCACAGGCAACATGCTGCTTCCCGCGCTCGGCTTGATCGGCGCGGCGGTGGTTCATCTGCCCCTGTCCGCGGCGCTCGTGCTCGGCCTCGGGCCGATGCCGAAGCTCGGCATCGCCGGTGCCGGTATCGCCTACGTTACGACCTTCGGCATCGCCGCGCTCGCGATGGCGGCGACGGTATTCCGTCGCTCAAGCGCGCTGCGGCCCGGAGCGGGCGACTTCCGCCTCGAGTGGCGCGTGTTCCGCGACATCCTGCGCGTCGGCGGCGTCTCGGTGCTGTCCGCGTTGCAGACGGTGCTCACCGCCGTGATTCTCACCGGCTTCGTCGGCCGCTACGGCGCCGCCGCGCTCGCCGGCTACGGCGTCGGCCTTCGCCTGGAGCTGCTGCAGATTCCGCTGGTGTTCGCCGTCGGCCAGGCGCTGGTGGTGCTGGTCGGCACGCATGTCGGCGCCGGCCGCCCGGCGCGCGCCAAGCGCATCGCGTGGATCGGCGCCGCGCTCGCGGCATCGATCAGCCTCGCGATCGGCGCCACCGTCGCCCTGGTGCCGCAGGCATGGGTAAGCCTCTTCAGCGCCGACCCGGGGGTGCTCGACAGCGGTTCGCGTTACCTGCGCACGGTGGCGCCCTTTTACCCGTTCCTGGCCGCGGGCATGGCGCTCTATTTCGCGTCTCAGGGAGCCGGGCGCGTCGTGTTGCCGGTCCTCTCAGGGACGGCGCGGCTCGCCATCGTGATCATCGGCGGCGCGCTGGCGGCATCGTTGCAGTCGATCTTCGCCGTGGTCGCGGTGGGGATTGCGACATTCGGCGTGCTGACGATCTGGATCGTCATGCGCGCGCACTGGTAATAAGATCCCTCCATGCTTTTTCCGACCACCCTCGTGGGAAGCTACCCGCAGCCCGACTGGCTGATCGACCGGGAGCGGCTCGCGAAGCATGTGCCGCCGCGCGTGCGCGCCTCGGAGCTCTGGCGGGTCGCGGAACCCTACCTGGCACAAGCGCAGGATGACGCCACGCTGCTCGCGATCCGGGCGCAGGAAGAGGCCGGCCTCGACATCGTCACCGATGGCGAGATCCGGCGCGAGAGCTACTCCAACCGCTTCGCGACCGCTCTCGAAGGGATCGACCTCGACAACCCCGGCGTCGCCATCACCCGTTCCGGAAAACGGCAGGCGGTGCCGCGCATAGTCGGCAAGATAAGGAGGATGCATGCCGTTGAAGTCGACGATCTGTTGTTCTTGAAGAAGCACACCTCGAGAAAAACAAAGATCACGGTCCCCGGCCCCTTCACCATGACCCAGCAAGCGCAGAACGACTACTACGCGAGCGAGGAGGAAGCGGCGCTCGCTTACGCCGCGGCCCTGAACGAAGAGATTGCCGACCTCTTTGCCGCGGGCGCCGACGTGGTGCAGATCGACGAGCCCTACATGCAGGCGCAGCCGGAGAAGGCGCGGCAGTACGGTTTGAAAGCGCTCAACCGGGCGCTTGAGAATGCTTCCGGCGTAACTGCCGTTCACATCTGCTTCGGCTATGCGGTCTACCTCAGGGACAAGCCCGCCGGCTACTCTTTCCTGCCCGAGCTCGCCGACTGTTCGTGCGATCAGGTGTCGATCGAGACCGCGCAGCCCAGGCTCGACTGCTCGGTTCTGAAGTCGATGAACAACAAGAAAATAATGGTGGGCTGCATCGACCTTTCGACGAGCGAAGTCGAGACACCGCAAACCGTGGCCGGGCGGATAAGAAAAGCTCTGGAGCATGTAAAACCGGAGAGCATCATCCTCGCGCCCGACTGCGGCATGAAGTTCCTGCCGCGCGAATCGGCCTTCGGCAAGATGAAGGCGATGGTCGAGGCGGCGAGGATCCTCAGAGCCGAATACGCATGACCGAATCGCGGAAGGAATCGATTAGCGAACAGCTTGCCACCAGGATCGAGGGCGCGCGCCTCTCCTCCGTGGCCTTTCGCGAAACCGCCGAGAAGCTGCTCATCGACGTCGCCGGGCTGTGCGTCGCGGCGCGCAAGTCGGACTACGCGGGCGCCGCGCTCGCATCATGGGAATCCGCGGGAAACTGCACCGCCATCGGACACGCGCGCGCCCTCGACTCCGCGGGCGCAGCCTTCGTGAACGGCACCGCAGCGCATGGCGAGGACTTCGACGACACCTTCGAGGGCGGGCCGGTGCACGCCGGCGCGGTGATCGTGCCGGCCGTGCTCGCGATTGCAGAAAGAGAAAAAATTTCAGGAATGGACCTACTTTCCGGAATTGCCGTCGGCGCGGAAATCATCTGCCGCGCGAGCCTGGTCGCGCCCAAGCGCATTCACCAGGCGGGCTTTCATCCGACGGCCGTGCTCGGCACGATCGCGGCTGCCGCGGGAGTCGCAGCTGCCTTGAATTTCAAAAGAAATAATTTTGTAAATGCATTGGGCATTGCCGGCTCCATGGCATCGGGCATCATCGAGTACCTCGCCGAGGGCGCCTGGACGAAGCGCCTGCACCCGGGATGGGCCGCGCAGTCCGGGATCCGCGCCGCCGACCTGGCGCGCGCCGGGTTTGTCGGGCCACGCACCGTTCTGGAGGGTACGCATGGCCTGTATCAGGGCTTTGCGCACACTGCCGAAGGTGATTGGGCCAAGCTGGTCGATGGCTTCGGCGAGCGCTGGCTTGCGGCCTCGCTCGCTTTCAAGCCCTACGCCTGCGGCACGATGACGCAGCCTTACGTGGACTGCGCGCGCCGGCTGGCGGAAAGGATTCGCGTCGAGGATATCGTTGAGGTCGTTTGCGAGACCGCCGAAGGAATCGTGCACCGGCTGTGGGAGCCGCTCGCAGCCAAGCAGCGCCCGCCCAACGCCTACGCCGCGAAGTTCAGCCAGCCTTATTGCATCGCCGCGGGCTTCGTCCTTGGCCACGCCGGCCTAGACGCATTCACCGAGGAGCGGGTGCGGGACGAACGCCTGCGCACGCTCGCCGCAAAGGTGCGCTACGAGATCGACCCGGACAATCCCTACCCCGGCGAATTTACCGGCCACATCAAGGTGAAATTGAGGAATGGAAAATTCATCGAGGAGCGCCAGGCGCACCTGCGCGGCGGCGCTCATGAGCCCCTCGCGCGCGCCGACATCGAGGAAAAGTTCCGGCTGAACTGCGCCCACGGCGGCTGGAGCGCGGCGCAGGCGGAGCGGTTCCTCGCGTTCGCGCGAAGAGCCTTCGATTCGGAAATCGACTTGTCGCCGTTCCGTTCATGAGCGAGCTGGAGAACCGGGTCGCGTTGGTCACCGGCGCGGGGCGCAACATCGGCCGTGCGATCGCCCTCGCTCTGGCGGACGCCGGGGCAGCGGTGGTCCTGAATGCCCGACAGTCCGCTTCTGAAATTAATGCAGTTCATTCGGAAATCGAAGCCAAAAAACAACAATCCCTTCCGCTACTCGCCGACATCACCGACGAAGCGGCCATCGAGCGCATGGTGGCAACCACGCTCGGGCGATTCGGCAGGCTGGACATCCTCGTCAATAACGCAGCGGTGCGAGCGGTCGAGCCGCTCGAGGGCATCGACGGCAAACGCTGGCGCGAAGTCACCGGCGTGATCCTCGACGGCGCCTGGCTGTGCACGCGAGCCTGCCTCGCGAGTCTCAAGCAAAGCGACGCGGGCGCGATCGTCAATATCGGCGGGATGTCGGCGCACACCGGCGCCGCCGGGCGGCCGCATGTCGTCGCAGCGAAAGCCGGGCTCGTCGGCCTGACGCGTGCGCTCGCGCACGACCTTGCGCCGTACGGGGTGACGGCGAACTGCGTGGTGCCCGGGCGCATCGCCACCGAGCGGGGCGCCGCGAGCGGCCCGCCTTCGGCGCACCGAGGCCGGCGCGAGCCCGCGCTCGGGCGCCCCGGAACGCCCGAGGAGGTCGCGGCGGCGGTGCGCTTTCTCGCCGGACCTGGCGCGCGCTACATCACCGGCCAGACCCTGCATGTGAACGGCGGCGCTTTTGCCTAGCTAGTCGTCGAGCGAGATCTTGCGCTCACGGGCAAGCCGGCTCCAGCGCACGATCTCGGCCTGGATGAAGCTTCCGAACTGCTCCGGCGTCATCGGCATCGGATCTATCGCCTCGGCTACGAGGCGTTGCTGGAACGCCGGCGAGGCGAGCGCCTTGTTGATCTCGGCATTGAGCTTCCTCGTGATCTCCGCGGGCATCTTCGCCGGGCCGACGATCCCGTACCACTGGACGGCGTCAAAATCCTTGAAGCCCGCCTCTTCGAAGGTCGGCACGTCGGGCAGCATCGGATGGCGCTTCAGGCCGGTAACGGCAAGCGGCCTGATTCTCTTGCTCCGAATGTGCGGAAGCGCGGCCGCCACGCCGGGGGTCATCACCTGGACCTGCCCGGCCAGCAGGTCCTGGAAAGCGGGTCCGACGCCGCGGTAGTGCGCGGTGACAGCATCGAATCCCGCCGCACCCTTCAGCTGCTCCATGATGAGATGGTTGAGCGTGCCGATGCCGCCGGAGCCGAAGGTCAGCTTTCCGGCGCCTTTCCTGGCGTAGTCGAGGAAGCTGCTCAAGTCGGAGGCCGGCATCGCGGGACCCGCCACCAGCAGGTTGGCCGTGCCGCCGACCATCGCCACCGCAGTGAAATCCCGGACCGGGTCGTAGGGGACCTTGCGCACGGCGGGATTGGTACCGTGCGTGGCCACGTAGCCCACCATCAGCGTGTAGCCGTCCGGCGCCGCGCGTGCGACCGTCTGACAGGCAATGGCGCCGCCGCCGCCGCCCATGTTCTCGACAACGAACGACTGCTCCAGCGCGCGGCCGAGCTGATCCGCGACCGTGCGCCCGATCAGGTCCAGTCCGCCGCCCGGCTGCGCCGGGACGATGATCTTGACGGCTTTGACGGGATACGGCTGCGCTGCGCCTAGCGCGGGCAGCAGCGCGAGCGCGGCGACGAGCCATGCAGCGAATCGCCTCATGATCCGCTCCCGAAAAATCCCACCAGGGCATCCAGCGTGGCGTCGGGAGCCTCGGCCATCAAGGAATGGCCCGAGGGCGCGACGCTTTTGGTTTTCGAGCCGGGTATTTTTTCCTGAAGGGCCTTCGCTGCCTTGACCGGCGTCATTACATCGCGTTGCCCTAAAACGAAGAGGGCCGGGCAGGTCACCTTCGCCGCGCTCTCCAGCCCCGATGCATAGTCATTGCAGGCCTTGAGGTCGTTGTGGAGCACGCCCGGCGCGAGCCGCGCAAGGCGCGCGAGCGTGTCGCCGTACATCCACATGCCCGGGTTCGGGTTGCCGCCGAGCGGTACCTGCGGGGCGTGGCCCCAGATGGTCGCCATGTCGAACGCCGCCTGCTCGTTCTTCCGCGCCGCTTCCAGGAAGGCCTCGCCCACCTTCATCGGGTAGGCCGTGCCGATGAGCGCGATGCGCTCGACCCGCTCGGGCTGCCGCGCCGCGCACTCGAGGGCGACAAGCGAGCCCATGGAGTGCCCCACGATGCCCGCCCTTTCAATTCTCAGATTTTTCAGCACCTGAAAAACCCACTGCGTCATCCCGTCAATCGTCGGAATCGCCGGCCCTTCCGACCGGCCGTGCCCCGGCAGGTCGAGGGCGAGGACGTTACGGCCGTGGTAGCCGAAGTAGCGGCTTTGCAGGCCGAACCAGGAATGATCCAGCCCCGCACCATGGATGAAGGCGATCGTCGGCTTCTTCGGGTCGAGCTCGTGCGCCGCCGTGTAAGCGAACGCCTTCTTCCCTGCAACACTGAAATTCACTTCTGTGGATATCCAGCAGTAAGCCTGCCCACACAGCTTCTACCTCAGCCTTGACGCATCGTCCATTGCCATTGACTTAAGCGCCAGCCACTTCCCTCAATGGCCAATGCCCCAATATGGCCTGGGGCAGGTTGCAGAGTATAGAACGACCAATGCCTAGCTGGAACGGCACCGTTTGAGGCTAGATCAAGGTCCGCAGGACTATGCGCAGGATCGGTTGCCAGGGGAACAGAAAAGCTATTCAACGGTATCGCGAGACCGTCGCCACGGGCTTTCAGGTAAGCCTCCTTCTTTGTCCAACAACCGATAAAGGCTTCGGCGTAAAGATGCTTCGGCAGAGCGGTCAATTGGTCGACTTCAGCTGCCGAGAAGAAGCGCCGCGCGATTTCCGCGTAATCGGTGTGCGCCCGGGGGCATTCGAGATCAACACCGACGCTGGAGTCAGCGGCGATGGCGATGAGGGCAAGGCCGGCTGAGTGCGACAGATTGAATTTCAGCCTGCCGCCGAATTCAGGGCCAAGCTCAGGCTTGCCGAACGCGTTGTAAACATAGCTTATCCGGTCAGCTTGGGTCTGAAGATAGCGCCCCAGGAGGTCACGCAGTACGCCATGCCCGGCAACAAAGCGCTGTTGATCGCGCTCGAATCGAAAACCTGCTCCCCGCTTGCGTTCGGCAGAAGAGAGAGTCGCGTAGAGGCGCGCAGACGTTTCAGGAGAAACGTCCAGACTGGCGCACCAAATATGCACTTCCTGGGAGGGTAGTTGGGACATTCCGGGCTGCGGCGCCGAGCTGACCGCTACAGCTGCTCCAGCAGGATCTGTTGTTCGTCCTGCACCATCGTCGCGTATTTACCTGCTGACATTTGCGGACTCCGTTGCTGTGGAAGCGGTTCCCGTGCTGGCGGTCACATCGATCGCCGCCGAACAGTCGGCCAAGTGCACCGCGTCGGCCATCCCGACGAGCACTTCGCGCGGTCCGGCGAAGCGCTCCCTGCCGTGCGCGGTGCGGATGTTGTCCACCAGCATCAGATCGCCGGCCTGCCATGGCTCGCGCGCGGTGTTTGCCTCGTAGGCCAGGTTGATCAGCTGCACGAGATCCGCGTCGATCGCGTCGCCGTTGCCGAAGAAAGTATTGAACGGCAGGCCGTCCTCGCCGTAGACGTCCACCAGGTACTCGCGCAACTCCGGGTCCATCGTCCAGCCGTTGAGAAATGCGATCTGGTTGAACCAGCAGCGCTGGCCGGTGAGCGGGTGGCGCACGACGGCGCTGCGGCGCTGCCAGGTGCGCAGTCCGCCGTTGGGTTGCCATTCGAACTTGATCGCCTTGGCTCGGCAGTAACTCTCGACGGCGCCACGGTCTTCGCTGCCAAATGCTTCGGCAATCGACGCACCGATGTCGTCGTTGTAGTTGCGGATGAGGAGCCAACCCACTCGCTCGAAGCGCTCGACCAGCCCGGCGGGCAGCGCGCGCAACACCGTTGGCGAGTCCGCGATCGGCGTTGCGCCGGCGTCCGCCGGCGCAACGAGACACGCGAACAGCATCAGACCGGGAAACTCGAGCGTGTAGCTGAGTTCGTGGTGCATGCACATAGGCTGGTTCGGCGGCCACTTTGATGAGGAATAGACGCCGTCGGAGTAGCGACGGCGCGGCGCGAACGTCTCCTTCTCGCTCATCGGGCTGCCGAGCCGCCGATACACGGCCTCAGTCCCGGTCGCGTCGCGCAGCCCCAGGCCGCGAATCAGGAGCGAGCCATGCTCGGCGACGGCGGCGCGCAGCGCATCCCGGCGCCCGGCCACCCACCCCGCCGCATCGCCAGGTGCCTCGACCCGCAGCAACGGCGGCTTTCCTGGTCGCACGTCGACATTCAGCATCTGCTGTCGATCAGCGCGGCCAGATCCGCGAGAATCGGGTGACCGACAAGGTCCTTGAACGACACCGCACGTTCCAGGGCGATCGCGAGCCTCAATCCGGACAGCGACGTGCCACCCAGATCAAAGAAGCTGTCTCGCCGGCCGATCCGCTCCGCCGGAATGCCGAGCACCTTCGCCCATGTGGTCGCCAACCGGTGCTCCGTTTCCGTGCTTGGCCCGTCGCGGTCCTGTTCGGCGACGTCGAGTTCCGCGGCGAGCGCGGTCAACGCCTTCCTGTCGATCTTGCCGTTGGCCGTCAGCGGCAGCGCTCCACGCCAAAGGAACGCCGATGGAATCATGTATTCCGGCAGCGACTCGCGCAGCCGGTCACGCAGTACCTTTACATCGATCGGCCGCTCTGCGGAGTAGAAGGCCACCAGCTGCTTGCTGCGATCGGCGCGCTCGGCGACCACAACCGCGCCGTCGCGGACGCCGGCCAACCGCAAGAGCGTGTTTTCGATCTCGCCGATCTCGATCCGGAAGCCGCTGATCTTGACCTGCGTATCGCGGCGGCCGAGGAACTCCAGCTTGCCGTCCGGAAGCCAGCGGCCATAGTCCCCGCTCCTGTACAGCCGGTTGCCCTCGCGGTGCGGATCGGCCAGGAACGCGCGTCGCGTTCGCTCGGGATCATTGATGTACCCACGGCCGACGCACACTCCGGAAAACACGATCTCGCCTGGCGCGCCGAGCGGCACGAGCGACAGGTGCTCGTCGACGACATAGACGTGCACATTGTTGATCGGGCGGCCCAGTGGAACACGTTCGCCGTCCGGCGCCCGGTCCATGACCTCGTGATTGGTGTCATCCGAGGTCTCGGTGAGCCCGTACGCATTAATCAGCTTGATGCCGGGTTGCGCCACGAACCAGCGCTGCGCAAGCTCCTTCTTGAGCGCCTCGCCGGTGACCAACACGCACCGCAGGTCCGGCAGCTCGCGCGGCTCCTGCGCAAGATAGGACAGCACCACTTCAAGATAGGACGGCACGAGCTGAACGACGGCGACCCTCGCATCGGCTATCTTGCCGACGAAACGCGTCGCGTCGAGGATTGCCTCCTGCTCGACGATCAGAGTCCGGCCGCCGGCCAGAAGCGCGGAAATCAATTGCCATAGCGAAATGTCGAAGCATTGAGGCGCTGTCTGGGCCACGACATCGTTCTCGGCGATGCCCAGATCATGGATCTTTGCGAAGAGATGATTGAGCATCCCCGCGTGCTCGCACATCGCGCCCTTCGGCTCACCGGTGGACCCGGAGGTGAAGTAGATGTACGCGAGCTGGTCGGGCGCGACCTCGACCCCGAGATCGTCGTCGGCATGCCCCTCCTCGCACGCCGCGTCGATGAACATCGTCTGGATCCCGGAACGCGAGTCGAGCGCCTGGTCGAGAGTGGCGGTGCTGCCGCGTTCGCTGAGAACCAGCCGGCAGTAAGCCCGGGCAAGGGTCTTCGCGATGCGATCGGCGGGGAAATGCGGCTCGATCGGCAGGTAGGCGCCGCCGGCCTTGAAGATCGCGAGCACCGCGGCCATCCAGTCGAGGTTGCGCTCGGTCACCACGGCGACGACGTCTTCGCGGCGCAGGCCGCGCGCCAGCAATGCTCGTGCCAGCTGATTCGCACGGCCGTTGAGCTGCCGGTAGGTCCACTGCCGGTCGCGGTGCACGGCCGCGACGGCGTCCGGGTGCGCTCGAACCCGTTCCTCGAACAGCTCATGGGCTCGGCGGTCCGGCAGCTTTCGGTGCGGCCCCGCGAGGCTCTCCAGCTGGAAGTGCAGCTCATCGGCGGATAACAGGCTTTGCCGCGCGTGTTCGGCAGCCGGATTGTCGGCGATCAACGCAAGCGCGGTGAGGTGATAGCCGGCGATCCTGGCGGCGCCGTCCGCGTCGAGCAGGTCCGTTCTGTACCGCAGGCGCAATACGAGATCGTCATGCTCCAGGAAGCCGGCCCGCACTTTGTGCGATAGCAGTCTTGCTTCCCCACGAGCGGTTTCCAGCAGCGCCTCGCGCCACGAGCCGCTGGTCATCTCGCGCTCGCCGGAAAGCACCTCAAGCACCTTGGCATGCGCGGTCAGCAGCACCGAACTAAGCGGTAGCGCCAGTTCATGTGCCAAGCGGCGCAATGCCGACGCGATTTCGCCGGGGACTCTCGCCTCGTGCTCTCCTCGCCAGAGCGCCCGGCCGCGCTCGGTCGCGATGCCGGCTTTTTGCAATGCGATAGTGCTCAACTCAGGTCTCCCTCGCCGGGTTCCCCGCCCAGCGCGCGCAGGGTGGCGGCAAACGAAACGGTTGGCGTTTACCGTAGGTCAGGCTCCGCCAGAGCCACTCGAGCGGCCCGAATTGAAAATGGCGCAGCCAGAGGGGAGCAATCACGAGTTGGGCCGCGTATATCGCGAAGACAATGAGGATCTGGCCGGTGCGCGGCACGCGTCCAAAATAGCCAAAGCCGTGTCCGTAAAAGATCGTGGTGCAGATGACGGATTGCAGGACGTAGTTTGAAAACGCCGTCCGGCCAACCGCGGCTATCCGCTCCTTTAACGCTGCAGCCCGCGAACCCTGGCACCACAGCATGACCAGTCCGGTCCAGCCCAGCGCGACGAGATAGCTTCCCCAGTAGTTGTATTGCGCTCCCAGGTAGAGCCCATACCGGATGTCCCAGTTTTTGGCGAAGTCCTGAACGACGCCGAAGATGATCAGGGGAATTCCAACCAGCAGCCCCGCTGCCACCAGCGACAGGTACTGGCGACGGCTCCACCGGGCATGGAATGCGCCGAGCTTGAACAGCGCCATCCCCAGCAGCATCAGGCTCGAGGCTTTCCAGCCATAGAGCGTGAGGAACTCCCAGGTCTCGATGTCGAGCGCGCTGGGTACCCGGTCCGACATCTGATCGATCCAGGAGCCGCGATACGCTGCCAGCTCTTCGTTGATGGTTTGCGCGCCCGGCTGCCAGTCCTCGATGAATTCGGCCTGGATATCGGCAGGCCAGTGTGGAACCCAGAACCATCCGAGTCCGATTGCGATCAGCGATCCAATCGCGGCGAGAACCAGAGCGGATGAGATCAGGGTCGCCGGGCTCTGGCGGCGGAAGAGATAGACGAAAAGCCCGCACATGCCGTAGGTATAAAGAATGTCGCCATACCAAAGCAGATGCGCGTGGAGAAGACCGAACAGGATCAGCCAGCCGACCCGGCGATAATGCAGGCGCGTTGGTGCGGCTCCCGAACTTTCCGCCTTCTGCCACATGAGAACGATGCCTGCGCCGAACAGCATGGAGAAGATCGAGATGAACTTCTGATCCGCAAGCAAATGAGAAAGGAGCCACACGAGGAAATTTGCGCCGTTCAAATTGCCATACGCCGTCGGATTGTTGTGAGCGGCCCCCACCATCGCGAACAATTGGATATTCATCACCAGGATTCCGAGCAGCGCAAATCCACGCAGCACGTCCATCGGGACGATCCGTTCTGTTTCGGCAACGGGGCCCGAGGACTCCCAGCCGCGCTCGGTCGCGGTGCCGGCTTCTTGTAATGCGATATTGCTCAACTCACGCCTCCCTCGCCGGGTTCCCCGCCCACCGCGCGCGTGATGGAACAGTCTCTCCCTTCATCAGAAAGGAGTCCGCAGCGAGTACCGAGCCGTTCCCCATCGTCACGCCGTAGTGCACGAATGCGCCGACCCCGACCGTGCAGCCGGCGCCAAGCGCGGTTCGGCCGGACTTGTAAGTGCCGTCCTCCTGCGAGTCGCACTGGATCTTGCTTTCGTGATTGAGGACGCTCTCATCCCCGACAGCGGTCAGCAGCGGCTCGGAGATGTGGACGCCGTCGTCGAACACCCGCTTGCCGATCCGGACACCCATCAGCCGCCAGATCACGCTCTTGAACGGCGTGCCGTTGAAGAGGTGGAAAAACTGGATCGGATGCAGCTTCCAGATGCGTTCGACCCACCAGAAATCCGGGTGGTAGATGGAGCAGATGGCCGGCTGCGGCGGGCTGAGCGCTTCGAAGAAACGCGCCACTAGGGCAAAGTAGACGGCGGCGACGACGGCGCTGAGCGCGAAGAGCGCCGCCATGACCGCGTGCGCCAGCACGTCGTAGAAAAGCTCGACGGCGGCCAGGTCGATCAGCACGATCAGGAAGACGCCCAGCCACCGCGTCAGCAGGAAAATGCCCATCGTCCGGAGGTTGAACCGGTTCTTGGCGGCAAGGCCGCGGCGCAGCGCCTCCCCCGTGCGCAGATGGTCAAATCGGCTGTCGCGCTCGACGGAGCGTGGAATCTCGAAGGGCGGCGAGCCCAGCAATCCCACCCCTTCGCGAACTTTGCCATCGATCGGGACCATCACCTTGATCGCGAGCAGGCAGTTATCCGCCGTCCTGGCTCCCGCGGGAAAGTTGACGTAGTTACCCACGAAATTGCTCCGGCCGATCACCGCCCGCGACACCCGGAACGAGCTGCTCGAGACCTCGTCGTTGAACACGTTCAGGCCGTCGGCGACCATCGTTCCGCTGCCGACCGAAGTGAGAAAGGGATTCGCGGTTCTCACCTCGCCGCCGAAATTCGATCCGGTCTGCACGACGGGAGACAGGCGAAAACCGACCCAGCTCAGAAAGTGGACGATGTAGGAGCTGTCACCGAAGAGAACCGTCAGCACCTTCTGCCGGCACAGGCCCGCGATGATCCGATGCAGCCCGTAACGGAAGCCATAAAGCGGATAGACCGTGTCCGGCTTGATGAACAGGCTCAGGAGGCGAGGAACCGTGCCGACGACCAGGAGGCCGACGAACAGCGCGCCGAAAAAGAGCACGACCGAGAAGGCAAGCGCCTCGATCAGGAACCCCCTCGGCGTCAACGCCCCGGCGCTGGATTGCACGCTCGGGTCCAGCACCTTGACCAGCGACGACACGCCTAGGAACAGCAGACCGACGCCCCCCTCCAGCAGCGGTGCGAACAGGAAGAGGATGCCAATCAGGGTGAAGGCGGCATAAGCGGCTCGACGCAGCGTGCCGCACGGGGCCGGCGCGACTCTCGCATAGTCCGTATCGGTGCGCTGTGCCGGAGATCCATGCCAACGTTCGCCGGCCGGTACCGCCTGGCCGCTGTGCAGGGCGGAAGCGTGGCCAAGCTGCGCGCCATCGCCCATCGACGTGTCGATGTCCAGCACGGACATTTCGCCGACATACACGTCCCGGCCGAGGGTGACCGGTCCGATCTCGATGCGGCCGGCCTCTGCCCGGTAGCAGAGGAAGCTCGATTCCCTGCGCAACACCGTTCCTGCGCCGATCGTGAGCAGGTCGGTGCAAACGGGAATGCGCAGCGAGTGGATCGCGACGCGCGGCCCGACTTTCGCGCCCAGCGCCCTCAGATAAAGGCCGTACAGCGGCGAACCAGCGAACAGGTAGACGAACGGATTCGACCAGATAAGGGACTTGACGATCCAGAAGCGGACGTAGGCGGGGCTCCAGAGGCGAATTTTCTGCGGCCTCCAGCGACCGATGAGCAGCCACTTTGCAGCGATCGGAATGACGCAGACGACGAGGGAAGCCGCGCCGCCAAACAGCACCAGGCGCAAAAACCCCTCGACACCCTCTGCGTCGGCGACCAACCACCGGTAGCCCTCGACGCCAACGATCACGCCAAGGTAGGAATACCCGACATAGAACAGCGCTTGCAGCGCTCCGCACAGGACGTGTTCGTACGCGCGCGTCGGCGTCGGCAGCTCCAGCGCTCTTGCCGTCGCCGGCTTGCCAGCGGCAGGCGCGACGTCCGCGAGCGCCGCTGCCAGGCTGCCAATGGTCGGATGCCGGTAGATGTCCTTCATCGATACCGACGGCAGATCGCCTCGCTTCCTCACTCGCGCGCAGAAATGGGCCATCAGTAGCGAGTCGGCGCCGAGCTCATCGAAGAAGTGGCGGTCGACCGGCACATGGTCGACGCGCAGGACTTCCGCCAGCATCTCGGCGAAGATGCCTTCGACGCCGCTCGTCGCGGTGCTGCGCCGATCGTCGATCACTGTGGCAGCAGTCGCTACATTCATCGCACGGTGTCGTAGAAGAAGTCGGACAGGCGCAACTCCCGGCCGGCGGCCACCGCCTGGTCGTACACCCACTTGCCGACCGCCACGTCGAGGATGCCCATGCCAAAGGGCGAGAAAATGATCGGGCGCCTGCGATCCACCGAGCGGCGTCCGGCCATGACATCGGCCAGCGTGCCCGTCACGAAGCTTCGATTTCCCGTCTGCTGCTCGGCGAGATGGGGAGAGGTATTGGCCTTCATGACGTGCTCGACGTCGTCGACCACGTTCTGCGATTGCAGGATGATCTCGGGCGCAAGATCGCGAAGCGAGAGGTGCAGCACCAGCGGGTTGTGCTCGAAGAGGCTGGCATCGAAGACGTGCGGCGCCGGCGCAACGGTCGTGAAAACGATCAAATCGCACGCCCTGAGAAGTTGTGCCACATCGGGGACAACCGTCACCGTGCGGTGCTGCTCGGGCCGGCACACGCGGTCCCTGAATTTCTCACTCTCGGCAGGCGAGCGGTCGTATAGCCGTACTTCCTCGATCGCCCACCCCGTATCGACCAGGAAGTCATAGACGTAGCGGGCGATGAACCCGGTGCCCACGATCCCGAGCGAATGCGCCCGACGCGACTGCCCGCTCAGGCAGTGCGCCGCAAGAACGGCCGACGCGGCGGTGCGGGCGGCCGAGATTATCGAGCTCTCTAGGATGGCAAGCGGATACCCGGTTTCGTAGCTGTTGAGCACGAGTACCGCCGAGGCGCGCGGAAAGCCTCGCCCGACATTGCCGGGAAAACTGGCGATCCACTTCAGCCCGGCCACATCGAAGCCGTTCCCGATGTAGGCCGGAAGCGCGATGATCCGGCAATCGGGCTTGTCGGGAAATTTCAGGAAGTAGCTGTCGGGGTTGACGGACTTTCCGTCCGCATGCGCGAGATACGCTTCCCGGACGATGCGGATGCATTCATGCCGATTGGCGCGGACGATATCGGATACGGTCTTGCCGTTGATAATCGATAGCTCGAAGTGCATGGGTTCGCGGCTTCGCTACTCGAGCCTGGTCACCCACGTGGCATCGAACACCGTATCGAGGTAAGGCGTACCGCGGTCCGGGCACAGGAACAGCACGGTCGGGCGCCTGGATCCCTTCATCCTCGGCGCATATCGCTTGAGCGCCGCGAACGAAGTACCACTGGAGCCGCCCACGAACAGCCCGTGGGTGGTGAGGAGTTCCCGGCACGCTTTAGCGGTCTCGCGCTCCGGTATCAAGATAACGTCGTCGATCCTGGCATGCGACAGCAAGGGCGGGACGATGCTCGAACCGACGCCGGGAATATGGCGCTTGCGGGGCGCCCCGCCGAAGATGACGGAGCCTTCGGTATCGACGGCGATGATGCGAATGTTGGGATAGCGCTCTTTGAGCCGGCGAGACGCTCCGGCGATCGTTCCCGCCGTGCCGACGCCGATGAAGGCATAGTCAAGCGAGTCAAAATCGGCGCAGATCTCAGGCGCCGTGAGCTCGTAGTGCGCCTCCATGGCGTCCAGGTTTCCGTACTGGTTGGTCCAGTAGGCGTTCGGAATGGTGGCGCAGAGCTGCTTCACCATCTGCAGGCGGGTCTTCAGGAATCCGCCGGTGTCGTCACGCTCCTCGACCTTCACCACCGTGGGACAGATGCGCCGGAGGAACGACTCGTAGGTGCCGGAGATATTGGGGTCGATCACCGGGATGAACCGCAGGCCGACCAGGTGAGTGAAGGCGGCGAGAGCGGTAGC
>WNFI01352491.1_pt1 | contig 38567 bp, 36 predicted proteins | sample 5400471 | NCBI WGS metagenome assembly WNFI01 (sample SAMN13153348, study PRJNA577476) | soil metagenome | isolation source: 100 cm saprolite on Douglas fir-dominated hillslope | place: USA:California | collected 2013-09-17 | reverse complement strand
AAATCCGGACGTTAGCACGGGACATGGCTGACAATTCACTGTTCTGAAATCATTTTTGGTGGCAGCTATTCCCAGTGATCACTCTCGCCTATCTACTGGCGGTTAGTTCCTCCTGCTACGATTTATGCTTTGGGCTTTATCGAACCTCCCGCAACCGAACACCAGCATCCTTGCAAGGTCACAATTTTCTATTCGCTAATTTTTGTGCCAGCCATTCGTCAATTTCAGTCATAACCCAACCAATCCGTTTTTCCCCGAGCTGCACACGCTTTGGAAACTTGCCCTCAATTTCCAAACGGCCCAAATGGGTGCGGCCAAACGTGATGCCGCGAGTCGACTTCAATTCCTTGAAGTCGAGTAGCTTTGTTGGCTTTTCCAGTTGTCGCATAACAATGCTCCTTTCTGTATTGCAAGCTTAGAGCAGCACGAGAGGAGTCGACATGAAAGAGAATCGCTATCCACAATGGCCGCGCGGTTTGCGGCGAACCCTTGCCGCTGAATACATCGGCGTGTCTCTACCGCTCTGGGATAAGATGGTCTTAGAAGGCCAGATGCCTAAGCCGAAACGTTTTCACGGTCGAACGATCTGGGACAGGGTCGCGGTTGACAAGGCATTCGACATTTTGGATGGCGGGGCACCACGCGATGAGTCTGGCGAGGAAATTATTGAGTGGGATGCTGGCAACGGACCGCAAGCTGTTATCCGGTACAGTTTTAGCCCTCCTATACGTCCTCAAATAATCGCGCTCAAAGCGCTGTATGAAAATAGAGGCAAAGCGATTCACGCAAATCAAACAGCGAAGGGGGTGGGCGGCGGTGCCTTTGATAAGCTCAAGCACATGGGTTTTGCTCGACATGTTCCTCGCTCTCCACGCGGAAAGGATTTCCATTGGTACGAGAGCACTAAGGACGGAGAGCAAGCATGGGTTCAGATTCTTAAAGACAATCCAAGCGGCATAGATTGGCTGAAATAGCCGGAGCTATCACTTCACCTTCCTCAACCGCACACCCGGACCTTCACCGTTTTCTTCAATAAAGATGACACCTGCCGCTTCTAGCGCGGCACGCATGGCAGCAAGGTTGTTTCCAATCGGGCTACGCTTGCCGGTCTCAAAATCACGAACGGTGGATATGCTCACGCCAGAGGCTTTTGCGAGGTCCGGTTGGGACCAGTCCTTCAGGGCGCGGGCTGCGCGTGATTGTTCACGGGTTATCATCCTATCAAAGTAGCCGTCGCAGTTTTTTATGGCAACGTCATATTTTTAGGTTGACATGGTATGGTTAATGTAATTATGTTTATGTCATAGTTTTAATATGACCAGGAGCGACCTATGCTGACTGCCATCATCGACTCGAACTCTGCGAAGATAAAAAGCGTCACTGTATTAGCCGCCGAACGGCAGCGACTGTGGGATGAATTCAATAGTAAAACAGTCGACGATGAAGCCGTTGACGCAGCGATTTATAGGAAGGCCAATGCTATCGAAGCGAGGCTGGTAAAAGCGACGTTCAAGACCAATGCCGATAAGCTCGCTGGTCTAAAGATACTGGCAAGTGGTGATGATCCAGAACCGCAATACTGGTGCACGTTTAAAGCTGCTCTGTACACGCGAATGCTGAAATTCGCCTAACTAACTTTTACATCACGGACCAAGCCGCCGCGCGATTTTTAGGCGCGGCGGTTTTCATATTAGGGGAACGAAATTGCCGATTGCTGCGAATGATAATGTCCATCCAGACGAGCCACTACGACTGAGAGACGCAATCAAGTTTGGCTTTCCGCACGGCGGCATGAGTGTCAGCGGACTTCGCCGGGAAGCGGCAGCGGGCCGACTGGTGATCGAAAAGATTGCCAACAAACATTTCACCACCCTTCGTGCCATTGAGGAAATGAGGAAGTCATGCCGCGTCAATCAAAGCCCGCTCGCCTCTGGCTTCGCCCAGCCAACGAAGATCGGGACCCTGTCTGGATCATCCTCAATAACGGGAAGCAAGTTAGCACTGGGTGCGGCAAGGATGATAGCGAAGGGGCTGAAAAATTCCTGCAGGACTATTTAGCGTCGCAGTTCTCCAAAGCACCCAAGACGAAGCAACGCGCTGCCGAAGAAATCTACATTGCAGAGGTTGTCGCAACCTATCTGACAGAAAAAGGCGACTCGGTCTCGCGACCAAAGGCACTCGCCCAGCGTATGGAAACCATTCTGGACTGGTGGGGTGAAAAGACTCTCGCGGATATTTCGCGAACTACCTGCAACGAATATACCGAGCAACGCGGGAGCAGCACAGCGGCACGCCGCGAACTTGAGGATTTACGCTCTGCCGTTAACATGGCGATTGCGGATGGTGTGTGCCGACACACGATCATTGTGTCCGTACCGGACGCACCGCCGAAGCGCACCAGCTTTCTTGAACCTGCGGAAGTCGCGAAGCTCTTGTGGCGAGCTTACAAGACCCGGCAGACGTTCAAAGGCAAGCCGACTGGAAAGTACCCCACGCGGCACGTCAGCCGGTTCATTATTTGCGCACTCTATACCGGCAGCCGATCGGCACGGATTTGGCGCGCATCATTCGAGAAAGAAGAGGGAAGACCTTACGTCGATGTTGAAAAGGGACTCTTTTATCGGACGTGGCAGGGCGAACACGTTCCCGCAAATAAACGTGCCCCCGTTCAGCGGATACCAGATCGGCTTCTAGCCCATCTGCGCCGATGGCGCAGGCTGGGAGCAAGATACGTGTGCGAATATCAAGGCCGTGCCGCTGATCCGAAGAAGGCTTTTGGCCGACTCGTGAAGTCGGTTTTCCCGCACTCCGATAAGCGCGTAGTCCGCCATACCTTCCGTCACACGTCGGCAACATGGCTCATGCAACGTGCCGCCGATAAGTTCGAGACAGCAGGCTATCTAGGCATGACGCTGAAAACGCTGGAGTCCACCTATGGGCACCACCACCCAGATCATCAGAGCAGCGTCGGCAACGCATTTTCCAAAAAGAAACGCACAGCGGCATGACCGTTGCGTATCGTTGCCGTTATCGTTGCCGTGAATGTCGCTCGGAAAGGCTAAGTTATTGATTCTATTGGTAGGCGGCGACGGATTCGAACCGCCGACCCTCTCGGTGTAAACGAGATGCTCTAACCAGCTGAGCTAGCCGCCCTCGCCTTCTGTTTAGCGCTGCCAGCCCCCTTGGCGCAAGGCGGCATCGGAGGTTGGGCGATGTCCTGGATCCACGGCGCCCACAAAAAAAAGCGGCGCCCCATTGGGGCGCCGCTTATCCTGCATCGAGGGGTCAGTGTGCGGTCAGGCCGCCGGCGGCTTCGTCATCGGAGATCTCGGTGAGGTCCTTGGCATGGTCCACGGGGATCAGCACCGTCTTGATGCCGCCACGAGCCGCCGCCAAGAGCTTCTCCTTCAATCCGCCGATCGGCAGCACCCTGCCGCGGAGCGTGATCTCGCCGGTCATCGCGATGTCGCGCCGGATCGGAATCCCGGTCAGCACCGAGACGATCGTGGTGGCCATCGCCACGCCCGCGGACGGACCGTCCTTGGGCGTCGCGCCTTCCGGCACGTGGACGTGGATATCGCGCCGCTCGAACATCGGCGGCTCGATCCCGAAGGTGATCGCGCGAGAGCGGACATAGGACGCCGCCGCCGAGATCGATTCCTTCATCACATCGCGCAGATTGCCGGTGACCGTCATCCTGCCTTTGCCTGGCATCATGACGCTTTCAATGGTCAGGAGCTCGCCGCCGACATCGGTCCACGCGAGGCCAGTCACGACACCGACCTGATCGTCGGTCTCGATCTCGCCATAGCGATATTTCGGCACGCCGAGGAACTCCTCGATCGCCTTTTCGGTAACCTTCACCGACTTCTTCTTCGAGAGCATCAGCTCCTTCACCGCCTTGCGGGCGAGTGTGGAGAGCTCGCGCTCAAGATTACGCACGCCCGCTTCACGGGTGTAACGCCGGATCATCAGCAGCAAGGCTTATTCAGCGTATTCGCGGTGGTGATGAACATCACGTTGGACAGGTCGTAATCGACCTCGAGATAGTGGTCGTTGAAGGTCGAGTTCTGCTCGGGGTCCAAAACCTCAAGCAAAGCCGATGACGGATCGCCGCGGAAATCGGCGCCCATCTTGTCGATCTCGTCCAGCAGGAACAGCGGATTCGAGGTTTTCGCCTTGCGCATCGACTGGATGATCTTGCCGGGCATCGAGCCGATATAGGTCCGGCGGTGACCGCGGATCTCCGCTTCGTCGCGCACGCCGCCGAGCGACACCCGCACGAACTCACGGCCGGTCGCCTTCGCGATCGACTTGCCGAGCGAGGTCTTGCCGACGCCGGGAGGGCCGACCAGGCACAGGATCGGACCGGTCAGCTTGTTGGCGCGCGACTGCACCGCCAGATACTCGACGATGCGGTCCTTGACCTTCTCCAGTCCATAGTGATCGTCGTCCAGCGTGGCCTGCGCCGCCCCCAGATCCTTCTTGACCTTGGACTTCTTGTTCCACGGGATCGACAGCAGCCAGTCGAGGTAGTTGCGCACGACGGTGGCTTCCGCGGACATCGGGGACATCTGGCGCAGCTTCTTAAGCTCGTGCTGGGCTTTTTCCCGCGCTTCCTTCGAAAGCTTGGTCTTGGCAATCTTCTCTTCCAGATCGGCCAACTCGTCGCGACCTTCGTCGTCGCCGAGTTCTTCGTCGTCGCCGAGTTCCTTCTGGATCGCCTTCATCTGCTCGTTGAGATAATACTCGCGCTGGGTCTTCTCCATCTGGCGCTTGACGCGCGAGCGGATCCGCTTCTCGACCTGCAGCACCGAGATCTCGCTCTCCATCAGCCCCAGCACCTTCTCGAGGCGCGCGGTGACGGACAGCGTTTCCAGGATACCCTGGCGATCCGCGATCTTGACGGCGAGGTGCGACGCGACGGTATCGCCGAGCTTGGCGAAATCGGTGATGGCCTGAACAACGCCAACCACTTCGGCGGAGATCTTCTTGTTCAGTTTCACATAGCTCTCGAAGTCCGAAACCACCGAGCGCGCCAGCGCCTCCGCCTCGACGCTGGTAGCGTCGGTGTCGGCGAGCGCAACCGCCGTGGCTTCGTAATATTCGGTGCGGTCGGAGTATTTCTCGACCTTGGCGCGTTCCAGGCCCTCCACCAGCACTTTGACGGTGCCGTCGGGCAACTTCAGCAGCTGCAGCACGCTGGCGAGCGTGCCGATTTCATAAATCGATTCCGATCAGAGCATCGTTCTTCATCACCTCTTCGAGCGCGCGGATCGATTTCTCGCGGCCGACGAACAGCGGCACGATCATGTGCGGGAAAACGACGATGTCGCGAAGCGGCAGCACCGGATATGAATGGCTGTCGCCGTGAACGATTGATGGCCGGGGTTTTACGGTCGTCATGGCCGATTCCTTTGGTTGTGCCCCCTTGCACGCAGCCCGCACGTTTGCGCAGCCGCCACAAGGTGCCGAGATATTCCGGCTCGTTCGGCCGCGTCAGGCTCCACTTGTCCGGACTGTTGCTGGCGAATCTTGGGTAGTTTTGTGATCGCCTATAACATTAGGTGGCTATCGACGACGGGGGTGTCAAGTCGCGGAAAAACGCCCGTTTACAGCGGCACAATGCAATGGGCACGGCCTGCACAAAAGCGGCCGCCGAAGGATTGGGCAGCCGCGTTTGCGAGGCTTTCAATTCGCCAGCGACGCTGGAACTCAGGCGCTGGCGCTGCTCTCGGCAGTACGATCCGAGCGATCGGCGTAGATGTAAAGGGGACGCGCTGTGCCCTCGACGACTTCGCGCGAAATCACCACTTCTTCGACACCCTCCAGCCCTGGAAGATCGAACATGGTCTCGAGCAGAATGCTTTCCAGAATGGATCGCAGTCCACGCGCGCCGGTCTTGCGCTCGATGGCTTTGCGGGCCACTGCGCCAAGGGCTTCGTCGGCGAAGGTCAGCTCGATGTTCTCCATCTCGAACAGCCGCTGATACTGTTTCACCAGCGCGTTCTTCGGATCGGTCAGAATCTTCTTCAGCGAAGCCTCGTCGAGATCCTCGAGCGTGGCGACCACCGGAAGGCGTCCCACGAATTCCGGGATCAGGCCATACTTGAGCAGATCCTCGGGCTCCAGCACCTGCGCCGCGAACCCGATCGAGGTGGAGCGCCCGCGCGCGGAGATGATCTTCTCCAGGCCGGAGAACGCACCACCGCAGATGAACAGAATATTGGTGGTATCGACCTGGAGGAACTCCTGCTGCGGATGCTTGCGGCCGCCCTGCGGCGGAACCGAGGCAACCGTGCCTTCCATGATCTTCAGGAGCGCCTGCTGCACGCCCTCGCCCGACACGTCGCGGGTGATCGAGGGATTGTCGGACTTGCGCGAAATCTTGTCGATTTCGTCGATATAGACGATGCCGCGCTGCGCGCGCTCGACATTGTAGTCGGCGGACTGCAGCAGTTTCAGAATGATGTTTTCGACATCCTCGCCGACGTAACCGGCCTCGGTCAGCGTCGTCGCGTCCGCCATCGTGAACGGCACGTCGAGAATGCGCGCAAGCGTCTGCGCGAGCAGGGTTTTACCGGAGCCGGTCGGACCGATCAGCAGGATGTTCGACTTGGCAAGTTCGACGTCGTTGTGCTTGGTCTGATGATTGAGGCGCTTGTAGTGATTGTGGACCGCAACCGAGAGTACCTTCTTGGCGTGGCTCTGGCCGATCACGTAATCATCGAGAACCTTGCAGATCTCCTTCGGCGTCGGAATGCCGTCGCGCGACTTCACCAGCGAGGACTTGTTCTCCTCACGGATGATATCCATGCACAGCTCAACGCATTCATCACAGATAAACACGGTGGGGCCCGCGATCAGTTTGCGGACCTCGTGCTGGCTCTTCCCGCAGAACGAGCAATACAGCGTGTTCTTGGAGTCGCTCGTACCGACCTTACTCATTCCTGTCTCCGTCCGCCGTTCGATCTCGTCCGCTCGATCGCCCCATTCCGGCACGTAGCGCACCAGAGTGTAGATAGAGCAAAATCCGTACCAGAAAAGACCCTCGCTCCACATACCGCACGAATCGCGGCTCATTCATCATAGTAGCCAAACCACCTGAGCCAACCATGGTGGCACCCGACTATCAAGAATTCGCTAACCGGCAAAACCCCCGATGACGTGACAATAGCGTGATTTGGGGCGATCGCACGAGCCCGGCAGCCGAAAATCGGCTCAACGTTGCGCGATTGCCACGCTTGGAATTACACAGGAAAATGGAACTTTCCGCTCATCAACGCCAATTGTCGCCGGAAACCGACGCCGAACCGGTCCTGTCGCCGTCCGTTAGGCCATCCGCCAGTGGAGACTACGGGGTTTTGGGCGTCGGCTCTTCGGAACGCTTGTCGATCACCTTGTCGACTATCCCGAAGTCGCGCGCCATCTCGGCGGTGAGGAACTTGTCCCGCTCCAGCGCATCCTCGATCGCCTTGTAGGTTTGGCCGGTGTGCTTGACGTAAATCTCGTTCAGCCGCTTCTTCAGGTTCAGGATCTCCTGGGCGTGCAGCATGATGTCGGTGGCCTGACCCTGGAACCCGCCCGAGGGCTGGTGCACCATGATGCGCGAATTCGGCAGCGAGAAGCGCATGTCCTTGTGACCCGCGCAAAGCAGCAGCGACGCCATCGATGCCGCCTGCCCGGTACACAGCGTGGACACCGGCGGACGGATGAACTGCATGGTGTCGTAGATCGCCAGCCCCGACGTCACCACGCCACCCGGCGAGTTGATGTACATCGAGATTTCCTTCTTCGGATTTTCGGCTTCGAGAAACAGAAGCTGCGCGACCGTCAGGGTCGACATGCCATCCTCGACCGGCCCGGTCACAAAGATGATGCGCTCTTTCAGGAGACGCGAAAAAATATCATAGGCCCGTTCGCCGCGGTTGGTCTGCTCGACCACCATCGGCACGAGGTTCATGTAGGTTTCCACCGGATCGCGCATTGATCACCTAGGGGTTGGCGGAGGCGGACGCCCATCGACAAGACCTGAGCTTCCAGGTTGCCGGCGCGGACGAACGTCCCGTGATGCAGGACTTACTAAACATACAGATATGAGCCAATTGACCGGCGACAAGGCCGGCAGCCTTCCGTTGCTGAACGACCGCCAGTTCAAGCTGATTCGCACCGTGGCGGCAAAGCAATGACCGCCGTCGCCAATGCCTTTCGCCTGGTATCCTTAACGCCAGTCCAAGTCGACGACGAACGCAAGCGCCCAGCGATCAAGCCGCAGTCTTTTCGTCTTCTTCCTTGTAGAGATCTTCCTTCGTTACCTTCTTCTCGGTCACGTTGGCGAGTTCAAGGATGAAATCGACCACCTTGTCCTCGTAGATCGGGGCGCGAAGCTGCGCCAGCGCGTTGGCGTTGTTGCGATAGTAGTCCCAGACTTCCTTCTCGCGGCCCGGCATCGAACGCGCGCGCTCGATGACCGCACGGCTGACTTCGTCGTCGGTGACCGTGATCTTGTTCTTCTCGCCGATTTCGGACAGCACCAGACCGAGTCGCACCCGGCGGTCGGCGATCTTATGGTATTCTTCCTTGGCGGCCTCTTCGGTGGTGCCCTCCTCGGCAAAGGTCTTGGCGGAGGACTCCATTTCGGCCTTGATCGAGTTCCACATCAAGGTGAATTCCTCCTCGATCAGCGAGGGCGGCGCATCGAAGCGATGGGCATCATCGAGGCGATCCAGCAGCAGCCGCTTGACGCGCTGCCGCGTGGCGCTGGCAAATTCCGCGGTCAGCCGCTCACGCGCGGCTTCCTTGAGCTTGTCGAGCGATTCAAGGCCCAGTGACTTGGCGAACTCGTCGTCGATTGTGGCGTCCTGCGGCGCCTCTATCTGGGTCGCCGTGGTCTCGAACTCGGCCGGCTGCCCGGCCAGCGCTGCGCTGGCGTAGTTCTTCGGGAATGCGACCTTCAGGTTGCGGGTTTCGCCGGTGGCGATGCCAATCAGTTGTTCTTCGAAGCCTGGAATGAAGGTTCCCGAGCCGATCACGACCTGAATGTTTTCGCCGGTGCCGCCATCGAACGGCGTGCCGTTGATGGTGCCCTTGAAGGAAACCGTGACCCGGTCGCCGGTTTCGGCCTCTGCACCCTCGTCCTTGGCGACGAATGCGCGATTCTGGTCGGCGATGCGCTTGATGGCTTCGTCAACGTCCGCGTCGGTGACCTCCGCGACCGGTTTTTCGACCGTAAAGCTCTTGAAATCGGCGAGCTGGATCGCGGGCACGACCTCGACCGCAACCGTGTAACTGAGGTCGGACTTGCCGGCCAGGATGTTCTCGACCTCTTTCTGCTCGCTCGGCATCGTGACCTTGGGCTCGGTCGCCAGCTTGAATCCGCGCTCGGTGAAAATTTCCGTATTGGTCTCGCGGATCATTTGCTCAATGGTCTCGGCCGCAACCGAGCGGCCATAGAGACGCTTGAGGTGGCCGACCGGGACCTTGCCGGGACGGAATCCGTTGAGGCGAACCTTGTCTTTCATATCGACCAGACGCGCGTCGACCTTGGCCTCGATATCCGCGGCTGGAACGCTGATCTGGAATTCGTGCTTCAATCCGTCGGCGACGGTTTCCTTCACCTGCATGGCGTCAATCTTCTTCCCGCTTGGTCCGGCGCAACGGCCGGACATTGTAAATCTAATCGACGCGCGGCAACGTTCCTGCGTCGGTGGTCGGCGGCCCATTCCCTTGCGGAAACGTCCTCCGGAAATCTAGCGCAAACGCGGACAGCGCTTGGTGCGGGCGGAGGGACTCGAACCCCCACAACTTTCGTCACTGGAACCTAAATCCAGCGCGTCTACCAGTTCCGCCACGCCCGCGACGAGCATCATGTCCGGCCGCGATGACGCGGGCGGCGGGCTTATAACATGACGATCCCCGTTCGCAGCAAAAAAAATGGCCTTTTCAGCACCATGGCCGCGATCATTGGATTACTGGACTTCCATGGCGGAAAATGGTCCGGATCGCACATGACAGATGGCGTTTTTACAGATGGCGTTTTTCCGCTGACCCGGCGCGGCCTGATGGCCGGGCTCGGATGTGCGATCCTGAGCCCCGGCATGCCGGCCATCGCCGCTGCCACTGGCCGGCAGGCGGTGACGCTGCAGGCCAAGCCCGGTACTGCTGCCTTGCGGCGGGGATTGGCGGATACACCGATTTGGTCACTTTCGGGTCCAACATCCGACGCCGTCATGCGTTTTAAGCGTGGCGACGAAATTGAAGTGACCCTCGAAAACCAGCTGCCGATCCCGATCGTCCTCGACTGGCACGGCATCGATGGCGCCGCCGGCTCCGAGCCGCTGGCGACCCGGCCGCCGCTGGCCCCAGGCGGCAAGGACACGTTGGTCATTCCGTTGCACCACGCCGGCACCTTCATGTGCGATGTCCGATTGCTCGGCGACGGCCAGGCGCGACCGCTGCCGGCACGCGCGGTCATCGTTTCGGAAACCCAGCCCGTCCCGGCCGATCGCGACGAGGTATGCCTGATCGAAGACTGGCGCCTGCGCCCCGATGGCGGCGCGATCGCGCCCGGCAGCGACGCCAAGGATGCCACCGCGCTCTACACCGTTAATGGCCGCGCCGCGCCGGACATCGCAATTCGCAGCAATGAGCGGCTAAGGCTTCGTATTATCAATGGCTGCCAACGCAATGTGATTGCTTTGAAAATTGAGGATCACGAAGCCCTGGTGATGGCGATCGACGGCCAGCCAGCGGAGCCTTTTCTCGCCCGCAACGGCCAGCTCGTGCTGGCGCCGGGAACCCGAATTGACGCGCTCATCGACGCCGCCAAGCCGCCGGGATCGGTGTCGTCCATCGTCCTGCATGATGGCAAAGAGCCGCGCCCGATAGCGCGGCTGGTCACGTCCGGTGACGCCCCAACCCGCGACGTCCCTCCCCCCGCGGCGATGGCGCTGCCCTCCAACGGGCTGCCGCTACAACTCGATCTCGGAAAAGCGTTGCGGTTCGAACTGGCGTTGGGCGAGGCAGGTGGATCGCAACCGGACTGGACCCTGCCGGCGAGATTGACCCCGGCGGTCGCGCCGGCGTTCCGCGTCAAGACCGGGCGCATCGTGGTGCTGGCGCTGACCAACCGGGCCGACATCCCAACCGTCTTTCATCTGCACGGTCATCACTTCCGCCTGCTGGATCCGGTGGAGTAAAGGCGCTCCACTCTAATAGTCGACGCCGAATCGATCATAGAGCCGGCGGAACACCGCCGGCAGAACTTCCGGTAAATCTTCTGCGATCAATCCGGGGCCGGCCTCGCTTCCGGCCTCGCCATGCATCCATACGCCGATGCAGGCCGCCTCGAACGCCGGCACCCTTTGAGCCAGCAGACCACCGATCATTCCCGCCAGCACATCGCCCGAGCCTGCGGTAGCAAGCCAAGGCGGCGCATTGGCCGCAATCGCGGCGCGACCGTCCGGCGATGCGACAACGGTATCCGGTCCTTTGAGCAGGACAACGGCTCCGGATCGTGCGGCCGCTATCCGCACTCGCTCAAGTTTCGATCGAAATGGGTGTTTATTGCTCATATCACTGAATAAACGAGGAAATTCTCCCTCATGTGGTGTGAGAACAACCTGTGGAAAATCAGTTTTTTTGATCGCTTCGAAGAGCTGATCGGGGGCATCGGCAAAGCTTGTGAGAGCATCAGCATCGAGCACCAGTCCGGGCCTCGCTGACAGCGCTGCCAGGACCAGATCGCGGGTGCGATGGCCTGGTCCTGCGCCCGGCCCGATCACGCAGGCATTAAGGCGACGGTCCGCAATCAGGTCGGCGAATTCCGCTGACGTGTCGACTGCGCGAACCATCACTGCGGTCAAAGCGGCAGCGTTGGTCGCCAGCGCGTCTCGTGGCGAGGCCAACGTCGCAAGCCCTGCCCCCGCGCGCAAGGCACCAAGGGCCGCCAGCCGCGCCGCGCCGGTGGCTGCCATGTCACCGGAGACCACGACGGCATGACCGCGGGCGTATTTGTGGCCGTCGATCCGCGGCACCGGAAACGAACCTCGCCAGAGTTCCGGAACGTTTTCATAGGTGGATGGACGAATCTCGGCCAGCACGGCGGCGTCGATCCCGATATCGGCAACACGCACGCGGCCGCAATGAAGGCGCCCCGGAAGCAGCAGGTGTCCGGGCTTGCGGCGAAAGAACGTCACTGTTTCGGTCGCGCGGACGGCAGTGCCCATGACGGCGCCGGTGGTGCCGTTGATGCCGCTGGGCAGGTCGACGCTGAGAACCGGGACACCGCTGGCGTTGATGGCTTCAATCATGGTGTGCGGGTCGCCCTTCACCGGCCGGTCGAGGCCCGCCCCGAACAACGCGTCGACGATCAGCGCCGGCGTCCCGATGGCTTGCGGATTGAACGGCAGGAGAGGATCCTTCCACCCGCGGGCGGCCAAAGCGGCGTCGCCTTTCAGGCTGTCCCGCTCGCACAATAGAATCACGGACACGCTCCGGCCACGGGCCGCCAGTTCCGCTGCCGCCACAAAGCCGTCGCCGCCATTGTTGCCGCGGCCGGCGACCACGAGAATTGGGCCCTGCTCCGTCAGATCCATCGCAGCCTGCGCTACGGCCTGGCCGGCACTCAGCATCAGGGCAAAGCCCGGGGTGCCGCCGGCAATTGTCAGGCGGTCGGCATGCTCCATTTCGGCAGTCGTTAGAACTTCCATGCCAAATCCTTGCCGGGTTCCGCCTCATCCTGAGGCAATTCAGTCGTCACATCACGGGCCGAGACCGATAAACTGCACGCCAATTGGACTTCTTGCCTAAATTATAGGCTTATCCATGCTCATTGCCGCGGTGAGGTTACGCCTGCGCCTTGTTAATAGTCTGATAACGTTCCAAAATCAGCTATTTTGACAACTTGGCATGGACCCTGCTTTTGAGGAAGGCGGCTTGGATCCTTTGTGCTCACCGGCAATGATTGGGTGTGCCCGGCTGCTTCTCGTTCCCGCGGCAGCGCGCGGAACTGGGTGGCGGCAGCGATGGCAGCAGTGCAGAGTGTCGAGGACAAGGGATCGAATAAGCTGCGCGACACGCGCAATCGTGGAAACAACAGTGCGGCCTGAAATATTGGAAGTGCCCGGGAGGCGTTCAGTGAAGAAAATAGAAGCCATCATCAAGCCATTCAAGCTCGACGAGGTGAAAGAAGCGCTTCAGGAAGTTGGACTGCAAGGCATTACCGTCACCGAGGCCAAGGGCTTCGGTCGGCAGAAGGGGCACGCCGAACTTTACCGGGGCGCGGAATATATCGTCGATTTTCTGCCCAAGGTGAAAATCGAAATTGTGATTTCCGACGATCTGGTAGAGAAAGCCATCGATGCCATCCGGCGCGCGGCCCAGACCGGCCGCATCGGCGACGGCAAAATCTTCGTTTCCAACATCGAGGAAGCGATTCGGATCAGGACTGGAGAATCCGGGCTGGACGCCATCTGAGCTCGTTTCACGACAAGAACTCGTTTCAAGACAAGAACTTGTTTCACGACATGAACTTGTTTCAGGACAAGCATCCATCGGCCGCTTCAGGCTGTACCATCACGACGACCAACAGACATGACCATAAGGGGTATTCATGAAGACCGCTAAAGACGTCCTGAAGTCAATCAAGGACAATGACGTCAAATACGTCGATCTGCGTTTCACCGATCCGCGGGGCAAGTGGCAGCACGTCACGTTCGACATCGGCATGATCGACGAAGACATCTTCGCCGAGGGAACGATGTTCGACGGCTCGTCGATCGCCGGCTGGAAGGCGATCAACGAATCCGACATGTGCCTGATGCCCGATCCGGTCACCGCGACGATCGACCCGTTCTTCGCGGAAACCACCATGGTCATCACCTGCGACGTGCTGGAGCCGACCACCGGCGAACCCTACAACCGCGATCCGCGCGGCATGGCCAAGAAGGCCGAAGCCATGGTGAAGTCGATGGGCGTCGGCGACGCCGTGTTCTTTGGACCGGAGGCGGAATTCTTCGTATTCGACGACGTGCGTTACCAGACCACCCCCTACAACACCGGCTTCAAGCTGGATTCGTCGGAACTGCCGATCAACTCCGACACCGAATATGAAGGCGGCAATCTTGGCCACCGCATCCGTACCAAGGCCGGCTACTTCCCGGTGCCGCCACAGGACTCGGTCCAGGACATGCGTTCGGAAATGCTCGGCGCGATGGCCAAGATGGGCGTCAAGGTCGAGAAGCATCACCACGAGGTCGCCTCCGCTCAGCACGAACTCGGCATGAAGTTCGACACCCTGACGCTGATGGCCGACCAGATGCAGATCTACAAATATTGCATCCATCAGGTCGCGCACATCTACGGCAAGACCGCGACCTTCATGCCGAAGCCGGTCTATGGCGACAACGGCTCGGGCATGCACTGCCACCAGTCGATCTGGAAGGAAGGCAAGCCGGTATTCGCCGGCAACAAGTATGCCGACCTCTCGGAGACCTGCCTCAATTACATCGGCGGCATCATCAAGCACGCCAAGGCCATCAACGCCTTCACCAACCCGTCCACCAACTCCTACAAGCGCCTCGTCCCGGGCTATGAAGCGCCGGTGCTGCTCGCCTACTCCGCGCGCAACCGCTCGGCGTCATGCCGCATCCCTTACACCACCAATCCGAAGGCGAAGCGGGTCGAGGTGCGTTTCCCCGATCCGATGGCCAATCCCTATCTCGGCTTCGCCGCGATGCTGATGGCCGGCCTCGACGGCATCAAGAACAAGATCGATCCGGGTCCGGCGATGGACAAGGACCTCTACGATCTGCCGAAGGAAGAGCTGAAGTCGATCCCGACGGTTTGCGGTTCGCTCCGCGAGGCGCTGGAAAATCTCGACAAGGACCGCGCCTTCCTCAAGAACGGCGGCGTGTTCGACGACGACTTCATCGATAGCTATATCGAACTGAAGATGACGGAAGTCGAGCGCTTCGAGATGACCCCGCATCCGGTCGAATTCGAGATGTACTATTCGCTCTGAGCAGGTTTGCGGGTCATCCCGCGACACCTCAGCCTGACATCGAAGGCGCTCCTTTCGGGAGCGCCTTTTGTTTTGCCGAAGCCGCGTCAAACCGGCGCGCCATCCGCGCTTGATCCTTGAAGCTTTTGACGAAAGAGTGGTCTTAAGAATCGGTTTGAAGAGGATTGACCGTGGCAACCCCTGGCGAGGATCGGCTTTCGGCGCGCGGCGATCTGGCCTGGTCGATCGCGGTTGGCGGCATCGGTGTCGTCGCATTCGCGGCATTGTTGCTGTTCGCATGGCATTTCGCCGCGACCCTGTTCCTGATCTTCGCCGGGATTTTGCTGGGCGTTTTCCTGAACGCCCTAACGGAGATGCTCGGCCGCGTGACGCACCTGGGGCACACATCCCGGCTTGCCATGGTTTGTATCGTGCTGGCGGCGCTGTTCTGTGGCGTGCTGGTATTGGGCGGGAGCACCATTGCGCAGCAGGCCACGGTACTGAGCAGCACCATCAAATCGCAGATCGGTAATGTGAAAGGCTTTCTGGAGAAGCACGGCGTCGATACCAGCTTCCTCGAGATCGGCGGCAGTGCACCGGCCACAAGCGAATCTTCTGCCGCGACGGCTCCGCGCAGTCCCTCGAGTTCAGCACTTCCCAGCGCCGGCGCGATTGCATCGGGCGGCGGCGCGATCGTGAGCCAGACCTTGAAGCTGATCCTGGGCACCGTCGGCGCGGTAGGAAATTTCTTTATCGTGCTGTTTCTCGGTGTGTGTTTCGCGGCACAGCCCAGTGTCTACCGGCTGGGGCTGCTGGGCATGATGCCGCCGCGGCATCGCCCGAAGGCGGCTGCGATCGTCGACAACATCAGCGCCATGTTACAACGTTGGCTGCTGGCGCAAATGATCACCATGTCGGCGGTATTCGCCGTGACCTGGATCGGCTTGGTGTTGATCGGCATTCCCGGTGCGTTCATCCTCGGCGTCCAGGCCGGACTGCTGGCCTTCATCCCTACCGTAGGCGCCCTGCTCGGCGGCCTGATCATCGTGCTGGCCAGCCTGGCATCCGGATGGGTTGCAGCGGCGAGCGCCTTCGTGCTGTTTCTTGGCGTACACGCGCTGGAAAGTTATATTCTCACGCCGCTGATCCAGCGTCAGGCGATCAACATCCCGCCGGCAACATTATTCGCGACGCAAATCCTGCTCGGAACAGTGTTCGGTCTGTGGGGGCTGGCGCTGGCATTGCCATTGATGGCGATCGTGAAGGTCGCCATCGACCATTTCAGAGACCATGACCTGTCGCCCGATGTCCGCGGCCTGAAGGCGCAATGATCCTAACCGGTATCAGCCCGCGGTGGTCATCACCGTCTCTGTGTGTTCGACCTCAGGGGGCGACGCAAAATACTGTCCGACCAGGGCACGCCATTCGGTGAAATCGGCGGAGCCGCGAAAATCGACGGTGTGGTTTTCCAGCGTCTCCCACCTGGCCAGCAGCCGATAGCGTGACGGCATTTCGATCGACCGATGCAATTCGAAGCCCTTGCCACCCTTGGCACGCAGGAACAGCGGACGCGCCTTGGCGACCGCGGCTTCGAAGTCTTTCTCAGTACCCGGCTTGACGTCGATCTGGGCGATTTCCGTGATCATACTGGCGCAACCTTTCGTGGGGGGTGTATGTCTTTAGCCCACCGCGCGGAATTGGTGAAGCCGGGTGCCGCCGCGGAAAGGAAAAGGGCGCAGAAAGGCGCCCTGCCACGCGCTTTTGCTCGTAAGATCAGGCCAGAAGCACCACGACACCGGCGACCATCAATACGCAGCCTGCGAACATCGCCTTCGGCCAGTTGCTGCGCGACGCAGCATAGCGGCCTTGTGCCCGTCGTTCGGTGATCAGCGCTGTCTCATATTCGTCCGACGTCGAGAAGTTGCAGGCGAACCCGCTGCGCGCGGAAGCCGCGGCGGCTTCCAGCGAAATCAGGGTGGCGTGCGAACCGTTGCTGCGAGCTGTGACATGCACCGATCATACGGCTCGAATGGTAAACGGATGGTTAGTGCATGATCCGGAAAAGCATGCCCCCGGACTTGATCAGAGGGTGGAAACCGGTTTTCCGAAAAAATTATGCTCTAAACAAAAGATTGCACTGGAGCCTGTTTCTAATCAGTTGAAGCAGGCTCCAGTGCAATCCGGCTGCCGGTTCAGGCGCGAACGATCTCGACACCGGTTCGGACAACCTTCGGTCTGTGCTGGGGGGCGGACTGAGCGGCCGCAATTCGCCGCTCTCCTTCCAACGACAGCGGTTCTTCCGTGGCGGCCTGGACTCGATTGCGGCCGCCGCGCTTGGCCTGATAGAGCGCCGTATCAGCCGAGGCGAGCAGGACGTCCAGCTCAGTGCCGGCGGGACCGCCCGCGACACCGATGCTCACGGTGGTCACGACAGGGCCACCGTCGACCACGACGCCACATGTCTCGAACGCCTCACGCACGCGTTCGGCGGCATGAATGGCTTCCTCGATCGAACAGGGCACAACTGCCGCGAACTCTTCGCCGCCGATCCGACCGCAGAGGTCGGAGATCCGCAGCGAGTTTGTGACAACCGAGGCAAATACCTTGAGAACCTCGTCACCCGCCGGATGACCGAAGCGGTCATTGACCGATTTGAAATGATCGATATCGAAAATCATCACCGTCACCGGGCGTCCGGCGGCGGCTTCGCGCGCGATCATGCGGGACGTCGCCTCTGCAAAGCCGCGACGATTGAACATTCCCGTCAGCGGATCGACCGAAGCCGCGGTCTTGTGCGCTCTCACCGTTCGGTCCGAGACCAGCATAAAGATGATGAACACCGTTCCGACAGAATAAAGCACGAGATTGATGGTGAAGGCCGTCACCCAGATGCTGGCAAAGCTCCCGCCGTCGGTGAGCAAGACGTTGCCGAGCAGGATCGGCAGCATCAGGACAAATCCGTGCAGCAAAGGCACGACGACGGTCGGCCAGCGCTTCTGCAATGTCTTGCGGCGCTCGGACCACAATTCGGCGGCGGTCAATCCCGCATAGAGCGCAACGATGCCGGCGCCGATGGTTATGCGCAGTGCCACGGCATCCGGCGCCACAGTCACCACCGCCGCCACCCAGGCGATGGCGCCGAGGAAAAGTCCGGCCCAGCTTGGCTTGCGGGCATGGAAAACCCGCGCGGCGTTCCATACCATCCCGCAGGCGACGAAGCCTACGGCGTTGAAGGCGAGCGACAGCGTGTCTCCGAGCATGGCGCTGGCGAGAGTCCAGGTCGCAACCGACACGGCGCCAAGGATATAAGCGGCGCCCCACCAATTCAGTGCCGGGATGTTCTCCTGCCGTCCGAAATACAACAGCATGGCTCCCAGCATCGCTGCGACCAGCGTAGCAACCAGACAAAGTGTGGGAGTATCGAGCGACATGGTGCCACCGGCGATTGTTTGACTGCATTCCCGGCGCGGATGCGACGGGCTGGCGTTCTGGCCACCGCTAAAGTACGACAGCCGCGTTGGCGATTCGTTTGGGTGTGGTCACAAGTTTTCACGAAAAAACGCATCAACTTGTCGGTAACTGGAACAAAAAGGGCGCCCGAGGGCGCCCTTTTCGAAATGATGTCCGCCGCATTGGCGGCAAATCTGATCGAAGCCGTTAGCGCTTCGAGAACTGGAACGACTTGCGGGCTTTCGCGCGGCCATACTTCTTGCGCTCGACCACGCGCGAGTCGCGGGTGAGAAAGCCGCCCTTCTTCAGGATGCCGCGCAGATCCGGCTCGAAATAGGTCAACGCCTTCGAAATGCCGTGACGCACCGCGCCCGCCTGTCCTGACAGGCCACCGCCGGCGACCGTGCAGATCACGTCATACTGGCCGGAACGGGCCGCGGCCACCAGCGGCTGCTGGATCATCATGCGCAGCACCGGACGGGCGAAATAAACTTCGACCTCGCGGGTATTGACGATGACCTTGCCGGCGCCCGGCTTGATCCAGACCCGGGCAACCGCGTCCTTGCGCTTGCCGGTGGCATAGGCCCGACCCAGCTTGTCGACCTTCTTGACGTATTTCGGAGCTTCCGGCGTGGCCGGCTTCAGTGACGACAGCGCTTCGAGAGACTGCATGGTATCGGACATGTTATGCGGCCCTCATGTTCTTGCGATTCAATACCGCGACGTCGACTGTTTCGGGTTTCTGGGCTTCGTGCGGATGCTCGGGACCGGGATAGACACGCAGATTGCCGAACTGGACGCGGCCAAGCGGGCCGCGCGGGATCATGCGCTCGACCGCCTTCTCGACCACGCGTTCCGGGAAACGACCTTCGAGGATCGACTTCGCCGTGCGTTCCTTGATGCCGCCGATAAATCCGGGGTGATTGTAATAGACCTTGTTCTCGCGCTTGCGCCCGGTGAGAACAACCTTGGCGGCATTGACGATGATGACATGGTCACCACAATCAACGTGGGGCGTGTAGGTCGGGAGATGCTTGCCGCGCAGCCGCATCGCGACCAGCGAGGCCAGCCGGCCGACAACGAGGCCAGTGGCATCGATCAGGATCCACTTCTTGGTGACCTCGGCGGGCTTTGCCGAAAACGTCTTCATGTGAGGAAATCCGTGAAAGGGAGACGTGAAAAGGAAACGTGGGCGCAACCACGCCGAACTGGCGCGTTTCTAGATAAGCGCGCCACTGGCGTCAATGCCGATCCACTTTAATTTACCCAATAGATACAGCAGCTTACAAATATGGTGCTATATTACCATAAAAATCATTGAGCGTTCGGAATGGAATAGGTGGAGGTCACGTGGGCGATTGGATCCGGCGATGTCCCTGATAACAGAACCACTTCGCCGACCGCCAGCCGCTTTCCGAGCTTGAGAAGCTTTGCCGCCGCGAGCACGTCCTGGCCAGGCTGTCCCTTGCGCAAGAAATTGATGTTGAGGTTTGTCGTTACCGCGAGCCCAACGGGGCCGATCGCCGACAGCAGCACCACATACATCGCGAAATCCGCCAGTGCCATCAGCGTCGGCCCGGAGACAGTTCCACCGGGGCGAAGCATTTGTTCGCTGTAGCGCTGACGAAGCAGACATGACGTGCCATCGGCGCTTTCGATCGCGATATCGCCGCGGCTGAATGCCTGGGGAAACTCGACATGGAGAAACCTCTCCAATTCGGCTACGCTCATTTTCTGGTCAGTCATGTCGCCCCGCTCTCGCATGAGATCGTCTGTTACATTAAGATGCCGGGCCTGCCCAGCAATTGGACCATCCGATGACAGCCCAGACCGCACGCGTCGCGACGTCGGATTCGCCGGTTCTGCTGCGCGAGACCATTGGCGGCATCGCCATCCTCACGCTCAATCGTCCGGCGGCGCGCAACAGCCTGTCCGAAACCCTGATCGTCGATTTGCACAGGGCGATCGACGAGATCCATGACGACGTCGGCGTGCGCGCAGTGGTGATCGCGGCGAACGGACCGGCTTTCTCATCGGGCCATGACTTGAAAGAGCTGACCGCGCGTCGCGCGGATGCGGACCGCGGACGAGCTTATTTCTCACATATGATGTCCCTCTGCAGCACAATGATGCAGGCCATCATTGATTTGCCCAAGCCGGTCGTCGCCGCCGTACAGGGCATCGCGACCGCCGCAGGCTGTCAGTTGGTCGCGACCTGCGACCTCGCGGTGGCATCGGAGAGCGCAACTTTTGCGACGCCAGGGGTCGATATCGGGCTGTTTTGCTCGACGCCAATGGTGGCACTGTCGCGCAACGTCCCGCGCAAGCAGGCGATGGAAATGCTGCTGACCGGCGAACCTGTCACTGCGACGCGCGCGCGCGAAATCGGTCTGATCAACAGCGTGGTCGCGGCCGGCAGCGAACGCGATGCGGCAATCGCGCTGGCGCAGAAAGTCGCGCGCAAATCCGCCCATACCGTCAAGCTCGGCAAGACCGCGTTTTACCGCCAGGCTGAAATGAGCCTTGCCGAGGCCTATCGATATGCGTCAGAGGTTATGACCGAAAACATGATGGCTGCGGACGCCGAAGAAGGCATCGGCGCCTTCATCGAAAAGCGCGAGCCGAACTGGCAGGACCGATGAAACCTGATCCTGAGATTCTGGCCGGAAATGCAAATGGCAACGAACAGTCACGCCGTCATTGCCAGCCACCGGGTCGCGCGAATGCGCGCCGATGGTAAACTCAGCGAAGCCATCCAGTCGGCTCGGCGTGACGCTTGCCGGATTGCTTCATCGCAAGTGCTCTTCGTAATGACGAGCACTGCCGCTGGGCGGAACGCGTCGCATCCATCTGATATGAGTCTCGTCGGATCTTCACAATGAACCATGACGCCTATCCTGACAGCTACATTCGCGAGATATTGAACGGCGTGAAGACGATCGCGATGGTCGGGGCGTCGCCGGTGAACGTGCGGCCGAGCTATTTTGCCTTCAAATATCTGGCCCAGCGCGGTTACGACATGATTCCGGTCAATCCCGGCCATGTCGGAAAAAGCCTGCTGGGCAAACCGTTCGTTGCGTCATTGCACGACATCGGCCGTCCCATCGACATGGTCGATATCTTCCGTAGTTCCGAGCATGTCATGCCGCTGGTCGATGAGGCCCTGGCGATGAGCCCGCTGCCCAAGGTGATCTGGATGCAGCTCGGCGCGCGCAATGACGACGCCGCGGCAAAGGCGGAAGCCGCCGGCCTCAAGGTCGTGATGAACCGTTGCCCGAAAATCGAATATGGCCGGTTGTCCTCGGAAATCTCCTGGATGGGCGTCAATTCTCGAACCTTGAGTTCGAAGCGCGCGCCGATGCCGACCCAGGGCATGCAGCTTTCACTGAATCGCTCCAGCCTCAGCGGCGGCGAAACCAAAGCATCCGACCGCGCGGTAAGGAACAGGAACGATCGAACCTAACGCTCCTCGATAAATTTCTTTCACGACCGCAGCGTTGCGAAGCAGGACTATGACGAGCAACCAATGCGCCTCTCGCAGCCTTGACGTCGAACATTCATGCCATCAGCATGCTCAGCAACACGATTGAATTGAGCAGGACAGGAAACCAAACGAATGACCGATCGTCTGCCGGGATTTGCCACCCTCGCCGTTCATGCCGGCGCACAGCCCGATCCCACCACCGGCGCCCGCGTTACGCCGATCTACCAGACCACATCATTCGTGTTCAACGATTCCGATCACGCCGCGTCGCTGTTCGGGCTGCAGGCGTTCGGGAACATCTACACCCGCATCACCAACCCGACCACGGCGGTGCTGGAAGAGCGCGTCGCCGCGCTCGAGGGCGGCACCGCGGCGCTCGCGACCGCGTCCGGCCACGCCGCGCAGATGGTGGGGTTCCAGATGCTGCTCAAGCCCGGCGACGAATTCATCGCCGCGCGCAAGCTCTATGGCGGCTCGATCAACCAGTTCACCCACGCCTTCAAGAGTTTTGGCTGGAACGTGGTGTGGGCCGACCCCGACGACATCGAAAGCTTTGAGCGCGCTGTCACGCCGCATACCAAGGCGATCTTCGTCGAATCGATTGCCAATCCGAGCGGCAGCGTTACCGACATCGAAGCAATCGCCGCCGTTGCCCGCGAGGCAGGGGTGCCGCTGATCGTCGACAACACGCTGGCGACGCCTTATCTGATCCGCCCCATCGATCACGGCGCCGACATCGTGGTCCATTCGCTGACCAAATTTCTCGGCGGCCACGGCAATTCGCTCGGCGGCATGATCGTCGACGCCGGCACCTTCGACTGGTCGAAGGAAAACAAATACCCGATGCTGAGCGAGCCGCGTCCCGAATATCACGGCATCAAGCTGCAGGAGACGTTCGGCAATTTTGCCTTCGCCATCGCCTGCCGGGTGCTTGGCCTGCGCGACCTCGGCCCGGCGCTGTCGCCGTTCAACGCATTTCTGATTCTCACCGGCATCGAGACGCTGCCGCTACGGATGCAAAAGCATTGCGAAAATGCCAGGGCGGTCGCGGAATGGCTGTCCGCTCATCCCGCGGTGGCATCTGTCAACTATGCCGGGCTTACCGGTGACAAATACAACAACCTCGCGCGCAAATATGCGCCGAAGGGCGCCGGCGCGGTGTTCACCTTCAGCCTCAAGGGCGGCTTTGAGGCCGGCGTCAATCTGGTGTCCAACCTGAAATTGTTTTCGCATCTCGCCAATGTCGGGGATACCCGCTCGCTGGTGATTCACCCGGCATCGACAACGCACAGTCAGCTCGACGACGCGCAGAAGACCAAGGCCGGCGCCGCCCCCGACGTGGTGCGGCTGTCGATCGGGATCGAAGACAAGGAAGACCTGATCGCCGACCTCGACCAGGCGCTGAGCGCCTAGCGGCCCGTCATTGCTGTGCGACCCACCAACTCGCGCCAACGTGCGCCCGATGCTAAACTTCGCGAAGCAATCCAGAGTGCGGAGGAAACAAAGCTGGATTGCTTGGTCGCAAGCGCTTCTCGCAATGACGAACACTGCCGCTGGACCTGTTGACCGGCAGGATCGACTGTCCCTAAGTTTCCTTCACCGCCTCTTCAGCCGGCCTGAGTGACCGTCGAGCCCAATTGCTGGCGTCCCGGTTGCGGTTGCCGGACCGCCAACCGCTCGACCTGAAAAACAGCCAGTGTCAGCACCACGATCGCAACGGCCTGATGCGCCAATGCAAGCGGTATCGGAACCTGATACAGCAGCGTGAGAATTCCGAGCGCAGCCTGTACGCTCATCGCCGCCGCCAGCGCCAACGCGCCGTTGACGATGGCCGTTGCCGGGCGCGAACGGACCGCATCGACGGCGTGCAGCACAGCCAACGCAAACAGGGTATAGGCGGTCATGCGATGCTCGAACTGCACGGTGAGCGAATTGTCGAACAGGTTGCGCCACCACGGCTCTTCAAACAGCAGCCGCGCCGCCGAGGGAATCAACGCGCCGTCGATCTCGGGCCAGGTGTTGTACACCCGGCCGGCACGCAGACCCGCGACCAGCGCGCCGAAATAAAGCTGAACGAAGGTCAGAGTCAGCACCGTGACGCCCGTGATTTTCAAGCGAAATGACCCAGACGATGGCGTCCGGTCGCCAAGCCGCCGCAGGGTCCAGACGATGGCGGCGAAAATCAGCAATGCCAGCACCAGGTGTGTCGCCAATCGATAATGCGAGACCTCGACGCGCTGCGACAGACCCGAAGCCACCATCCACCAGCCAACGCCGCCCTGCAGCGCACCGAGGCCGAAGATGATCCAGAGCCGTCGCCTGAGGTCGCTGTTCAACACGCCGCGCCAGAGAAACCAGAGAAACGGCAGCAGAAAGACACCGCCGATCACGCGCCCCAGCAGACGGTGACTCCACTCCCACCAGAAAATCGTCTTGAACTCATGCAGACTCATGCCGGCGTTGAGTTCGCGATATTGCGGAATGGTCTTGTAGGCATCGAACGCCTCGGTCCATTGCTGCTGGCTGAGCGGCGGCAGCGTTCCCGAGACCGGTTTCCACTCGACAATCGACAGCCCCGACTCGGTCAGGCGCGTGGCACCGCCGACCAGCACCATAATCGCGATCAGCACGGCGACCGTGATCAGCCACCATCGAACTGCGCGCAGCGGGGCAACTTGCAGGGAGCCAGCGGTCATCGGCTACGTCTTGAATGAATTTGCGCACACCTTATAGTCGCGGGGTTCCCGCGCGCAAGGCGCGCTTCCGCATCAAGCTGCACATTTCCGTCATGCCGATCCGTACCCGAAAATTCCTTGGAACCATTGCGTTGCTTGCGCTGGTGGCGATCTGGTCGTTGACCGGGATGGCCGTGGCGCAAATGCCATGGCTGGCGGCGTCCGGGCTGCTGCAAGCGATATTTTACGTGGTGGCCGGATTGGGATGGGTGCTGCCGGCGATGCCGATCGTCAGCTGGATGGCGCGGCCCGACGCTTGAGTCCCGAATGGAGGGACTCGACGACGCAATTGAACGCCAACCTTACCATGCGTCTACACACGGTCGTTTTCGGCCAACGCGGCGCGGTGGCCGTGGTGCCGATCGCAGCCCGCGTATGATCCAGTGCCGGGTCTCGATCGGATCGATCACCTGATCTATCTCGAGCACGGAGGCGATGTTGATCGCCTTGCCGTTCTCATAGAACTTCGCCACCATGTCCCGGAAGAATTTGTCGCGCTCGACCGGATCTTCGATGGCTTCCATTTCCTTGCGGAAGCCGAGCCGCACCGCGCCTTCGAAACCCATGCCGCCGAATTCGCCGGTAGGCCAGGAAATCGTAAAATTCTGGGCGTGAAAACCGCCCCCCGCCATCGCCTGGGCGCCGAGGCCATAGCCCTTGCGCAGCACAATGGTGAAATAAGGCACCGTAATGCTCGCCGCCGTCACGAACATGCGCGAGACGTGACGGACTAAGGCGGTCTTTTCGGCCTCCGGGCCGACCATGAATCCCGGGGTATCGCACAGCGACACGATCGGAATATCAAAGGCGTCGCAGAGCGCCACGAAACGCGCCGCCTTGTCGCCGGCGTCAGCATCGATCGCGCCGCCGAGGTGTTTTGGATTGTTGGCCAACAATCCGAACGGCTCGCCATCGATGCGCACGAAGGCCGTGACGATGCCGATACCGAATTGCGGGCGCAACTCCAGCACCGAGCCATGATCGGCCAGCGTGTCGATGACGATGCGGATGTCATAGACCCGTAGCCGGTTTTCCGGAATCGCGCGGCGCAACAGCCGCTGGTCCGGCGCGGTCCATTCCTTGAACGGGCCCTGGAAGTAGGAGAGATAGCGCTTGGCGGCATCGGTCGCTTCGACCTCGTCCTCGACCAGCACATCGATGACGCCATCGGGCGCCTGAACACGCGACGGACCGACCTCCTCGGGCTTGTAGACGCCGAGGCCACCGCCCTCGATCATGGCGGGTCCGCCCATGCCGAGCGTGGTATCCCTGGTGGCGATGATCACGTCGCAGCAGCCGAGCAGAGCGGCGTTGCCGGCAAAGCAGCGGCCGGAGACTACGCCGACCAGCGGCACCAGCCCGCTGAGCTTGGCGAACTGGCCGAAAGTCGGCACGTCGAGGCCCGTCACCCCGAGCCGCTCGGTATCGCCCGGCCGGCCGCCGCCGCCCTCGGCGAACAGAACGATCGGGATATGCAGCTCCTCGGCGAGCCTGAACATCCGATCCTGCTTCTTGTGGTTGCGCTGGCCCTGGGTGCCGGCAAGCACGGTGTAGTCGTAGGCGATTACCATGCAACGGGCGCGATCCGGCTCGAAATGGCTGCCATTGACGGTACCCAGTCCGGCGACGAGACCGTCCGCCGGCGTATTCCGGATCAAATCGTCATGGGTGCGGCGCGCGCGCTGCGCGGCGAGCGCCAATGAGCCATATTCGATGAAACTGCCTTCATCGACGAGTGCCGCGATATTTTCTCGCGTAGTGCGCTGATTGGTCTTGCGGCGCCTTGCGATCGCATCGGGGCGGTTTTCGTCGAGCGTGAACGCCTGCCGCGCGATCATCTCCGCAAGGTCGGGCCTGATCGTGTCGAGATCGACATCTTCGCCGGCGACCTCAAGTTCGCCGGCGATTTCGGCCGGCTCGATAAAGACAATCGGATCGTCCTTGTAGAGCGTGTCGCCGATCCCGGCGGCGACCAGCCTGACGATGCCACCCTGCGTCGCGGTGATCAGATGCTCCATCTTCATCGCCTCGACCACGGCGATCTGCTGTCCCGGCCACACCATGTCGCCGTCGCTGACCGCAACGACCACGACCGTGCCCTGCAGCGGAACGACTACGGCGACCGAGCCCGCCGGTGCGGCGTGTTTGGCGCCCACAGCAGCAGCGCCCGCCGCCTCAGTCGCAGATTCAAAAAACAGATGGGGATGCGCCACTGCGGCGCTGGCCACCAGCTCCGCAATGTGGTCTTCGACGAAACGCGTATTGACGCGGTTCTCGGCGAAGGCCTTGTGCTTGAGCAACGCCTGCAAGAACGAGATGTTGGTCCCAACGCCGTCGATCCGGGTTTCACAGGCGGCGCGATAGGCCTTGGCGACCGCCGCGGCGAAATCCGGCGACGCCGAATGCACGATCAGCTTCGCCAGCAGCGAATCGAACGAGGTGCTGGTGCGATAGCCAGTGTAGCCAAAGCTGTCGACGCGGACGCCAGGCCCCGACGGCATGTCGAATGCGGTGAGCGTGCCGCTGCTCGGCCGCGCATCGCCCCTGCCATCCATGGTCTCCATGTTGACGCGGAGCTGGATCGCGAAACCATGCGGTGTGTTCTTGTGCGCGAGACCGAGGCTGGCGAGCGTCTGCCCGGCCGCGATCCTCAGTTGCGTGGCGACGAGGTCGATTCCCATCACCTCTTCAGTGACGGTGTGCTCGACCTGGAGCCGCGGATTGGCCTCGATGAAGGCAAAGAAGGCGCCCTCCCCGGCATCGCTGGCATCGGCCAGAAATTCGAAGGTGCCGAGGTTGTCGTATCTCGCAGCGCTCGCGAGCTTCAGTGCGGCACCCAGAATCCGGGCGCGGAGTCCGGGCGTTAGCGACGGGCTCGGCGCGATTTCGATCAGCTTCTGGTTGCGCCGCTGGATGGTGCATTCGCGCTCGCCGAAATGGGTGACCGTGCCGGCGCGGTCGCCGACGATCTGCACTTCGATGTGTCGCGCGTCCTCGACCAGTCGCTCGACGTAGACGTTGTCGTCGCCGAACGCAGCCTTGGCTTCCGAGCGGCACCGCGCATAGGCCTCGGCAATTTCACCGGATTTGCGCACGGCGCGCATGCCGCGTCCGCCGCCGCCCGACACCGCCTTGATCATCATCGCACCACCATCGAGCGTCTCGAAGAACGCCAGGGCTTCGTCAAGGCTGGTCGCCCCGACCGTGCCTTCGATGACCGGCACGCCGATTTGCGCCGCAAGCTTGCGGGCCGCGATCTTGTCGCCGAACAGTTGCAGCGCACCCGGCGAGGGGCCGACGAACGTGATCTCCTCCTCAGCGGCGCGCCGCGCCAGATTGGCGTTCTCGCTGAGAAACCCGTAGCCGGGATGGATCGCATCGCAGCCGGCTTCCCTGGCGACCGCAATGATACGCTCGATGTCGAGATAGGCCGCAGCTCCGACACCACCGAGCGCATGCGCCTCATCCGCCTTGCGGATATGCAGCGACGTGGCGTCGTCGGCGGAATATATGGCCGCGGTCGCGATTCCCAACTCCGATGCCGTGCGCGCGATCCGAATGGCAATCTCGCCACGGTTGGCAATGAGCAGTTTCCTGAAAAGTCCGTCACGCATTGAGCAGTGCACCTAACTCTTGTTTCTTGACCTTACCGGTTGCCGTCATCGGCAAGGCATCGACGATCCGGACTTCCGGCACCTTGAACACCGCCATCCGCTCGCGGCACCAGTCTTCGATGGCTTTCGGCGTGATGCCTGCGGCGTCGGATTTGAGCAGCACGAAAGCGACCGGCACCTGCCCGCGCTCTTCATCGACGCGCGGAACCACGCCGGAGCCGGCGATGGCCGGATGCTGGCCGAGCAGCGCTTCCACCTCGCCGGGGAAAACGCTCATGCCCTTGACCTTGATCATCTCCTTACGGCGGCCGAGATAATGCAGATAGCCGTCCTCGTCGATCACGCCGATGTCACCGGAATGCAGCCAACCGTTGCGCAACGTGTCCGCTGTCGCTTCCGGCTTATTCCAGTAGCCTTTGAGCAGCGATGGCGTGCGGCAGCACAATTCGCCCTCGGCACCGAGCGGCACGATCGCGCCGGTGTCGAAATCGCAGATCTTGAATTCGGTGCCGGGCACCGGCAGGCCAACGAAGGTCGGGCGCGACTTCAGATCGAAATCGTCATTCTGCATGCCGGTGGTGAAACTGTCCGATGTGTGGGTTTCCGTCATGCCCCATGCGGATTCCGCCAACACCGTGCCGACCAGCTTCTGCCAGCGGCGGCGATAATCCATGTTCAGCTTCTTGACGAACGACACTACGCGCACGTTGTTTAGCGAACTGAGGTCGAATTCTCCAAAGCGCGGATGATCCATGATCTCGAGCGCGCCATCGACCGGCATCGCGGTCGCGGTCACCTTGTAACGCTGGATCGCGGTCATCACCGCGACCGGATCCCACCGCGTCAGCAGCACCAGCGTCGTGCCGCTGTAGACCGGAAAGATCAGGCAGCTGTTCTCGCCGGCAATCCAGAACTCCGGGAAGAAGCTCAAAGAAATGGAATTTTCCGGCGGTGGCGCCAGCGAGGTGTTGGCCGCGACGGTATAGATCATATCGCGCTGGGTATGGATGCAGCCCTTCGGCATGCCGGTGGTGCCGCCGGTGTAATTGAGCGCGGCGATACCGTCGAGGGAGGCGCCATCGGGATAGGATGGCGCGCCGATCTTCGCCAGCGCGGGCATCATGTCGATCGCGTCGGGGCAAGCGATCTTGGGCGCCATCGTCGCCGACGGCGCGGGGATCGTGGGCTCGGTTGGCATCACGTGGACGAAACTCGTCACGATGAACCGGCGCAATTTGGTTTCGCCGAGCACTTCCCGCACCACCGGCATCAGTTGATCCAGCGCAACGATCGTTTCCGAGCCGCAATCGCTGACCTGATAACCGAGTTCGAACGCCTTCGACAACGGGCTGACCGGGCAATGCACCGCGCCGAGCTTCAGGATGCCGAAGAAGGCGATATGAAACTGTGGGCAGTTCGGCATGAACACTGAGACGCGATCGCCCTTGCGCACGCCTTTCTCGAACAGCAGCGCCGCGAAACGGTCGCTCTGACGATCGAGATCGCCGTAAGTGGTGACGGCGCCGTAGAATATGACAGCCGGTTTGTCGGGCTGCAGTCGCGCCCAAATCCGCAGATAGTCGGTCAACGGCTTCTCGCCATGCGGATAGACGATCTCCCGGGCCAGATCCTTCGGCCACGCCTTGCGATACAGGCCGCGCAGGGTTTCCAGATATTGTTGTTCGTCGATCGTTTGTTGCTGCGACATCGATGGACTCGTCAGGCTGGCACAGGAGATGAGGACGGAATTGTCTCGGCGAGATGGCACGCCACGATCTGGCCGGGCGCGAGCGTGCGATCGATCGGCGGCGTGGTTTTGCAGACATCGATGGCGTAGGGACAACGCGGATTAAACTTGCATCCCGGCGGGGGCGCCATGGCGCTTCCGATCTCGCCCTTGATGACCCCCACCGGCGCGCGATGATCCGGATCCGGCCGCGGCACCGAGGCCAGCAACGCTTTGGTATAGGGATGCAGCGGAGCTGAGAAAACCGCCTCGCTCGGGCCGAGCTCGGCCATGCTGCCGAGATACATCACGCTGACGCTGGAGCTGAAATGCTCGACCAGCGCCAGGTCGTGGGCGACGATCAGATAGGTCAGGCCGAACTGATCCTGAATATCGGCCAGCAGATTGAAGATCTGGGCGCGGATCGAGACGTCGAGCGCGGAGATCGGCTCATCGAGCACCATGAAGGACGGCATCAGGACCAAGGCGCGCGCAATCGCGATACGCTGGCGCTGGCCGCCGGAGAATTCATGCGGATAAAGATCGGCCGCCGCCCTCGGCAGGCCGACGACGTCGAGCACCTCGGCCACGCGCGCGCGCTGGCTCGAGCGATCGCCGATGCCGTGCGCCATCAGTGGCTCGGCGATGATCGTTTGCACGCGCAGCCGCGGGTTAAGCGACGAGTACGGATCCTGAAATACCGCCTGCGCCTGTCTTCGGTAGGCGTGCATGGCCGACGATGACGCTTTTGCGAGATCGGCGCCGTGAAACAGGATTTCACCAGAAGTCGGCTTTTCCAGACCGAGCACTAGCTTGGTTACCGTGGTCTTGCCGCAACCGGATTCGCCGACCAGAGCGAAGGTCTCGCCGCGACCGATCGAAAAGCTGACGTTCTCGACGGCGCGCACGACACCGCCGCCGCGTACAGCAAAGCGCTTCGTCAGGTTGCGGATTTCAAGCAGCGGCGCGGCTGGCGCCAATGACGCTTCGAACATCGTCATGGCCTGGACTCCGCGAGCCAGCAGACAGCCTTGTGGTCGCGCGCGACTTCGAAGGACGGCGGATAATCGGCGCAGCGCGGCATTCGCTGCGGGCAGCGCGGGGCGAAGCGGCAGCCTTTGGGCGGATCGACCAGGCTCGGCGGCTGGCCGGCGATAGCTTCAAGACGGCGGCGCTTGCGGCCGAGATGCGGAATCGAATTCAGCAATCCGCGCGTATAGGGATGCGCCGGATTGCGGAAGATTTCACGCACGTCGCCGCTCTCCACCACGCGACCGGCATACATCACGGCGATGCGGTGACAAATGCCCGCCGCAACACCGAGATCGTGAGTGATCATGATGATGCCGACGCCGCTGTCCCGTTGCAGCTCGCGAAACAACTCCATCATCTGCACCTGGATCGTGACATCGAGCGCGCTGGTCGGCTCATCGGCGATCAGCAGGCGCGGTGAACAGGCGATCGCCATGCCGGTGACCACGCGCTGGCGCATACCGCCGGAAAACTGATGCGGATAATCGTCGATGCGTTTCGCCGGCGACGGAATGCGGACGCGCGACAGCACCGCTTCCACCGCCCTGCGAACCGCGCCGCGGCCTTGCGCGAGTTTGTGATAGCGGAATGGCGCGCCGACCTGGTCGCCGATGGTGAAGACCGGATTGAGCGATGTCAGAGGATCCTGCGAGACCATCGAAATGCGCCGGCCGCGCCAGTCACGCACCATCTCGTCTTCGCTCAACTTCACCAGATCGGTGCCGTCAAGCGTAATGGAGCCATCAACGATGCGGCCACTCGGCTTCGGCAAGAGCCGCAGCATCGACAGGCTCGTCATGGTCTTGCCGGAACCGGATTCGCCGACGATGCCGAGCGTCTCGCCTTCAGCGACTTCGAGATCGACGCCGTCGACGGCGCGCACGATGCCGCGCCTGAGATAGAGATAGGTCTTGAGGTTCTCGACCTTAAGCAGGGGCGGCTTGGGCGCGGGCGCCAGAGTCGTTGCAACATCTCTCATGTCACACCTGCCTGCGCCGAGGGTCGAGCGTGTCGCGCAGCCAATCACCGATCAGGTTGGCGGACAGGCAGGTCAACATGATCGCGACGCCGGGCAGCGTGATCGCCCACCAGGCGTTGGTGATGTAGTTGCGGGCATCGGCGAGCATCAGGCCCCACGACACATCCGGGCTCTGGATGCCCAGCCCCAGGAAGCTCAGCGATGCCTCGAAGATGATGACCTGCCCGATCTGCAAACTCGCCAGCACCAGCAGTGTATTCAGGATGTTCGGCAGCAGATGGCGGCCAAAGATGGTCGCCGTCGAGCAGCCCGCGATCCTGGCCAGAGCGACATAGTCGCGCTCTTTCAAAGACAGGATTTCGCCGCGGATGATACGCGCATACCAGGTCCAGTAGGTGATCGAGATCACGACAATGACGGTGGTGAGACTCGGCGACAGCACAGTGGCGATCACCAGCGCCAGCGCCAGCGACGGAATCGACATCTGGATATCGACCAGCCGCATGATAATGGCGTCGACGGTTTTGCCGAAATAGCCTGATATCATGCCGATCAGAGCGCCGACGCCGCCTGAGATCACGATCGCATAGACGGCGACCTCAAGTGAAATCCGCGCGCCCGCGATGATGCGGCTGAAAATGTCGCGGCCGAGGTTGTCGGTGCCGAGCGGATAATCGATCGACCCGCCTTCGAGCCAGGACGGCGGCTTGAACGCCGAACCGAGATCGAGCCCGTTGGGATCGTGCGGCGCGATCGCTTCGCCACCGATGGCGGCAATCACCACCAGCGAGAAGACAGCCAGCGACAGATATGGAATGCCAGATCCGAACACGCTGCGCATCATGCGCCGCGGCGCCGAGTCCGCAATCTCCGCATAGGATGCATCGAGGTCAACCATCGCGGCGAATCCTCGGATCAATCAATCCATAACTGAGATCGACCAGCAAATTGGACACCACGAACAGGATCGAGGTGAAGAGAACGCCGGCCTGCACTACCGGAAAATCGCGGGCAAACACGGCTTCCACCACAGTGCGGCCGAGGCCGGGCCAGGCAAAGATCACTTCGACAACGAAGGCGCCGCCCAACATCGATGCGAAGTAGACCCCTAGCACGGTGACAAGCGGGACGGCGGCGTTGCGAAACGCGTATTTCCAGACCAGCAGACGCTCTGGCGCGCCAAGCGCGCGGCCCATCCGGATATAATCGCTCTCGAGCACGTCGAGCATTGCCGAGCGGATGATGCGGGTTTGCGCCGCGACCGGATACCAGCCCAGCGCGATCGCGGGCAGGATGATATGCGAGATACCGCCGGCTCCGAAGGCCGGAAGCCAGTTCAACTCGACCGAGAAAATCAGGATCAGTAGCAGCCCGACCCAGAAGCCGGGCATCGCCTGCCCCAGCATCGCAAAGCCCTTGCCAATGGTGTCGATCCACCCGCCGCGATGCACGGCAGACAGCACGCCAAGCGGCACGGCGAGCGCGATCGAAAACAGCAACGCCGACAACGCCAGCTCGATGGTCGCCGGCGACCGGTCGAGCACCAGCGTCAGTGCAGGCATTTGCCAACGATAGGAATTGCCGAAATCGCCCGACAGGGCCCTGCCGGCGAAGATCAGATATTGCATCCAGATCGGCTTATCCAGGCCCATAGTCTCGCGGGTCTGATCGATCAATGCCTGCGGCGCATCGACCGGCAGCAGCAGCACAATCGGATCGCCCGTCATCCGGGAGATCACGAAAATCAGGATCGACGCGCCGATGATGCTGACGACGCCGTGCATCAGCCGTCGCAGGACATAGGAGAGCATGGTCTGATCTTCTCCGGGCTTGGCCCGCGCTACTTCTTGAGGCTGATCTCCTGGAATTCGCGCCACGCGCCTGGGAACGGCCACGGGCGAAACTCGACCTTGTCGCGCCATGCCAGCGTGATCACCGGACGATAGGTCGTCAGGCCGCCGAGCACGTTCTCGTGCTTGTACTTTGAAATCTGGCGGATCAGTTCCTCCCGCTTCACCGGCTCCATGGTGCCCTTCAACGCCTCGACCATGGCATCGGCCTGCTTGTCGTCGGTATAGGAATAGCTGCCCCATCCCTTGCCGGCGACGAAGCTATGCAGGTGGCCGCCCCAGGGCGTGGCGGGATCGCCCGGAAGCCCCTGACTCCACATCCAGCTCAGCACGCCATCCATTTCCGGCGGCCCATTACGACCGCGACGGCCGAGATTGATCCATGCACCGTATTCGAGCCCCTGCGCCTTGCAGCGAATGCCCACCTGGCCGAGATAGGCGAAGATGGCTTCGCCCATTTCCTTGACGTTCGGCTCGCGCGGCGTGGTCAAATTGTAGCAGGGGGTATCGAAGCCCGTGGGATAGCCGGCGTCCGCCAGCAGCAGCTTCGCCTGCTTGGGATTGTAGGCGTAGGGCTTGAGGTCCGGATCGTAACCCGCGCTGCCTTTGCCGACTTCGGCATAGCGCTCACCCTGGCCGAACAGGACGCTCTTGATGATCGCGTCCACGTCGATCGCCTGCGCGGCCGCCTGGCGCACCTTCAACTTGTTGAAGGGCGAGGCCGGGTTATAAGTCGGGAAATCGATGTAGAGGTTGTTGCCCGAGATCGCCGTGAAAGTCTTCACGCCCGGCATCTTCTTGAATTCCGCCACCATCGACGGTGGTACATTGTCGATCCAGTCCACGGCCCCCGACTTGAAGGCGGCGACGCGCGTGAGATCCTCCGGGATAATCTTGATGGTGAGGTTCTTGACCTTGGGACGGGCGTCCTTGTTCCAGTAGTCATCGAACGCCTCGAGCTTCAACTCTTCCTTGACGGCGCGCGACACGAATTTCCACGGCCCGGTGCCGACCGGAGCCTTGGCGAAACCGTCTTCGCCCACTTTCTCGAAATATTTTTTCGGCATCGCCCAGAGCTGCAGCGCGCCGGCAACGTAGTCGCCGTCTGGCGCCTTGAACTGAATCCTGAAATGCAGATCGTCGACGATCTCGAATTTCTCCACATTGGCCTGCAGATGCGACCATCGCGATACCTTGGGGTCGCGCAGCCGCTCGTAGCAGAATTCGAAATCCGCCGAGGTCATCGGATCGCCATTGTGAAACTTGACGCCGGGCCGCAGCTTGACGTCGATAACAGGCTTGCTGCCCTGCTCTTCCAGTTTCCAGGATTCCGCGAGCCAGTTTACCGGCCTCAGCTCGGGGTCATAGCGGACCAATTGTTCGAATAATTGCCCGATAAAATAGTGATCGACGCCGGCCGAGTATTTTGTCGGATCGAGAGTGGTGCCCTCGGCGCCGAATGCGACGGTGAGATCGCCGGTGGCCTGGGCAAACGCCAAGTTGGGACAGAACGCCACGGCGAGCGCAACCAGAATGCTTCTGCCTCTCATCGAAGCCTCTCCCTTTTGCCGGACGCTTTTCACGCATCCTTATCTTTGATCTTGGCGCCGACCCGACCACAGGGCTTCCACATTGTCAATTGTCAACAATTGGACAAATGTAACGGACAGAATATCGTTGCGAAATTGCATGACGCCACGGTGGAAAATGGATCACGCCACGCTTGACCGGAAACCGAAGACCGCGCCACGCAGGCGTGGCGAGCGGACACGCACCATCCCTGAGCAGATCGCGGACGATGTCAGCAACGCCATCGTCAATGGCGAATATCGCGGTGGAGAACGGATCCGCGAGCAGGAACTGGCCACGCTTTACGGCGTCAGCCGCGGTCCGGTGCGCGAAGCAATCAGGACGCTGCAGGAACGTGGACTGGTCAATTTCTTTCCGCGCCGCGGCGCTTATATCGTCAACGTTACACTCGATACGATCATCGAAGTCTTCAACGTCCGTGCCTGCCTGATGGGTCTCGCCGCCCGCGATCTCGCCCGCCGCAAGGATCCGGAGTTCCTTGCCGATCTGCGGACTGGGATCGCCGACGTGCGGCAACTGGCGAAGACCAAGGAAGCCATGCCCCAGCATTTCGCCCGCGCGGTTGCCCGTCTCGGCGGCATCGTCGCCACGCGCTGCGGCAACCAGCATCTTGCGCGACTGCTACGCGACCAGCTCGATCACACGCTGTGGGGCTTCATCTGGCGCGACCGGCCGCTCGACTTCTTCACCCCGCGCCGCCAGATGGCGGCGGTTCGCGAATGGGAGGAGCTAGCGGCGGCCATCGAGGTCGGCAAGGACGATGAAGCCGAACGCTCTCAAAAGCGCATCTTCTTTAACGCCCGCGATGCTGCTATCGCCACACTCCAGAAGACTCGGTCCGAGGGAATCGATCGCGCGGGCATCATCCGGGATTGAGATGCCGGGAGCTGACGTTGTGCACTCGCAAAATTTTCCTGGCTAGGCCAGTTGCTTGGCGTCCGGTCCAGACCGCCTGCCCGGCGGAAACGTCGGGGTGATGCCCGAAAGGCTCTCCCATTAGCGGCGATGATAAAGACTGCTGAAACCTTTCCGCTTCAAACTGACAGCCTTTCGCCGACAATCTATCCGCTTCTGAACTGATAAGGTTTTACGTTGGTCAGTTCAAGACTGGATAGCTGTCTGCTGTTTCCTCATCAGTCGCAAGTTCGGATGCGCTTTTTGCGTATCAACGTCCGCTTTGGTCCGCCGATAACGGACATTGGGGCCTATCCTCGTGGGCATTTGGCGGCCCGTCTGTAAGTCCGCGCCTTGGTGACGCGACGCGGCCTATTCGATCGTCATACCCGACAGCATGACACGCATGGCGCGCAGCGAGCGTCGTCGCCCGTCCCAGGCGATGCGCGGCAACGCATGCAGATTTGATCGACCTTGGGCCCAAACCACGCCGGGCACGGCGGACACCGCGCTGGCAAAGCCGGCGTCAGCCGCCAGCAGCGCGTGCTGCCGGCCATAAGACCCGCGGCTGCCGAAGGGATAAGCGAAATGCAGTGGATCGCGGCCGAGTGCCGCCTTCGCAACCGCCCTTCCCATGGTCATTTCGCGCAGCACCGCCGCGTCCTTCAGGGTAGCCAGTATCGGATAATTCACGGTGGCGGTTCCGATTGTCACCAGCGGGTCGGCACTCAATTTCGCGAGGTCATCCCAGCTCATCGAAGCGCTGCGCGACAGCGTCGCCAGATCGACGGAATAGCGCTTGCACAGATCATTGATCGCCACCGACAGATCCGGCGGTGCCTGCTTGCGTAGCCAGCCATCGAGAAAATCATAGAGCTGAATTTTTTCCGAAATCCCTTTGATCTCGAAATGCCGCTCGGTCCGGCCCATCACCAGGCTGATGCGATCATGCTGCGCGACGACCTGTTCAAGCGCCAGCCACCACGCCTCGCCGAGGCCATCGGGAAACGCCGTGGGCAGGTAAACCGTAAACGGCGCCTTGTGTCGGGATAACACCGGATAGGCGAACGTCATCACGTCCTGATAGCCGCCATCGAATGTCAGGCAGACGAAACGCCTGCCCGACCGAGGCTGGATCGCCCGACGACAAACCTCGTCGATCGAGACGATGTCGAATTTCCAGTGCCGCAGCGCCCGGACGACGCGATCGAGAAACGCGGGGGTGATTTCCCGGGATTTCAGCGGCTGAAACCGGCCGGCGCGCGCCGGGCGCACCCGTTCAAACCTGAGGATGACGCCGGCGTCGCCGGTTCGCCATTCGGTCAGACGCGCGTAGCCGCTGAAATAGGCGAGCTCCAGCCGCAAGCCGTTCACAAATCGATTGCCGTAGGACACCCGAACGCCTCTTCCGCCCGAAGCTGGCGTATTGCCATTACTCTTTGTTGACATTTCTTTGTAAAGGTCGGCCCAAGCTGAAAAATGTAAACAAAGCCTCAAAAAGCGGATTGCGCGATGACCATGGCTGCTGTGATTGAAAGCCAGGTGGCCGGCTCACGGACGCGCCCGGATGCGAGCCGCATCGCTCGCGTTGAAGTCCTCCACGACATGCGCGAGGCGGAGACGATCTGGCGCGGCCTCGAATATCCCCCGCAGTTCGCCACCCCCTATCAGCGTTTTGATTTCCAGGCCGCCTGGCAGAAGCACGTCGGCAAGCAAGAGAGCCTGCGGCCTTTCATCGTCGTCGCCTACGATGCCGACCATCAGCCACTGCTGTTGCTTCCGCTCGCGGTTGCCCACGAGAACGGCATGCGGATCGCCAGATTTCTCGGCGGCAAGCATGTGACCTTCAACATGGCATTATGGCGGCGGGATTTCGCGGCTGCCGCCAGCAAAGCCGATCTCGACGTGATGATAAGCGCGATCCGTCAGCACTCCGAGGCCATCGACGTTTTGGCCCTGACGCGCCAGCCGCAGCGCTGGGGCGATTTGCCAAATCCGATGGCACTGTTGCCGAACCAGGCCTCGATCAACGACTGTCCGCTGATGACGATCGTGCCGGGGGCGCCGCCGGCCGAGCGCATCAGCAATTCGTTCCGCCGGCGTCTCAAGGGCAAGGAACGCAAGCTGCAATCCCTCCCCGGTTATCGCTACTATCTCGCGACGGATGATGCCGACATCAAGCGGCTGCTCGACGCCTTCTTCACCGTCAAGC
>WNFI01461276.1_pt1 | contig 38577 bp, 35 predicted proteins | sample 5400471 | NCBI WGS metagenome assembly WNFI01 (sample SAMN13153348, study PRJNA577476) | soil metagenome | isolation source: 100 cm saprolite on Douglas fir-dominated hillslope | place: USA:California | collected 2013-09-17 | reverse complement strand
TCTGGGTCGAAACGTCTGATGGATGTAAGCTCGGCCTCCGTCGGCGCTGACGTTTCGCTTACATGGTCAGAGACCTGTAAGGGCCATCCGGTCTCGGTAAGAACTTCATCCACCGTGTGACCGGGATGCACCGTCGCGAGGTACGCCTCGCCTCCTTCTTCTGGAAACCGCAACACTCCGAGAGTCGTCACGATCGCCGACGGTCCGCCGCCCAGTATTCCGTTGCGCTTGCGCCATCGATCACTTCCATCGCCGTGTCCGGGTGAGGTGATGTACGACACGCGATCGACCAGGCGCCGGCGTTCGTGGCTCATCAACGTCACCCAGCGCCGGCTGAGGATCGCGATGTCAGCTCCTCCCCCGCTTCCCGGCAGCTTGACCTTGGGATGCTGAGGATTGCCGACGTACGACGTGTTGAGGTTGCCGAAGCGATCGACCTCCGCGCCCCCGATGAACCCCAGGTCGACGTGCCCCTGCGCCATCAGCGCCATCGCGTTCGACATACGGGTGGCCCATAACGCGCCGGCGACGTTTGGCGGGTCGCCCATCGTGCCTAGGAACTTCTCCGCCGGCTGGTCGCGCATCAGGCCGACCTCGAACAGCCCGCGTGCGGTCGGCGCGTGCGAGCTGCGCGCCACGGCGTACGCCAGGACAGGCAGCCGCATGCCGACGAAAACAAGGTCGCCGTCGCGGATCTCACGCGAGGCGACCGCGACCATCATCTCCTGCGCGGTGTAGTCACTCATCGCCGAAGTCCGCGGGTACGGAAAGCCTGGGCGTCTTGATCCGGATCGATTCGACGTCGATGCGACTCAAATAGGACGCGCGGTCTTTGACGTCGAGGACCCATTCCTTCAGCCACGCCTCGAAGCCTTCGACGCTGCGCGACCGCTCGGCGTAGTCGCGGTAGAACGCGTGGTCGCGCTTGAAGCGCCCCTGCACCGGCGAGGGGTGGGCGCCGCACGGCTCGTGCACCACCGCGACGACCTTCGTTTCCGGGAACAGGATCCGGTTCGGGTCGCTCAGCGTCACGCTCGGGTCGACCAGCTCCTCGCAGCTCACGATCACGCGGTCGGCGGCAAGGCCTGCTTCCTCTGTGATGCCCAGCGGCCCCCACGCGTGTGCCCGGCCGTGCTCGTCCGCGCGCTGGACGTGAACGACCGCCACGTCGGGGCGAACAGCTTCGACGTGGACGAGGTCTCCCGACTGGGTCAGGCCCGGATTCGTGCGGAGGATGTCGCTCCCGAGCAGCGTTCGCGTGGGCAGGCTCGGCACGTACCAGGCCGCGGCCCACAGCGCGAGAGAGATGGAGAAGTTCGAGTGGTCGTGTACCTCGACTGCGCGCGGGATCGCCTGCTCGCAGGCGCGCCGGTAGCAGTGACCCAGTCCCTCCGACACGCTGCCGACCCAGGCCGCGGTGACGCGGCGGACGCACCCGGCCCCGATCAGCTGGTCGAACAGCGCGTCGGAGATCGGACCGACGAGGTTCAGGTCGCGGCGTCGCTGCCGGATCATCTCGTGGCCCGCCGCAAATGGGATGAGCGTCTCGAGGGCCGTGCCCATCGCCATCGTGGCGCCGTCGGGTACGAAGCGCTCGATGGCCTCCGCCATCGACATGACTTTCACCGAGTTACTGGGCTATCGATTCCATGTACGAGCGGTAGTTGCGCTCGAGCTCGGGCATCGAGTCGCCGCCGAACTTTTCGAGGAACGCCTCGACCAGAGTCAGCGCCACGACGGCTTCACCGATCACACCCGCCGCCGGCACGACGCAAACGTCGCTGCGCTCGTAGTGCGCCTCGGTCTTCTCCTTGGTCTTGAGGTCGATCGACTGCATGGGCTTCTTCATGGTCGAGATGGGCTTGATCGCGACCCGCAGGTCGATCGGCTCTCCGTTCGTCACGCCCCCAGTGATGCCGCCCGCGCGGTTGGTCAGGTGGCGGAACCGACCCTCGTCGTAGTCGATCTGGTCGTGGAAGTCGGAGCCGCGTCGCGATGCGCCCTCGAAACCGGCGCCGAACTCCACCGCCTTGATCGCGTTGATCGACATCACCGCCTGCGCGAGCTTGCCGTCCAGCTTGCGGTCCCAGTGGACGTAGCTGCCGAGACCGGGAGGCACCCCCCGGGCCACCACCCGGAACGTCCCGCCGAGGGTGTCCCCCGCCTCGCCCACCTCGTCGATCGCAGCCACCATTCGCTTCGACGCCTCCGGGTCGGGACAGCGCACGGGCGAGAGCTCGATGTCCTCCTCGGTGAGCAGGTCGGGGTCGACGCCCTCGAAGCCGATGTCGATGGTGCCGATCGACTGGGTGAAGCTGAGCACCTCGATGCCAAAGTTGCGCAGCAGCTTGCGCGCCACCCCGCCCGCGGCGACGCGCGTCGCGGTCTCACGCGCCGACGAGCGCTCGAGGACGTTGCGGATGTCGGTGTGCCCGTACTTCAGGGCGCCGGCCAGGTCGGCGTGGCCCGGACGCAGCCGGGTGACGACCTTCGGCTCGAAACCCTCTTTCGCCGCGGTCATCTGGGCGGTCCAGTTGACGTGGTCCTTGTTCTCCAGGACGAGCGTCACCGGGCTCCCGATGGTGAACCCGCCGCGCACGCCGCTGACGATGCGCGCGAAGTCGGTCTCGATCTTCTGCCGGCCGCCTCGGCCATGGCCGCCCTGCCTCCGCGCGAGGTCACGGCGGAGGTCTTCCTCGCTGATCTCGAGACCAGCCGGTAGGCCCTCGATCACGACGGTCAGCTGTGGACCGTGTGACTCGCCTGAAGTGAGAAACCTGAACACTCAGGCGATGATAGAGCCCAGTGCCGAGAGCCCTTGAGGTCGCGCTCGTCGACGTGGGCGGCACTCTGTGGCCAAACTCGTGGCCCATCCGGCAGGCGGACAGCCAGGGCCGCCGCCGGCGAATCGCTGCGGCGATGGACGGCCACGATGTGAGCGTCGTCGACCGCCTGGCCGACGACCTCCTGAAGAGCAGCAAGCCCGGCGACGAAGCCCGGACCGTCACGACGGAGTCGGTGATGGCCGTCGGGGCCGCCGAGCTGATCGCCGGGTGCCTGGCGCGGCAGGGCCTGGCCCAGGACGAGCAGACCGTGGCGCGCATCCGGCGCGCCATGGCCATCCCGATTCACGACGCCTTCAAGCCGCTGCCGGGAGCCCTCGAGCTGCTGCGGACGATTCGTGAGCTGGGCTTGCGCACGGTGATCGCGAGCAACACCTACTGGCGCGACGCCGACAGCTACTGGGACGATTTCAGGGCGCTTGGCATGGCCCAGTACATCGACGGCATCATCACCTCGGTCGACGCGGGTCACCTGAAGCCGCATCCCGCCGTGTTCGAGATGGCCATGCGATGGGCGGGCGTCCCGGCCGGTCGATGCGTCGTGATCGGCAACCGCGAAGAGAACGACGTCGACCCGGCGCTGGCCCTAGGCATGCGGACGATCCTCGTCTACCCGGACGACCCCACGCCCGCGGCCAGTCGCGCGCACGCGATGGCGCCCGACCTATGGGCATGCGCGCGCGTCCTCAGGGATATGCTCGATCCGCATGAGGGATGAGCTAACACGCGAGGTCGAGCGGGTCGTGATCTCTCTCGCCGTCAACGGCGAGCGCCGCGACCTGCTCGTGCCCGTGCACAAGACGCTGCTCGAAGTCCTGCGCGAGGACATGCAGCTCACGGGAACCAAGCACGGATGTGAGCTTGGCGAGTGCGGCACATGCACGGTGCTTGTCGACGGCAAGCCTGAGTTGAGCTGCCTCGTGCTCCCAATCCAGCTGCGGGGCCGCCAGGTGACGACGATTGAAGGGATGGCAAACGGCTCGGAGCTGCACCCGCTGCAAGCGGCGTTCGCCGAGCTCGGCGCCGCGCAGTGCGGCTACTGCACGCCTGGCATCCTCCTCGCGGCGAAATCGCTGCTCGAAACGAACGCCCAACCAACACGCGATGCGATCCGCGAGGCGCTCGCAGGAAACCTGTGCCGCTGCACCGGATATTCCAAGATCCTCGACGCCGTCGAGCTGGCCGCGGAAAGAATGCGATGAAGGTCGTCGGCAAGGCCCTCCCCAAGGTCGACGCGGTGGGCAAGGTCACGGGTCGCGCCATGTACGCCGACGACATGCTGCCGCCGCGCACTCTTCACTGCAGGATCCTCCGCAGCCCGCATCCGCACGCGCGCATCGTCTCGATCGACGCATCGGCGGCGCGTCGCATCCCGGGCGTGCTTGCCGTCATCACGGGCGCGGACCTCCCGATCAAGTTCGGCATCCTCCCCGTGCCAGGCACCGAAGGATGAGCGCATCCAGGACTACGGCGGCCCGAACAACATCCACAAGCTGGTCGCCCTCGAGTTCGGCGACGTCGACGGTGGTTTCGATCGAGCCGCGCACGTCAGGGAGGACGTCTTCTTCTTCCAGGGCAACACGCACCTACCGATGGAGCAGCACAGCGCCGTCGCGACTTACGTCGACGGCAAGGTCACGCTCTGGTCCTCGACCCAGGTCGTGCATTACGTGCATCGCGCCCTCGCCAAGGTGCTCGAGCTTCCGATGAACCGGATCCGCGTCATCGGCGCGGCGCACGGCGGCGGGTTCGGCGGCAAGACCGACCCATTCGCGCACGAGATCATCGTGTGCAAGCTCGCGATGCTGACCGGCCGTCCGGTCAAGTGCACTCTCACCCGCGAGGAGGTCTTCTACGCGCATCGCGGCCGCCACCCCGTGCTGATGTGGGTGCGGACCGGGGTCACGGCGGACGGCCGGATCACCGCGATCCATTTCCGTAGCGCGCTGGACGGCGGCGCGTACGGTTCGTACGGAGTCGCGTCCACCTTTTATACAGGCGCCCTTCAGACGGTCACCTACGACGTCCCCGCCTACCGCTTCGAGGGCTGCCGCGTGTTCACCAACAAGCCGCCGTGCGGCCCCAAGCGCGGCCACGGAACGCCGCAGCCCCGCTTCGGGCTGGAGCTGCACCTCGAGAAGATCGCCGAGGACCTGGGCATCGATGCGGTCGAGCTCAAGCGGCGCAACTTCGTCCAGCCGAACACGCGGACCGTCAACTGGCTGCGGGTCACGTCGTGCGGTCTCGACGAATGCACCGACAAGGTGATCCGCGCGTCGCGCTATCGCGAGGGCCCACGCCGGCCCGGCCATGGGATGGGCTTCGCGATCTCGAGCTACCTTTCTGGCGCGGGCACGGCGATCTACTGGAACGACATGCCGCACTCAGAAGTCCAGATCAAGGTGGACCGCGGCGGCGTGACGGCGTTCTGCGGGGCCATGGACATCGGCCAGGGCTCGGACTCCGTGTTGGCGACCATCGTCGCCGAGGAGCTGGGCCTGCAGCCCGCCGACGTGCGGCTGGTCACGGCCGACACTGACACCACGCCGATCGACCTCGGCTCGTACTCCTCTCGCGTCACCTTCATGGCCGGCAACGCTGCGCTCGAGGCGGCGCGAAAGATGCGCGCGCTGCTGGTGGAAGCCGTCGAGGCAAGCGGGCGCGGGTATGAGGACGTCTCATTCGAAGAGGCCAGCGTGATGGCGGAAGCTCGCTTCGGCACGCTGACGACCGCCGGCAGCTACACGCCACCGAAGATCGCCGGCCCCTACAAGGGCTCCGGCGTTGGACCCAGCCCGGCCTACAGCTACTCCGCCTGTGTCGTCGACCTCGACGCGGACGCACGCACAGGCCTCGTCCATGTGAACAAGATCTGGATCGCCCACGATGTGGGGCGCGCCATCAACCCGCTTCTCGTCGAGGGCCAGGTCGAAGGCAGCGTGTACATGGGCCTCGGCGAGGCGCTGATGGAAGAGCAGGCGTTTCGCAAGGGCCTGCACAAATGGCCGTCGATGCTCGAGTACAAGTCACCCACGTTCCTCGACACACCTGAGATCGAGACCTTCATCGTCGAGACCAACGACCCCGAAGGTCCCTACGGGGCCAAGGAGGCTGGGCAGGGTCCGCTGCTTCCGGTGCCGCCCGCGATCTGCTCCGCCGTGCACGACGCGCTCGGCGTCTGGATCGACGAGATCCCGGTCACACCCGAGAAGATCGTCGAAGCGCTGCGACGCAGAGAGAAGGGCGAGCCCGCGCGTTACGGTCCGCCGCGATTTCCATCGATCCCATATCCAGAAACGATCAAGGTCGCGCCACCGGCGAAAGATGGGCGCTTCGCGCACCAGGAGGTGACTTACTGATTGCTGCGGCTTCCGCGATTCAAGTTCCTTCGGCCGAAGACCGCGCGCGAGGCGGCGAGGATGGCGGCCGAACTCGGCCCGCGCGCGATGTTCGTCGCCGGCGGCACCGACCTGTTCCCCAAGCTCAAGCGCCGGCAGTTCGACGTCGACACCCTGATCGGACTCGACTTCCTGCCTCGCGCCATTCGCAACGGCTCGGACGAGTGCGCGGTCGACGCCTTCGTCACGCTGGCCGACGCAGCGCGCAACCCGCACCTCACCGCACGATTCGCCGGCTACGCCGAGGCTGCGGGCCTGGTGTCCTCGCCGCCCCTTCGCAACGCGGGCACGATCGGAGGCAACCTCTGCGTCGACACGCGCTGCAACTACTACGACATGACGTACGAGTGGCGGAAGGCCGCGGGGTTCTGCATCAAGAAGGACGGCGACATCTGCCTCGTCGCCCCGAGCAGCCCTCGCTGCTGGGCCGTCTCGTCGTCCGACACCGCGCCGATGGCGATCGCCCTCGACGGGATGGTGAGCCTCGCCGGAGCCGACGGCGAGCGCGAGCTTCCCGTCGTCGCTCTCTACCAGGACGACGGCATCGAATACATGGCGAAGCAGCCGGTCGAGATCGTGACCGGTCTGCGCCTGCGCGCAAAGCCGAACACCCGCAGCGCGTACGTGAAGCTGCGCCGCCGCGGCTCGATCGACTTTCCGATCGCCGGCGCGGCGGTCGCCGTGGAGCTGGAAGGCGATGTCGTCGCGAATTGCCGGATCGTGCTGTCGGCCGTCGCCTCCCACCCCCTCGAGGCGACAGCCGCTGAAGACTTCCTGAAAGGCAAGCGTCTGAATCCTGAGACGATCCGCGAAACCGCTGAGATCGCGTCCAAACCCGCCAGGCCGCTGGACAACGCCGACCTGAGCCATTTCTGGCGCAAGCGAATGGTCAGGGTGGTCGTGGAGCAGGCTGTCCAGCGCGCAAGCGACCAGCGGGCGGGGCTCGCTGGTTAAGCTTCTAGGTCAGTTGTATCCCTTGATTCATTTTCGATTCATACAAAAAGGCCAGGGAATGGTTGAGTACGCGCTCATCCTCGCCCTGATCGCGCTGATCGTGATCATCGCGTTGATTGCGACTGGCGGTCAGCTGAAGAACCTCTACTCGAACATCACCGCCACGATGTGCAACTACCACGTAGGCTGCTGAGCCTCTAGTCGCCGACCGCCTGGGCCGCCGCCTGGGCCGCCCGCTCCGCGTTCGCCCTGATCGTGTCCATGTCCCGCCTGGCGAGCGCGTCCGCCGGGAACAGCGCGCCGGTCAGGCCCACCGCCTTCACGCCGAGCCGCAGGTACGCGCCGATGTCCTCGATCGCCACCCCGCCGGAGACCCAGAAAGGCACGCCGCCGAGCGGGCCGTTCAGCGTCTCGATGTAGGCAGGGCCGCCGACAGGCGCGATCGGGAACACCTTCACCAGAGCGGCTCCGTGGAGGCGGGCCTGGTAGATCTCGGTCGGCGTCAGGGCGCCGAGCACACAGAGGATGTCGTGCTCCCGGCAGGCGTCCGCCACCTCGGGCAGGACGACGGGTGTGACGACGAACGACGCGCCGGCGTCCTTTGCCTCGCGCACCGCGCCCGGATCCCAGACGGTCCCGACGCCGACCGGGTAGCGCCCCATCGTGGTCGCGATCAGGCCCTTGATCAGCTCGAAGCACGACGGCACGGTCTTGGTCACCTCGATGGTCCCGACGCCGGCGTCGAGGGCGGTGAGGCATGCCTGAAAGCCCGCCTCGGCGTTTTCGGTGCGCAGCACGCCGCACACGCGGTTGGGAAAGGCTTCGGCGATCGACTTCATCGGCAGGGTTGAGATTAGTCCAAGGCGGCTGCCATCCCCCGGCGGCCCCCCACATTCGTGAACCGGCTCTCAGTATGCTGGTACATACGTATGACCGGGGCGACCGCCACCGAGAGCACCCGAGACCAGATCATCCACGCGGCGGCTGACTCGCTCCTCGAAAACGGCTACTCCGGCACCAGCGTCCGCGCCATCGCCTCGAAGGCCGGCGTCGCCATCGGCAACCTCCAGTACTGGTTCCCGACCAAGTCCGAGCTCCTGGTGGAGGCCTGGCGCTACCTGACGGCCAAGTCGGTCGAGGAGCTTCGCCGAACCCTCAACCAGCTGACCGATCCGCTGGAGGTCCTCGAAGTCGGCGTCGAGTCGCTCTGGGACTCGCTGCGCCGGCTGGGCGACGTCCAGCTCGCCGCCTTCGACCTCCTGGTCCAGGCCCCGCGAACCGAGCGCCTTCGGGCGTACCTGCCCGAGCTCTTCACCCGCTACCGCGAGGTGATCCAGGAGCAGCTCGACCGCCTCGAGGAGGACGGACGGATCCGCCTCACGGTGCCACGCGACGTGCTCGTGCCGCTCGTCCTGAATACCGTGCTCGGATTCGGGTTGTATTACGTCGTGACGCGCGACGACGAGTCCTGCCTTCGCGCCCTGTCGGCTTTCCGCCAGCTGGCCGGGAGCGTGGTGGAAGCGGTATGAGCGGACAGACCCGGGCGGAGACCCTCGACGGATCTTCGGCGCCCATGCGGCCGATCTCCGTTGTTGCGGCCTGTGCTCCTCGCTTACGAATCGACCGATGCGCTCGCTGCGGTGCTCGGCCGCGCCTAGGATCTCAGCCGCCTGGTCACCGAATCTCTCGCCGAGGGCTCCACCCGTGTCTGTAAAGCTGCTCGACCGCGAGCTCGACCGTCTCGAGGGCCTGTGGTCGGACGGCCTGTCCGACGCCTACCGCGACTACCTCGACGCGGTGCACGGCTTCGAGCCGGACATGCAGCCCAAGCTCGCGCTGGCCGCCGCGCTGATCGAGCTCGGCATCCGGCTGCAGGGCCTGGGCGGCCGTGCCGCGCCGCCGACGACGCTCCTGGTCGGCGACCTGTGCCTGGCTCGCGGCTCCCGCATCCTGGCCGACAACGCGCCGCTCGCGGTGCAGGTCGCGTTCGCCAAAGCGGTCGAATCCATGTCGTCGGCCGCCGCTTCCGAGCAGCCGGCGCCCCCGGTCCGAGGCCTGCTTCGGCTTTCGCTCGGGGCCGAGGGTTGAGCGCCACCCGGCTCGATTTCGCAACCGATCAGTCCACCCAGTTCGTCGACCTCACAGATCGCATCCGCGACGAGGTCGAGCGGGCGGGGCTGCGCACCGGACGCGTACACCTCCAATCGCTGCATACGACCGTCGGCCTCGCCGTGAACGAGAACGAGCCGCTCCTGCATCGCGACTTCGAGACCATGCTGGAGCGCATCGCCCCGACGGGAGCAGGCTACGAGCACGACGACTTCACGCGCCGGTTCGACATCGCCGCCGACGAGCCCGTCAACGGGCACGCTCACTGCCGCCAGCTGCTGCTGAGCGCGTTCCTCACCCTGCTCGTCGAGGACGGAAGACTGGTGCTGGGGCGCTGGCAGTCCGTGTTCGCGGTCGAGCTCGACGGACCCCGGCATCGCGAGCTGGCTCTCCAGCTGGAGGGCGAGTTTGCGCGGCCGCGCACCCGGGAGATGCCCGAGTCGCTCGTCGAGATCGAGCTCACGCGACAGCTGATGGTCGATCCAGACCCGATCGCCGCGCCGATGCGCCGCCTTGTCGAAGCCGGCGGCAAGCGGCTGCGGCCGAAGCTGGTGCAGCTCACGGCCGGCATCGGCCCACGCAATGATCCGCTGCGCGCGGCGGAGCTGGCCGCGGCGGTCGAGCTTCTCCACAACGCGACGCTCATACACGACGACTACGTCGACGAGAGCACGCACCGCCGCGGCCGGCCGACAGTCGCCGCCGCCGAGGGAGCGGAGCGCGCCATCGCGGTCGGTGACTACTACTTCGCGAAGGCGACGCGGCTCATCGCCGAGATGGGCAACCCCGCCGTGACCTCGCAGGTGGCGCAGGCGCTGGAGGCGATCTGCGCCTCGCAGATCGACGACGTCGCGATGCGCGGGGCCTTTCCGGGAGACCGGGAGTCATATCTCCGCGTGATCCGGGGCAAGACGGCCTCGCTGTTCGCCGCCGCCTGCGCGTCCGGGGCGCTTCTTTCCGAGGCCAGCCCGGAGGTGGTGGGCGCGCTGCGCCGCTACGGCGACCTGCTCGGCACCGCGTTCCAGATGGCTGACGACATGGTCGACTTCAGCCCGAGCTCCGGCAAGCCTGTCGGCCTGGACATCCGTCAGCGCGTGCTGTCGCTGCCTTTGATCTACGCGGCGGAGGACCGCGAGGTGGGGCCCGAGGTAAGGCGGCTTCTGGAGGGCGTGCTCGGCGACGCCGAGGTCGGCCGCGTGACCGAGCTCGTCACCTCGAGCGGCGCTCTGCCGCGCGTGCGCAAGGAGGCCGACGCGCTGATCGAGGAGGCTGTTCGGGAGCTCGAGGCGGTGGAGCTCGACGGCCTGCGGCCCGTGCTGATCGGCCTCGCTCGTTCGGCGGTGGACCGAACCTCCTAGGGCGCGAGCTCGAAGGTGACCGCGACGGTCACCATGACGGAGTTGACTCCCGCCTGGATCGGCACTCCGGCGCCGCCTTTGCCACCACACTGGTCGCAGGAGAATCCGCCCGTCGTCGACACAATCTCGGACACTCCGATCAGCCCGCCAACGTGGTGCCCCGCCAGAGTCGCGTAATCCTGCGCCTTCGCTTTCGCATCGTTCATCGCGTTGGCACGGGCAGTCTTCAGCATCGCGCCCTGGTCCGTGACCGAGAGGTTGATCCCGTTGATCTGCAGATCGTTGCCGACCGCGTCCACCGCCGCCGTGATGAGCCCGGTGGCGCCGCTGATGCTGTGCAACGTCACGGACAGCTGGGTTGACGCGTTGTAGCCGGTCGTGTTCTGGGGGCAGCAGGTCGTCTGGCTGTTGACCGAGATCGACGCCGTCTGGATGTCCTTGTCCTGCACGCCCTGGCTGTGAAGCGCGCTGAGCAGGTGATTCTCGTCGGTGCCCGCGACCGAGATGGCATCGCGAACGTTCGGCCGAGAGGCGGTTACACCGAGGTACAGCTGCGCCTGGTTCGGCGCGGCTGAGCCGACGCCGACGCCGACGACCGTGATCGTGTTGCCGGTCGCCGACGCCGCCAAGGTCAGCACCTGGGGCGGCGTGGTGGGCGAAGCGGCAGGCCTGGAGATGGTGATCGCAAGCGCCGTCAGGCTTGACGCGGCCACCGCGACGAGCACTCCGCAGACGACGAGCAGACGGGTCTGTGCGGACATGTCACCTAGAACTGCGTAGAGCCGAAAGGGTTACTGGCGCTTGCCGGAAAGGATCCCCACCGTTCCCATTGCAAGCCCGTGGAAGCGGACGTCAGACCACCCGGCCTGCGTCGCCATCCCGGCCAGCTCGGCCGGGATGCGATACGAGTCGATCGTGTCGCTGAGATATCGATAGGCGGACGCATCGCCCGAGATCAACCCGCCGACCGCCGGCAGAAGCGTACGCAGATAAAGGCGGTAGGCGCCCCCGACGATGCCGCGCGGCGGACGGACGAACTCGAGGACGACGGCACGTCCTGACGGCTTGACGACGCGGATCATCTCGCGGAGGCCGAGCACCGGGTCCGCCAGGTTGCGCAGCCCGAAAGCGACTGTCGAAGCGTCGAACCTTGCGTCCTCAAAGGGAAGGTTGAGCGCGTCGCCTTCGCGAAACTCGAGCCCGGGATGTTCGCGGCGCGCGACCTCGAGCATCTGCGGACTGAAGTCGATGCCCACCACATGACCGCGCGGACCGGCGAGCTTGGCGAGCTCCGCCGTCAGCTTGCCCGAACCGCAAGCGACGTCGAGCGCGGAACCGCCCGGGGTCACGCCCGTCTCGCGTGCCGCGCGGCGCCGCCAGCCGGAGTCGGTGCCCGCGGACAGGACGGTGTTGATGGTGTCGTAGCGGCGGGGGATCCGGTCGAACATCGACCGGACCTGCTGCGGGTCGCGTTCGCTCAGAGGCTCCCGCTGCTGAGGGCCCTCGCCGGTGCGCGTCATCGACGGCCGGAGCCAAGGAAGGGCTGGCGCCACAAGGAGCGCATCGTTAGATGCGTGACGCTGTGGCGCCGGGCCCCCTGACGCAGGCTTCAGCGCCGAAGGCGCCCGGCCGTCTAGGACGCGCATCGGCCGGGACCTGCGGCAGCGAGAGCCTCAAATGCGCTGCCAGATCGACGCGATGCCCTGGCCCACGCCTATGCACATGGTGGCGAGGCCGTACTCCGCGTCGCGGTGCGTCATCTCGCGCACGAGCGTGCCGACCAGTCGCGCTCCGCTGCTGCCCAGCGGGTGGCCCAGCGCGATCGCGCCGCCGTTGACGTTGACCAACTCTTCGTCGAGGCCGAGCAGCCGGATGCACGCCAGCGACTGCGACGCGAACGCCTCGTTGAGCTCGACGACCTGCATGTCGGACGGCTGCAGCCCTGCTTTCTCGAGTGCCTTGAGCGAAGACGGCACCGGGCCGATGCCCATGTAGTCCGGGTGCACGCCCGCGGGCGCCGCGGCGACGAGGCGGGCCAGCGGCTGCAGACCGCGTTCCCTGGCCTTTGCCTCTGACATCAAGACCAGCGCCGTGGCGCCGTCGTTGAGCGGCGACGCGTTGCCCGCGGTGACGGAGCCGTTCTCCGCGAAGGCAGGCTTGAGCCTGGCAAGCGCTTCGAGCGAAGAATCGGGCCGCGGGCCTTCGTCCTCGCTGAGCGAGAGCGGGTCGCCCTTGCGCTGCGGCACGAGCACCGGCACGATCTCCTCCGCGAGCCGGCCCGACTTCTGCGCCGCCACCGCGCGCTGATGACTGCGCAACGCGAACGCGTCCTGGTCTTCGCGCGACACCTCGTACTTCTGGGCGACGCGCTCCGCCGTCTCACCCATCTGCAGCGTGCCGTACATGGCGGCCATCTTCGGGTTGACGAGCCGCCAGCCGAGAGCCGTGTCGAAAACGGTCTGCGGGCCGCGCGGGTATCCGGAGTCCGGCTTGGGCATCACCCATGGCGCGCGGGTCATGCTCTCCACGCCGCCCGCCAACATGATGTCGGCCGCGCCTGCCTGGATCTCGCGCGCCGCGGCGATCGTGGCTTGCATGCCTGAGCCGCACAGGCGGTTCACGGTCTGGCCCGGGACCTCGACCGGAAAGCCCGCCAGCAGCAACGCCATGCGCGCTACGTTGCGGTTGTCCTCGCCGGCCTGGTTCGCGCAGCCGAGGATGACGTCCTCTACCTCGGCCGGCTTGACGTGCGCTCGCTCGCACACCTCCTTGAGGACCACTGCCGCGAGATCGTCGGGGCGAACGTCCTTGAGCTGGCCGCCGTAGCGGCCCATCGGCGTGCGCGCCGTCGCGACGATCACCGCCTCAGTGGATTTCACCTCCCCGCTCGCCGGGGAGGTCGGCGTCGAAGCCGCCGGGTGGGGGCGATCAAGCTCTTTTGGCGGCGCGGCGGGCCACGAAGTTCTGCACGCCCTCGGCGAACTCCGGGCTCGCGGCCTGGGCTTCCTGCAGGTACGACTCGAACTCCAGCGCCTGCTCGAAGCTCGACTCGAGGGCGTGCGTCACGGCGCGCTTGGCGCCCGCCAGGGCACCCCGCGGCTGCGCCGCAAGCTGCGCGGCCAGATCGCGCACCTCTTCCTCGAGGCGGTCCGCGGGAACGATGCGATTGATCACCCCGACGCGGTGCGCGTCCGCGGCGGACAGCGGTTTGCCCGTAAAGAACATCTCGTACGCGATCCCGGTCCCGGCGAGTCGCGGCAGGAGCCAGCTCACCCCGCCGTCCGGCGCGAGGCCGATGTTGACGAATGCCTCGAGCAGGTACGACTCGGGCGTTCCGATCCGGATGTCGCACGCGAGGGCAAAGCTCGCGCCGATGCCGACCGCCGGGCCGTTCAGCGCAGCGATCACCGGCTTGGGCATCGTGCGAAGCCGCGTCAGCATCGGCATATATTCGTTGCGCAGGACGTTGCCGACGTCCTCGGGAGTGCGCATGCCTGCGCCTTGCGCCATCTCGGTAACGTCAGCGCCAGAGCAGAATGCGCGGCCGGAGCCGGTCAGGACCACGACGCGGACCGCGTCATCGCGCTCCGCCTGCTTGATCGCCTCGCCGAGCTGCTGACGCGTCAGGGCGCCGATCGCGTTCATCTTCTCCGGCCGGTTGAGGCGGATCAGGCCGATTCCGTCGCGTGTGTGCGCCTGAACGTGCTCTTCGACTTCAGTTGCCATCTCTTGTCTCTCCTACCGGCCTTTGAATACGCCTTTTCGCTTTTCGAGGAACGCGTGCATGCCTTCCTTCTGGTCGTCGGTCGCAAACAGGAAGTAGAAGCTCTTGCGCTCGGACGCCAGGCCCTCCGCGAGCGGCGCCTCGAACGCTTTGAGCACCGCCTCCTTCGCCAGGCGCGCGGCGAGCGGCGGCTTCTCGGCGATCTGTCGGGCGAAACGCTTCGCGAGCGGGATGGTCATCTCGGCCGGCACGACCTTGTTGACGATGCCGAGCTCGTACGCGCGCTGCGCGGTGACCGGCGCGCCCGTGAGCATCACCTCCATCGCCGCGTGCTTCCCGGCCGTGCGAGGCCACCTCTGCGTGCCGCCGGCGCCCGGGATGATGCCGAGGTTGATCTCCGGCTGGCCAAATCGTGCGGTCTCGCCCGCAACGATCAGGTCGCACATCAGGGCGACCTCGCAGCCTCCGCCCAGCGCGTAGCCGTTCACCGCGGCGATGAGAGGCTTGGTGAATCCCGCGAGCGGGCCCCACCGCCCGGTCTGGTCGCGGGTCAGCTGCTCCACCGCCGACCGGTCCGCCATGTCGCCGATGTCGGCTCCGGCAGCGAAGACTTTCGGCCCGCCCGTGAGCACCACCGCCCGGACCGTTTCGTCGCCGTCAAGGCTCGCCAGGGCGCTGGTCATCTCCTGCATAAGGGCCGGGCTGAGGGCGTTCAGAACCTTCGGCCGGTTGAGCGTGACGGTCGCGATCGGGGGCTCGATCTCGACCTGGATGTGCTCGTACGCCATCGCGGCTATCATCGGCTAAATGCCGAATCGCAGGCTCGTCGACAGCTACGGGCGGATCGCCGACGACCTCAGGATCTCGGTCACGGACCGCTGCAACTTTCGGTGCATCTACTGCATGCCGGCCGAGGGCCTGAAGTGGCTCAAGCGCGACGACATCCTCCGCTACGAGGAGATCGTGCGCCTGGCGCGCATCTTCGTCGAGCGCTACGGCGTGCGCACGATACGGATCACCGGTGGCGAGCCGCTCGTCCGGGTGAAGCTCGAGGAGCTGGTCGGCATGATCAACGCGATCGATCCGACGCTCGACATCACGATGACCACCAACGGTGTGCTGCTGCGGCAGAAGGCGCAGGCGCTGAAGGACGCGGGGCTCAAGCGCATCAACATCTCGCTCGACACGCTGCACATGGACCGGTTCCACGAGATGGCGCGCAGCGACGCGTTCGAGCGCGTGATGGACGGCATCACCGCAGCGCGGGAGGCGGGCCTGGGTCCGATCAAGCTGAACATGGTGGTCATGAAGGACCGCAACGACGACGAGGTCGTGGACTTCGCGCGCCTTGCCCGCTCCGAGGGCTACGAAGTGCGGTTCATCGAGTTCATGCCCCTCGACGGCGACAACATATGGACGAACGAGCAGGTCGTGCCGAGCCTGCGGATCCAGGAACAGATCGAGGACCAGTTCCCGTTGGTGCCTTTCCACGACCCGCGACCGGGCCCCGCGACGCGCTTCACCTTCGCCGACGGCGCCCCAGGCGGGATCGGCTTCATCTCCTCGGTCAGCCAGGCCTTCTGCTCGACATGCAACCGGGTTCGGCTCACCGCCGAGGGCGGCCTGCGCACGTGCCTGTTCTCGCTGCACGAAACGCCCCTGCGCGACCTGATGCGCTCAGGAGTGTCCGACGACCACCTCGGATCGGTGATCGAGACGGCGATCTGGCGCAAGGAGGAGGGTCACCTGATCAACAAGCCCGGCTTCATCAAACCGGCGAAGAACATGTCGCAGATCGGAGGCTGATCCTCCCCATTCATGGGGAGGTGGCGCCGAAGGCGCCGGAGGGGCTGGCTCTAACCTAACTAGGTGCTGAAACCCGAAGAGGCGCAGCGGCCGTACACCGTCACCGAGCTCGCGAACGAGATCCGGCGCGAGCTGCGCCCGCTCACCGCGCTGCTGGTCAAGGGTGAGGTCAGCGGGATGAAACAAAGCACCAAAGGCCACTACAGCTTCTCCATTCGTGACAGCCAGAGCCTGATCAACGCGTTCATCTACGCCGATGACGCGAGGCGGATCACGACCCTGCCCGAGGACGGCCAGGCCTTCATCTTTCGCGGCCGGGTCGAGTACTGGGCGCAGTACGGAACGATCCGATTCGTCGTCGACCAGGTCGAGTTCGACGACGTCGGCAAGCTCCGCGCCCGCCTCGAAGAGTTGAAGCGACGGCTCGAGACGGAAGGCGCATTTGCTCATGAACGCAAGCGGCACCTCCCGTTTCTGCCACGGGCTGTCGCCTTGCTGACATCACCGACCGGCGCGGTCATCCACGACCTGCAGGAGACGATCTGGGAGCGCTACCCGAACATGGGCATCGTCGTGTACCCCGTGCAGGTCCAGGGAGCGGGCGCGCCGATGAGCATCGCGCGCGCGCTTCGCCGCTGCAACCACGACCGAGCGGCCGACGTGATCGTGCTGGCACGCGGCGGCGGCAGCTTCGAGGAGATGTACGCATTCAACACCGAGCTGGTGGCGCGCGCGATCCTCGACTCGAAGCTCCCCGTGGTCACCGCGTTGGGGCACACCTCGGACCGCACGGTCGCCGACCTGGTGGGCGACGCGGAGTGCCGCACCCCGACCGAGGCCGGCGCGCGGGTCGTGCCGAAGAAGGCGGATCTGCTCATTGCGCTTCGCGAGCGAAGGCGGCGGCTCGAACGCGAGGTCGAGCGCAGGTTCGGCCAGGAGGGCGACCGGCTGGCGTCGCTGCGCATGCGCCTCGTCCGGCTCCTGACCACTGTCGTCCAGCGACCGGCGGACCGCCTGGCGCGCGCGCAGGCGGACCTCGCGAAGCTGAGCCCAGTGCATCAGATCGAGCGGCGCGAGCTGGCGCTTCGCGAGCAGCAGCGGCGCCTCCACGCGGCGGTGACGTTGAAGATGCAGTCGAGCCGCTCGCGGCTTGCCGCGACAGGCGGCATGGAGAGGATCGAGCGTGCGATCGCGAATCGGCTGGCCGAGAGCGCGCGCAAGCTCGAAAGCCAGCGCCAGCGCCTGGTCGCGCTGAGCCCGGAGTCGGTCCTGACGCGCGGCTACAGCATCACCCGAGACGCGTCGAGCGGCACGATCCTCCGGTCAGCGTCCGAGGCCGCGGTGGAGCAGCGGGTCACGATCCAGCTTGGATCGGGAAAGCTCGCGGGGCGCATCGAGGAGGTGAGTCCTTGAGCGCAGAGCTCACCTACGAGCAGGCGCTGGACAAGCTCGAGGAGACCCTGAAACGAATGGAGTCGGACAAGCTCTCGCTCGACGACGCCGTCAAGGCGGCGGAAGACGCGCAGCGCTACTTCCGGATCTGCGTCCAGCGGCTCGAGGAAGCCCGCAAGAAGATAGAGGTGCGGCCCGAACCTACGGAGTAGGAGCTGTCCTCCCCACCTATGGGGAGGTGGCCCGGAGGGCCGGAGGGGCTGAATCGGTCGACTCCAGCTTTTCGTCCATCGCGCGCAGCCGCTGGCTGAGGTTTTTGATGAACTCCAGCAGCACCTCGGGGTGCTCGTTGACGATCGCGTGGAGCCGGTCGCGCCGCAGCACGCGCACCGTGGTCTCCGTGATCGCCTGGGCGCTCGCCGAGCGCGGCTCCTCGTCGAAAACCGACATCTCACCCACGACACTTCCAGGGCCGTGCTTCGCGAGCGTCACGTCGGTGCCGGCATGATCGAGATAGATCCGCATCTCGCCGTCGACGATCACGTACAGCTCGGCGCCGACGTCACCCTGGCGGAAGACGAGCTCACCTTTCACGTAATGCCGCGTGACCATCAACCTGTCGATGCTGGCGAGCTGCTCGAGAGTGAGGGTGCTGAATAGCGGGACCTTCTTCAGCGCGATCAGCTCTTTCATCTGTTCATTGAGTCCGTGCCGGGCCGCTTCCGCTGTTTCGCGCACCCATTTGTCGGGGTGGTTGGCGAGGGCTTCGAGCTCCGCATGCGACAGGGGCCGCGCAAGAACCGGGTCGAAGTCGCCCGGGTCGAGCAGGCGCGCCAGCGGCCCGGCAAGCCAACCCGGGCCGAAGTTTATCAACGTTTCCAGCGCCTCAACCCTCGTCTGGACGTGTAGCGAGACAAGACCGCGTTCGACCGTCGCGAAGCCACGCTTGCCATGCAGCGCCCGCATCGCGGCCAGTCCCGACTCCGCCGCGTCGTGGATGTAGTCCTCGAGCCCGATGCGGAGCAGCGCGTAGCCGGCGGCCTCGTCTCCATCCATATGCCGCAAAGCCCCGGCGATTCTCGCCGAGAGCCGTGCCAGCTGTGCGCCATTGGTGAGCTGGGTGTCCAGGTGCTCGCGCACCCGTTGAAAAAGTTCCGGCCGGCCGCTGCGGACCAGCGCCTCCACCGCGGCCGCTGCCGTCTGGTCGCGCATGAGCAGCAGCGGCAGCACGAGCATCAGCGCCTCGGGCGCCTGCGCGGCCATCGCCTCCGCGGCCAGCCGCCTGACGTCGCGGTCGCCGCTGGCAAGGCCGTCGGCCAGGGCTTCGCCGAACGCCTGCTGCGACTCCGGGGGCGGCGTCCAGCGCACCGCCTGCCGGAGCGCTTCGCGCCGCACTCCGACGTCCGGGTCGCGCAGGCATGCGATCAGCTGGGCGGCGACTCCCGCGACCTGGCCCTTCATCCTGGCGAAGCTGCGAATCGCCTCGAGGCGCACACCTGGATCCTCGTCGGACATCGCACCGACGACCCTCCCGGCGTCCGCGACGAAAGCCGCCCCCCACGCGGCCGCGGCGCGGTCGACCGGAGCCGTCGAATCTCCGAGTCCCCTCAGCAGGTCGTCCGAACCCTCCCACCGGTCCTTCCTCATGACGCCCGCAACCGCCCCGGCCGCCTGCACCCATCCGTCCTCGTCGTCCCGTGCGGCCTCGAGCTGACGGATCGTGAGGCGATCCGGCGGCGCCATCTGAAACGCGAGGCGCCGCACCACCGCGTCGCGCGACCCGAGCAGCTCGGGCAGCATCGAGGTGAACGTCTCGGGCGAGACTTTGGCCAGAGCCGCCGCGGCGAACTCACGCGTGCGGTCGTCCGGGCCGCGGACATAGCCCTGCAGCTCGGCGATCTGGTCCGGGGTCGGGCGGCCGACAGCCTGCTGAAAGTCGGCGAGGCTCAGCGCGTGAGTCCGAAGCCTGGCGTAGATCGCATCCACGTAGAGGCTCCTCACGCGCCAGGCCGCGACGATGAACAGCACGCCGATCGCGATGCCGATCACGGCCAGCACCTCGACGCTGGCGGCGATCGCGGGCTGGACCAGGAACAGCCCGACCCCGCTCAACACCGCGGCCCCCGGCAAAACGAGGTTGTTCACGAGGAATCGCAGCCGCGGCACCACCTGCGAAGGAAGGGCGCCGCCGAGGACGTTCTGCGCCGGGTCGTCGAGCCCTGTCTGCAGGCCGTTGCGCACGATGAAGAGGAAGAGCGCCGTGGCGAGGACAGGGTTGAGAGCGACGGCCGCGAATCCGATCAGTGTGAAGGCCGGCAGGATCATGATCGCGTTCTTCACGCCGAGGCGGTTCAGCACCCACGGCGCGACGAAGAGGCTCACGACCAGCTGCACGACGTACGTCGCGAGCCAGGCGTTGCCAATGAGGATGGTCAAGGCCTGCAGGTTGTTGTGGGTGGCGGACACGAACAGGACGGCCACGAGGTAGTCGCCCACGCGGCTTGCCACCTGGAGCACCAGGGCCAGCAGGACCAGCGCGAGCACCAGGCGGCTGCCCGTCACGTAATCGACGGCGCGCCTGAGAACGGCGACGGCGCCATGGCGCTTGCGCTCGACCTCGTGTTCGACGAGAAGCTGGTCGGCGTCGTCGATGAACGCCGGCCGGAAGAGCGTGCGCTCCAGGCCCACCGACGTCATCGCGGCCGCCAGCGAGCCGAAGGCCCAGACGAACATCAGGGGCTCCGTCGCAAACACGGCGACGATCGTCGTGGTCAGTCCCGAGAGGATGTAGCCCACGCTCGAGCCCGCGGCAATGACCGGGAAGATGCGCTTTCCCTCGAGCACGTTGAAGTGCTGCGTGGCGAAGCTCCAGAAGTTGAGCATGACCAGCTCGAAGGCGACCGAGTACACGACGTAGGCGGCGAACGCCACGGTGGCGTCCTCGCGGATCGTGTACGCGGTGAAGACTCCGATGGCCGCGACCGCGTTCGCAACCAGGACGATCCGAAACGCGCGCCCCATGCCGAACCGGCGCGCCAGCGCACCCTGCAACGCCGCGGTCGGCCACGCGGCGATCGCGAGGACGATGAAGAAGAGCGGATAGGCGTGCGGGCCGGCCTTGTTCAGGAAGATCGATTGCGAGGCGCTGAACGCCGTGTACATCGCCCACCCGACCACGATCGCGAACCCCGCGAGCTGGAGCGTGCGCCTGAGCTCGGTGCGTCGGACATGGAGGATCTTCGCGAGGAGGGGCGACACCGCCTCCGGCTGCTGAAACCTAGCGGCCACTACGTTTGCTTGACGCTGGCGATCCTCTGCAGCGCGGCGATGCGCTCCGCGATCGGCGGATGCGTGTCGAAGAGGCGGCTGTAGAAGCTGCCGTGATGCTCCGACGGGTTGTCGATCATCATGGCGGCGACCGCGTGGTTGAACCGCTCGGGCGGCTTGTCGTTCTGCGCGATCTTCTGCAGCGCCGAGATCAGGCCGGCGGGATTTCGTGTCAGCTCGACGCCGCTGACGTCGGCGAGCGACTCGCGCTGGCGCGAGAGGGCCAGCTGCATCAGTGGTCCGACGACGAACGCGACGAGGGTGAACAGGATGCCGATCGCCAGGACGACCAGCGCGCCCTGGCCGCGCAGGCGCATCCGGCCGATGCTGTTCCAGAAACCGCTCGCGATTAGCGCCGCCATGCCGATCATGGTTGTGACGACCAGCAGCAGTCGCACGTCGTAGTTCTTGACGTGGCTCATCTCATGCGCCAGCACGCCCTCCAGCTCCTCGCGATTCATCATCTGGAGCAGCCCGGTCGTCACCGTCACCGACGCGTGGTTCGGGTCGCGGCCCGTGGCAAACGCATTCGGGCTCGGGTCGTTGATGACGTACACCTTCGGCAGCGGCAGGCCGTCGCCGATGGCCAGCGCCTGGACGACGTTGTACAGCTGCTGGTACTGGCTCGGGTCGGCGGGCTGAGCTCCCATCGCGGCGAGCACCGTGGAAGAGCCGAAGAAGTACGCGTACAGCGCGGCGGCGACGCCGAGCAGGCCGAGGACGACCGCACCGGCGACTGCGCCCCCCTGGCCGTACGCGATCGCGCCGACGAGCAACCCGACGGCAATCCACACGATCAGAAAGCCGGCGGTCACGAAGATGCTGTTTCGTTTGTTGCGCGCTATCTGGTGATACATCTAGGTTGGTTGTTCCCTGTTGCCGCGCCCCAGAAGGCTGCGAGCGCGGTCGGCCACGAAGCGGCCCCAGATCTGCGCCCACACCAGGCCGTTGCCGAACGCCGACACGTCTTCCGAGTGGTGCTTGAAGTGATAGGTCCACATCGCCCGGTGGCGTTCGTACGAGATCTTCCGCTGGCGGTCACGCGGCGCGGGCTGGACGCGATGGACGGCCGTTGCGGAAGGCACGTAGAAGATCTTCCAGCCGCCCAGCTTCAGCCGGTAGCACAGGTCGAGGTCCTCGCCGAACATGAAGTACCGAGGGTCGAAGAAACCGACGCGGTCCAGCGCTGACCGGCGCAGCATCAGGCAGGCGGCCGTTCCCGCGTCCATCTCATGCATCTCCGACTCTTCGACGTGGCCCATGTTGTGCCGGCCGAAGCGAGGACTCTTGGGAAAGATCCTGCTGAGTCCGACTGTCTGGTAGAACAGCGTGCTCGGCAGGGGAAACGCGCGCCGGGCGTCCGGGTCGATGCGGCCGTCCGGCAGAAGCAGCCGTGGGCCGACAGCACCCGCATCGGGCCTGGTGAGCAACAGGTCAGCGAGACGCCCGACGCACTGTGGGTCGAGCGCAACGTCCGGGCTGAGCAGCAGGACGAAACGGCCCTGGCAGCGCTCGAGCCCGATGTTGGCGGCGCGGCCATAGCCCAGGTCTTTCGACTGCACCAGCACGGTCGCCTGCGGAAACTCGTCGGTGACCGCGGCCGGCGATCCGTCCGAGGAGTCGTTGTCCACGACGATTGCCTCGACCGGGACGTCGGCGCTCGCGAAGAACGCCTTGAGGCACTGCAGCAGCTCCTCTTTGGCGTTGCGGCAAACGATCAGTGCTGAGACGAGTGGCTTGGATGATTCGGGCATCGGCCAAGAATTATCGCGTTCGTGCCACTAGAATCGGCGGACGTGCAGCGCCTGGGCCTCGGCCAGCGCCTGGCCCAGATCCGGCGCAACCGGTTGGTCCGGCAGAATCTGGTCCTCTTTTTCGGCGGCCTCGTCGCCGGGATCGGCGGGTTTGTCTACCACGCGATAGCCGGCCGCATCCTGGGCCCGGAGACCTACGGCCAGGTCGCCTTCCTCATCGCGGTGTACGCCGTCGGAACTGGCCCGGCGCTGATCCTGATCGTGGTCCTGGCCCGCTACACGGCGATGCTGAGCGCCCGCGTCGACCCTGGTGTCCGTTCCCTGTTCGGGCGGACGGTTCGACTGATCGCGATCCCGTGCCTGTTCTTCATCCTGCTCACCGCTCTGTTCGCGCGACCGATCGCGCTGTATGCGCACGTCGGTTCGACGATCCCGATTCTCATCCTCGGGTTTTCGATCGCGCTCATCTGGCAGGTGGCGATTCCGCGCGGCATCCTCCAGGGCCTGCAGCGTTTCACCGCGCTGTCGCTGAACCTGTCGCTGGAGCTGGTCATCCGGACCGCGGTCGTGTTCGCCCTGCTGCGAGCCGGCTACGCGGTTTCAGGCGCGATGGCCGCGGTCTTCGTCGGCCTGGCGATCGTGTTCTGCCTCGGCATCTTCTCGCTGCGCGACCACTTCCGAGGCAGCCCGACCCGGGTCCGGCTTCGCGTCATGGCGAGCTTTTCGCTGACCGCGACTGCTGGGATCATCGGGGTGCTCGTCCTCTACAACCTCGACGTGATCCTTGCCAAGCACTATCTGAGCGACCACGACGCTGGCATCTACGGTGGCCTCAACAAGATCGGCACCATCCTTTACTTCCTGACCCTGAGCGTCAGCCAGGTCCTCTTTCCCCGCGTGGTCGAGGCAGTCGCCAAAGAGCAGAACCCCGGCCGGATCCTGCTTTCCTCGGCCGGCATCCTGACCGCGCTTGGCGCCGCCGCGCTTCTCGTTTTCGCGGTGGTCCCGGGGCTCGTCGTGGGCATCCTTTTCGGGCCGAGCTTCAGGGACGCAACGCCGCTCGTGTTCCCCGTCGGCGTGATCGGGCTCGCGCTGTCGCTCGACAACTTGCTCGTGCAGTTTTTCATGGCGGTGCACGACAGGCTGTTCGTGCCAATCCTCGCGCTCGGAGTCGTGACCGAGGGAGTGCTGATCTTTCTCTTCCACGCGCGCGTCGGGCAGATCGTGCTCGACGTCCTCGTTGCGCTGCTGGGGTTGCTGCTCCTCCTGTCGATCAGGTGCTACTTGCTCCTGCCGAGCCTGCGTGCGGAGAGCGTCGCCGAGCCGGAGCTGGCGGTGGAAAATTTAAGTCCCGCAACCCTGGAGGGCCGCGGGACTTAGAAAACGCTCGGCAACGACCTACTCTCCCGCCGGGTTACCCCGGCAGTACCATCGGCGCTGGAGGGCTTAACTTCCGTGTTCGGAATGGGAACGGGTGTCTCCCCTCCGCCATGGTCACCGAACACGCGGAATTATACCGGGACGAGAGGAGGCCGAATCTCCTAGCGGGTTCGGCGGCGCCGGGCGCGAAGGCTCTTGATCTTGCGGGCCTCCGCCGGCGGGACGTAGTGCGAGCGCCGTCGCATCTCGCGCACGAGCCCCTGTTCCTGCACCTTGCGGCGGAACTCGCGCAGCGCCTGCTCGAACTCCTCGGGGTCCTTGACGACTATTCGCACGACCTGACAAGGATACAGGCCTCCCGGCGGGGCCTGCTGGCTTAACCGCCGCTCGAGGGATATGCGGCAGACGCGTATTGAGTCGTCAGGGGTTGACTCCAGCGAGAGTCACGGTCGCGCTTTGCGTCCCGCCCTGGTCGACCCAGGTCACCGACACCTTCTCGCCTGGGTGGTGCGACTTGATCGCCGTGCCCAGCGTGGCGGTCGAGGTGACCGCCGTTCCGCCGACGCTCGTGATGACCGAGGCGCGGGTGATCCCCGCGGACTGCGCGGGCGATCCGCTGTTGACGGCGACCACAAGTGCGCCGGAGCTCACGTTGAGCCCGAGCTGCGCGGCGCTCGCCGCGTCGAGGCTCTGGACCTGCACGCCTAGGAATCCGACCTGCCCGTATGTCAGGTCGGACGCCTGCTCGTGCGCGCGAATCCGGTTGGCGACGCCGAGCGCTGTGTTGGAGGAGATCGCAAAGCCGACATCCGAGGCCGAGGAGCGGAAGCCCTGGGCCTGTCCGGCCGTGATCATCCCCACCACCTGGCCCGACGTGTTCACCAGCGCGCCGCCCGAGTCACCCTCCCAGATGACCGCGTCGCTCTGGATCATCCCGTTCAGCGTCTCTGACTGCCCGCCGCCTTCGCTGGCGGTGATGGTCTGGTCGAGAGCTGTGACCTGGCCCTGCGTCGCGCGGGGCGAACCGCCCTGGCCGAGCGCGTTGCCGACCGCCACGACTGTGTCACCGACCTGGAGCGATGACGAGTTGGCGAACGTCACCGTCGGCAGTCCCGAGACGTTCGAGTCGATCTGGATCACCGCAACGTCCTGCGATGCGTCCACGCCCACGACGTGCGCGGAGTAGGCCTGGGAGCGGCCCTGAACCGTGACGGTGATGCTCGTCGACTGGCTGACGACGTGGTGGTTGGTCAGGATCTCGCCCATCGAGCTGATGATCATCCCGGTGCCCGCGGCCTGGCTCGATCCGACGACCGTGTTGACGTCGACGATCGCCGGGTCGACCTTCGCCGCCACGGCGTCGGCGCTGGTGCTGCCTGTCGAAGGATTCGCGCTCGGGGTCGCAGGGGTGATGGGCGATTCGGCCGGGGGCGTCGTGGCCGAGGCCACGGGCCGGTTGTTCACGACACGCGCGAGGCTCCAGCCGATGCCGGCGCCCGCGACGGCAGCGACCACGGCGATCAGCACGACAAACGCGGCGATGCGCTGCCAGACCGAGGTCTGAGGCGGCGGCGACGCGGCCATCCATGCCGGGGGCGGCCCCATGCTCGCGGCCCCGGGCGGTGGAAGCAACGTCTGCTCTGAGGGGTCGGGCGGCGCCTGCCCTGCCTCGTCTGGATTCTGTTCTGACATCACGCTGTACCTCCGGGATCTCCCTCTGACGGACTTGATGCTTACAAAGGTGACCCGGCCGGCTGGGAGGCGACTATACGGATCCTTAACGTTCGCTGAGAGGTCCCGTCAGTGCTTGGGTGAAGGCGAGGGCGATGGCGACGCCGACGGCGACGAGCTCGGAGACGCGCTCGGCGACGGAGACGCGGAAGGCGAGGGCGAAGTTGATGGTGACGGCGAAGGCGACGTGTTCGCCTGTGCCGCCTGCACCTCTCCGGGTGCGGGCGACTGAGGCTCCGGCGGCGGCGGCGGTGCGGCGAGCGAGATCAGCAGCATGAGGACGATCGCGACCGCGCCGAGCGCGGCGGGGATGGCGAGCCGCTCGGAGCCAGGCCGCTCGCCTGTGTTCTGGGCCGAGTTCCGGTAGGCGCGGCGCAGCGGGGTCAGGTGGATGCCCTCCGCCGAAGCCCCGGCCCACGCGGCATTGGCGTAGACACCGGCCTGAAACATCAGGAGCAGCGCCAGCGCGATCGTCGGGATCGAGGGCGCCCGCACGAGCATCACGACGGCCGCGGCCAGGCCGGTCCCGGCGAGCAGGGTCTCCATCTGCGCCGACCGGATCGCGTTGATCAGCGACGCCTGGCCTTCCTTCAGCTTGGGCGTGCGGAGGAACGCCGTGTGGAAGCGCAGCAACCCGCGCAAGCACGCGAGCGCGACCACCCAGCTCAGGGCAAACCAGACCTGGAGCGCAGCGATCGCGTCGCGCCACGTGCACCGGGTCCTCAGCTTCATCGCCCACACGGCGCGAAGCACGCCCGTCACGAGGAAGGCGATCGGCAGACCGAGCGCCAACCCCGTCATCCTGCGAACCGGGAGTTGATGGTGCATCGCCGTCGACAGCGCCGTGAGGAGCAGCACCGCCGTGAAGACGAACATGAGCACGTCGCCGAACCACTGCACGTTGCCGAGCAGGTAGTGAATTCGCTGCGCGACGGTCAGCCGCTCACCGTGACCGGGCAGGATCAGGCGGCGCCAGTGCAGGCGGAGGATCTGCACGCCGCCTAGCGCCCAGCGAAAGCGCTGCTTCTTGAGCCCGTCGAAGCTCAGCGGCATGAGCCCGTGTCCGTACGCACGAGGCACGTAAATTCCCGCATGGCCGCGGGCGAGCATGCGCAGGCTCGCCTCCGCGTCCTCCGTCACCACGTCGGGGTTCCATCCTCCGATCTCCTCCAGGGCCTGCCGCCGGATCAGGCCCATCGTGCCGGCGAAGATGATCGCGTTGCGGTGCGCCCGCGACGGCATCGTGATCTCGAAGAAGTAGCGGTAGCTGTAGTACAGGCCGCGCAGGTACTGGTCGTCCTCCCAGTCGCGGTAGTTCTGCGGGGTCTGGACGAAGGCGACCCTGGGGTCGGCGAAGTGGCCGACGGTGGCGCGCAGCCAGTCGGGCCTCACGACATAGTCGGAGTCGACGACGGCGATGATCTCGACGCCCTTGGGCAGGCGCCGCGTCGCTTCGTTCAGCGCGCCTGCCTTGTAGCCGGGCCAGTTCTCGAGGTGCATGAACTGAAAGCGCGCGCCGAGCTGCTCGCATTTCGCCTGTAGCGCGGTCCATGTCTCGCGGTCGGGTGTGTTGTTGTCGACGACCTGCACGATCAGGTCGGGGTAGTCGACCAGGGCCAGAGCGTCGAGGGTCTCGCTGACCACCTCCAGGGGCTCGTTGTACGCGGGGATCTGCACGGCGACCTTCGGCAGATAGTTCGGATCGACAGGATGCAGCCGCTCCGAGCGGCGGCTGAGCGTGTCGACGATCTCGAACAGGTAGGAGAGCGACAGCGCGAGCGCGGCGATCTCGAGCGTCAGGAGCAGGCTGGACGCGACCAGGTAGACCGCGTCGCGAGCCACCACATACGTGATGGACGCCGCGTACAGGAGATAGAAAGTGGAGGCGAGCGTCGCGGCGGCAAACAGCTGCGCGCCCACCCAGCTCCAGCGGCGCATGAAGACCCGCATCAGCGCGGTCGCGATGAAGGCCGCGCCCGCCAGCTGGATCTCGTAATCGGGGGCCTGGCTGAGGATCGACGCGTTCCAGGCCAGAAGCGCGATGAGAAACCCGCCCACGGGCAGGCCGAACCAGGCACGGGCCTGGATCAGCCCGGGCCAGAACGCGGCGATGGTGGTGGCCGCGCTGAGCGCGCCGAAGAAGAGCGCGGCGTGAAGCAGCACGATAAGAGAACGCCGTTTAACAGTTTTTGACCTGACTTCCGGCGCCGGCCGAGGTCAGGCCGTGGCTTCCTTCGCCGCGGCGGCCTCCATGTGCTCAGCCAGCCGGTTGAGGAGCCTTCGGAGCTCGGCGCGGTCCCTGGGCACGAGCTGCGCGATCGCCGACGCGAGCCGGCCCGCCCCCATACCGCGCAGCCGCAGGAAGAGCCGGTCGGCTCTGGGCGTGAGCTCGAGCCAGGTGAGGCGGCGGTCGTCCTGGTCGGGGACTCGGCGCACGTATCCCTGCTCCTCGAGGCGATCGACCAGCGGGACCAGGGTGCCCGGCGTCACGCCGAGCCGGCCTGCCAGCTCCCGGCCGCTCTGGCGGCCCCAGCGGCGGATCGTGGCGAGTGCGCGAAACTGGGGCATGGTCAACTCGACGTCCATCAAGAACCGCAGGAAGTCGTCGGAGAACGCCGCCTGCTGGCGGCCGAAGGCCGTCATCACCGAACGGAGCTCGACGCTATCCGGTGGCGAAGCCTTCACCGATTTGAATTTATCAAATGGCTTGACTCATGTCAATCATTTGATATTATCAAACGGTTAGGAATGGGGTTCGATCAATGCTGATTCGGCTGCTGCGCACTTACATCCGGCCGTACATACGAGAGGTCGCGATCGTCGTCGTGCTCGTTTTGATCCAGTCGATCGCCAACCTCTACCTGCCCAACCTCAACGCGGACATCATCAACAACGGTGTCGCGAAGGGCGACATCCCCTACATCTGGCGAACTGGCGCGGTGATGCTCGCCATCACCCTGGGGCTCGGGGTCATCGCGGTCGGAGGCGTGTACTGGGCGTCGCGCGCCTCGATGGGTGTCGGGCGGGACCTCCGCGCCGCGGTCTTCGGTCGCGTGCAGAGCTTTTCTGCGCGCGAGGTCAACCGCTTCGGTACGGCTTCCCTCATCACACGCAACACCAACGACGTGCAGCAGATCCAGCTCTTCATGCAGATCGCCCTCACCCTGATGGTGAGCGCGCCGATCATGTTGGTCGGCGGGGTGATCATGGCCCTGCGGACAGACGTGACCCTGTCCGGGCTGTTGATCATCGTAGTGCCGCTCCTGGCGGCGATCGTCGGTTTCATGCTCGTCAAGGCGGTGCCCCTGTTCCGTTCCATGCAGGCGAAGATCGACCGCATCAACCAGGTCATGCGCGAGCAGATCATGGGCGTCCGCGTGATCCGCGCCTTCAGGCGAACCCCGTACGAGGAGCGCCGGTTCGGGGAAGCGAACTATGACCTGACGTCGACCGCTCTTCGCGTCAACCGGATCTTCGTCGTCGCCTTCCCGGCGCTGCTGATCGTGATGAACGGAACCACGATCGCGGTGCTGTGGTTCGGTGGACATCTTGTCGACAGCGGCCAGCTCTCGATTGGGAACATGACCGCCTTCCTCATGTACATCATGCAGATCCTGTTCTCGCTGATGATGGCCGTCGCGATGGTCATCCTCGTGCCTCGTGCGGAAGCCAGCGCGGCCCGGATCCAGGAGGTCGTGACCACGAGGCCTTCAATCGAAGAGCCCGCTGACCCGCTGGAACCCCGCGGTGTGGGCAAGACCACGATGCTCAACCTCATCCCGCGCTTCTTCCACGTCAGCAACGGCGTGGTCCTCGTCGACGGTGTCGACGTGCGCCGGCAGACGCTCGACGGCCTGTGGGGCAGGATCGGCCTCGTGCCGCAGCGCGCCTACCTGTTCGGCGGCACCGTCGCCGACAACCTGCGCTTCGGCAACGAGGCGGCGACCGACGAAGAATTGTGGCGCGCCCTCGAGGTGGCGCAGGCGAAGGATTTCGTCGAGACGATGCCCGGCGGCCTCGCCGCCCCGATCGACCAGGGCGGGACAAACGTCTCGGGCGGTCAGCGGCAGCGCCTGGCGATCGCCCGCGCCGTGGTGAAGCGCCCGGCCGTCTACCTTTTCGACGACTGCTTCTCGGCGCTCGACGCCGGCACGGACGCCAGGGTGCGCGCCGCCCTGCGAGCCGAGACGAGAGAGTCCACCGTCCTGATCGTCGCCCAGCGAGTCAGCACGATCATGCACGCGAACCGGATCATCGTCCTGGATGACGGACGCATCGTCGGCATGGGCACCCACGCCGAGCTCATCGCGACATGCGAGCCGTACCGCGAGATCGTCGACTCGCAGCTCGGCGAGGCGGCGGTCGCGTGATCAACCGCCCCGCACAAGGTGGCCCCGGCCAGGCCGCCCAGAGACGTCAACCCGGTGGCTGGATGGGCGCCATGGGGGGACCTCCGCCGGCCAAGCTCAGCAACCCGCGCAAAACGCTCGCCAACCTCCTCGCCCGCCTCAGGCCTGAGCTGCCTCTGATCGTCTTCGTCGCGCTGCTCGGCATCGGCAGCGTCGCGTTCTCTGTGATCGGGCCCAAGATCATCGGCAGCGCGACCGACATCATCTTCAACGGCATCGTCGGCAAGCTGCTGCCGGCCGGCCTGACCAAGGCCCAGGCCATCGCGCTGCTGCAGTCCCACGGGCAGAGCCAGGTCGCCCAGATGATCTCGGGCATGAACGTGATTCCCGGCAAGGGCATCGACTTCAACGCGCTCGGCATGATCCTGCTGCTCGCGGTGGCGGTCTATCTCCTTTCGTCTCTGCTGGCGTGGGCCCAGGGCTACATCCTGGCGGGAGTCGCGCAGCGCACCATGTACGCGCTGCGCCGCGACGTCGATGCCAAGCTGGCCAGGCTGCCTCTGAAGTATTTCGACAGCCACCCGCATGGCGACATCCTGAGCCGGGTCACCAACGACATCGACAACATCAGCACGACCCTCCAGCAGGGCATGAGCCAGATCCTGACCTCGGTTTTGACGGTGGTCGGCGTCCTCGTGATGATGGTCTGGATCAGCCCGCTGCTCGCATTGATCGCGCTGGTCACGGTTCCGGTCTCGGTCGTCGTGACTCTGCTCATCGCACGGCGCTCGCAGAAGCAGTTCGCGGCGCAGTGGAAGTGGACGGGCACCCTCAACGGCCATGTCGAGGAGATGCACACCGGCCACGCGCTGGTGCAGGTCTTCGGCCGGCGCGCCAGGGCGCAGCAGATTTTCGACGAGCACAACGGGCGGCTCTACGAGGCCAGCTTCATGGCCCAGTTCCTGTCCGGTCTCATCCAGCCGGCCATCCAGTTCCTCTCCAACATGAACTACGTCGCGGTCGCGGTGATCGGCGGCTACCGGGTCGCGACGGGAACCATGACTCTCGGCGACGTGCAGGCTTTCATCCAGTACTCGCGGCAGTTCGCGATGCCCATCATGCAGCTCGCCGGGCAGATGAACCTCCTCCAGTCCGGCCTGGCTTCCACAGAGCGCGTGTTCGAGCTGCTGGATGCGGAGGAAGAAGAGCCGGACGTCGAGAAGGGCATCCTCCTCGGCGACGTGAACGGCGAGGTCGCGCTCGAGCGCGCGAACTTCCGCTACGAGCCGGAAAAGCCGCTCATCGCCGACTTCAACCTCCAGGTCCGCCCCGGCCAGACCATCGCGATCGTCGGACCGACCGGCGCCGGCAAGACGACGATCGTCAACCTCCTGATGCGGTTTTACGAGATCGACTCAGGGCGGATCTGCATCGACGGCGTGAACACCCGCGAGGTGTCTCGCGACCAGGTGCGCAAGGCGTTCGGCATGGTCCTGCAGGACACCTGGCTGTTTGCCGGCACGATCCGCGACAACATCGCGTACGGCAGGGAAGGAGCCACCGATGAGGAGATCGTCGCGGCCGCCCAGGCCGCGCATGTCGACTCTTTCGTGCGGACGCTGCCCAAGGGCTACGACACGGTGCTCGACGAGGACGCGTCGGATCTGTCGTCCGGCCAGCGTCAGCTGCTGACCATCGCCCGCGCGTTCCTCGCCGACCCGAGCATCCTCATCCTCGACGAGGCGACGAGCAACGTCGACACGCGGACCGAGGTCCTCATCCAGAAGGCGATGGCGGAGCTGCGCAGCGGCCGGACGAGCTTTGTGATCGCGCACCGCCTCTCGACGATTCGCAACGCCGACTCGATCGTGGTCATGGACGGCGGCAAGATCGTCGAGCAGGGCAGCCACGCCCAGCTCCTGCAGCGCGAGGGCTTCTACTACCGGCTCTACAACAGCCAGTTCGCCGAGGCGTGGTCAGGCAACGGCGACGCGCAGCTTCAGCGGACGGGCGCCGCGGTCTCGACGAAGACCTCGTCCGCGTAACACCACATCCATGCCTCGCCTCGCTCGTACGAGGCGATCACCGGATGGCCTGTCTGGTGGAAGTGCTTCGTGGCGTGGCGATTGGGTGAATCGTCGCAGCAGCCCACGTGGCCGCACTGGATGCAAAGCCGCAGGTGGACCCAGCGCGCGCCCATCTTGAGGCATTCCTCGCAGCCCTCGGGCGTGTTCGGCTCGGGGATGACGATGTCGTCGGTGATGTGAGCGCACGCAGCAGCAGCCACAGCCACATCACTTATACGACGCGCTTGCCGCGAGGGTGCGAGCATGGTCTTGACGGGGATGACATCGACGCTGTGGCTCGCCGGCGAGTCAGCTCTTCTGCCGAGCCGGATCCAGATGGCCTTCACCCTGGCCACTCACGTCCTCCTCGTGCCGATGGGCGTGGCGCTCCCGGCGCTGACCCTCTTGATGGAGGGCATCGGCCTCGCCAGGAAGGACCCGGCCGCGCTCAAGATCGCGCGCCGGTGGTCGGTGGTGATGGCGGTTCAGTTCGCGGTCGGAGCCGTGACGGGGACGATCCTGTCCTTCGAGTTCGGCATCCTGTGGCCGCGCCTCATGGGCCGCTTCGGCAGCGCGCTGGGTCTCGGCTTCGCGATCGAGGGCCTTGCTTTTTTTCTCGAGGCGATCTTCATCGGGATCTACCTCTACGGGTGGGAACGTCTGCGCCCGAGGACGCACTTCCTGCTCGGTCTAGCCCTGCCGCCGGCAGGTGTGCTGGGCACCTTCTCGGTCCTTGCCGCCAACGCCTTCATGAACACGCCGGCCGGCGTGACGATCACCAACGGGAAGGTGACCGACGTCAACGTCTGGGCGGCGCTGTTCACACCCGCGGAGGGCTACGAGTTCTGGCACTTCCTGATTGCCCTTTACATGACCGCCGGATTCGTCGTGGCCTCCGTATATGCCGTGGCCTGGCTGAGAGGCAGGCGCGACCACTACCAGCGGCTGGCGTTTGCGATCCCCTTCACCGTCGCGGCCGCGCTGACGCCGGTGCAGCTGGTGGTCGGAGATCTGTCTGCCCGCGCGCTCGTCCAGGACCAGCCCGCGAAGTTCGCGGCGATCGAGCTGACGTGGAAGACTCGCGACCACAACCCTGAGGTGATCGGCGGGCTGATCGACCCCTCGGGCGCCGTCCACCTGGGAATCTCGATCCCATCCTTCGACTCGTTCCTGGTCGGCTACTCCGCGAACGCCGTCGTCCCGGGGCTGACCAGCTTCGCCGCAGATGCCCGGCCGAGCATCGTCGAGGCGAACATCGCACACCTCGCCTTCGACGTCATGGTTGGCCTCGGCAGCGCCGGAGCGCTGCTCGCCCTCTGGTACTTCTGGATCCTGCTGCGCCGCCGCCGTCTGCCCGATTCGGAGTGGTTCTACCGGCTGGCCGCCCTCGCCGGCGTCGGCTGCTACTTCGCCGTGGAGGCAGGCTGGGTCACCACAGAGGTCGGCCGCCAGCCGTGGATCGTTTACAACCTGATGCGCGTCGCGGACGCGGTCACCACCGCCCCCGCGTCGTTCGTCTGGACGATGCTCGCCACGCTTGTCGTGATCTACGCGCTGATCGCCTACTTCTTCGTGTATCTGTTGATGAGGCTCGCGGCGCGCTGGAAGCGGGACGATGCGATCGGCCCGTCGGCGCCTGAGGAAGGCGCGCCCTACGGACCCCGACCGGCGTTCCGCCGGGCGGGCCAATGAACGATCTCCTGCCGAACCTGATCGCGCTTGTGCTGCTGCTGGCGATCACGGCCTACAGCACCGCCGGCGGCGCCGACTTCGGCGCCGGGATCTGGGACCTGCTTGCGGGCAACAGCGAGCGTGGCCGGCAGGCTCGGCGGCTGATCGACCACGCGATGGCGCCGGTCTGGGAGGTCAACAACGTGTGGCTGGTCCTGGCGATCGTGCTGTGCTGGACGGGGTTTCCGCAGCTCTTCGAGGCGACTTTCACCAGCCTCTATCCCCTCTTCGCACTGGCTCTTGCAGGACTTGTCTTGCGAGGTGCTTTCTTCGCCTTCCGACATGTGGCCGACGATCCCCGGGCCCACCGCGCCGCCGACCTCGTGTTCGGCCTGTCCTCTGTGCTGACCCCGTTCTTCTTCGCCGCATCGCTTGGCGCGATCGCATCCGGGCGCGTTTGGAGCGCGTCCGTGCTCGAGGCCTCGTTCAACCCCATGTCCATCGCGTTCGGCCTGGTCTCGGTGGCTGCGACAGCCTTCACCGGCGCTTCTTTCCTGGTGGGCGACGCGCGGCGTTATGGCGCGACCGAGCTGGTCGATTACTTCAGCCGCCGCGCTGTCGCCGCCGCGATCTTGCTGATCGTGGTCGGGACGGCCGCGCTTGTCACCATCGAGCTCCAGGCTCCTGGCCTGCTCAAGTCGATGCTCGCGGGAGCCGGGTTGCCATTCGCCCTGACCACGATGGCGCTGACGCCTGTGGTTGCCTTTCTTCTCTGGCGAGGAATCTTCCGCTGGTACCGCGTGCTGTCTGTCGCGGCGGTCGGATCCCTGGTCTTCGCCTGGGGCTTCGCCCAGTCGCCCTACCTCCTGCCCGGGAAGCTCACGATCGCCCAGGCCATCGCGCCTCCCGCCAGCCAGGCTGTGCTTCTCGGCATCGCGATCGCGGTCGTCGTTCTCGTCGTGCCCTCGATGGGCTTGCTCTACTACCTCGACCAGCGGAGCGCGCTGGAACCTCCTGAAGCCTGATCGTCACCACGGCGGAAGATCAGCCCGGTTGATCGCCGGCGCGATCTGGGCATAATCGGACCGACATGCCAATACCCCGTTCGCTGGCCGACCGTCCTGGGGCCCTGCTGACGATTGCCGCCAGGACGGGCCAGGAACTCGCCAAGAGCCGGCTTGCGCCGATGGGCCTCAACGTCCAGATGTGCGGCGTGCTCAACCTGCTCGCCCAGGGACCGATCTCCCAGCACGACCTGGGCGCCCAGCTCGGGATCGACCGCACCACGATGGTCGAGCTCATCGACGATCTCGAGCACAAGGGCGTCGTCGTCCGGCGGCGGAACCCGGCGGACCGGCGGTCCTACGCCCTGTCGCTGACGCCACGCGGACGGACGGTGCAGAAGCGCGCCAGCCGCGCGTTTGACGGCGTGGCCGATGAGTTCTTCAGCCCGCTGAAGCGGGCCGAGCGGGACGCGCTCGCCGATATGCTCCGCCGGATGATCGCCTCGGCCGACGAAACCATGGGCGAGATTGACGGGCGTTCCTGACCTCCATCGGATCATCCCTTGAAGGAATCATCCGCTTAAGGGAATAACCCCTCCAGAGGGCGGCTTCTGGTGGGTCATGAAAGGTCCCCGCACCCGTCGCGCCGTCCGTTTCCTCGCGCGTCTGATCAACCCGCCGTCGCTGGTGATCGCAGGCAGGCGGTGGATGCCGATCCTCGGCGTGCTCCGCCACCGCGGCCGGAGCTCTGGGCGGCCGTATGCCACGCCTGTCGGCATGCGCCGGCTGGGCGAGAGCTTCGTGATGCCACTCACCTTCAGCGAGAACGCCGGCTGGTACCGCAACGCCAAGGCGGCCGGTTGGTGCGTGGTCACCTACCTGGGCCACGACTACACGGTGATCGACCCGCAGGTCATCGACTACGCAGCCGCCGCGCCGGCCTTCCCGCGCTACGAGCGGCTCCAGTTCCGGCTGCTCGGCATCAACGAGTACCTGCGAATGCGGCAGGCTCCCGCCGCCTGGTCGCCATCCACACCAATCAAGGAGACCGCAATGACCAGGCCACGGAACCTCACCCTCGCGCTGATCGTGATCGCGTTTGCCCAGCTGATGGTGGTGCTCGACACGACGATCGTCAACGTCGCGCTGCCGTCCATCCAGCGCGCGCTTCAGTTCAGCTCGACCGACCTCGAGTGGGTGGTCAACGGCTACTCGCTCGCCTTCGGCGGCCTGCTGCTTCTCGGCGGCCGCGCCGGCGACCAGTTCGGCCGCCGCCGGATGTTCATCGCTGGCGTGCTGCTCTTCGCCGGCGGTTCGTTTGCCGGCGGGATCGCGGCCACGTCCACCTGGCTGATCGTCGCGCGCGTCATCCAGGGCGCGGGAGGCGCAATCGTGGCGCCGACTGCGCTGTCGCTGATCGCCGACACCTTCGCCGAAGGGCCTGCGCGGAACCGCGCGCTCGGCATCTACGCCGGAGCGGCCGGCGGCGGCGGAGCCGTCGGACTGATCCTAGGCGGCCTGATCGTCAATTACCTGTCCTGGCGTTGGGTCCTGTTCGTCAACGTCCCGATCGCCCTCGCGCTTGCGATCGCCGCTCCGCGCGTGCTCGGGGCCTCCCAAGGGCGGGCGGGCCGCCTCGACCTTCCTGGCGCGGCCGCCGTCACCGCGGGCATGACGCTTCTCGTCTACGGCCTCTCGCGCGTCGCCACCCACAGCTGGACGGACGCCACGACCGTGGCGACGCTTGTCATCGGCGCCGCGATGCTGGTGCTCTTCGTCCTCATCGAGATGCGCAGCCGGCAGCCGCTGATGCCGCTGAACCTGTTTGCGAACCGCAACCGGACTGGCGCCTTTGCGCTCCGCATGGTCGCCGGCTCGACCACGCTCGCCGTCCTCTTCTTCCTGACCCAGATCGTGCAGAACGTCCTCGGCTACAGCCCACTCGAGGCGGGGTTCGCGTTTCTTCCGCTCGGAGTCGGCGTCGTCGTAACGGCGCAGGTGACGTCGCGGCTGATCGGACGCATCGGACCTCGCGTACCCATAACGCTCGGCGCGCTGGTGGTGGCGGCCGGAATGCTGTGGCTCTCCCGGATCCCGGACCACGCGACGTACGCCGTTGACATCCTCCCCGCACTCGTCATCCTGTCGATAGGACTCGGGCTCATCTTCTTCCCCACCACAGTGGTCGCCGTGTCGGGCGCGGCGCGGAACGAGGCCGGCCTCGCGTCCGCATTGCTCAACGTGAGCCAGCAGCTGGGCGGCTCGATCGGCCTCGCGGTGCTGGGCACCGTCGCTGCCAACATCACCAGGGACCAGCTGGCCAACGTGCAGCCAACGCACGCCGTTGTCGGACATGCGCTCATCGCCGGCTTCACGACAGCCTTCGAGATTGGAGTATTCATCGCGCTTGCCGGCTTCGTGCTTGCGCTGCTCGTCATCCGCGTCCGCCCATCGCGACCCGCGGCCCAGGCCCTGCCTGAAGCCGCTTGACCCATCGCTTGGGGCGTAGGCTCGAGCTCGATGGCCACCGTCCAGGTCCGCTACATCGTCGACGACGTGGACGCCGCGATCGACTTCTACTGCCGGCATCTCGGATTTCGCGAGGTCATGCACCCCGCGCCAACCTTCGCCATGTTGGAGCGGGGCGATCTGCGGCTGGTCCTGAGCCAGCCTTCTCGTGGCCGGGGCGGCGGTGGTCAGCCGATGCCAGACGGCACGCTTCCCCAGCCGGGCGGCTGGAACCGGTTCGCGATCGAAGTCTCGGATCTTGCCGGCATGGTCGAGCAGTTACACCAGGCGGGCGTCCACTTTCGCAATGACATCGTGGACGGAGTCGGCGGGAGGCAGATCCTGCTCGACGATCCGTCCGGCAACCCGGTCGAGCTCTTCGAACCGACGATCGCCGAGGCTCGCCTGAAGCCCTAGCCGTTAGGGCGACTGGACCACAGATCGAGGCTCATAGCCAGGCTTCCACTGCCGGACGAAGCCGGGGAACCTGGCCTTCACCTCCTCCCACGTTGCGCCCGGCATCAATTGCTCAAGAGCATGTCGCGTCTGACAGTTGCGGCAGGTCCCGAACCGCTTGCCGGCCCAGGCCCCGCAACCGGTCGCGCACGGTTGAAGGTGGTGGTGGCAGGCGAAGCACAGGACCTGGAGGTTATCCTCGCCATCGTCCCCGCCTCGCAGCACAGGAAGCACGTGATGCACCTGCAGCACCCGCTCAACTGCGGTCGCGCCGCACACCTCGCACGCGCCGCCTCGAGCCTGGATCAACGCCCGGCGCCGCGATGTGGTGAGGGGTTGGACGCGGGCCCTCCGATTGCTCGCCGTGAGCATGAGGTCGCGAGTGGTGCGGCGCCCGACGAAAGGCGTCCAAGGGCGGTCGTCGCTCGACGAGCACGTGCCGCAGAGCACCAGGAGGTTGGCAGCCGTGCAGGGCCCGGACTCGTCGACCCGGGACACGTACAGGGCCCAGCGCCACTCGAGACCGCACTTCTCGCATGCCCCCGAGCATCGGCGATCCAGAGCGACGCGGACGCTCGGCGCGAGTCGCAGTCCACCAAACATGCGTTTGGCCCCCAGCCATCGTAACGCTGAATCGACAGTTGCGCCACTTAGGATTTCAGTCGAAAGATGCCGACCTCAGTCTGGACCGGCGTGCTGTCCCTCGGCCTGGTGGTGGTCCCGGTGCGGCTTTACCCGGCCGTGCGG
>WNFI01074458.1_pt1 | contig 38592 bp, 33 predicted proteins | sample 5400471 | NCBI WGS metagenome assembly WNFI01 (sample SAMN13153348, study PRJNA577476) | soil metagenome | isolation source: 100 cm saprolite on Douglas fir-dominated hillslope | place: USA:California | collected 2013-09-17 | reverse complement strand
GGTGAGTTGCCGGTAGCCGTCGAACACGACGGCCGGGCCGGTGTGCTTGAGCAGCCCGGGGTCCGCGGCGATGTGCTTGATCACGGCCCCGCGCGGGGCAAGGTTGCCGCGCAGCACCGCGACGCCGCCCTCCGCGGACAGGGCCCGCTCCGGGGAGCGGATCACGTCCTCATCGTGCACGGCGGCCGCGTTCAGGCCCTCGCCGAGAGTGGCGCCGGCCACGGTGGGGCGTGCGAGGTGCAGAGCCCCGGGAACGGTGGCGAGCTGGCCGAGCAGCGCGGGCAGACCGCCCGCGTAGTAGAAGTCCTCCATCAGGTAGGACCCGCCGGGCCGGATGTTCGCCAGGACCGGGACTCGCCGGGCGATCGCGTCGAAGTCCTGCAAGCTAAAGGGCACGCCGCAGCGCCCGGCCATCGCGATGAGGTGGATCAGCGCGTTGGTCGAGCCGCCGAGCGCGAGGACGGTCGCGGCCGCGTCCTCGAAGGCCTCGCGGGTGAGGATCTGGCCGGGAGTGAGGTTCTCCCAGACCATCTCCACGATCCGCCCGGCCCGGTAGTCGTCCCAGTACTTCCACAGGTCGGTGCCGCTGCCGAGCGGGGCGCCGCGGAAGTTGCCGCGCAGCATCGGCCCGGCCGGCACGAAGATCGCGGGGAGGCCGGCGCTGGCCGCTCCCATGAGCAGGGCCGGGGTGGTCTTGTCGCAGCCGCCCATGAGCACCGCGCCGTCGACCGGGTAGGAGCGCAGCAGCTCCTCGGTCTCCATCGCGAGCAGGTTGCGGTAGAGCATCGGGGTCGGCTTCTGGAATGTCTCCGAGAGTGTGGCGACTCCGAACTCGAGCGGGAAGCCGCCGGCCTGCCATACCCCGCGCCTGACCTGCTCGGCCCGCTCGCGCAGGTGCATGTGGCAGGGGTTGATCTCGGCCCAGGTGTTCAGGATCGCGATGAACGGCTTGCCGAGGTGGTCAGGCGTCCCGAATCCGAGCTGGTGCATCCGGGACCGGTGACTGAGAGCGCGCAGGCCGGCCCAGTTACGACCGGCGCTGTTACTGCCAGCACGGGCGCTGCCGGCACCGGCGGCCGGCTCCTCGCCGAACCAGCGGTAACTGCGCAGCTGCTGCGGGGTACGTGCGGGGCCCGGCGCCCCGGCCTGCCCCGGCTCCTCCGGATCCATGAAACACATCCTCCCGCCGTTCGCTCCCAGCCAATGCACAAGTGAATCAGTAGCTAAAACTACCTGCGCCTGCGGAATCAGTTGACAGCGGCAGTGAGCGTGGCAGGATTGCTATGCGGAGGAGGCAATCGGATGGCGCATACGCCAGGGACGCCGCTGGCCCCCCGCGGTCGGCGGCGGGGTGATGGCGGGCTGCCGCGCGGCAACGGGAGCGGCCAGGTCCGGGTGCTCCTCGACGACATCTCCAAGGAGATCATCGAACAGCTGCAGCAGGACGGCCGGCGCTCGTACGCGGCCATCGGGAAGGCGGTCGGCCTGTCCGAGGCCGCGGTGCGCCAGCGGGTACAGCGCCTGATCGACGGCGGGGCGATGCAGATCGTGGCCGTGACCGATCCGATGACGCTGGGGTTCCGCCGCCAGACCATGATCGGGGTTCGGTGCGGCGGGGACCTGGACCGGGTGGCGGACCAGCTGGCGGCCATGCACGAGATCGACTACGTCGTGATCATCGCAGGCTCCTTCGACCTGCTGATCGAGGTCGTGTGCGAGGACGACGACCAGCTGCTGGAGATTCTCAGCCGGGTCCGCTCGATCCCGAGCGTTACGGCCACGGAGACGTTCGTGTACCTGAAGCTACGCAAGCAGACCTACAGCTGGGGGACCAGATGACCACGGAACATCTTTGGCTGCACTTCACCCGGATGTCCCCGGTGAGCGGCGAGGTGCCCGTCATCGTGCGCGGCTCCGGGCAGTATGTCTTCGACCAGCAAGGGAAGCGCTACCTGGATGGGCTGTCCGGGCTGTTCGTCAGCCAGATCGGGCACGGCCGCAAGGAGGTCGCCGAGGCCGGGGCCCGCCAGGGCAGCGAGCTCGCCTACTTCCCGCTGTGGTCGTACGCGCATCCGCGCGCGATCGAGCTGGCGCAGCGGCTCGCCGATCTGGCCCCCGGCGACCTGAACTGGGTGTTCTTCACCACCAGCGGCTCGGAGGCGGTCGAGTCGGCGTGGAAGCTCGCCAAGCAGTACTTCAAGACCACCGGCGAGCCGGGCCGCTACAAGGTGATCAGCCGCGACATCGCCTATCACGGCTCCTCGATGGGCGCGCTGGCGATCACCGGCCTGCCCGCGATCAAGGAACCGTTCGAGCCGCTTCCCCCGGGCGGGGTCCGGGTCCCCAACACGAACTTCTACCGGGCGCCCGAGTTCGTCGCCGGTGACCTGGCGGCGTTCGGCCGGTGGGCGGCCGACGAGATCGAGCGCGCGATCCTGCGGGAGGGACCCGAGTCGGTCGCGGCCGTGTTCCTGGAGCCGGTGCAGAACTCCGGCGGCTGCTTCCCGCCGCCGCCCGGCTACTTCCAGCGGGTCCGCGAGATCTGCGACCGGCACGGGGTGCTGCTCGTCTCGGACGAGGTGATCTGCGCGTTCGGCAGGCTGGGGTACTACTTCGGCGCGCAGCGGTACGGCTACCAGCCCGACATCATCACCTTCGCCAAGGGGGTCACCTCGGGCTACGCCCCGCTCGGCGGGATGCTGGTCGCCGACCGGCTGATGGAGCCGTTCGCCGAGGGTGCCGCCACGTTCCTGCACGGGGTCACGTTCGCCGGCCATCCGGTCAGCTGCGCGATCGCCCTGGCCAACCTGGACGTGTTCGAGAAAGAGGACCTGCTCGGCAACGTCCGGGCGCACGAGGCCGGGTTCCGCGCCACGCTCGAGAAGCTGGGCGACCTGCCGATCGTCGGCGACGTCCGCGGTGAGGGTTACTTCTACGGCATCGAGCTGGTGAAGGACAAGGCCACGCGCGAGACATTCACCGACGACGAGTCCGAGCGGCTGCTGCGCGGCTTTCTCTCCCCGGCCCTGTTCGACGCCGGCCTCATCTGCCGCGCCGACGACCGGGGTGACCCGGTCATCCAGCTCTCCCCGCCGCTGACCTGCGGCCAGGAGCATTTCGACGAGATGGAGCAGATCCTGCGCAGCGTGCTGACGCAGGCCTGGTCCAGGCTCTAATCGGGGGCTTGGGGGGTCTTCCCCCCCCCGCAGGCACTGTCGCGGATCTGACCCACTCTGGCCGGGTTCGCCCCGGCTTCCGAAGATAGTTATTCACTCGTTATCGCCACAGCATGGCCGGACCAGCGCCTCAGGCGTTTCTTATATGACGGCAGGTCAGCGCGGGCGGGCCGCTGAACCTGACGCGAGGCACGGGGAGGGTTCGGATGTGCGGCAAGCGGCACGACTGGAGCGATTTGGCCAGCCATAACGAGAGAGTCGTGGCCGCCTCGGCCCCGCAGCCCGGTCCTGGTCTCGATCCGGGTCAGGCCCCCCGCCGCCCGTCCCGCCGGGTCAGGGCGCGACTGTGGCTGCTGCTGCGGCCCGCCGAGCGGACAAGAACTCCTGCACGTACTTGACCGCCTGATCGGCGGGCACGCGCTCCTTCTCGCCGGTGGCCCGGCTGGTGATCTCCACCACGCCCTCGGCCAGGTCACGGCGGCCGACGCTGACCCGGCACGGAATCCCGACCAGCTCGGCATCGCGGTACTTCACGCCCGGCCGCTCGTCCCTGTCGTCGAGGAGCACGTCGGTCCCGGCGGCCTGCAGCTGCACGTAGAGCGACTCGGCGGCCGCCGCCGTGGCCTCGTCCTGCGGCGACAGCAGCACCACGGTCACCTCGGCCGGCGCCACCTGCACCGGCCAGGTCAGGCCGGCGTCGTCGTGGTGCACCTCGGCGATGACCGCCATCGCCCGCTCAACGCCGATACCGTAGCTGCCCATGATCGGGACGATGCTCGTGCCGTCCGGGCCCAGCACCGAGACCCCCAGCACGGTGGTGTACTTGCGGCCGAGCTTGAAGATGTGGCCGGCCTCGATCGCGCGGATGATCTCCAGGGGCGTGCCGCACCGCGAGCACGGCTCGCCGGCGGTCACCTCGCGCAGGTCCGCCCACCGGCCGACGGCGATGTCCCGGCTGGTGTCCACTCCGGTCAGGTGCACGTCGTCGATGTTCGCGCCGGTGGTCATGTCCCGCCGGCCCTGCAGCGCCAGGTCGGCGATGATCGGCAGGCCGGTGACCCCGACCGCGCCGAGGCTGCCCGGCGACGCGCCGAGCGCCTCCCGGATCTCATCGGCCTGGGCCGCCCGGATGTCGCCAGACCCGGTCGCGTCGGCCAGCTTCTGCTCGGCCAGCGGGTGATCACCACGCAGCAGGACCAGGGTGAGCTGGCCGTCGATCACGTAGACCAGCGTCTTGACCTGCCGGTCGGCGCGCGCGACCAGGTCCTCGCCCGCGTCGGACGGGCACATGAACTCCACCGAGTCGCTGCCGCCCATGTTCCCGCTCGAAGCCTCGACCGCGATCGCCGGAATGCCGAGCCGGGCGAAGATCCGCTCGTAGGCGCCGCGGTGCGCCTGGAACGAGACGTCAAGCCCGGCCTCGTCGATGTCGAAGCTATAGGAGTCCTTCATCGTGAACTCCCGGACCCGCAGCAGCCCGCTCTTCGGCCGCGGCTCGTCCCGGAACTTCGTCTGGAACTGGTACCAGAACTGCGGCAGCTCGCGGTAGGAGGACAGCTCGAGCGCGAGATGGGTGAAGATCTCCTCGTGGGTCATGCCCAGGACCACCTCGGCGCCCTTGCGGTCGGTGAGGCGGAACATCTCCTCGCCCATCACCGCCAGCCGCCCGCTCTTCTCCCAGATCTGGGCCGGCTGCATGCTGGGCAGCAGGAATTCCTGGCCGCCGATCCGGTTCATCTCCTCCCGGATCACGTCCATGATCTTGGCCCGGACCCGCACGCCGAGCGGGAGCAGGGAGTAGTGGCCTGCCATGAGCTGGCGGATGAACCCCGCGCGCAGCAGCAGCCGGTGGCTGGCCGCGTCGGCGTCCGCCGGATCCTCGCGCAGGGTAGGAATATGAAGCTGGGACCAGCGCATGCCTGTCAGCGCCCTCTGTCTGTAGGTATCGGAACACGCAGTCTATGGCGTCACGCGCAGGCCAGAAGATACACGCCCCGCGGCCAGACCCCTATCTGATTTCCCGAACGCTGCAGCTTCCCGGCTGCCCCGGGCTGTTCTCGTTACGTTAGGTCAGAGAGAGTTACCCAGCGTTTGCCGCGCACCGCTGCGGGCACAGATCCCTCATGCCGACGGACAGGTCTGGTCGCCGGGTGCTGTCCTTCACCATGGGCCTGTCCGCGATCTTCGACCTGACTGGCGCGGCCATCTTCCGGGTTGTCCAGCCGACCCTGCCGGAGCCTCCGCCCGTCTGCTCGCGACCCGATCCGTTCCGGTCAGCCATGGACACGATCATGGCGGCTCATCGCGAGGTGATCGTGCGCACACAAGACAAGAGCGGTGTGACCTTACCCGCGTGACCGACAGCGATCGCGATCCGGGGGCCGGGCGGGAGCCCGACCCGCTGGCCGCGTTCCCGCGGCCGCCAGTGCAGGGGGCCGGCGGCCCCGATGAGCCGATGGCGAGGAACACCCAGTATCCGGCGGCTGAGCGACCGGACGACGTCGACCCGCTGACCGATGTGCTCGAGCGGATCAACGACAAGCTCGGGGATGGCCGCGAGCCCCCGGCCGAGACTCCATCGGTCGAGCAGGCCATCGCCCTGCGCGAGCAGGCTCCCGAGCTCTACGACCTGTGGCTCAAGATCGCGCAGGAGAAGGCCGCTACCGCCAACTACGTTGACCGGGCCCCGTATGAGGTCCCCGAGCGGCTCGCGCAGAGCGGCAGGCCCCGGGCGCTCGGCGCGCTGATCGTGGTCCTGTCCTTCTGCGGCTACCTGGCCTGGCTCGGCGGGCCCGGCCCGTATATCGGCGGCGTGATCGCGATACTCGACCTGATCGCGATGCTCGGCGTGCTGTTCGCCCTGCAGCCAGACCGCCTGTCCGAGCCCCGCCGGGCCGACCGGCGCAGGCGCAGGCGGTTACCGCCCGCCCGGGCCCCAGTGTCGCGCGCCTGGATCCCTGGCTCCGCCACGGCCCGCTAGATTGCTAGCAGGTGATGATGGAGGGTGCCGCCCCGTGCTTGACGGTCAGCTGCTCGTGGACGCGCACACCCACGTCGCACGGCTGTCCACGCTCTCGGCGGACTGGCAGGCCTGGGTACGCACGTTCGGAGACGGGATACCGCTCGGTGACCTGTTCGATCGCGACGGCGCGCCGCGCCCGGACGCGATCGATGACCACTTCGCCCGGCAGGGCGCCGACCACGTCCTGCTGTTCTCCGAGTACAGCCCGAAGGCCACCGGAGTCCAGCCGATCGAGGACGTGCTGCCGCTGGTCGAGTTCAACCCGGCCCGGTTCCGCCCGGTGGCCAACATCAACCCGCACCTGCACTACCCCCCGGCGAAGGAGCTGGCCCGCCAGGTGGGCCTGGGCGCGGTCGCGCTGAAGGTACATCCGGTGCACGGCGGGTTCGAGGCCCGCGACCGGATGCTCTACCCCGCCTATGCCTGGGCCGAGGAACGGCACCTGCCGGTCATCGTGCACTGCGGCACGTCGACCTTCTCCGGGTCGGTCAACCGCTACGCCGACCCCGGGCTGCTCGATGAAGTCTTCCGCGACTTTCCCGGCCTGACCGTGGTGCTCGCCCACGGCGGCCGGGGGTGGTGGTATGACCAGGCCGCCTTCCTCGCGCTGATGAGGCCGAATGTCTGGCTGGAGATCTCCGGCCTGCCGCCGCAGCGGCTGCCCGACTACTACGGGTCGTCGCTGCGCCGCCTCGCCGACAAGATGGTGTTCGGCACCGACTGGCCGGGGGTGCCGGGCGTGGAGCGCAACGCCCGCGGGTTGGAGAAGGTCCTGCTCGACGCCGGCTGCACCGCCGGGCAGGTGGCCGCGGCCCGGGGCGGCAACGCGGTCCGGATCTTCGGCCTCGATACTCGCGGAGCCTGCTCCACAAGCAGCCGCTGAAGGGGGGTCGTCCCCCTGGGGCTGGTACAGCCGACCCGGCGATGCGATGACTTCTCGCACGATCTGCCGCCTCGCTGCTCTTGTCAGTAACCTGCCGCCGTAGCTATGACGTCTTGCAAGTATGACGTCCCAGACTGGAGAGGCGGATGGTGACCTGGCGGCCTGAGTGGGCCGGCGGGCAGGCCGGCCTCGGTCCCCTGCCGGGCAGCCCGCCGCCCGCGCTCGTCTCCGCCGCCCGAGACCCGTGTGAGGCCGGCAGCACGCTTGTCCTCGACGCCGGCGGCCAGAGCGTGATCGTCGTCCTCGGCGAGGACGGCGGCGAGGCCAACCTGATATGGGCCTTCATACAGACGTACCTGACCGGCCGGAAGGCGATGAGGATGTGATCGCGGAGGGAGGCTGAGTTCATGATCCGTATCGACGTGCTGGGCGTCATGGTCTGCGTGGGCTAGCTGCGTGGAATGCCCCTGCGCGGGATGCCCGGCCCGGCCCACCCGCGCTGCGGCGGCGGACCTCGGCCGCGACCTCGTCGAGCTCCGCCTCGGTCAGGATCCGCGGCTCCCCGCGTGAGCAGGCCAGCCGGTGGACGTGTGCCAGCCACTCGAGTAGCAGCGCCCGGTCATAGGCTTCGGCCAGCGTGGCCCCGTAGGTGAGGGCTCCGTGGTTGCCCAGGATCGCCGCGCTGCGGCCGTCCAGGGCCGCCACCGCGGCCCGCGCCAGGTCGTCGGAGCCGAAGCGCGTGTAGCGCGCCACCCGTACGGGCCCGCCGAGGCCGGCGATCGCGTAGTGGATGGCCGGCAGCTCGTCGCAGACCGCCGATAGCGCGACGACCTCGGGCGAGTGGGTGTGCACCACGGCCCGGGCCCGTGTGCTGGCGTAGACGGCCAGGTGCATGGGCGTTTCCGACGACGGCTCCCCGGACCCGCTGAGCAGCGTGCCGTCGAGGCCGACCACGCACATGTCGGCGGGCCCCATGTCCCGGTAGGCGATCCCGGAGGGCGTGATCAGGACCTCGTCCGCCACGCGCACGCTCATGTTGCCCGCGCTGCCGACGGCCAGCCCGTCATCGAGCAGGCGGATGCTGTAGCTGACGAGCTGCTCGCGGACCTTCCGGCTCATGCCCCCATCGTCCCATCGCCCTACGACAACGCTCCGGGCCCACGGCCCGTGGCAACTGCCCCTACTCGAGTACTGTGTTGCCAGCCATCGGCGATGCGGCGGCGAAGGCCGGCGATTGGGTGCTGCCCGCAGGGCCGGATGGGTGCCGAGATGACGGTGCTCCCCGAACGGAAAGTGACGAGCAGGCACAGTCATGAACCTCTCCCTGAAGGACGAGGCTTGCGGGTCACGCCGCGCGGCTGACCGGGCTCCCGCCGGAGGTCTCTGGTGAGTTCCGCGAGCAGTGCGACGGGTACCGGCTCGCCGCGCCTGGCGCATCCGGATGCGGCCGGAGCCGGGCCGGCCCGCCTGACCCGGGTTCTCACCTGGGCGTCGGCGACCGGAATCGGAAGCTCGATCCTGATCATGATCGTGGCGTCGGCCGCCAGGTTCAGCCCGGCGGTTCCCTCCATGCCATGGCCGCCGGGAGTCCCGCCGGTCGAGATCGCAGGCCACCTGCCGGTCGCCGCGACCGACGCCGGGCTGTGGGCCGCCGCGGTCCTGGGCGGCGGCGGTGTCATGGCCGGGCTGGCCGCCGTGGCGCGCGGTGCACGGTACCCCGCCTGGCTGCTGCTCGCAGGAGGCCTCGTCGCGGTCGCGGCGTTCACCGTGCTGCCGCCGGCTGGATCCACCGACGCCCTCAGCTACGCCACCTTCGGCCGGATCGCGGCCCTCGGCCACAACCCGTACGTGATGACCCCCAACCAGCTGGCGCGCAGCGGTGATCCCCTCGGCAGGCTGGCCATCCAGCTCTGGCGCGGGAGCGGGTCACTCTACGGCCCGCTGGCGACCCTGGAGCAGTGGGCCGCCGCTCACCTGGGCGGTACCTCGGCGGCCCGGATCGTGTTCTGGCTGAAGCTGTGGAACGCGATCCTGTTCGTCGGCATGGCAGGAGCCCTGGACCGGCTGCTGCGCTCAGACCCGGCCCGGCGGGCGCGGGTGCACCTGCTCTGGACGGTGAACCCGCTGGTGCTGTGGGCGCTGGTCGCGGCCGGGCACCTGGACATGCTGCCCGCCGCCGCGAGCTTCGCCGGGCTGGCCATCGTGCGCCCCAGGCGGGCCGGGGATGGTACCGGGCTGGCGGGACCCCTCGGCCGGCCGGGCGTCCCGGTGGTCACCGCGCTCGCCGCGGCAGGCCACTGATCCGCTCGCTGCTCGCGCGCCGGGGCAAGGCCACCGCGTACGACTTCTACCAGTTCCTCTCGTTCCGGCATCAGCTGTCCCCGGCTCAGGACCTGCTGGTCGTGTTGCTCTTCGCGGCGCTGGCAGTGCTGCTGCTGTGGCGGCTCCCCGACGCGGTCCCGGACCTGCCCGCCATCCAGCCTGCCCTGGCGATCGGCATCGCCTGGCTCTTCGTCTGGTACTACCAGCTGCCCTGGTACAGCGCGATGATCATCGGGCTGCTGGCGCTCTACCCCGCCTCGCGCCTCGATTACGCGGTGATCGGGCAGATGGCGGCCAGCACCTTCGCGCTGGTCCCGGGGGGCAGCACCTTCCCGCCGCCACACGGCTGGCTGACCACGTTCTGGAACGACACGCTGACCGCGCTCACGCCGGCTGTCCTGCTCGCGGCCGTGGTAGCGCTGGTCTGGCTGTGCGTGTCCGGGGCCTGGACCATCGGACCGCCCCGGGCGGGCCTGCTCCCGGACGTCCCGGTGCCGGGGTAAGCCTGGTCCGGCTTGTCAGGGAACCCTCATGATCGTGACCGTATTTTCGTCGGCCGCGACCCGGGCGGCCAGCCCGGCGTCGGCGAAGCCGAGATCGGTGAGCTGGGCGCGGAGCCCGGCCCGGTACGCCTTGCCGCCGGGCTTATCACCGGGCAGCCTCCCGTGCATTACCACATCAACCCCCGAACCTCCCGTTCGGGGCAGCAAATTATCCTCCCGGGTTGACTGAGCGCGCACCTGAGAATAATCGGCGTCATCGTATTTTCGGCCAAAGGTCGAACGTCAATGCTGGTCAGCGACCTGTCCGGCAGTTTGAAATTCCTCCCCGCCGTCGGCAAGCGAGGCGCGGCAGCCGCGTCAGCCTTTCGATTTACGCACTGTGACCTGAGCACTCCTGTTAGCGATCTTGAAATCGCCCTGGGCCCCGCGGATCCTCACCCCTGCCCAGGCCCCGGCGGGCACCTGCGTGCCGGCCAGGTCCGGGGAATCGGTGTGCATCACCGCCGCGCCGGCCGCATGAGACGGCGGGGCGGGCTGTGCCAGGAGGCAGCGCGCCCGCCCCGCCTGCCGCCCGCGAATTCCCCGTCACGGCTGAGTAACTTTTCCCGGCTCGCGCCGGAATGCCAGCTCAGCGCGGTGACCGGCAGCTTAAAAACCGCGCGCTTCCCGGGAAAGCGGCCGACCGGGTCGGCGGGCCGCATTAAGCCGTATTTACGTGGTAAATTGCGATTTAGGAAGCTACCCGCGGGTGATGCGTGATCGCGGCCCGCCGCAGGGGAGGAATGGATGAACCTGTTAAGAAGCCGGTGCCTGGCCGCCGCCGCGCTCGGCGTGTCGGCGGCGCTGGCCCTGCTGCCGCTGACACCAGGGCCGGCCTCGGCGTCCGCCGCCGCGCCCGCGCCGTCGCCGATGGCCGCTGCCGCAGCCGCGGCGTCCGCCGCCGGGTTCCCGCTGTCGCTCACGCTGCCCGAGTCAGCCAGCGTGCCCGCCTGCACCATGGCCGGGGCCGGGAAGGTCCTGTGCGCCAGCGCCGCCCCGACCCGGGCCACTGCCCCGCAGATCGCGCTGGCCGCGTTCTCCTGCGTCGCCAACAAGGTGCACAGGAACCGGCACGAGTCGTGCGGGGCGTTCGGCGTCAAGGTCACGCTGTTCGAGGTGCCGTCCGGCAAGGTCCTGGGCACGGCCAACGTCGCCGTGGTCTATGCCGCCACGCTCAGCGCAAGCTCGCGCTCGTGGAACATGCCGATGGCCATCGAGATGACATCGGCCAGCCGGGCGCTGCGCGTCGGCACGGTGGCCGACACCGCCATCTTCTGCCGTGGCGGATGCGTCGGGCCCGCGCTCTGGGCGCCGGCGCTGCGCGTGGGCGCGGTCGACAGGCACACGTTCGTGATCCGCGCGCCGGGCAGCGCGACCATCACCACGACCCAGACGCCGGAGATTATCTTCACCCACCCGGCGGCTGAGAACGGCGCCCCGGTCACCTTCCGCAACCTCGGCCCGGCCCGCTGCGACAGCGTCGCGGTCAAGGGCACCAGCGGCTGCGTGTTCAGCGACGTCATAGCCGAGTACGTGCTGCACAAGACCGGGCAGAACGTCGACGCGGTCGCCGCGCACATCCAGACCGCGCAGCGGACCAAGCCGCACCACTTCGGGCTGATGGGTCACTCCCCGCTGACCCGCGACACCAGCGCCGCGGACCAGCGCCGCAACCGGGCGGCGGCCTGCCGGAATTTCCATTCCCCTGGCCTGACCTGTGATGAGTATCCGTTCGCCGCGACCCACCAGGGGGCGGCCTTCTTCCCCGGTGACAACAGCACGTTCGGCGTGCCCGGCAGCCAGAACTCCGCCGAGGGCGGCCGCCGTGTCAGCATGTACCGGACCGAGCGGCTGCTCAACGGGGACAGGTTCTGGGTGATCATCCTGCCCTAGCCCGGAGCCGGGGCGGGCGGTGCCGCCAGCCGCCCGCCCCGGGCAGGTGCCCGCGTGTCATCATGGACCCGCGCCTGGCGGCGGGACGCCAGGCCGGGCGGAGAGGGAGGCGGCAGTGCCGGACGTCAGCACGCGGCTGCACGTGGCCGACGGGCAGTACTGGATCTGGGATCCGGCGGCTGACCTGGCCCTGCCCGAGACCTACGACGGGCTGATCGCGGCGACGGCCGGGCTGGCGATCGTGCGCACCGGCACTCAGTCCGGCTGGGTGGCCGTCCGCATCGCGGTCGCCGACGCGGCGCCGGGCCTGGACACCGACGGCTGGGACGAGGTCGCCGAGGTGTCGCTGTACGCCGCGCCCGACAGCCCCGGGCTCAGCGTGACCAGCGACGGGACCGGGCCGGATGAGCTGGCCGCGCTGACCCCGGCCGGGGCGGGCAGCTACCGGGTCCGGGTGCACGCCCGCGGCCGGGATGCCGGCGCCGCCGCCGACGTCGTGGCCGGCGCGCCCGTGGAGGAGCACCTGATCCAGGTGTGGCCCGCCCGGCCCGCGCCGGAGGCCGTGCATAAGACCGTCGGCGGCGAGGGCGAGCTCAAGGTCCCCGCGGGACCATGGAACGGCCCGACTGACGCTGACCCCGCGCACGTTGCCCTGAGACTCCCGGTGGCGGCAGCCGGGCGGGCTGAGGCCGTGCTGGCTGACGCCTGGGTGTACCCGGACGGCATCCTGTTCGAGGTCCGGGTCACCGCTGACGTGGAAGGGCTGCGGCCGCGCGAGGCGCAGCGGCTCCGCAAGGCGGTTGACAGCTACGAGGGAGCGCCGCTTCCCGGCAGCGGCGGCGCCGGGGGCCTGCGGGTCCGGATCGACCTGCCCGACGGCCGGTCCGCCGACTCGGCCGCGGACTGGCGGGGCGCCGTTGCCCGAGGCGCCCCGCCTGCGCTGATGCTGGCCGACTGGGCCATGACGCGCTACCCGGACGGCTCCCGGCAGGTCGCCGAGCGGGAGTTCTGGTGCTGGCCCCGGCCGTCGGCCGCGCCGTTCACGCTGACGCTGGAGTGGCCCGCGCTCGGCCTTCCGCCGTCCGCCGTCACCGTCGACGGCGCCGCCCTGGCCACCGCCCGCCCCTCCTGAGCTCACGCCCAGCCGCATCTGTGCTGTGCCAAAACCCTGCGCAGGGTCGGTCCTCGGGGTCGAACAGCACCACCTTCCCCGCTACCTGCTCGGGGAGCCGGGCGATGATGTCGGTGACGGCGTCGCCTTTGGGGTCGATGAACGCCACGCCGCGCCTGGCAGTGGCTCCTGCGACGCCGCCTAGTCTCCCGCGGCGGGGGTCACGGGAACAGGTGCGCGAGCGGCCACCGTTATGGCCAGCCGCCGAGGCGCATGCATGACGCTTCCAGCGGGACCGGGCAGCACCCGCGTTGACCCGCCAGCGACCCTGGTCTACGTTGCCTGGGAGTCGCCTCTTATGACCGACTGGCCGGGCCAATGTCGCGCGGCGGCAGGGAGGGGGGATCCAGATGACACCGGGAGCGCTGGGCACGGGCCTGGTCCGGAGGCTGGTCAGCGTGCCGCCGGGCGCGCGACTCGATGGGGCGGCTGGATCCGGTGGCGAGCTGTGGTTCGTGATCGCGGGCGACGGCCTGCTGGACGCGGGCGACCTTCGGGGAGCGCCGCTGGGCGGCGACATGGGGTTGTGGATACCCCCCGGTGCCCGCTACCGGCTCCAGGCCGGCCCACGGGACGAGGTGCTGCTGGACGCGGTCGCACTGCCTACCCCGGACGCACCGCCTCCCCCGGGCGCGGCGCACCCCCCGGCGGCCGCGCCGCGGATCTCCTATCTCCGCGACTGCGATATCGAGGTGACCGGCGACCGCCGGTTCCGGGTCCTGCTGGGTCCCGGCCGCGGATGCGAGGCGGCGACCCAGTTCCGGGGCGAGATTCCCCCTGGCCGGGCTCCCCAGCACAGCCATCGCTACGACGAGGTGGTGCGCGTCCTCGAGGGCGAGGGCGTGGCGCACGCGGGAGGCGCCGAACTGCCGCTGGCGCCCGGGTCCTGCATACATCTGCCGCGAGGACTTCCGCACTGCCTTGAGAACACCGGGAGCACGACCCTCGTGGTCTTGGGCGTGTTCCACCCGGGTGGCAGCCCGGCCGCGAAGGTGACGACGGCATCAGGATGAGGGCCCCCGGCACCGCCCGCGGGTGGCTCGGCCGCTCCCCCGGCGGCTTGCGCTGATCGGCGGGACCGGCGTGGTCATGATCGCCATCGGCGCCAGCCTGGCCGTCACCGGCCGCAAGGACTGACCGGCGGGCCGTTCGCGACCTGTCGTCAGGCCTGCAGCTGGTCAGGTCTGCAACGGCATCATCTCGGTGACGAACTGGCCGAGGAACCGGTCGGCAGACGGGAGCGGGCCGGCGGGCCTGATGACGAACTTGCTGAGGCCCTCGGCCATGTACGCCTCGATCATTCGCCGCGCATCCGGCCAGCTCGCGGCGACCAGGCTGGCTGGGTCCGCGTCGGGCCGCCGCTCCCGCACGGTCGCGATCAGCGCTGCGGGAATCCCCTCGGTCGCGACCGCGAGGCTGATCCCGTAGTGATCCGGCTCCACCTCGCGGCCCGCCTCCGAGGCGGCCGCCTCGATGGTCGCACGCCCGGCGCCGGCCTCTTCGGGGGTGATCAGGCTGGCCAGCCAGCCGTCGCCGAGCCAGCCGACCCGCCGCAGCGCTCCGGGAGCGCTGCCTCCCAGCCAGATGTCCAGTGGCTTCGCGGGCAGCGGCCCGATGCTCGCGCCCTCGACCGTGAAGAACTCCCCGTCGAAGGACACAGTGTCCTGGCGCAGCAGCAGCCGCAGCAGCTCCAGGGATTCGTCGAACACCGCCGCCCTCTGACCCGCAGGGACCGGAAACAGGTCCCGCTCATTCCGGCGGGCGGGCCGCAGGCCGAAGACCGGCAGCACCCGTCCCGGCGCGAGGCCGGCCAGCGAGGCGAGTTGCTTGGCAACCAGCACGGGATGACGTCCGGGCAGCACGGATACCCCGGTGCCCACCTTGAGCCTCTCTGTCCTGGACAGAGCGTGCGCCATGCCGATCAACGGCTCGACCAGCGGCCCGTACACCATCTCCGGCAGCCACAGCGAGTCGACGCCGGCCCGCTCCAGTTCGTCGACGGCGGCGGCGAACTCGCCGGGAACGCCCGCGGATCCCAGCGCGATTCCGATTCTGACTTTCACTCGTCCATCTCACCACGGGCACCCAGCCACGAACCACGAACTCCTGGCGGACCACTGGCCGGAGGACCGGGCGGAGTGTGGTAACGCCATGAGCGAGCCGATCGCTTCTCACGGTAGATGCCTGGGTTACCTGTGCCCAGCCGGCCGGGCCGCGAGCTGGGCGAGCCGCTGCGGGATGCCCTCCTGAGGGGGCAGTCCCTGCCCCCGTACGCCCCGAGGACCTGTGCACGCTGGCGGGGGTGCCCCGCCGGCCTGGCCGCGACCCTGATCGTGCCGTGACCGCGCCTTACGAAGAGCACTATCCGGCTCTCGTGCGGCTGGCTGCGCTTCTGGCCGACAGCGTGGTCACGGCGGATGAGATAGTGCAGGATTCGTTCGTCGCCCTGCGTTATGCGCGGCGGAGGCGGGTCAGCGAGTCCGCGCCTTTGTATCTTCGCCGGTCCGTGGTGTACCGGTCGCGCTCAGCGCTGCGGCGGCAGCGTCCCGTCGCGGGCCGCAGCAGGCCCGAACCCGCGCCGGGCAGCCAGGGCGAATACCCGGCAGTCATCTCGGCATTGCGCGCGCTGCCGGCCCGGCAGCGCGAGGTTCTCGTCCTGCGTTACTACGCCGACCTGTCCGACGCGCAGATCGCCTACGTCACGGGTATCAGCAGCGACGCTGTGAAGCGCCACGCCGCGCGGGCCATGGCCTCACTGCGCCAGGCGCTAGAGAGCGCGGATGAGTGACCCGAGGGCAGGCTGAGAAAGCCGCGGTGGCGGTCAGGCCCCGGAGGCCTGTTTCTCGTCGTGGCCGCCGAACTGCTTGCGCATCGCCGACAGCGCCTTGTCGGCGAACAGGTCGAGCTGGCGGGAGGAGAACCGTGAGTAGAGCGAGCTGGTGAGGACCGGCGCCGGAACGCCTTCCTCGATAGCGGCGATCGAGGTCCAGCGTCCCTCGCCGGAGTCCGAGACCCGGCCCTCGAAGTCGGACAGGTCCGGTGACTGCTGCAGCGAGATGGCCAGCAGGTCGAGCAGCCAGGACCCGATCACGCTGCCCCGGCGCCATACCTCGGCCACCGCGGTCGTGTCGATGTCGTACTGGTAGTACTGGGGGTTCTCCAGCGGGGCGGTCTCCGCGTCACCCTCCTGCTTGCGGTGGCCGATATTGGCGTTGTGCAGCACGTTCAGGCCCTCGGCCAGGGCGGCCATCATCCCGTACTCGATGCCGTTGTGAACCATCTTGACGAAATGCCCGGCACCGCCCGGCCCGCAGTGCAGCCAGCCCTGCTCGGCAGGGCCGGGCTCGCCGGTGCGGCCGGGCGTGCGCGGTGCGGCGTCCACGCCCGGCGCCAGCGACTGGAACAGCGGAGCCAGGCTGGCCACCGCGTCGTCGTCGCCGCCGATCATCAGGCAGTAACCGCGCTCCAGGCCCCAGATCCCGCCGCTGGTCCCGCAGTCAACCAGCCGGATGCCCATCTGGGCCAGCCGGGCCCCGCGCTTGAGGTCGTCGCGGTAGTAGGAGTTGCCGCCGTCGATGATGATGTCGCCCGGCTCCATGCGCTGGGCCAGTTCGTCGATCGTCTGCCCGGTGATCTCGCCCGCGGGCACCATCACCCAGGCCGCCCGCGGCTTGGTAAGGGCCGAGACGAACTCGTCCAGGGTCAAGGTTCCGACGGCGCCCTCGGCGGTCAGCTGCTCCACCGGCCTGGGGCTCCGGTCGTAGACGACGCACGGGTGGCCGTCGCGCATCAGCCTGCGGACTATGTTGGCCCCCATCCGGCCCAGCCCCACTCGGCGAACCCGCGGACCAGCCTGGCTGCCTCCGGCGGCCCCCAGGATCCCTTCGGGTATTCCTGCACCGGCGGCGGCTGGTCCAGCAGCGGCTGGACCACCCGCCAGGTTTCCTCGACGGTGTCTTCGCGCGCGAACAGGTGGCCGTCTCCCGCTATGGCGTCGCGCAGCAGCCGCTCGTAGGGCTCCAGCTGCGGGCCGAGTTCCTCGAACAACATGTCGAGGTACACCGTCCGCCACCCGCGCCCGGCCCCCTGCGAGGTGAGTCCAGCCCGCAGCCCGGACTTCGGATCGATGCGCAGGACGATCTGGTTCGGCTCGCCGTGATTCATCCCGGCGATGAAGCGGATCCGAGGCGGCCGCCGGAACACCAGCCGCACCTCGGTCACCCGGGTGGCCAGGGCCTTGCCCGTCCTGATGAAAAACGGCACCCCGGCCCAGCGCCAGTTGTCCACCTCCAGCCGCCTTCTTGTCCCGCAGGTCGTCGGCGCTGGGTCCCACCGGCGGCTCCATGGCGACCAGGGAGAGCACCTGGAGCAGGTGGTTCTGCACCACGTCCCGCAGCGCGCCGATGGGGTCGTAGAAGCTGCCGCGGTCGTCGACGCCGAAATCCTCGGCCATCGTGATCTGCACGGAGGAGACGTGGTTCCGGTTCCACACCGGCTCGAGGAGGTCGTTGGCGAACCGGATGTACTGCAGGTCGAGCACCGGCTCCTTGCCGAGGAAGTGGTCGATGCGCAGGATCTGGTCTTCCGCGAGGTGGCGCCGCAGGTCGGCGTTGAGCTGGAGCGCAGAGGTCAGGTCATGGCCGAAGGGCTTCTCCACCGCGACCCTCGCCCCGCTGGTGAGCCCGGCGCCGGCCAGCGACTCGACGACGCCGGCGAACAGGCTGGGCGGGATCTCCAGGTAGAACAGCGGATGGGCGGCGCCGGCCAGGGCCTGGGCCAGCCGCCGGTGGGTGCCGGAGTCCGCAAAGTCGCCGCTCAGGTAGGACAGGCGCCGGGCCAGGCGGCCGAACACCGTCTCGTCGAGCCGCTCGCCGGACTCCTCGATGGACTTCCGGGCGTGGGCGATGAGGTGCTCCGTGGACCAGTCCTGCCTGGCCACGCCGATCACCCGGCAGGTGAGGTGGTGATTGGCCTCCAGCCGGTACAGGGCCCGCAGCGTCTGCTTCCTGGCTAGGTCCCCGGTAATGCCGAAGGCCACGAGCGCGTCGACGGCGGGTGCCTTCTCCGGCGCGTGCACGGGCATGCGTCACCTCCCCCGGGCCATGACGATGGCGGACAGAGCCATAGGCCGCGCGGACGACGCTACACTGCCGGGCTGTCGCCGCGCTCACCCAGGGGCACGCTCACGGGGCCGGTTTCTCCGCGCCGTGAAGCTGCGCGTTGAGCGCCCCCCAGGCCCCCCTCCGCGCCCGCGCCTCCACCGTTCCGGTGACGCTGTTCCGGATGAACATCAGCCCGGACTGCCCGGACAGCTCGCGCGCCTTAACGCGGTGGCCGCCGGCCAGGGTCACGATGGTGCCGGCGGTCAGGTAGAGCCCGGCCTCGATGACGCAGTCGTCGCCGAGGGAGATCCCCAGCCCGGAGTTGGAGCCGAGCAGGCACCGCTCGCCCACGGTGATGCGCTCCTTGCCGCCCCCGGACAGCGTGCCCATGATCGCAGCGCCGCCGCCGATGTCGGTGCCCGCCCCGACGACCACGCCCTGGCTGATGCGCCCCTCGACCATCGCGGCCCCGAGCGTTCCGGCGTTGAAGTTGACGAAGCCCTCGTGCATAACGGTCGTTCCCTCGCCCAGGTACGCGCCGAGGCGCACGCGGCTCGCGTCGGCTACGCGGACGCCGGCCGGGACGACGTAGTCGAGCATGGGCGGGAACTTGTCCGCCGACCGCACCTCCACCTGGCGCCCGGCCGCCCGGGCCCGCATCTGGACCGCGCCGGCCTCGGCCGCGTCCACCGGCCCGGCGGACGTCCAGCAGACCGTCGGCAGCACCGCGAAGATGCCGTCGAGGTTCATGCTGTTCGGCCGGGCCAGCCGGTGCGACAGCAGATGAAGCCGCAGGTAGGCATCTCCGGCGTCGCGGGGCGCCTCGTCGAGATCAGCGACCTCCACGCGCCGACGGCTGACGCGCACCGCGCGGAGCGGGTCCTCGCGCTCAGGGCCCGGGGGGAGCTGGTCGGGGCCGCTCGGCGGGCCCAGCCGGGGGTCGGGAAAGTAGAAGTCGAGCGCGACGCCGGCCTCGCTCACCGTGACGATCGCGTCTCCCCATGCTTGCCTGGTCACGGACACGAACCCTACCGCCGGGTCACGACGTTTGCGATGCGGCCCGGGACGACCACGACGCGGTCCACGGCGGCGTCGCCGACATAGCGGGCCATGTCCGGATCTCCGGTCAGGATCTCGACGATCTGCTCCTCGCTGGCGTCCGCGGGAACCTCGATCCGGAACCGGGTCCTGCCGTCGATCTGCACCGGGAGCACGACCGTTGGCTCGGCGGCGAGCGCCGCGTCGGCCTCGGGGAACACCGCGTAGGCGATCGACTCGCCATGGCCAAGGCGCGCCCAGAGCTCCTCGGCAATGTGCGGGGCCAGCGGCGCGACCATGAGAACCAGCGGCTCGGCGATGGCCCTCGGCAGCCTGCCCCGCGCGGCGACGAGGCGGCCCGCCAGGGTGACGAGCTCCTGCAGCCGGGCGATCGCGATGTTGAACCGCAGCTCGGCATAGTGCTCGCGAACCGCCCGGATCGTCTGGTGCAGCAGCCTGGCCGTGTCCGCGTCGGCCGGGCCGTCGTCGACGATGAGCTCGCCGGTGCGCTCGTCCACCAGGCTGCGCCACAGCCGCTGCAGGAACCGGTAGACCCCGACCACGTCGTCGGTGTGCCACGGCCGGTCGGCATCCAGCGGGCCCATCGCCATCTCGTACAGCCGCAGGGTGTCCGCGCCGTAGCTGGCGTACATGTCGTCGGGGCCAACGCTGTTCTTCTTGCTCTTGCCCATCCTCCCGGCCCGGCGGGTCACCGCCGTGCCGTTATGAATAAATGTGCCGTCCGCCTGGTACTCCACCTCGGCCGCCGGGACGTACATCCCGCGCGCGTCGGTGAACGCGTCGGCCGTGATGTAACCCTGGTTGACCAGCCGCCAGAACGGCTCCCTGGTCGAGACGTACCGGAGGTCGAACAGCACCTTGTGCCAGAACCTGGCGTACAGGAGGTGCAGCACGGCATGCTCCACGCCCCCCACGTACAGGTCGACCCCGCCGTCGCCCGGCTGGACGTCATCAGCTCCCCCGCCCGCGGGCACCATCCAGTACCGTTCGGCCTCGCGGCCGACGAACGCGGCGTCGTTGTCCGGGTCGAGGTAGCGCAGGTAGTACCAGCAGGACCCGGCCCACTGCGGCATCGTGTTCAGCTCGCGCCGGTAGGTCCGGGGGCCGTCGCCCAGGTCGAGCTCGACGTCCGCCCAGTCGCGGGCCCTGGCCAGCGGGGGCACCGGGTCACCGGCCTGGCCGTCGGCCGGGCGGGCGGCAAAGTCGGTCATCTCGGGCAGCGTGACCGGCAGCATCTCGTCGGGGAGCGCGACCGGCAGGCCGTAGGAGTCGTAGACGATCGGGAAGGGCTCGCCCCAGTACCGCTGCCGGGAGAAGAGCCAGTCGCGCAGCCGGTAGGTCCGGCGGCGGCTTCCGTGCCCGGTGCGCTCCAGCCAGCCGATGGCGGCGTCGATCCGCTCGTCGGCTGGACCGTCGGCTGGATCCTCGGCGCCAGGCACTTCGGTGACCGGCAGCCCGAAGGAGCGGGCAAAGTGCCGGTCACGCTCGTCGTGCGCAGGGACTGCCATGATGGCCCCGGTACCGTAGCCCATCAGCACGTAGTCGGCGAGGAACACCGGGATCTGCCCGCCGGTGGCCGGGTTCAGGGCGTAGGCACCGGTGAACACCCCAGTCAACGACGTGACCCGCTGCCGGTCGCCGATCATCGAGGTGCGCTCCCGGTACGCCCGTACCGCATCGGCCGGCGACCAGCCCGCGTCGTCGTCCCCGTGATGGTCCGCCCCGTGGTCGACGGCACTCTCGCCGTGCCCCTCGGTGAACCGCCATGACTGCGGGGTACCCGGCGGCCACCGGTCGGCGACCAGCGCGTCGGCGAGGGGATGCTCGGGGGCCAGGACCAGATAGGTGGCCCCGGGCAGCGTATCCGGCCTGGTCGTGAACGCCTCGATGCGCAGGCCGACCGGGCCCGCGACGGTGGCGCCCGCCACGGGACCGTCCCCTACGGGACCGCCCGCCACGTCAAACGTGATAACGGCACCGTCGCTAGGGCCGATCCAGTTCCGCTGCAGCACCTTGACCGACTCGGGCCAGTCGAGCCGGTCCAGGTCGGCCAGCAGCCGCTCCGCGTAGGCGGTGATCCGCATCACCCACTGCCGCAGCGGCCGCCGGTACACCGGGTAGTTGCCGACATCGCTGCGCCCGTCGGCGGTGACCTCCTCGTTCGCCAGCACCGTGCCCAGGTCCGGGGACCAGTTGACCAGCTCCTCGGAGATGTAGGCCAGCCGCCAGGAGTTCACGACCTGCCGCCTGGCGGTCTCGTCAAGGTCCGCCCAGGGCTTCCCGTCGGGGTTGGCCGGGCCCGACGCCGTGCGCGTTCCGGCTTCGAACTCGGCCACCAGCTCGCTGATCGGCCGGGCGCGGCCCTGGTCCTGGTCGAACCAGCTGTCGAAGATCCGCAGGAAGATCCACTGGGTCCAGCGGTAGAAGCGGGGATCAGTGGTCGCGACCTCCCGCCGGGCGTCGTGCCCGAGACCGAGCCGGCGCAATTGCCCGCGCATGGCGTCGATGTTGATCTTCGTGGTGATCGCCGGATGCTGACCGGTGTTGATCGCGTACTGCTCGGCCGGGAGTCCGAACGCGTCGTAGCCCATGGCGTGCAGCACCGCATGCCCGGTCATGCGCAGGAACCGGGCGAACACGTCGGTGCCGATGTAGCCGAGCAGGTTGCCGACCTGCAGGCCGGCCCCGCTCGGGTAGGGAAAGAAGTCGAGGACATAGAACTTCGGCAGGCCGGCGACCCGCTCGAACCCCGCGGCCAGCGGCCCGGTCGGGTTCGGCGCGTGGAATGTGCCCTCGGCCTGCCACCGCTCCTGCCACGCGAGCTCGATCTGGTTCGCCAGCCTGGCGTCATACCTGAACGGCAGCTCGGGGTCGGATCCGCCGTCTCGTGACGCGACCCGCCCGGGGGTGGGATTCTCGCTCATAACTTCCTCGCCAAGGCTGGTCCGGGAAACGAAAAAGCCCCTCATCCAGAGGGGCTGCCGCGCTGACTGTCCTGCCGAATGCCGTCAGCGCGGCCCGGCGAGGAGGAGGCTGGTGCAGTCAGACATGCTGCACAGGATACCGGAACCCCGCTCGGGCCGGTCAGAGAACCTTCCCGGGATTGAGGATGCCGACCGGGTCGAGAGCGGCCTTGATAGCGCGATGCACGGCCATCGAGTCGTCTCCGAGCTCGAGAGCCAGCCAGCGACGCTTGATGACGCCGACGCCATGCTCGCCGGTCAGCGTGCCGCCGAGGTCGAGCGCGGCCCGGAACACCTCGTCGGCGGCCGCCCAGACGTTGGCCGGCACCTCCGCCTCGCCCAGCCCGCGGTCGAAGACGAAGACCGGGTGCAGGTTGCCGTCCCCGGCGTGGGCGACCGTGGCGATCAGCACGCCGTGGTGGTCGGCGGCGCGCTCGATGAGCTCGACCATGTCCGGCAGCCGGGAGCGGGGCACGCACACGTCCTCGACCAGCGTCGCCCCGAGCCGCTCGATGGCCGGGAACGAGAGCCGCCGGATGTCGAGGAGCTCGCCGAAGCCGAGGTGCTTCCAGTCGTCGATGGCGCGCAGCGTGACCCGATCGAGCAGTTCGAGCAGGCTGGGCTGCAGCCGGGCCTGCAGGATCGCGCTCACCGCGCGGGCCGCCGCGCCGAAGCTGGGGAAGCTCGCGGCCACGGTAGCGGGCGGCGCGGAAGGCCGGGGACGCAGCCGCAAGGTCGCAGAGGTCAGCACTCCGAGGGTTCCCTCCGAGCCCACGAACAGGCTGGTCAGGTCGTAGCCGGCCACTCCCTTGATCGTCCTGCGGCCGGTGCGCAGGATCCGGCCGTCGGCGAGCACGACCTCGAGCCCGAGCACGGCATCCCGGGTGACGCCGTACTTCACGCAGCGCAGCCCGCCCGCGTTGGTGGCCAGGTTCCCGCCGATCGTGGATATCTCGTAGCTCGACGGGTCGGGCGGGTACATCAGCCCGTGGGCCGCCGCGGCCCGGTCGAGGTCGGCGTTGATCACGCCGGCCTCGGCGACGGCCATCTCGTTGGCCGGGTCAAGCTCCAGGATCGCGTTCATCCGGGCCAGCGAGAGGATCACACAGCCGTCGACCGCGGCCGCCCCGCCGGCCAGGCTGGTCCCGCCGCCGCGCGGCACGACCGGGACGCCGTGCTCGCTCGCCCAGCGCATGGTCGCCGCCACCTCGCCGGTGCCGCGGGCCGAGACCACGCATAGCGGCTTGCCCGGCGCCACCGCCGAGGTCTGATCCCGGCGGTAGCCCTCGACGATGTCCGGATCGGTGATCACCCGCCCGTCAGGCAGAGCAGCCATGAGCCCATCCAGGTCGTCGCTCACCGCCACTCCTTCGCCAGCTCCCAGTCGCATTCTGCCGGCCGATCGCACGCCGGCTCAGCAAGCATGCCGAGCGTCCGCCTCTCCATTAGCAAGCTACCCATACTCGGAGCGGTCTCGGGGTCGGGCTCCGCCACTACTGGCCAAGCACGCCGGGATCACTCCGCGGACTGCTGGGCATGGATGGCGTCTTCCAGGCTGGCCAGGCTGGCCGACAGGTCCTCGTCCTGATAGCCCCGGACCGCAAAATCGCACAAGATTCCGCCCGTCCGGTCCGGCTGGCGGCCTTTGTGGTCACCCGCGGCTGTTCCTACGACCGCTTGTGACCACGTTTCCGGCCGGGCGCTCCCGCAAACGGATCCGCAGCCAGTCTGCGTCACCGCCAGCACGGGCCCGGCCGGAGGCCGTGGCAGAACCACAGCCTGATCCCTGCTATCGATCGGTCTCCGTCCTCGGTTCGCCGCAGGGGCAGGTGTCCAGCTCCACCCAGACGGCCTTGCCCCGCGGGGCATCGCGAACTCCCCACTTGTCAGCCAGGCTCTCCACCAGCACGAATCCGAATCCCGACTCGTCGAGCCCGGCCGGCGTGCGCGGCCGAGGCCTGCGCGGGTCGGCGTCCTGGACCTCGATTCGCAGGCAGGTTCCTGCGGTTTCGAATCGCAGGATCATCGCGGACGTGGTTCGAGCGTGCCGCACCACGTTGGTCACGAGCTCATCGACGAGCAGGACCGCCGTCTCTTCCAGGTGCGCCACCTGCCATGAGGTCAGGACCTGGCGTGTGGCCTGGCGGGCCAACGCCGGCGCCTGCTCTGCTGCGGGCAGCGTCAGCTGCCTGCCCCAGGACGGGTCTCCCGCTACGCCGGGCCGCGCGTGAGCGCAGTTGCATCCGCTCCGGTCAGCCGTCATTGCAAGAATGCCTCAATCTCGTTATCCGCCGGGCCTCCCGGCAGTGTCCACGGCGGATACGGTTGCGGCGCTCTGTTCCCCGCAGCGGCGGGCACATCATGGACGCGCCGTGATGTGGCCCCCTTATTACACGTCCCCCCGTGTGGTACTCCTCCGAGAGTCGGTCATGTACCTGAGCGAAGCCTCCAAGGATGCTGATGGCACGCTGTCAACTCCCCGGCTATCAGCTGACCGTCAGGGCCGACGGCTTGACGACGGAGGCGTTCGAGGGCTAAGTGTCCACTCGGCCTCACAGCGTGGACCGAGCGTAAGGCGGCGCGATTCGGACCCTCTGCCGGTCAGGCGGCCAGCGCGCGGCGCAGGTAGTCAAGCCGGGCCGCCCGCGCGGCCCGGGCCAGCGTGGTCCGCGGAGCCAGCCCGTCGAACCCGTGGAATCCGCCGGGCCACAGGTGGAACTCCACCGAGACCCCGGCTCGAGACAGCCGGGCCGCGTAGTCGATGTCCTCGTCCCGGAACGTCTCGACGGACCCGACGTCGATGAACGTGGCCGGCAGTCCGGTCAGGTCCTGGGCACGCGCCGGAGCCGCGTACGGCGAGACGTCCGGGCCGCCGCGCGCGTCGCAGAGCAGGGCCGTCCAGCCGGTGAGGTTGGATGTCCGGTCCCAGACGCCCTCGCGGTCGAGTTCCCGGCTCGACGGGGTCACGCCGCGGTCGTCCAGCATCGGGCACATCAGGATCTGATGGCTCAGCGCCGGACCCCCGCGGTCGCGCGCCATCAGCGCGGTGCCGGCCGCCAGGCCGCCGCCGGCGCTGGCCCCGGCGATGACCAGGCGAGACGGGTCGATGCCGAGCTCGTCGAGATGCTTGCCGGTCCAGGCCAGTCCGGCGTAACAGTCCTCAACGGGCGCCGGGTGCGGGTGCTCCGGGGCCAGCCGGTACTCGACCGACACCCCGACGACGCCGATCTCCTCGACCCAGGCAGCCACCTCATCGGCGCCGATGCGGTTGTTGCCCAGCACCATGCCGCCGCCATGGATGTGGTAAACCCCCGGCAGCGCCCGCCCTGGGCCTGCGCCGGGCGCAGAATGAGGACCGAGAGGTCCGGGGCGCCGTCCGGCCCGGGGATCTGGCGCTCCTCCAGCTCGACCGCGCCGCCGCGGCGCAGGGCCTCGTCGCCGCCCGGTAGCATCAGCGCGATCTGCTCGCGCCATGCGGGGATGTCCTCGGGGAGCAGGGAGTGCTGCAGTTCTGGCGGCATCGCGGCGAGCGCCGCGCTCAGCTCGGGATCGAACGGCGGGTGGGTGCTCGCAGCCGTCATCGGTCTCCTCACACCGGGGGTAGCCCTGATCGTAACCCGGCGGGCACGCCGAGGGATCAGCCCCACTGCGCGGGCAGCCCGCAGCGGATCGCGAGGGCCGGATCGCGGTAGGACACCAGCGCGGTGATCTGCGGCTGTCCGCCGGAGTCGGCGAGCTGGAGGACCTGCAGGCCGCTGGCGACCAGGCGGCCCTGGCCGTCCGGCTCGTAGGTCGCGAACGCGGGCTGGCCGTTACACGAGCCGGCCCTCAGGTGTATCCCGTGCGGGCGGGCGGGGGCGAAGACCGCGTTCTCCATGAACGCGGCGACCGCCTCCCGGCCCTCGAACCACGCGGTGAGCGGAGGCATGGAGAACCGGATGTCTTCGGCGATCAACTGCACGAACCCGTCGATGTCGGCGAGCTGCCAGACCCGGACATAGCGCTCCAGCAGCTGCTGCACCCGCGGTTCGCCCAGGTCAGGCTGGGGCCTGCCCACCGTAACGCGCACGGACTCGCGGGCCCGCGACAGCAGGCTGTTGACGGCCGTGGTGCTGACGCCGAGAACCTCACCGACTTCCGCGTGGGTGAAGGCCAGCACGTCGTGCAGCAGCAGGGCGGCGCGCTGGCGCGGTGCCAGTCGTTGCAGCGCGGCCACAAAGGCCAGGCTGATCTCCTCCCGCCGGACCACCTCGTCCTGCGGGTCGCCCGATCCGTGCAGGTCGGAGTCGCTGACCGGCTCCACCCAGGCCAGCTCCGGGTCGGGCGATCCGGGCATCGCGCCGGGCGCCATGGGCGGCCCGTAGCCCGCGGGGCCGATCCGGGTCCGCTTCGCCCGCAGCCCATCGAGGCAGATGTTGGTGGCGATCCGCTGCAGCCAGGCGCCGAACCGCCCCGAGCCGTCATAGGTCGCCAGCTTGCGCCATGCCCGCTCGAGGGTGTCCTGGGTGGCGTCCTCGGCGTCGGCGCCCGAGCCGAGCATGCGGTAGCAGTGACGGAACACCGCCCTCTGGTGCGGCCCGACCAGTGCCGCGAACGCCGCGTCGTCTCCGGCGACCGCCCGGGCGAGCAGGCCAGGGTCGGCGGGATCCGGCATAGCCTCAGCCCCACCCTTCCTGTCCCGCCTGCCCGGGCACGCCGCCAGAACCGTCAGGCGTCAGCCTGGGCCAGTCCGACCACTTGCCCCTGCGGGTCGGCCAGCAGCCCGAAGGTCACCCCGGGCACCTTTGTGGCGGGCTGGACGATTCGTCCGCCCTGGGCGACCGCCGCCTCCAGGGTAGCGGCGACGTCTTGCACGCCGACGAAGAACGTGACCAGGGGATCGCCGCCCTGCAGCGGGCTGATGCCGCCGGGCACGGCGCCCTCGACCCCGGTGTCCACATAGGTGTAGCCGGGCATCCCCCCGTCGGGGAACGTCCAGCCGAATAGCTGCCCGAAGAACTTCCGCGTCGCGTCCGGGTCCGGGGACCTGATCTCGAAGTGAACCACTGGGCTGGGCATAGATGCGCTCCTGTCGTCTGTGGTGATGCTGACACCAGGTTCGACGGTGAGGTCCGCACCGATCTCTCGGTCGACGGCCGGATTCATGGGGCCGCCGGAATCACGGGGCCGCCGGAATCACCGGGGCACCGGGCGGGTTGGCCCTGGCATGGCATCAGGACACACGATCACGATCACGCCCGCCGAACTGCACGTCGAGGTCAGCCTGGCCGGCCAGAAGCTGGCAGAGTCGGACCGGCCCGTCCTGCTGGACGAGACCGGACTGCCGACCCGCTACTACCTGCCTCAGGAGGACGTGCGTACCGATCTCCTCCGGCCCACGGACACGGCGACGCACTGCCCGTTCAAGGGCGACGCGTCGTACTGGTCCGCGCAGGTCGGCGGCGAGACCTACCCCGACGTCGTATGGAGCTACGAGGCGCCAATTCCCGGGGCCGAGGGAATCACCGGCCTCCTGTGCTTCTACCCCGAGCGGGTCGAGCTGACGGTCAGCGGTGAGCGCCAGCCCGCCGCGAAGACCTCACACTAGGCGGCCGCGCCGCTGGCCGGCCTACGTCCTGGCCTTCTTCGGCTTCTTGACCTTGGGAGGCAGCGACCCGACGTGGGTCAGGGCTTTCGCGACCCAGCCCGCGGCGAGGTCGGGCTGGGCGCGCCAGGCCTCGGGCAGGCTGATGTAGCCGCCCATCGGGCGCTCCGCGGGCCCGAAGGGCCCCGACCCCTCCATCGCGGCCAGCTCACCTTGGCCCGTCTCGTCAAGCCGGACGCCCACGGCCGGACCGAACAGCCCGGCGAACATGTTGCCGTGCACGAACGCGCCGAGATTGCCGAACATCGGCTTGACCTCGACCGCTGGGTCGTCGGGTATCAGGCCCAGGAAGAACTGCTTGTCGTCCTCGCTCGGCTTCGGTATATCCATGCGGGATCCTAGGCAGGCTGCGTGCTCTGCGGCTGGGGGGCCGACTTCATGATGCTGAACGTGCTGCCCTGCGGGTCGCGCACGACCGCGATACGGCCGACACCCGGGATGTCGAACGGCTCGACCAGGACGGAGCCGCCCAGCTCGGTCACCTTGGCCGCCGCGGCGTCCGCGTCAGCGACCTCGAAGTACACGTGCCAGTGGTTGGGCACGCCCTCCATCTGCGGCGCGGTGGTGCCGCCCACCATCTGCCCGCCGACCTCGAACAGCGTGTACTCGCCCTGCTCCATGTCCGTCGTGGAGGCGGTCATGCCGAGGACCTGCTCGTAGAACCTGGTGACCGACGGGTCGTTGCTGATCAGCTCGTTCCAGCTGATGGTTCCCGGCTCGTTCACGAGCGTGGCGCCGATGTGCTGGTTGGCCTGCCAGAGTGCGACGGCGGCCCCGCTCGGGTCCATCACGAAGGCCATCCGCCCGGCGTCCATGATGTCGAACGGCTGCATCGCGACCTGGCCGCCCGCGGCCTCGACCTTGGCCACCGCGTCATCGACCGAGTCGACGGCGATGTAGGTGTTCCACATCGGGGGTGCGCCCGCGGCGGCCATCTCCGGTGACTGCGGCGCGATCGCGGCGACCTGCTCGCCGCCGAGCTGGGCCATGGAGTAGACCGCTCCCTCACCCATCGGCTGGTCGTCGTAGGTCCAGCCGAACAGGCGCGCGTAGAACTCCTTCGCGGCGGGCTGGTCGGTGGTCTGCAGGTCCACCCAGTTCGGAGTCCCCTGGGCGTATGAGGTGCGTACGGGCATGACGTTCTCCTTATGCTGGAGCGAGCTGGGCAGTACGACCGGTAAAACCGACAAGACGATCCATAACGTGAGCGTCGGGGCCGGCCGGGACCGCGTCGGCGAAACTGCCGCTGCTGCGGAGTTCCGGCGTGATGATCTGTCCGGCGACGTCGAGCACGTAAGCGGCGACCCCCTCGGGAACTGTAACCTGCTGGCCGGTGGCCTGGGCGAAGTCCCACGCATGCACCAGGAACTCGATCGATCCGATGCCCAGCGCCGCGGCGGCGGGCATCTCGCTGGAGCCCAGCTTCACGGTGCCCTCAAGGCCACGGGCGTTCCAGGCCTCCAGCACCGGCTGGGCCGCGGCGGCGACCCGGGCCTCGAGGGTGGTCGCGGCGGTCGGGGAGAACTCGGCGCCGACGGCGGTGCCCAGGAACGTAACCGACCCGACCAGATGATCGGCTAGCTGAGCCACGCTGAACTCCGGGCAGACGGTGGCGCGGCCGTAGTCGGCCTCCGCCATGCCGCGCAGCACGAGCTGGCAGACCGCCAGAGTCGCCTCAGCGGCCGTGATCGCGTCGAGGTCCGGCGGCGCGGCGGCCCACTCGTCGGCCCCCGCGTCGCCCCGCGTGCCGGCCTCGACGAGCCGACCGAGGTAGTGGGTCCAGCCCTCGCCATGACTGGCGGCCTGCTCGTCGGTCAGCCCGTCATGTACCAGCCGGACGATCGTCCCGCCTGCCGACGGTTCCAGCGTGATGGTCACGGTCGACGCACCCGGAGGCAGGTCCGCGTCGCCTTCCCAGCCCCACGTGAAGACCACCCGCCGTCCCGGCTCCACCTCGGTGAAGGTGCCGCGGGCGGAGTGGCCGGGGATGATGGTCCACCGGTAGTCGCCCCCGGCGCGCAGGTCGACCCGCGCGGTAATCGTCTGCCAGCGGCGCAGCCGGTCAGGCTCAGTGATCAGGGCGAAGGTTTCATCGGCGCTCAGCGGCACGAGCACGGACTTCTCGAACGGCATTAGGGAACCCCCCAGCTGTGGCGAGCGCATCACGGACAAGCTGATCTAGTTCACGTGTCCAGAACGAGTCGAGTTCAGCTCGCAGGGCCGTCATGCCCTCCGGTTTCAGGCGGTAGTGCTGGAACCTTCCTTCTCGTCTGCTGGCCACCAGCCCCACCTCGGCCAGCACACCCAGATGCTGCGATATCGCCGACCGGCTCACCGTGAAGTGCCCGGCCAGCTCGGTCACCGTTCGTTCTCCGTGGCCCAGCAGCTGCAGCAGCCGTCGCCGGCTCGGCTCGGCTACCGCAGCAATCAGGTCTGGCACCACCACACGTTAGTCATCGCTAACGCGTCGGGCAAGCCGAACCAGGAAGTCAGACATAGGCCTGCCCGCCCTGAGGGACCGCTCATGTTCAGTCCGCCCTCCCACACCCAGACCACGTTGTCACCCCAGTAGAGGCCGCCGAGCGCGCGGTCGAGCTCAGCAAAGCCCGTGCCCGCAGACTCATCAGCCATGCTTCAAAGGTAAAGGCAATCTGGAAGCGACAAATGGGTCACAGCAGGCCCGCTGTCGGCACCAAGACGCGACCCGGCCGATGCCGGAGGCGACGAGCGGATACAGCAGTGCTGTCAGAAATTTCGGTTACTAGTTATTTTGCTTTAGCGTTGCTCCGGGTCTGCGGTCCCGCCTGGGCGTCCTGCGAGGCCGAGGCGGCCTGAGTTGGGAGCGTCTCATGATGAGTTTCGACGACGGGGTCCAGGCGGGCGACTCGCAGACGATGACCCACCCGGTGTTCAGGCGGGTGCTCGTTTCCGTCCAGGACGCAAGCCAGGTGGAGGACGCCGTCGAGCTGGCGCGGCGAGCCTGCGTGCCCGGCGTGACCGAGGCTCATGTCCTGCACCTCAATCTTCGCGAGAGCATTCGCGGCCGGCGCTTCACGCTCGAGACGGAATCAGAGGCCTCCTACGTCGTCGAGGCAACCGTCTTCGAGCTTCGCATGGCCGACATCGGAGCCTCCGGACAAGTTGGCCACGCCCTCTTCGACGCGGCCGCCGAGGCGATCGTCGCCGACGCCGCCGCCTGGCGGGCGGATCTGATCGTGCTGGGCTACCCGCGCCGTGGCGGGCTCAGGACCCGGCTATTCGGCAGCGTGACCCTCCGCGTGCTCCAGCACGCGCCGTGCCCGGTTCTCGTGGCCTCCTCGGCGAGCAAGGACCGCCATCACCGTGGCGAGAAAGAGCGTTACGCCGGTCACCGGTCCTGACCTCAGTACTCGATTCCTTTGCGGCCGCGGATGCCCTGGTCGTAGGCGTGCTTGATCTTGCGCATCTCGGTGACGGTATCCGCGAGCTCGATCAGCTCGGGCGCGGCGTTACGGCCGGTGATGATCACGTTCGTGTGCGCGGCGCGTCCGGCGATTCCGGCCGTCACGTCGCCGACCGGCACCCAGCCGTAGCTGACCGCGTAGGTGAGCTCGTCGAGAATGAGCAGGTCATAGTCGCCAGATGCGAGCTTTCGGCGGGCGACCTGCCAGGCATGCCTGCCCTTCGCGGCGGTCTCGTCGAGGTCGTCGGACTCCCAGGTGAATCCGTCGCCGAGGGTCTGCCACTCGATCCCGAGATGCCCGGCGAGCTTGCGTTCCCCGGTCTGCCACCGGCCGCTCTTCACGAACTGAATCACGCCGACCCGCCAGCCCCGGGCCCAGGCCCTGCCCATGACGCCGAATGCCGCCGAGGACTTGCCCTTGCCATGCCCCGTATTGAGCAGTACCCGCGAGCCGACCCGGCTGGCCGCCCCGCGTGTCACTGGCCGGCCCGGCTTCGGGAGAGTGCGTTCGCAACGGTGCGCAGCAAGTCGACGATCCGCGGTCCCCACCGCGAGGCGATGTCGTCGTTGAGCCCGACCACGTCGCCGTCCTTGACCGCGTTAAGCCGCGCCCAGCCCGACCTGGCCGCCACGGTGTGCGCACTCTGCTGGCAGCAGAGCGTATCGGCCAGGAAGATGTAATCGGGGTTGGACTTGAGGATGAGCTCGGCGGACAGCTGGGGGTAGCCGCTTGCTGCGGCAGCTCCCCGCGCGGCGTCTGCGACGCTTTTCAGCCCGAGCAACCCGAGCAGACGGCCCACGAATGTGTCCGAGGTGACCGAGTAGTAGTCGGTGGTCAGCTCGTAGTAGTACGTGAGCGGCACCGTGCGCTTCGGCACACTCGCCGCGATCCGGGCGATCTGGGATCGTATGGAGCGCCCTTCAGCCTCCGCCTGTCCAAGGCGGCCCGTGGCCCGGCCAAGCTCGTCGAGCTGGGCGTAGACGTCCGTCAGGCGCGCGGCTGCGGGCAGCAGTAGCACGGGGATGCGGAATGCGGCCAGTTGCCTGGCCAGGCCCGTGGCCGCCTCACTGTCGATCAGGACAAGGTCGGGCCGACGCACCGCGATGGCCTCGATGCTCGGGTTGGCCTCCGATAGCCGGGTCAGCGGTGCACGCGCCGGGTAATCGGAGTACTGGCCCACCGCCTTGACCTGGCTGCCTGCGCCAATGGCGTACAACATCTCGGTTCCCGTCGGGGAAAGCGAAATGATCTCGCCGGGCCGGGCCGGTATCCGGACCGGCCCGTTCGCGGCGAGGACGGTGACGGGAAAGCCTTCCCTCCTGTCTGGCGCGCTCACCGCGGCTGGACCGGAGCTCGCGCCGCACGAGGCGACGAGCGAGCATCCGAGGATCACGGCTATGACCGGCGGGACGACCCGCCACGACGAACTCCGCATTGCACATCCTCCATCGGCCGAGGAGGACGAAGTGCGCCCGCTGCGACGCCCATGCAGGCATCCAGCAAACCGCCCTTCCTCCGAGGACTGGTTTTGCTGGCACAGGGCAGGCGTCCGGACTAATCCCTCCGTGCTGCAAGCACCGTGCGGCAAACACCGTGCTGCTGGCACTGGGGGCATCACCGTTGCGGGACAGCGCCGGCTTCTCACCGGCTTCGCTGGCACCTGTGCCGCCCCGGCTGACGCCAAGGCCCCGACACCATACCGCGCCGCAAGCCGCGCCGTCAGCGGAAGTCGCGGCTGCGGGCGGCGGCGACCACGCGGAGCCGCCGCAGCCGGGCGGCGAGCAGGCTGGCCGCCCCGTCCAGGCGCTCCACCCGACCGAAGACGACAAGCGCGCTCGCGTCCAGCGCCAGGCGGCGGTGACGCTCCCAGACGGCCGGAGGGCAGATGACGTTCGCCATCCCGGTCTCGTCCTCCAGGCTCAGGAACACCACCCCGCGGGCGGTCCCCGGCTGCTGCCGGTGCGTGACCAGCCCGGCCACCGTCACATTCGAGCCCGGCCGGGCCGTCCGCAGATCCGACGCCCCGATCACGCCCTGTTCCGCCAGGCCGGCCCTGATGTGCTCGATCGGGTGGGTGCCGTAGGTTCCGGTCGCCCACAGGTCGGCGAAGGTCTCCTCGGCCGCCGTCATCGCCGGCAGCGGTGGCGCGGCCAGGCCCGGGGTGGTCCCGGGCAGCTGGCCCGACCTGATCGTCGCCGCCGCCCCGGCCGCCCACAGCGCCTCGCGCCTGCTGATCCCGAAGCAGCCGAACGCGCCCGCCGTGGCCAGCGCCTCCAGCGCCGGGGCCGGGAGCCGGGTGCGGCGAGCGAAGTCCTCCAGATCCCGGTACGGCTGGCCGGCCACCACGGCGGCGGCGGGGTCCGCGCCGAGGTTGCGGACGTCGGACAGGCCGAGCCTGATCGCGGGCTGGCCCGCCACGGGCTTGCCGCCAGCGGGATCAGCCTGCCCGGCACCTCGCGCGGCGCCACCCCCCGCAGGGTTTTCGAGGGCCGCGAGCACGGCGCTGACGTTGACGTCGACGCCGCGCACCTCGACCCCGTGCCTGCGAACGTCGCTGATCAGGCTGGCCGGGGAGTAGAAGCCCATCGGCTGGGCGCGCAGCAGGGCGGCGGTAAACGCCGCCGGGTAGTAGCACTTCAGCCAGGCGCTGGCGTAGACCAGGTAGGCAAAGCTGATCGCGTGCGACTCGGGGAAGCCGTAGCTGGAGAACGCCAGGATCTTGACGTAGATGTCCTCGGCGACGTCGGCCGGGATGCCGTTTGCGGCCATTCCCTCCAGCAGCCGCTCGCGCAGCTCCTCGATCCGCTCCGGGGCGCGCTTGGAGCTCATCGCCTGCCGCAGCCGGTCGGCCTCGGTGGGCGTGAAGAAGGCGCAGTCGATCGCAAGCTGCATCATCTGCTCCTGGAACAGCGGCACGCCGAGGGTCTTGCCGAGGGCGAGGCGCATCGACTCGTGCGGCAGATCGGCCATCTCGTCGCCGTGCCGACGGCGCATGTAGGGGTGCACCGAGCCGCCCTGGATCGGGCCCGGCCTGATCAGCGCGACCTCGACGACCAGGTCGTAGAACTCCCTCGGCCGCAGCCTCGGCAGCGTGGCCATCTGAGCGCGGGACTCGACCTGGAACACGCCGACGGTGTCCGCCTCGCACAGCATGTCGTAGACGCCGGGATCCTCCTGCGGGATCGAGTGCAGGTTCCAGCGCTGGCCGTGGTGCGCCCCGACCAGGTCGAAGCAGTCCCGCAGCGCCGTCAGCATGCCCAGGCCGAGCAGGTCGAACTTGACCAGCCCGGCGTACGCGCAGTCGTCCTTGTCCCACTGCAGCACGGTGCGGCCCGGCATCCGCGCCCACTCCACCGGGCACACTTCCCCCACCGGGCGGTCGCAGATCACCATCCCGCCCGAGTGAATGCCCAGGTGGCGGGGCAGGCGCTGCATCCTGGCGGCGAGAGCGGTAACGGCTGGCGGGACCCCAGCATCGGCCGGGATCGGCTGGCCGGGGCCATACGGGCGCGGGCCCACCTGCTTGGCCCAGGCGTCCATCTGGCCTGGCTCGTAGCCGAGCGCCCGGCCCGCGTCCCGCAGCGCCATCCGCGGCCGGTAGGAGATCACGTTGGCGACCTGGGCGGCGTTCTGCCGGCCGTACCTGTCGTAGACGTACTGGATCACCTCCTCCCGGCGCTGGTGCTCGATGTCCAGGTCGATGTCCGGCGGTCCGTCCCGGCCCGCCGACAGGAAGCGCTCGAAGAGCAGGCCATGCCGGACGGGATCCACGCTGGTGATCCCGAGTGCGTAGCAGACGGCGGAGTTGGCGGCTGACCCGCGGCCCTGGCACAGGATGCCGTTCCGCTCGCAGAATTGCACGATGTCCTGCACGATCAGGAAGTAGCCGGGGAAGCCCAGATCCGCGATGACCTCGAGCTCGCTGGCGATCTGGGCGTAGGCCCCCTCGACGCGTTCTGATTCCCGCTGGCCATAGCGTTCCGGTGCCCTGTCCTCGACCAGTTGGCGGAGCCAGCTGGCCTCGGTGTGGCCTTCGGGGACCGGGAATTCCGGCAGCTTCGGCGCGATCACGTGGAAGTCGAACGCGCAGTCCGCCGCGAGCTCGATAGTGCGCTCCTGCACGCCGGGGTACCTGCGCAGGCGGTAGGCCATCTCCGCGCCGGACCGCAGGTAGGCGGCACCGGAGGCGGCCAGCCATCCATCCATCTCATCCAGGCTGCGGCGGGCCCGGATCGCGGCCAGCGCCTGAGCGAGTTTCGCGTCCGCCGGCGACGCGTAGTGCACGTTGTTGGTGGCGATCACAGCTGTTCCGGTACTCGTGGCCAGCTCGTAGAGCGCATCGTTGCGCTCGTCGTTGGTCGGCAGGTCGTGGGTGGTCAGCTCGACGACGATGTTCTGGCGGTCGAACATATCCGCCAGCGCGCGGAGTTCGCGCGCGGCGGCCCCCGTGCTGCCTGACACTGGGTCGGCCGTCGCGAGCGCCGCGGGGACGGCGCCCTTGCGGCAGCCGGTGAGGATCACCCAGTGCCCGTCGTGCGCCTGCGCCAGCTCGGCCATGTCGTAGATGGGGCGGCCCTTCTCTCCCCCTCGGAGCTGCGCGGCGCTGATCACCTGGCACAGCCGCCGGTACCCTTCGGGATCGCGGGCCAGCACCAGCAGGTGCCTGCCCACCGGGTCGGGTATGCCGCCCTGGCCGCCGGGCAGGTCCAGGCTGAGCTCGGCGCCGAAGACGGTGCTGAGCCTGGTGCCGGTCTGCTTGAGGCGGGCGGCCGCCTGGGCGAACTGGGGCACCCCGTACATGCCGTCGTGATCGGTGATGGCCAGCGCTTCCAGGCCGCGTTCTGCCGCCTCGGCGACCAGCTGCTCGGGACTGGATGCCCCGTCGAGGAAGCTGTAGGACGAGTGGCAGTGCAGCTCGGCCCACGCCAGGCCGGAGCTGGCGCGGCGGGCTTCGTCGCAGTGGAGCTCGTCGCGGCGGGCCTCGTGGTGGTCGAACTCGTCGCGGGGGAGATCGTCGTGACAGACCTCGTCGCGGGCGGGCACCAGGCGTGCGCGGCGCGATCGTCCACTTGCGTCCGCTTCTGCTTCCGCTCGCGCCGCTGCGTCCGCGTCCGCTTCCCCGTGGTCCGCCGCCTCGCTGGCGGACTTCCCCCAGGACAGGCGCCGCTCGAGCTCACGCCACGAGAGCGGCGGATTGTCCCAGCCCATGATCTGTCGACCTTCCTTCTTTGTCCGACCCGTCTTTCCTGGCCCCCGCCTTGCTGACTAGCCGACGGACGCGCGTCCGTCGCACGCACGACGCCCACTGCGGCCCGGCTGAACGGGGCCGGGCCGCGTGGCTATATGGGGTGGATGTCGGGACCCACGGTGTAAATCCGGCCGCCCGGAGCGGCCCACCGGAACTCGCCCGGCCGGATCTGCTCGAGCTTCCACCGGGGATGCTGCTTGAGCTGGTGATCTCTGCGGCAGCCGCCGCCGAGGTTGCACGAGCATGTCCGGCCGCCCTGGCCGTGGGGTGCCCAGGGCGTGGTGTGGTCCAGGTCCCCGCGCCAGGCCGGCTGGCCGCACACCGGGTTCCGGCAGGTCAGATCCCGAGCGATGACGTACTCTCGCAGCCGCGGCGGAGGCCGGTAGGCCGGCGACTCGCCGGTGTGCGCGCACCCGCCGACCGCGGTGTCGGCCGCGGCCTGGGCGCGGGCGGTGTCCAGCGCCCGGGCCGCGGTCCGCAGCGCGGCGGCGGCGATCCCGCCAGGCGGTCCGGGCCCGGATGCCGCCGGCCGCCGACCAGTGATCGTGTCCTGGGTGATGGTGACGGTGATCCGGCCGACCAGCCCGGTGCCGGGCGGCGGCCCGTCCCGGGCGGCGGCGCCAGCGCGGGCGACCCCGTCGCGGCCGCGGCGGTGGCGCCGGATCCGGGCAACCGCGATCGCCTGCCCGATGTCGTTGATGACGATGACCCTCCACTGGACGGCGGGGTCGGTCTCGGCGGCGCGGGCGAGCTGGAGGGCCTGGACGGCAGTGACCGCGCCGATCCGGCCCAGCGTCCCCGGCGCCTTGCCCAGCCCGGCCAGAGTGGTCCAGGGCAGGACCGCGTCCAGCAGCCCGGGCACGGGCCCCCCGTCCGGCTCGGCGGGGCGGCGGCCCAGCGCGGGCGGTATCACGCCCAGCGCCGGCCAGGCCGGGACGGGCCGGGTCCCGCACGGGTCGTCATCCTCCTCGGCGGGATCCCAGGCCTGGTCCGCGCCATCGTCCGCCTGGTCGTCGAGGCCGTCGTCGGGCGGGGCGTCCTCATCCCGGGGAGCCGGAACGTCATCCCACGGCCCGGCGTCGCCGGGGGCGTCATCGGCGGGGCGATCGTGCCGGCCGCTGTCGCCGGGGCCGCGGCCGCCGGGGCCAGCATCGGCGGGGCCGTCGCCGGGACTGGCGTCCACGGGGTCGTCGCTACCCAGGTCGTCGCTACCCGGGTCGTCGCTACCCAGGTCGTCGCTACCCAGGTCGTCGCTACCCGGGTCGTTGTCGCCGGGGCCGCCGTCGGCCGGACCGCCGGGGCCGGCGTCGTCTGCGGGTCCGGGACCGAAGTGGCCGGGGTCGTTGATTCCGAAGTCGCTGTCTTCGGCGCCGCTGTCTTCAGGGTCGCTGTCTTCGAGGCCACTGCCGTCAGGGCCGCTGTCTTCGAGGCCACTGCCGTCCGGGCCGTTGTCGCCCGGGCCGCCGCCGTCTGCAGGCCCGGAGTCGCCGTCGTGCGGGGGCTGGTCGGGGGGTGCGCCGTCGGGCGGGGGGATGAGCGGCAGGGTGCCGAGCATCAGGCCGATCAGGACCTGGCCGCGGTGAAAGCCGAGGCTGCCGGGCAGCCCGGCGGCCTTGCGGGCCCGGGCCAGGGCGGTGATCCGGGCGAACCCGGCCGCGGCCTCGATCTGCGCCAGCTTCGACGCGGTGATCGTCGCGGTGTGATCATCATCGGCGTAGAGGCGGACGTCGGCGTGCCGCTCGGCCTGCTCGCGGCGCCGCTCGGCGCCCTCGGGGTCGGCCGCGGTCACCGCGTAACCCAGCTTCTCGCGCAGCTGCGCCCTCGTCAGCTTCCCGGCCTGCGGCAGGATCTGCGCCTCCACCTCCCGGGCCTGCTCTTCGGACAGCACGGACGTGGCGTTGGCGATCGCCTCGGCCCGGTCCAGGTCGACCCGCCCGCCCGCCAGCGCCCGCCCGGTCGCCGGCAGCCGCCAGGCCAGGGTGACCGCCAGCTCGGCCCACTCCTCGGCACCCCAATGGGTCAGCCTCAGCGCGAACTCGATCTGCGCCAGCGCATCGCGGCAGACCCGGGCGGGGCGGCCGTCGGATTCCAGGCCGATCTTCGGGTCGGCCTGGGCGGCGCGGG
>WNFI01060588.1_pt1 | contig 38653 bp, 34 predicted proteins | sample 5400471 | NCBI WGS metagenome assembly WNFI01 (sample SAMN13153348, study PRJNA577476) | soil metagenome | isolation source: 100 cm saprolite on Douglas fir-dominated hillslope | place: USA:California | collected 2013-09-17 | reverse complement strand
ATCCTGGATAACGAGCTGGCCGTTCGTATCCAGATGATGCGCGTCAGGCCCGGTTAATCCCCAGAGGACGGCGACTTTGGTTTCATCGTCACCGCGGCTCTGCGGCACTTCAACGCTCCAGCGGGCCGATAGTTCGGAAGCGCGCTGCAGCGCTTTGATTGCTGGTGTCGCGAATTTTCGATTTGCAAAAATACCGCCCCAAAGCAGTTCTTGCTGCGGCCAGATATCGACTAGCGGTACTCGGTCCTCCAAAAAATGAGTCATGACAGCGAACGCTGTGTTGCTCCGGGTCCAGCCCGGGCCATAACCGATTTCCCATTGCGCGTTTCCCATGTAGACCCCGGCAAGCTCGGCGGCGACGTAGTATTGGACCAGCTTTTCCGCGTTCTCCAGGTTATTGAACGGTTCCTTGTCATTCGAGGATTGCGGGCGGCCATAGGCGGTGCCTCCTTCGGTGAGATAAGCATAGGGAAGACCTAAGTCCCTGGCCGTAAGATGGATCTCGTCAACCGATCGAAACAGGTCACCACCGCGGAGGTTCGCCTCGACAACGCTCTGCGTATAAGGATGATGGGTTACGCCTTGAAGTAGTCCCTCCCAGCAATCCAGATGCGGCTCGATGATGTCGCGCACAAAAGAAGTGCTGTTACCTGCCAAGAGCCGATAGTGCGGATTTACACGCAATGCCATCGAACACCAATCTTTTTGGAAACGGCGATAATCGTCGGCAGTGGCGGCCCAAGTCCATCCGAATATCCACGGCTCGTTCCAGAACTCGTAGGTGGTGATTTCCGGATAATGTCGGAGCACGGCTTCCCAAGTACGAATGAAGCGTTCCTCGTCATTGGGTGGGCCGTACATTCCGAGCTTTTCGGCTAACGGTGTTCGATCAAACACGGCCGAACCGACCAGTGAATAGCCAACGATCGGCAACAGCCAAAGTCCGTGATCTTGCATGCTTTGCCATTGCCGATCTAGGGGGTCAAAAGACATTGGCACTGCCGCTCCCGGCGGAGACTCGCTGGGCCATTTCCGGCTCTTGATATCTACCTGCGGGACAAAGTGTGTTCGTTGAACCTTCATCCCGATCGTCTCCAGCAGCTGCAGGTCGTCGCCCAGTTGAGGAGAAACGTTGGACGCAAAGAACGAGTTGGGGCGGGTGCCTGGATAAGGCGGCCACACGATGCCCAGGTCAATATCACGGCCGAGTGGATCCTCAGCGCAGTGTGCAGTGATCGTGTAGTAACCGACACCGAGACCTAGGGGTACGACGGCTCGTGCTTTGGAGGCGTCCTCTGGGACATGGAAGATGAGGGATGGCAGTGTCGCCGCTTGGCGGCCAAACAAATCCTGAATCTGAAAACTGAGATTGAGGTCATGCGGAGCACCATCCTTACTCCACGCTATGACCTCCAGCTTGGGTAGATCTATTCCTTGACGGAAGATACGATGAGCTCCGCCGACAACATTGAGACTGAAATCCACGGGCACGTCGGCGCAGAATATCCGCTGAAGAGGGAAGATGATCATCCACACCGTTAATAGCTGTTTTAGCCGAAGCACCGGGTTCGCCATAACGCCAGAAGGCTTTAGCAGAATCACCAAATGAGCAAGAATTTCTAGCATTTATTACAAATACGGCTGCTTGACTTTCTCCGTGGAAATCAGAACATACAGGCCTTGAACGGGCCTCGGATGATGTATCTGCCGAGGTTCAGGGAGCTGGACATGATAGAACTGATTAAAAGTCGTTTACGACGAGTCGGAAATTACCGAGTAATTCATGCTCGGTATAGATGGGGGCTCGACCTCTTTGATGACCTAGATAAGCTGATCAAGCCGGAGGATGTGCGCGTCGTATTTGATGTTGGTGCGAACGTGGGCAATACCGCGAAGCTTTACCTTGGTCACTTTCCGAGCGCAACGGTTCATGCTTTCGAGCCGGTGAAGATTACTTTTGGCCAGCTGCAAAAAGCCGTTGGAGACGATTCGCGTGCCCGGCTTCATAATTTGGCTGCTTCCGACACAAGTGGGATTGCCACTATCCGAAAATTCGACAACTCGCAGTCGAGCACGCTAAATACGGGTTTGTCCGACAATTTGCGGGTCATTTCTTCGGGAGAAGAGCAAATCGAAACTTCCCGCATTGATGCACTGATCCCAAAGCTAGGAATAGAGCGGATCGATTTCATGAAAATCGACGTGGAAGGCTTTGAAAAGAACGTACTGCTCGGATGCGGTGATTATCTTCGTCCGGACTTTATCCGGTTCATCTTCTTTGAGTGTTACCGGATCGGCGACTCGGTGGCGTTTCCATCGACGCATACTCAATTGGCAGACGTCAATCGCTTGCTTGATTCCAAGGGTTATCGATTTATCACTCTCTACACGGAAGCGTTGGCCCGCGTCGATCCCGTTGGTTCTTACAATGCGTTGTATGGCCCGCTCAAGTTGGAACTGGCGGTCGCAGGGCCGCCCCTATTTGGTTGACCGTTTTTCGGAGCCTGTGGTTGCATGTCCGTGGCTAAGCTCCTCAAGTGGGTTCCAAAAGCCACGAGTTTTGGTCGATCAAGAAACGGGACCATCCCGGCCGAGAAATGGCCATGACCCTCTTAGCTCGGCTAATCCGATCGTATAACCGTCGCCGATCGGAGTTCTTCGGAAAATATCTGAGTCGCATTGGAAAGCTCCGAATCAGCCACGCAAACGGGTCTTGGGGACACGACCTTTTCGACGATCTCGAAAAGTTGGAGAGTCCTCAGAGTTTCCAGACGATCTTTGACGTTGGAGCCAATCGAGGTGAGGTGACACGGGTTTTCCTGCGCCGTTTCCCTAACGCGGTCATTCACGCGTTTGAACCTGTTGAGCGTACGTTCGCGGCGCTTAATGAATCTCTGGGTCGGGAACCGCGGGCAACATTACACCAGATGGCGGCCGCAGATGTAAACGGCACCGCAGCGATGCGTACCTTCGCTTATTCGGGTTTGAATACGATGGTGCATGTTTTACAGGATAGCTTGCGGGCAAAGCAAATCGGCGAAGAAAAAATCGTTACTTGCCGCCTGGATCAGATAATAGACAAGTTCGGGATAAAGAAGGTCGACCTACTTAAGATCGATGTTGAAGGTTTCGAAAGAAACGTACTCCTCGGGTGCAGCGATTATCTTAAGCCGGAGGTGATTCGATACATTTTTTTTGAATGTCACACGATCACCGAGCTTGCTTCGAGTGGAATAGGGCATACTCAGCTGACCGAAATCAACAGTATCTTAACGGCGCGCGGCTACCGGTTTATCACGCTCTACACCGAGGCAATCGCAATTCACGAACCGATTGGATCTTACAACGCACTCTACGGTCCGCTGAAACTAAGGTTAACGCGGCCGGGTGCGCCGTTGATTGGGTAAGGCGTTGCAAAACTGACGCCAAGTTGCAGAGATACAGACGGAGGAAGGCAGTCGAAATTGCTTTCCAGTCAGGTCGTCGGCGTAACACGCCTCCTCCAGACCCATGAAGTCAATTTTTAGTTCCGTACAGGTGTTTTAACCCGCGGCGTCTTTGTGACTTGGCGTGAGATGCGATGGCTTGGCGAAGCGTGTCAGGGCTTCGAGGACACGTTGGGCGAATCGCTCGGGAGTGAACTCTAGGGCCCGCTGTCTAGCAGCCGCACCGATTCGCGCCGAAAGGGCCGGATCACTCAGGTAAGTAACGACGGCTTCAGCGAGCTTTGTCGGATCGTTGGGGGGTATTAATAGGCCGTTCTTGCCGTGCTGGATGATCTCTTCCGGTCCGCCGGGCTTTGTCGCAATGACCGGTTTGCCCAGCGACATGGCTTCCACGACCACGATGCCGAACGGTTCGCCTTCGGAGGCGTGAACGAAGACGTCCATTGCCTGCATCCACACGGGTACATTGTTCTGCTTACCCGCGAGCATGATTTTGCCGGTTAGACCCAGTTGCCGAACACGCTGTTCTAGCCACACTGCGTAATCAGGCTCCCAATCATGCGGACCGCCGACAATCACACCTTGGCAATCCAACTTTGTATCGATGATTTTTGCCATGGCCTCGGCGAAGACATGCATGCCTTTCCAGCGCTGCAGCCGGCCCACAATCCCGATCAGGGGTCGGTTCGGGTCGAATCCAAGTCGACTTTTCAGGTCGCTGGCAGAAAGCGTTCTAGCCTTCTCGAAGCGGCTGATATCGGCTGCCGGCGGCGCGCTGAGGACAGGGTAACGTACCACCCGCTGTTGTTGCTGAGTCACAAAGTCGGAACAGCCAAGCGCACCGGATGCCGGTAACAGGCGGCAAAGCCTGTCGATTGTCCCGGCTTCGGGTAGACCATGTTGGTAGTAGATTGCTGGCGTGTTAACCAGCAGTCCAGCTATTCCACCATAAAGGTGCCCCTTACTCATCCAGCCGAAAATGATCTGCGCTCGTTCTTGTCGCGCGATCGCCGCGATTTTGCGAACCGTCTCAATCCACCGCCGTATGTCACGGACCCGTCGGGCGTCAATGAAGGTTACTTTGGCGCCGCGCGCCTCCAACAATTCCGTGAGGGGGCCTGGCTCAAGTACGATGACGTGCGGAGGTGCACCCTGGCTTGTCCGATAGGTCACATATTGCAAAAGAGCTTCTTCAGCTCCTCCGCGGTCCTTTCCAGCCGGCATCACGATCAGCTCTTTGAGGGACATAAGAAAGTGGGAAGCTCTTTGGGGGCCCGAAAGGGTGGGGACGTTTCTAAGGAACGATTCATTTTTCCAGTTCTGCGATTAAGCGCCGGGCGATAATGGGCCAAGCGAAATGTTCATCGTGAAACTTCGCCAGATCCTGACCTAAATCGGTTCGCTCGACGGATTTTCGGGCCATCTCGAGCGCGCTCTGCATGAAAAGGGTTTCGTTGTCGCTCGGCGTTAAAGAAATTGCCGTGCTGGCAAGGTTGCGAAGAGAGCGATCAGTATATTCACGGAAGGTGGAGCAGACCGGGACGCTATGCTGAAAAGCCGCGATTACCGATCCGCGTCGAGTAGAAATGCCGTCGACAAAAGGTGCTAGAAAAAGGTCCATGGCCCGCAGGCGTAAGCTAACCTCAGGTCCTGACAAAAGGCCATGCTGATGCACGGGGACCTGCCCGCAGGTAGCGCGGAGCAACTCGCTGGTGTGTCCGACACTCAAAAGTTGGGTTTGTGGAAATCGGTCTTGGATCCGGCACGCGGCGGCGCCAACCCATTCCGTGCGCTTGCTAATATGCGAGAACCCGAAGATACCAAGTAGCAACGCCTCTGGTGGGAAGCCGAGGTTTGCTCTTGCTTCTCGTTTTGTGAGTTCACAGCGGGGTAGGTTCGAGCCAACCGGTAGCACTGAACAAGGCCGCTTTGTCCACCGTTGCACCTGGGGAAGCCAGCGTTCGGTTGACACGAAAACCGCGCCCGCTATGCGCACCAGGAAGGCAAACTGCGGGTATTGCCAAAGGCGCATCACGGTGAACTTCCACGGCCAAAGGGGGACATAAGTTTCATGAACCATGAGCGCGAGCCGGATCTTCGCTTTTCTCAGTGCAGAGACTAACCAAGGCGCGAAGCCTCGGGGCGCAAAAGAAAACGGATTGTACTGGAGAATTAACCAATCGAACCGCCCAGCCTCCTGGAGGGCGTGCGGGAGTCCCTGGATGGTTTGAGGTTTGGCGGGATTGAAGCAGCAGATCACCTCAACGCCGGCGGGTTTTGGTCTATTGGGGGCGAAGCTGGTGAAGACGACGACTTCTTGATCCTGGTTGGCCAACTCCTGAGAAAGCCACCAGGTGTGATCACCGATACCGTCGAATTGTGGGGGAAACGCCCCAGAGAGAATGGCAATCCTCATCGGGGGACAGATCGCGACTGGGAATGAAGATTATCTGAGAGGTATACGCCATAAAAGAGCGAAGCGAACAGAGGCATTTTGATTGATCGGTGCATTTTCTTTAAATTCTCGCAAAAATGGTATTGCCTATTCTGAGTAAAATTACTAGAACGGACCGCGGGTTATTTTTTGGAGATATCTAATGATTCATTCTATTGCTAAGTTTTTTCTGTGCGTCGCCATTGTTGTAGCCGTTCCAGCAGCGACGTATGCGCAAAACGATAGCGCCGCTATCTGTGCCGCATTTGCCCGGGGGAATTACAACAGGGCTTTGGCCTTAACCAAAGCAGCATTTGCCAGAGTGGGTTCATGCGACGATGCCTCGGCTTTGATCAAGGCCATCCTTGCCTGTGCGCCGCCGAGTCAAGTCGGAGCGGTGGTAGTGGCCGCGGTTGAGGCGAACCCGCCTCAAGGCCAATGTATTATCGACGCTGCCATCTCGAACGTTAGTCGGGAGGAACAATTGGCCATTCTGAGCGCGCTCAACTTCGCTTTGAGTCAAAACGGCGGGGCCTTTGCTTCGCTCCTCGATTTTATAGCCAACTTGTTGGCCAGCGTCGAGGGAGTTGCACCAACCACCACGGTTCTTGGGGTGCCAACCTTTAACCCGGCGAATTCGTCCACTAACGGCGTGTTTATTTCGCCTGCTACTCCAGGGGCTCAAACGAACCCTTAATAGGGCGAAGGACGTCGCAAACAGAGGTGGCGAGGTACGGGAGGGAGGAGAAGAACCATAATGGTGGGCGGCAAGCGTATTATCGGCCTACCGGAAGGGTCTAAGGCGTGAACTCTGATTTCAGGATTTTATTTGTCGACCAGACAGGACAGCTCGGCGGCGCTGAGTTGTGTCTGGCTGACTTGGCAACTCGTCTCCGGGACCGGAGTACGGTCCTTTTATTTGAGGGGGGGCCATTTCAGGAGCTGCTCGAGAAAAACGGTGTCCACACCGTAGTTCTGAGTAGAGCTCAACAGAAAGCGCAGGTTAGGAAGAACTCAAAGATCGGCGCCTATATTCAAGCGCTCCCCGGTTTTGCTTGGCTCTTGGTCAAGGTCGTAAGGGTTGCGCGGGCTGTCGACGTTCTGTACGCGAATACGGCAAAGGCGCTCATCATTACGGCGCTTGCTGCCTCGATTCTCCGAAAGCCTTTCCTGTTTCATCTCCACGACATCATTGATGCCCAACATTTTAGCCGGCTAAATCGTTGGTTGTTAGTAACCGCTGCTAATTTAGCCACCGGCATCGTAGCAAATTCAGAAGCAACCGCCGAGGCCTACCGGAAGGTGGGCGGACGGAATCGCAACTTAACCGTTCTCCCCAATGGATTTCGAGTCGAACGGTTTAGTGAAGACTCTCTAACGGTGGCCTGTCCGACGCGCGAGAACCAGAGTCAAAGCGAATCTAGACCACTCGTGGGAATGTTTGGACGGATTACGGCCTGGAAGGGACAAAAGATTCTGGTTCAAGCGCTTAGCCAGCTTCCTGGGGTAACTGCGATCATCGTGGGGGATGCCTTGTTCACAGCCGGGGACGAGCAGTATAAGCGTGAGCTTATGCTGCTCGTTGAACGCTTAGGACTGACCGATCGCGTCCAATTTATGGGGTTTCAACCTGACATCCTTCCCTTTCTTAGAGCGGTTGATTTGGTAGTGCATTGTTCGATTGCGCCGGAACCATTCGGCCGAGTGATCGTGGAAGCGCAGTTAGCTGGCCGACCGGTGATTGCCAGCCGAGGCGGTGGTCCTGCGGAAATTATTGAAGATGGAGTGACCGGGATCTTGGTGAATCCAGGAGATCCGAGGGAACTAGTCAGCGCCATGGAACAGTTGCTGAACAACCGGCGCTGGGCTCAAACGCTCGCGAGGAGCGGTAGGGAAGCAGCAGCCCGGCGCTTCGATCTGGAGCGAATACTGGCTGAGTGGACGGACTTCATCAGTAGAAGTGTAAGGGGAGTGTATGCGGTTAGCGATTGTCCATGATTACCTGATTCAGATGGGGGGTGCTGAGCGGGTCGTGGCGGCCATGGTTCAGGCATTTCCAGAGGCGCCTATTTACACGAGCGCCACGGACTATGACCGTTTGTTTCCCGAGTTCATCGGCAAGCAGATCCGGAACACCTGGATGAATTCTCTACCGGGCATTGCGCGACATTTCAAAAAGCTTTTCCCGATTTATCCTTTCGCCTTTCGTTGCTTGCCTCGGGTCGATGCGGATGTTGTCTGGATCAGCAGCAGCGGGTTTGCCAAATGGGCTCGAATCGCCGAGCGGGCCAAGACGGTATGTTACTGTTACACGCCGCCTCGGTTCTTTTGGACCCCTGACGCGTATCTGGACCAAGAGCTGAAGGGAGCCGTTCTAAAGAGAATAGCTGCGGCACTGCTCACGATTTTGCGGAAATGGGATTACCAATGTGCGCAACGGATCGATCAGTTTGTCGCTATCTCGCGATGCGTTCAGCAAAGAATCTTAGACTGTTATGGGCGGAGTTCGGTCGTGGTTTATCCCCCAGTTAATGTAGACCGGTTCTCCGTTACTTCCCGGCGCGGAGATTACTATCTCGTTCTATCCAGACTGGTCGGCTATAAGCGGATCGATTTGGCGGTTCAGGCCTTTAACCAACTGGGCGAAAAACTGGTGATCATTGGAGATGGTCCGGACCGCGCTCGTCTCCAGGCACTCGCGGGACCCACCATTTCTTTTCTCGGACACGTAACGGATTCGGAAGCGAAGCGTTATTTAGAAGGTTGTCGCGGCCTGATTTTCCCGGGGGTGGAAGATTTCGGCATTGCTCCGGTCGAAGCCCAGGCCTGCGGGCGCCCGGTGATTGCTTTCGCCGGTGGCGGCGCTCTTGAGACCGTGACAGACGGCGAGACCGGTATTCTCTTTCAAGAGCCGTCCCCGGAGTCGCTCGCTGGCGCAGTGCGACGCGCAGCGGGGATCACTTGGTGCGCTGAAAACATTCGAGCGAACGCTGAACGATTTTCGCGTGAGGTCTTCCTGCAGAAGATGACGCTGGTTTTGCGAGCGGCCTCCTGTTCGGAACCCAAACCGGTGGCACAAAGTGCTGAGAGTGTCCTTTCACTGGGGTAACGAATTATGGTCTACAACCGCGTACGTGGGGTAAAGAATTCGTACTATTGGCTGTTGGCATTGCTGCTGGTGATCGCATTTTGGTCGTATCTCAGCTTCCTGGTCATCCTATTCCATGCGGACAACGCGTACGATTACGGCCACTACCTGATCTACCAGCTGACCGCTCTCGCTGGGCTGGGGATCGCTAGCCTCAATTCGCAAAAATTAAATGACAAGGTCCTTCGATGCGACCTTTTTGGCAGTCATAGTATCGCTCTGCGCAACGTCCTTTTTGTTGCAGGGGCTATCCTGCTGCTGCTCGCCCTTTTCAAAGATCCCCAGATCTCACGCTTGTTTCTTTTCACCTATCTGCCGTTACTCTATCTGGCGTTTTTCTACGCCCATCGACATCTTCCCCGGTTTCTGATGCGGACCTTCTTTTCCGATCGTCACCAACACAAGGCGTTGTTGGTTGGACCGCTCGAAAAAGCCCGGGAGATGCAGGATTGGTGCAAACAAACGGCCGAGCTGGGCCTCGACATTTCAAATCTGGTGGAGAACCCAGCCGATCAGCAAGAGTTCGTGCATCTGGCTCAGAACGACAACCTATCGCTTTTAGAAAAGACAATTTCTAGAGGGCGGATTCATCAGCTCGTTCTGCCGCCTCTGTAACCGGCTCGGTACACGGTTGCTGGTAGTGAACAATCTTTCTGAGCTCTTGCATCATCCGGTTTCTTTTTTTAATTTGTACGGTTTCGATTTTATCTCGTTCCGGGAAGAGCCACTCGAGGACCCGATTAACCGTTTGCTAAAACGTGCACTCGACATCGCGATCAGTGTGCCGGTGGTTTTATTTATTCTTCCGCCGGTGATGTTGTTAGTGACCATTTTGCACCGGTTGCAATCGCCGGGCCCACTTTTCTATCGGCAAACGCGGGCGGGCTTTTCTCGCCAACCGTTCCGGATCTTGAAGTTTCGAACCATGCAACCGAAAGCGCGTTCCAGCAAACAGGCGACCGCCAACGATGCGCGAGTTTTTGCCGCGGGGCGTTGGCTTCGTCGCACCAGCCTGGATGAACTGCCGCAGTTTATTAACGTCTTGCGCGGCGAGATGAGCATTGTTGGTCCTCGGCCTCATATGCTGATCCACGATCGGAAATTCTGCAAGGCGTTAGAGTCTTATCTTGTCCGCAACTACGTTAAACCGGGCATTACGGGATTGGCCCAGATTCGGGGCTATCGCGGCGAGATTACCACCGAGAAGGATATTAGTGAGCGGGTCAAATATGATACCGACTACTTAGAGTTTTGGTCCATTTGGCGGGATATCTGGATCGTGTTTGAGACCATAAAACAGATCTTTCGGCCACCAACTTCGGCATACTGAACGGAATTCACCACAAAGGCACAGAGCTCACAAAGGAGGGAGAAATCAGAAAAAATAATCGCGAAACTGCAGATTTCGAAGACGTCGAATGGGAGACGTTCATTTGTGTCAATTTGTGCCTAATCGCAATCAGCTTTCGGCCGTTCCCTTCTTCCTGAACTCTGTGCCTCTGCAGTGAATTTATTAACGTTGGCTCATAAATGTTAGTTTATCGGTCTATATCGCGTGGCGAGCTGGATGTTAACAAACTGCCGCAGACGCCAGCGCAACGCACCGGCAGACGGGCCCGTCGGAAGAAGAGCAGTCTTGTCCGGCGGTTTTGGTGGAAGCAGGTGATGTGCGATGCGCCTGGCTGGTGGCTAGCGGGATTGCTAGTTATCGCTCCCTGGGCATACGGTACGACTTTCCCACAAACGAAAGAGTTGTTAGCGGGAGCTTTACTGGTCCTAATCGGCCTTTTCGTGATCTCGCGGCTCATCCAGCGGCGCTGGCCGAAGGTTCATTGGCTGCCGGCCGCGCTGACCCTCATCATTCTCACGCAAGGCTGGGTGATGGTTTTGAATCCGAAGTTAGTTTACGACTCAACGGTCCAATATTTCCATTTCGTTCCTGGGGTGATTCCATGGTTGCCAGGGACAGTCGATCGCGGGACATCCTTGGACCAAATGTGGTTGATCACCGGATTATTTGGCGCGTTCTGGGCGGTTAACGACTTGGGGGCTGACCCGGAGTGGCGAGACCGCTTTTGGGTTATCATGAGCATAACGGGAGTGAGTCTAGTGGGCTTAGGGTTGCTGCAGCGGGTGACGGGAGCACCCGGCATTTTCTGGCGGAGTGATCTCGATAGTGGACCAACGTTTTTTGCTACCTACCGGTACCACGCGAATGCGGGCGCTTTTATTAACATCAGCCTCTTACTGACGGCTGCACGGATGATTTGTATGTTCCGGCGAGACCACTCCAATCTAGTCAGAAGTTTTTGGGTGCTGGCGTTTCTTGGTACGCTGGTGAGCGCATTTGTTAATGTTTCACGCGCAGCGACGTTAATAGGGTTAGTTGCCCTCTGCTGCTTTCTTTGCTGGAAATGGCACGAAAGAGCTCGCACAAACAAAGTTGCCTTCGGTTGGACTCGGCTCACGGGATTCGCTATCGCTGGTTTCTTGGCTGCTGCTCTTCTGGTGTGGTCCGTCGGCTTCAAGGATGCCTACCGGCATTGGGCGGAGCTGGGCAAAAGTCTGGTGAGTGACGGTGATGGTAGGTTCATGCTTTACGGCGCCATCGTGCGCTATATCATACCGGCTTCCGGTTGGTGGGGATTTGGAGCGGGAACGTTCCACTTAATTTTTCCTTTTTTTACCAATAATCTAGGGACAAGACTTCAGGGCTATTGGGAATACGCGCACGAGGATTACCTTCAGACGCTAGTTGAGTGGGGCTTCTGCGGAGCAACCGCCTGGTTTATTTTCTTCGGCCAAACAGTTGCACGGGCAACTTGGACGCTCGGGCGACGGTACAGGCGTTGGAGTGGTAACACCCGTCGTTTTGCGATCGCCTCTCTTCTTGCGCTAGGGACGATTCTAGTTCACGCAACGGTCGATTTCCCGATGCAGATTGCATCGCTCCAGCTTTACACGGCGGTCCTTCTCGGTCTGGTTGCAGCTTCCCGGCAGGGGGGAGAACGACGGCTGCGCAGAGTGAGGAAGTTGGCCGAAGCAACAGGAGGTCAGCAATCTGATCAGGAAGCAACGCTGTCCCAACAAATGAGCGGGAGGTAAATATGACCACGCGAGCATCAACAACGACGAGCCAACCGAAAGTCGCGGCGCTGAGCGGGTGGCTGGTTCTTTATCTATCAGTGATGCTGGTGAGTTGCAGTAGCGTGACGGGAGTTTTGTCGAAGGCTCAATCTGGCAAGCCGCAGGCCGGCCCGACACCCGATGGGTCTGGAATCGTCGTAATACCAAATCCCTATGTCGATGACCCGACATTGGCACAGGCGGCGGCAGACCAAGCAAAAACGGAATTGACGAAACGCGGATATAAGATTGTTCCTACCGAGGATCAGGCACAACTGGTAGCGATTCCGACCGTGGAGACGAACTTTGTCAGTGCAGCCTCTGAAACGATTACTCCTGTTGGTGCTGTGCCCGCGACGCTTGCGCCGCCAATGGATCGCGCCGGGATGCTGGCTAATTCATTTGATTCACTGCCATCGTTTTCGGGACGAAAGGTAGGCGGCTCAGTAAAGTCTGGCGGCAGGGTGTTTGTGATTGAAGCGTTTAATAAGGGCGCCTGGGATAAGGCATTGATTGTGAACGAGCTCCAGTTAGCCCCGACATGGAAGCTGAGAATGCCCTTGCCACACGAATTGGAACCCGCCGAGGAAGGGGCTGCGTTTGCCCGAGCTGGTGATAATACTCAATTTGTCCTTCCTCATTGAAAATCGCGTACCTGATTATAAGTATGACCGCCGGGGAGGGTTCTTCGCGGGCAGTCGTGGAAGTTCGCGTTTCTTGTCGAAGTGTCGAAGAACCTTTGCAGGGACTATCCGTTGGAGGCGACGAGTTTCTTCTGGCGAATGTTGTGAGTTGATTTCGACGTAACGATGATCATCGCATGGTTTGCCACTAAAGGGTCTGGAACAAACGAGGCGCTTCGCATGGAGCGGTTGCTATCCGGTGCGGAGGACTGCCGGGAGTTGGCCTTCGATAAGAGGAAGAAAAGAGAGAGTTTTCTTGGACTCTTATCCGCGATTTGGAAGCTTCGGCCGCAACTGATAGTGATGGAGGGGACCGGTATAGCGGGAGGAATGGCCTGCCTCCTCGCACAAATTCTCTTGAGAATTCCCTACATCATCAGCAGTGGTGATGCGGTTGGACCATTCATCGCTTCCCATAAGCCGGGCTGGGGATGGATATTCGCGGCCTATGAGCGTGTTTTGTGCAGACTCTCGGCAGGTTTTATCGGTTGGACACCCTATCTGGTAGGGAGGGCGTTAACGTTCGGAGCGCCCCGGGGCATGACAGCCCCTGGATGGGTAATCGGCGGTAAAGGGTCTCTTCAGGCAGATAGGGAACAGATTCGCGAGCGGCTCGGGATTGACAAAGGACAAATCGTATTCGGAATTTTGGGCGCACTCGAATGGAATGCCGCAAAGCAGTATTGTTATGGCTTTGAGCTGGTTGAAGCCATCAAGCTGGTGAAAAGGAAAGACGTGACAGTGCTGATTGTTGGGGGAGGAACTGGCTATCCCGAATTGAAAAAGCGTGCTGAAGAGCTATGGGGCACCAGAGTCATCATGCCCGGACCCGTCGAATTAGGCGATGTGATGAAATATCTCTCGGCCTTCGATGCGGCGAGCCTTCCTCAGTCCTTGGATCAGGTAGGAATGTTCCGATACACCACCAAGATTAGTGAATATGTTGTGAGCCGGCTGCCCGTAGTCACGTCCCGCATTCCCGCGGCGTATGATTTGGACGGCGATTGGATGTGGCGATTGCCTGGTAAAGGGCCGTGGGAAAGAATCTACATCGAAGCGCTGGCGGCGCTGATGGAAAATATAACCCTCGATGAGATCTCCCTTAAGCAGAAAAGAGTTCCAGCAGATTTGGCAATATTCGATTCATCCATCCAAGTAGAGCGTGTCGGAAAATTTGTTAAGGACGTTCTGGAAGAGAGCTATAAACCGATGTGAAGATCGTCAACATTTTCAAGAAAAATCCGCCGTTTCACCGGGGGCGTCAAAACTCATCCGCAGCCGGTGGGGCACGCTTTATGGGCCCGCCATGTTAAAGTTGCTGGTCACTTCTAACAGGATGGTCAAAATCGACTTGGTCAAGAAAATCCCATGGCTCATTGTGACGGGCGATTTCGTTCGTACCGGCGGCATGGATATGGCCAACTACGCGCTGGCCCGCCATCTGGCGCAGTCTGGTTACGAGACGCATCTCGTCGGTCACTCTGCGGCGGAGGAACTGGTGGTTTTGCCGGGTGTTCACTTTCACCGCGTACCTAAGCCAGCAAATTCTTATCTGCTGGGCGCGCCGTTACTCGACCGCTGCGGGCGGCGATGGGCAAGGGAGATCGCATCGCGCGGCGGGCGGGTATTGGTCAATGGCGGGAACTGCCTCGGGACTGACCTCAACTGGGTGCATTACGTGCACGCAGCATATAGTCCCAAGATCCGCGCCGGATGGCTACGCCCGGCGAAGACTTGGTGGGAACACCGAAAGTTCCTTGTCGATGAGCGCCGGTGTCTTGAGCGGGCTAAGGTTATCATCGCTAACTCTCAGCGCACGAAGAACGATCTCGTCAGTTTGCTCGGCCTGCCCGATCAGAAAATCCGGGTGATATACTACGGTGTAGACTCTAGTGCTTTCCAATCACAGACTCCTGAAATGAGGTACTCGGCACGGGAAGCGCTCGGTTGGCCGCAAGATCGTCTCAAGGCGATTTTCATTGGCGCGCTTGGCGATCGCCGGAAAGGCTTCGATGTTCTCTTCCAAGCCTGGCACCGGCTCTGTGCTGATTCCAATTGGGATGTTGATCTCGTGGTGGTCGGTGCTGGCGCCGAGCTGGCGTCGTGGCAGTCACGTGCCGCTGGCGATCCTATCTTAAAGGGTCGCATCGGGTTCCTTGGGTTTCGCAGAGATGTGCCGCGGATCCTCACCGCTGCCGATTTGTTGGTTGCGCCAACTCGCTATGAAGCCTATGGCCTTGGCGTCCACGAAGCGCTCTGTTGCGGTCTGCCAGCCATTGTGAACCAGAGCGCGGGCGTAGCTGAGCGATACCCCGCTCAGTTAGCGACTTTTCTTGTCGATGATCCCCCTTCCGATTCAGCATTGGTCAACTGCATCCGCGCTTGGCGAAAGGGCCGCGAGAGACACACTTCCAGCGTCGCCACCTTTTCGCGACGTCTCCGCTCCAGAACCTGGGAAGACATGTCCGCAGAGATCATTGCGTCCGCACTTCGACAAGACTAGTGATGTTCTCCCTAAGAATTGGACGGCAATCTCTTTAAATGAAGATCGTTTACATTTCTAACAACTATCTGCCGTTCACCGGTGGCGTGGAGATTCACGTCCAACAATTGGCGCAGACCTTATCCGCTCGCCATCAAGTGACGATCGGGGCGATCAAGTTTGGCAATTCAGCGCCGTCAAAACGCCTACGGGTGTTGGAATACAGCTTACTAGCAGCGAAACGGTGCGAACCACGGAGAGACGGTTCGGTGCAGGTTTGTTCTTTGGCACCAACGACAATCGGACGGTTGAAAATGACTCCATTGCTCTTTCGGGCGACGCCCCGGCTGCAGCGGCATTACTATCATCAGATAAATGGAATGACACGACCGTTCTATCTCTGGGCTATTGAGAGTCGAATCAGGGAGCTTGCCGAAAATGCCGACATTCTGCATTGCATGGCATTTGGTGATCTCGGGATTGCCGCTGAGCGTGCTGCTCGGCAAGCCGGTATCCCTTTTGTTTGTACTCCATTCGTGCACCCGAAACAGTGGGGAGACGGGCCAGACGACATCAAACTTTATCAACGGAGCGATGCGGTCGTTGCGTTGGTACCGACCGATTTTGCCTACTTACGGGAGGTCGGCGTATCGGAACAGAAGCTTCGCACCATCGGCGTGTCGCCAGCGCTGCCGGCATCCGTCGACTGTCACGCTTTCAGGAATGAATATGGTTTTGGGAACCATCAGCCGATCGTGCTGTATCTTGGCCGCCTGATGCCGCAAAAAGGTGCCAGAGCCGTGCAACAAGCGGCTCCGTTAGTTTGGAAAAAGTTTCCGGATGCACAATTTATTTTTATCGGGCCCGGCACCAGCGATGAGATCGCGATCTTCAACGGCGCAGATTCGCGTCTCCATTACTTGGGCCGTGTCTCGGATCAGAAGAAGGCGGAGGCGATAGCGGCCTGTACCATGCTTTGTTTGCCTTCTACTAGTGAAATTCTGCCAACGGTTTATCTTGAAGCTTGGTCGCTGGGAAAACCGGTGATCGCCGGCATGGCGCATGGAGTGCCGGAATTAGTGGAGGGGAATCGTGCGGGGCTTTGTGCGTCGCACGTGCCAGGAGATGTGGCGGAAGCGATTAACACGCTGCTAGTCAATCCGGCGATGGCCAGAGAATTTGCGGAATCAGGAAGAACGTTGGTGGAGACAAGGTATTCCACCGAATCAGTGTCCCGCGCTCTGGAAGAGCTCTATTCTGAGCTAACGGCTTCTAAGGAATCTTTATGCGACTTCTAATAACGGGGGCGCGCGGTTTTGTTGGATCGAGCCTGGCAGAGTACGCTGCCGGAAGAGGGCATGAGATTCTCGGAATCGGCCGGACAGCACAGGCGCCACCCGACTGGTTCGGCAGTTACGCCTGGGCAGATGTTGCGTTGAGTGATCTTGCCCCGATCATCAACGGTTTTCGACCTGATCTGATGGTCCACTGCGCCGGATCGGCTTCGGTCGCAGCTTCCTTTACCTCGCCGTTAGACGATCTCCGAGCAAACGTCCTAACCTTGGCCAATACCCTCGATGCGGTTCGCCGATCCGAGGTTTGTCCTTTGGTGATTTTCCCTTCCAGCGCCGCCGTGTACGGAAATCCGGTCAAGCTTCCAATTCGAGAGGATGACCCCTGCCGCCCGATATCGCCATACGGTTTTCATAAATTGGCCGCTGAAAACCTGGTCCACGAATACGTCGCCTGTCATGACATGCGAGTCATCATCTGCCGGATTTTTTCGTTAATCGGGCAACGGCAACGGCGTTTGCTACTTTGGGATCTTTACCGACAGTTCGTGGATGGATCTGACGAAGTGGTAGTTCAAGGGACAGGTGAGGAGACTCGCGATTTCATTCACGTCGACCAACTGTGCGATACCTTCCTGCAGTTGCGCGAGTCAGCGACTCTGGCTTCGGGCGATATGCTTACTATAAATGTCGCCTCGGGAAGCGAAACCAGTGTTGGGGCGATGGCTTCGTCGGTGAAAAAGATACTGGGAAGCGATAAACGAGTCATCTTTCTAGGGAAACAGCGCCTCGGTGATCCCAACAGATGGGTAGCTGATTGCAGCAGAATGAGCGCAATGCAGGTGCCGCAAAAATTTCCCGAACTATCGACCGCTATCGAACAAGTGGTAGAAAGATGGAATGGGAGGTAGCCTTCTTGGTTACTAATCCGTAAGGACGTATGATCGGAGGGAAGCGAATTAGAGGCTTGCTTCTGTTTTAGCAGCACTTACGAAATGTTGAGACTATAACTACTGTCTTATCGTCGCTCTTTCGGGTTTGCCGTGGGACGTTAATCAAGCGTTGCGAAGCGTTCTTTCCCTTCGAACCCCTTAGTTACTGGTTTCCGAGGGGTTGTGAGTAGAAAGAAATGCGGCGAGAAATCGGATTTGCTCTTCGATGGTATCGCCAAGCCCGGTAAATACTTGCTTCCAAGGTCATGGCCTTCCGGTTACACTTGATCAAGATCCCGCGCCAAATCCGGAAGAAACCCTTTCACGGCACTTGGTATGCCAGACTCCCGCACCAGGTCGCCATTTAACTTCGTTCTCCTATTTGTCAGCCCGACTAGCCATGCCAGATCTCGTTCGGTGGAGGTGCCTTCCTCACTATGGAATCGGCCCGGCCTATCGTTTTAGAATTTCGTGTTTCCCAGCTAGAGTGCATAGTATTCCAATTCCTAGCAATCTGACTGCTTGTCTGGCCAGAGCTAGCGAGACGTGGAATGCCGTGAGTAGATCCAAATATAACGTTCGGAATGAACTCGTGTCTCGATGACGAAGGAGGTTACGCGGAAACTCGAAGACGATGATTCTGATCATTCGCTTGATACCCCATGCCTCGGCGAACATTTTCTTTGCCGACGGATGTTTGGCGGTGAAATAGTCGATGCTTTTTGCCAGGGCGATGCAAAAGCGGATGCCTCGGTGTGGACGCCAGGGGTGTTCAGCTTGAGCCTCGGACACGAATTTGATAGGGTGCCGGCCGCTATCCAGGCGTATCTTGAAATCCATATCTTCAAGACTGAATGAGAACTTGTCGTCAAATCCTCCCAGTTCCAAAAATAGTGAGCGCTTGATCGAAAAGTTGCATGACCAAAGATATCCTCCTTTTAGATTGATAGGGCACTCCTGGTCTGCTCTGGTCTTAATACCTTGCGGAACCGTCCTGCCCTCGAATACGGCGCACTCCGGAAAGTCGAGTATTGCGAGAGCATAGGCCCTCAGCCAGCCAGATCCAGGAATGCAGTCGTCGTCGATGAAGACGAGCCAATCGCCAGAGGCCTGCGAGGCACCGCAGTTTCGGTTGGCAGCCGGTCCACGATGTGGGCCTTTGACCCATTTGACCCAGGGGAACGTTTCTCTGACCAGGCCCTCTGCTGTTGTTTGAGTACCATCGTCCGTTACGATTACTTCATACTGGAATCTCTGCCTACCGACGATCAAAGCGGCGCTGTCACCAAGACCTAGTTTAGTCGGGTTAACGACTTGCAACCTTTTCAGACACCGCTCCAGGTCATCATTTCGGTGGCAAGTTGGCACTATTACTGAAAAAGAAATCATCGGTTTTCAGTGACGCTCATCTGGCACAGACGATTTTCCAACGAGAAGTCAGGAAGTACCGCGCAAGCGCCGATCGATTGCTGGCTAATCGGCCCGTAATAAGGGAGGTCATTGGAAACGGCAAAGCGACAGGCATCCTCCCACTTATCGATTACCCCGTAACCCAAGAGATAAGCGTTGATGCGGTATTCGCCAGGAGACATCCACGGCGTACGGAGAACGGTGGTAATCTCTAACGGCTCCCCCGGAGTGATCGCTTGATCCACATGCCGGCTATCGATCACAAAGAGTTGCTGACCGTTTTCGTTCAAAAAATAGAGCGCGAGATAGCAAGGAGCTTCGTCCGGGTTCATCGTGATGACGTGAATGACGAAACGCTTCTCCGACGCCGGCTCAAATACCGTTTTTTCCGGCTTGATCGTGGAAATGCGCAGCGTCCCGCGTCCTGGTCGGGCTTCCATGAGCCGCACCGGTGCAGAGTCGACCAGGTTCAGAGTTTGTTTCTGATAAAGCTCAACGACAGACTTGGCTTCTCCGTCGGCAACTACCTGGCCTGCTTGTAATAAGCAGACTCTCGAGCAGAGTGACACGACGGAGGGTAATTGATGACTCACGAACAGAATCGTGCGACCTGAGCCCGAGGCGACCTCTCGCATCTTTCCCAAGCACTTTTTCTGAAATTCGCTATCGCCCACAGCGAGGACTTCGTCGATGATGAGAATCTCCGGATTCAAATGGGCAGCGACGGCGAATGCTAATCGGACGTACATTCCGCTGCTGTAGCGTTTAACCGGTGTATCGACGAATTTCTCGACACCGGCAAAATCGACGATCTCGTCGAAATGGCGGACAATTTCCCGGTGACTCATCCCGAGAATGGCCCCGTTGAGGAAGATATTTTCTCTTCCGCTGAGCTCGGGATGGAATCCGGTGCCCACTTCTAGAAGGCTCGCTACGCGACCTTTGATCCCGATCCGGCCGCTCGTGGGGTCGGTGATTCGACTCAGGATCTTGAGTAGAGTGCTTTTGCCGGCTCCATTTCGCCCGATGATTCCGACGACTTCTCCTCGACCGATTTCTAACGAGACATCTCGAAGAGCCCAAAACTCTTCTTGCCGAGGAGTTCCGGGATTACGAGTGAGCTGCACGTTTCCGTTTAGCCCTGCCCGCAGCCGTTTGGTTTGTTCACGGACTAGCTGAACCGGCTTCAGTGCAAGATCCTGCAAGATATGCCGCAGTCCCTCACCTTGTCCTTGGTGGTGGATTTTGAAACACTTAGAGACGTTTTCAATACGGATTGCGACATTCGACATAAAATAAAATCCGTGAAAAGGAAAAAATTGCGTACCCTCAGCGTGTGTGTCCGTCAAAAAAAACCGCTCACGCACAACAGTTTTTGGTTTTCAAGGATGCTAGATGATATCGGCGAAAGAGCGCTCCATTTTTCGAAAGTACCAGATTCCGGTTATTAACAGCGTCATGGTTACAAAAAAGGAAATCAGAAAACTGGGCAGATAAAAACTGGATGCATCTCCCAGGATGGCCCATCGGAAGCCGTCAATCAGGCCGACCATTGGATTCAGCGAATAGAGAAGAAACGCAGTGTCTCCCAACTTCTCCCGAATAATACTGCTGCTGAACCCGACGGGACAGAGGTAAAGTCCAAACTGAATGACGAACGGCATTACAAACCGGAAATCCCGATACTTTACGTTGAGGGCTGTCACAAAGAGGCCCGGGCCAAGCGAGGTAAGAAATGCCAGGCACATGAAGAACGGCAGAGATAATATGCGCCAACTGGGGACAAACCGATAAACAGCCATCATCACAACTAGGATCAAAAAAGAGAAGGCGAAATCGACAAGCGCGACAACGACGGCGCTGGCTGGAATAATCAGTCGCGGAAAATAGATTTTCGAAACCAGATTTGCATTGCTCACTAGGCTTTGGCCCGACGTCGATAATGCATTGGCGAAGAACTGCCAAGGTAGCAATCCGGAAAAAACCATGATGGCATATGGAACAGTGCCTTCTGAGTGAAGCCCGGCGAGGCGACCAAACACGACCGTCATGATGATCATGGTCAAAAACGGTTGCAGCAGGCCCCAGGTGACTCCGACGATCGTCTGCTTATAGCGCACCGCCACGTCTCGCCAAGCCAAGATTACGAACAAGTCTCGGTAGCGCCACAAGTCCAGCCAGTAATGTTTTTCGGTCCGACCCGCTTCGAGCCAGAGATCAAACTCATCACTTCTGGCCTCTTTCCTGAATGGAGGACGCTCCGCCTTAGCGAAATCCGAGTCCGGAGTTAAGGTTGTTGGCGAACTAGAATCACTCATCGGGCGATACTTTAAGACCTGGTCAGAGTATTGCGATTGTCGGAGGCGGGCAACCTTGTCATTGTGCGTGAGGCCCAAGCGGTCCCAGAATTGAGACCAGCGTCGGCACGCAACGATAACTAGTCATCCGGGTAAGACTAAGTGCTCCGGGCACTTCCGGGAAACAACGCCGGAAAGGAATCCGGTAACCGGATCGAGAACAGTCGCAAAGCCCCATCGGTTTCTGCGCTCGACGAGCCACCCTCTCGCCGCTGATCCTCGTCCCTAACTCTCTTTGTAGTACGACTTCTCGGAGTACTTGTTGCCATAGTAATAGTAGTAATAGCCGGAGCCGACGCTGAACTTTGCCCGGTTCAAAACAAAACCGGCGAGTGCACCCTTAGCCTTTTCGATCAGGTGAATCGCTCTGGCGATTGCTCGCTTGCGCGTCCTGGCAGGGCGGACTACCAAACAGACGTATTGGGCTGCGGAGATCATGGTGATCGTATCGCTCACTGCGTTGATCGGTGCGGTATCGATCACGATGCGATCGAAGTCCTGTCTCAGCGTTTCGACAGCTCGGTCCAGGGCTCTCCCGGCGAGTAACTCAGCCGGGCTTGGCGCTTTTCGGCCGGCAAACAGAATCATCATGTTTTCTTGTGGACTCGGAATGAGCGCTTCGTTCAGCGCGCAGTTACCTGAGAGTACATCCGTTAGCCCCAGCGTTTCTCGAGTGGCGATATCCGGGAACGCCGTATAGAAGCTTGGGCGTCGCATGTCACCCTCGATCAAAGCAGTTCGGTATCCATTCATGGCGAAGGAGTGTGCGAGACTGATCGACGAGAACGATTTTCCCTCGCCAGGGACAGCACTGGTGATGAGGAAAACCCGACGTGCCTCATCTTCGCTCCCTAAAAGGGAGAGAGAGGCTCGCAGCGTACGAAACGCTTCAGCCTGGCGCGAATCGTTGCGCGCGAACGCGCTGTCGAGCTTTCGAGCTCTGTTTGCTTCCTCCGGGATCACTGCCAGCGCAGCAAGACCGAGAAATTCTTCAGCCTGATCGATCGAACGAAGCGTTTCATCGAGAGAGTCCATTGTGATGACCAACGCCAGCGCAACGGCCAGGCTCACGACAAACGCGATCGCTACTCCCTTCCAGACCTCGGGTTTCACCGGCTGATAAATTGCGAGCGGCTCTTCCACCATATGGAATGGACTTTTCTCCACCCCCTGGCTAATCGAGGTTTCCCGGATACGCGTGTTTAGCGCGTCGTACATGGCGCGATCGGAATCAACCTCGCGCTGAAGGGTGTTGTAAGGGATCGCGAGCTTGGAAAGATCGAGCGCGGCCTGTTCCTGTTCCTTCAAGAGCGCATTGATTTTGTCTTCGGCATCCTTGGCGGAGGCATACTGGGTCTCCAGGATTTTCCCCGCATCGCGCAACGTTTCTTGCAACGATTGTTTGAGTCTTTGAATCTGCGTGATCGCAGCGATGTATTTGGGATGCAGGGGCAAGTAGCGCTTTTGTAGAGCAGCCAACTCGGCTTCAGCGGTGACAATCTGGTTGCGAATCTCCGACACCTGCTGAATCGCGGCAACGCTACCAATCTGCAGCATCCGGCCCGTGTCATTAGCGGGAATCTTGCGCAGCGTGTCGATGTCTGACTCGAGACGGATTCGACTATTCTTTGCGTCGATTGCTCGACTATTCAGGTCTTTGAGCTTCTCGGAGATGATATTCTCGCTGTTCTCTAGCGAGACCGCGTTGTGTTGCTCTTTGTAAGCCTGAAGCTGCCTTTCCGAAGCTTCCAGCTTCTTCTTTAATTTATCGGCTTCTTCCTGAAGGAACTGAGTAGCTTGACTTGCGGTTTTGTATTGCTGCACAAAGTTCAGGCGAAGGTAGGATTGGAAGACCGCGCTGGCGATGTCGCGAGCGCGTTCCGGCTTCGTATCCTCGGCGACGATATCAATCAATCGCGTATCTCTTCGCAGTGAGACATGCACTCTCTGCCGAATTAGGCTGGCGATTGCTGCCTCCGGATAGACTTTGCCATTCTGAACACCAGGAAACAGGGTTGAGTCCTTGTCGAGGCTAAGTATCTGCGCCACTCCGATCATGACGGAGTTACTGGTCACGCTTTGCACAATGGTTTGTAGAAGGTCACCTTGGGTCAGGTTAGTCGATTGGACGTCCTCGACCTTGCTGCCGAGCACCTTGGCTTCCTCCTGTTCAACCTGAACGACGGCGCGCGAAGCGTAGATCTTGGGTTGGCGCGAAAGCCAGGCAAAAGTTCCAATCATCGCCAGACAGACAAGGACAATTACGAGCCAGAGGCGCCGCTGGATGAGGAAAAGATACCGGTTAAAGTCAAAAACTAATCCTTGTCCTTGCAAGAACTTATGCAAGACCGACTTAGGAAGCGCTACGTCACTCATTACTCAATTTTCTCTTAAAAGATTGATTCACCAACGTTGATAATATCACCGGGACGCACTGTGATGCCGCTCGCCAAGCTGTTCTTGTCGTGTTTTGCGTTAACCCGAGTTACTTGCTCCTGGCCATTTTCCCTCCTTCGAACGGTAATATTACCGGGGTCCGCGATCCGAGTATAACCGCCGGCCATACCGATTGCCTCAAAGAGCCCAATTGCTTGGTCGCCCACGATTTCGTAGGTCCCCGGCCGTTGCACCTGCCCCAACACCGTGAAGGTCCGCTTAGCGTAAGTCTGCACAATTAAGCTAACCTGTGGGTTAACCAAATAGCCATTCAGATAACGCTGGCGAAGGGCTGATGTTGCTTCGGCGACGGTTTTCCCCGCGAGATTGACGGAGCCAATCAGAGGAAAGATGGCAGTTCCATCTCCGGCTACGCGTACTTGAGCGCTCAGGTCGTCTTCCTGAAACACCTTAAAGTCGAGCACGTCATTTGACGAGATCCGGTAGTTACTTGCGTCCTGCGGCTTGGCGACAGAAAGAAGAGCTAACAGCAAGACGAGACAGAACGACCCTGTCTGTCGAAGCTGAACGCTACGAACGACTTCGAATACAACTCTTACGATTGACACAATATAGATATAGTTACGGCTGTTTTGATTGTGCGTAGCCGGAACGCTCGCCGGTCCGGTTTTCGGATCGGCGAACGACCCCGGCTATTTAAAACTTCGTCTTTGGGGAAGTGAGGTCTGATGAACTCCTTAAAAGATAATCGATATCTGCCCGCCCACGCGGTTGTCGTAGAAACTGGACTGGCCAATCGTTGAAGAGTTTCTGCCATATTGATAATAGACCGTGGCAGTCAGCCAGCTCCGAAAGTCATAGGTGATGCTAGGGCGGACGTAGACGTAGTCATCAGTCCGACCGATATTAATCGCGCCGGTTCCTCCGGCGGAGTGGTAAGTATCGTGCTCGTAACCAACCGCAGCGGCGGCGGTGAAACGCTGGAGCAGTTTCTGTTTAACGTCTAACTCCACGCCGGTCGCAGTGAAAAATTGGTCCGCGTAAAGCGGCGAGGCGAAAATCCTGCGGAACGCAGTCAAACCCAGGGTCGTATCGTTAAAAGGGCGGTAATCGCAGCCGAGATCAAAGACGGGCGTGACCCTGATCAGGTCCGAATTGCTGTAGCTCGTCACTTCGAAGCCAGCTGCGGCGCGAAACGTCAGCTTCTCGGTGTATCGGTAGGCGGCGCGCAGCTGGGCCTGGCCGTACAAGCTGGATGGACCATCTTGTTGCACGCGGTCACCAACCACGCCTTCGAGGCCGAGCTTTATCTTAGGGGTGATCGAATAATCGACTCCGAGGCGGCCGACGTATTCGTAGCTGCTCAGCTCTTTCTGATAGATGCTCGTAATCTGCTCGAATTCGCCGAACAGCTGAGTCTTATCACTGACGTCATAGAGTAGTCGAAACCTGCTGTCCAAGAGATAGCGAGTGACAAAAGTGCCGACGGTGCGGTCGGAACCATTCAAATAGTCGAAGACGATCTGGTCTTGGAAGGTAAAATTAGAAAACCGGTACTGGCCTTGGATCACGGCATCCTGATCAACCGAGTCTTGGCCGGTATTGGTAGTGAATAGGTAGCCGGTGACGAGGTACTTGGCGATGAGGTAGTTGTCTACTTGTTCACGATAATCGCCGAGCTCGAACAGGAACCCTCCGTCCAGCGTAAAGATGGTATCGGACTTCCTGTTCGTATGGGATATGAAGATATTATCGTCGTAAAAGACGCCGGCTCCGAAGGTGAAAATGAGCCGCCATAGTTTCTGGGCGGCCTCCTCAATCACGTTTTTCTTTTCGCTGGGTAAGAGCTCGTTTGCCGGTGCTTGTTCCGGAGTGACTTGACTTGGACCTAGCGGCTGTATCGGCTGATAGGCGCCGGTCGCCGGATTCAGCGGTCGATTCTCTAACGAGACGTTCTGGTTGGCGTCTCCGTTAAGCGTGATCGGGTTTAACAACGGGTTCGACAATGAAGTCGTATTTTGTGCCTCGCTAATTCCGTAGAGGCAGAAGCTGGATACAATGATTAATAGAACGGCGGTTTTCATCGGTGAAGGTTGAAGACAACATTACGGTGGTCCTCGGTTAGGCTCTCAGGTTGTGTGGCCTGAGCGCCGAGCGAGCGTGGGTCCCGTGCAGCCGTGAGCCCAAGCGCGCAGTTGTGAACAGACTCTTTACTCCGGCCTGAGCGCATCCTGAACATCCTGGGATTACCTGGGCAAATTCCTTGAAAGAACTCCCAGGCTGCTAAGCAACGGTTGCGAATCAGCGTCCTGGCCGATGAAAGTTCCGATGCCTCCTGAGCCGTCTATGGATGAACGACATAACATATTTCCCCCTAATGAATTGTGACCAAAACGGGTTGTAGGAAAAAGGAATAACTATAGCAACTCTTTTTTCAATGAATTTCCATAATCTTGTTCCAAAGTGTCGTTCATCGTGCTATACCGTGTGCCCGGAAAGGAAAAATTGGAAAGGGTGACGTGAATGGTCCGGCGATTGAACACAGAGATCTGGGCTCAGCGAGAAACGTCGCGTCACGCTTTGTGGCAACTCTGAGGGTATGAATCCAGCTTCCAGAACCGCGCTGTTCGGCCCAGGGGCGTTTCGTCTGTTTCTAGCGATGGTCGTGATGGTTCACCATTCATTCGCCCTTAGGGCGGGCTCATGGGCTGTGGACGTCTTCTTTATTCTCAGTGGCTATTGGATCACGAGGATGTGGAACAGCCGCTATTCAAGGACGCAAACAAGTTATTTCACCTTCTTAGTGAGTCGATGGTGGCGCCTGGCACCGGTCTTCTTTTTTTGCTCAGCACTGGGCTTATGCTCGGCCGTGGTGCTGGGAAGAACCGACCTTCTTGTTTTGCTGAACCGTCCGACTTGGTGGTTACGGCAGCTAGCGATTGTCGGGTCGACCGATGGAGGTCGAATATTACCGCCAACATGGTCGCTCGACGTGGAAATGCAGTTTTATATCATTGCACCGCTCGTCATCTACCTCTTCGCTAGAATTAACGGCAGAGTGCGCTGGTTTGTCATCGCCGGTCTTTTGGTAATACCGAGTGCTTTTTTCTTCCGTGGCACCCCCGTGGATACACCCCGGATCGCTTTGTTTTGCGGGTTCTTTTTAGCCGGCGTGGCGCTTGCGCTGAGCGGTTGGGCAGCTGAACGTCTCGCGGTTCTGGGAGGACTGGTTTTGCTGGTTGGCGGCACGATTCTGCTGGCGCTTTTCACGCCGGTGAGAAATGGCATCTGGTCCGACGGTGTTTTTGGTACATTGCCGACCCCGTGGGTTTCTAGCTGGTGGATTGTCGCCGCGGTCCTTATTTTGCCTTTCGTTTCTCGTAACGTCCGGCTCCGATCCTCTCGGTTAGACCGACTCTTCGGTAACCTGGCGTACCCACTCTACCTTTTCCACTGGATACCGCGCGAGTGGTACTACCACCTTTGCGAGACAAATAGTTCCAATTTTGTCCGAGTCTCGCTGCTGGCGGCGAATTTCACAGTGGCTCTCGGTGGGGCCACTGTGATTCTGCTTTTTGTCGATCAGCCACTGGACCGACTTCGGGCCAAGTGGGTGGCTTCCCGAGAGACCACGCCCCTAGAAGTCAGAGAGAGTATCTCACCGAGGCAATCCCGGGGGGAAGCAAGAGTATAAGTTGTTATGAATATTGAATGGGTGATCGCTTTCTTTATCGTCCTACCCGGATTGCTCTACGCGATGCACGGGTCATCGTATCTAGTCGACTACACGATCCTTGTTTTTGTCTTCAACCGGGAAATCCGTCGACTGGTCGATTACTATAACCATCAGTTCAACCCGTTTTCATTGATCAGCTTGACGCCGCTCGTCATGCTGGGGCTTCTGTCCTTTGGTTTTCTCTTGAACTTTAAGGCGTTGCACCGTTTGGCAAGGCAGATCTTCGTCTTGATGATAGCGGCCGTTGCTTACGGTTTCGTCGTGGGCTTGTTGCATAATGGATTGGCTACGCTTTACCAAGGGGCACAATACCTATCGACCATCGGATTGATGGGCTATGTGGCGGTAAACCCTGCGGACGATAAAACGGCTGACCGCTGGCTCCGAACGGCGGCGATTGCCGGAGTAATTGCCGCCCTGTATGGCTGGTACCAGTATTTCACTATTCCTAAGTGGGATGCGTTCTGGGTAGACCAAGTGGGATTTGTTGGTTATCTCGGCCAGCTGCACCCTACTGAGATGTGGGTCTTTTCAACATTTCCGGAGCGCGGGCCGTGTGCCTCTTACTTGGCGCTGATTGCCATTCCGGTTCTCATTTCTAAGCGTTGGCGCGTCGTCCTTGGTTGGCCGGAGGTGCTCTTGTTTCTCTCCTGCATTTTTCTGACCATGGCTCGGGTCGGGATCATTCTAGTGATCGTTGGCGTCTTGCTCTTCCCGATATTGAATGGGGGGAGAGGCTCGGGACGGATTTTGCTCTACGGTACTCTTGCTTGTGGGATTCTTTTCGCGGGTCTAAACAGTGTCCCTGGGGCTGATCGCGTCGTTCAACGTTTCGAGACGCTTGGCCATATGCAAGATGATGGCTCGTTTCAGGGCCGTCTAGGCATCTTTCATGATACATGGCCAGCTGTGATCAGCAATCCAGCCGGCTTTGGGATCGGGTCGTCAGGTACTGCAGGGCGCCTCAATGTCGGCGGGGCGGATCCCGCCGTCTCCGATAATGGCTGGCTGGAATTGATGGCTTCGCTCGGCTGGTTTGGATTTGCCTTGTTTGTGGCCGCTTTGGCACTCCTTTGGAAGTATTTTGGGACGTTGTCTCGGCTCGGCGTGCAAGATGATTATTTGGGCTTAGCCCGAACTTACTTAATAGTAACTCTGATTTTCACTTGGGGTGGTAATTTTTTCGTCGAGTTTACGGTCATGTGGATTGCTATGGGCCGGGCACTATCGCCACTGATGCTGTACAAAGTGGACCCCGAGGTCCGAGAGATGATCGAGGCTGAGGCAGCGGCTGCGAGCGCATAGCTTTCGATTTCATTGGAAGGGTTCGGTTACGAAACGACTGCTCATTGATGGAAACCTACGGTGATAACACGGCCGACCGTCCCTTGCGCGTTATCCAGGTTGGGATGCATGAACGCGGGTCCGGAGGTGGTGTCGATCATTTTTTCTGGGATTTGTTTGATCACCTGGTGAGCTTTCCGGAGCTTTCACTCGCTGCATTTTTCTTTCGTCATCGTCCGGTGGCGGTGGAGGTGCGTCCCGGTGAATATTGTTTGGGGTCGACTAGTCTCTCCGGCGGCCGGCGCCTATGGAATTTGCGACGCGCGGTGTTGACAAGGCTGGCCGACGAGTCGGCGGTTAAATCGAGCGTCATCGTCTCTCATTTTGCCTTTTACGCATCCGCGCTTCTCCCACAGCTCAAGCGGTCGAAGCATGTAGTCCACTTTCAGGGCCCGTGGGCGATCGAGTCTGCGACCGAGGGGAAAGGTAGGTTGAACGTGATGCTCAAAAGGGTGATCGAACACGCGGTTTATTCGTCCGCGAGCGCTTTTATAGCGCTTTCGCGTGCGTTCCGGGAGCTGTTGATTGCCGAATATGGAGTTCCCTCCGAGTTGATCCATGTCATTCCGCCGGCAGTTGACCTACAACGATTTGTTTTGGGAGGTCAGCAGGCAGGTCGTTAGTTCCCACCCGAGAGCATTCCTTTTTCTCGGTGGAACCGGAGCTCTACGGAGCGAACTTGCCGCCAAAATCGAAAGCCACGGCTTGAGTCAACGAGTCCGTCTCCTGGGGTTTATTCCGGATGATCAGCTGGCGACGGCTTATCAAGCCGCGGACCTCTCGGTTGTTCCCAGCCAAAGCTTAGAGGGATTTGGTTTAACTACACTTGAATCATTAGCGTGTGGTACCCCGGTTCTGGTAACACCGGTCGGTGGACTACCGGATGCTGTGAACGGGCTGTCTACTGATTTGGTTCTACCTGATCGGAGCGCCGCCGCGTTGGCCACGACGCTCGACTGCTTCTTGCGCAGGACTCTTGCGGTTCCGTCATCCGCGAAATGCCGCCACCATGTTGAAACGGAATTCGCTTGGCAGAGAATTGCCATGCAGATTAAGACCCTCTATCAACAAGTCGCAAACAATTAAAAAAAACGCTCTTGAGCGCAATTCTCAGACTTTTGCCGGCGCCGGTGATCCGTGCTGTAGGCCGACTTCAGTTTAAGTTCCCATTTCTGGCTAAGCTGATCAATTTTGTTGGCCACCTAGTTGCAGCTGAGGGTGTGATTCAGCGGGGCGCGGGAAAAGGGCTCCGGTTCGATACGCGCGGCTGCCATCCAGGGTACTTAGCTGGAACTTCGGAGCCTCTCGAACAAGAACTTCTGCTAAAATGCTGCCACCCGGGCTCAATCGTTTATGACGTTGGGGCGAACGCCGGATTTTACGCGGTGATAGCTGCACGTGCCGTTGGGCCGTTGGGGAGAGTTTATGCGTTCGAACCAACCCCAGATCTGGCCGAGCGCGTACGGACCAATGCGGCTTTGAACTCGTTTAAGAACATTGAGATCGTTGAGGCTGCGGTATCAGCGAGCAACGATGTAATTAGCTTCAATGTGGGTGCGTCCCACACAAACAACTCGATCTATAAGCCGACAGATCCTCTTCAAAAGAGCACGATCTCTGTGCGTTCGATTCGGCTCGACACGTTTGCGGCGGAACACGAACCGCCAGACCTTCTCTTGCTAGATATCGAAGGTGCGGAAATCGAGGCCCTAGAAAGTGGGTTACAGACAATCGGTCGATACCGCCCGATTGTCATGGTCGAGGTCCATTGGCTCGGTAATGCATTCACAGACTTTTTCGAGCAGAGATTGAAACCTTTAGGCTATAGCGGCTCTACCTATGATGGGAAAGCGCTGCCCTTAGAAAGAATTCGGTATCACGCTCTTTTGCGGCCGAAGGATGCCGCAGATAGGAACAGTGTCTAGTAACCTATCACTGCGCGCGCATGATGGTAAGCACTGCGTGCCATCTTGAGCGCTTTAAAGTCCTTTACGGCGCGCCAGAGACCATTCTGGCCGACACGCTCATGAAGAGTAAGAGGTTTGAAATCGCAGCATAGTATCCGGTGATCGAGGAAATCATGCATGGCAATCTTTGTGGGAAGCGTACGTAATGCTTCGATGTAGCGCGCTGTGTATTCTGGCGCGCAGAAAAGTGTTTTGTTGCCGCCAGCGGCAAACGCGACAACGGTACGCCGGGTGCTTGAAAAATAGCGATACACGCCTTCCGAAACTCCGGGCCAGAGCTCGTTAAAACAGTCATCGAGAATAATCACTCCGCCCGGGGACAAGGCACCTTCGGCTGTTGCGAGGTCGTGCGCAGTTATTTCAGGTGTGTGGCCGCCGTCGACGCTGAACAGGCGGAACGGTCCTCCGCCCAACTCGATCAAAGTAGCCGAAGTGAGCTCAGTGCTATCTCCCTGGTGAACAACGACACGACGTAGGTCGGAATGACGCCTTACGTTTTCTTGGAATTTATCTAAGTCACCCCTCCCAGACTGCTCGATGTTGCGCGCCTGATCACCGAAGAGATCGATTGCCACCGCCTTCCCCCCCTCTCTTGTAAAGAGAGAGAGCAGGATGAACAACTTGCCATGGTGCACGCCGATCTCGCCGACGTTCCCCCTAATCCCCTCTGTGTCCTGGGCTTTGGCCAATGCGAGAAGCATCTTGATGGCACCCGGCGGGAGCCATCCGTTAACAAACTTTTGGCCGTGCTTTAGATAGCGGAGGAGTTCAGGTCGCCCTTTCAAGGTTCCCTCCGGATTAGGCTAGCTCGATTCAACAGTCTCCGATGTAACCAGGTTCATTTTCTCCCGGTTCATCAACAGTTTCTTGACCGCATATTCGTACAGCTCGAGATCAAGACGGTTTCTTTCACAGATCACGCTCCGCGTACTTTCCGAAATGTTAGCCGAGCTCAGCTGTGAGTCGGTTACTTTCGGTGTTTGGTTTTCTCGCGGCATTTCATTGATCGGAATATTGAACACCTTTCGGAACCAAGTTGTGGAAAGCGCCGGATATTCGCAAACATAGTACCAAGGCATCCGGTCAATGAAGGCGATCGCTTCATCCAGAGACTTGCGCAATTCGAGCGACCATGGCGAATAGGTGAGCTGGCGAAAGTGAAAGTCCCGAGTATAGATTTCGACCCGCCGGTCGGAGCAAGAGATATACTCTTCGAAGCTGATCGACCTTGCAAGGCGAACATGGTAAAAATGGTCCGGTCGCGTGGGTTTCGCCGGTAGATTAACAGCGTAATTAAAATAGTTATAGGTTGATATTAGCCGATCGACAGGATGGCGAAAATTGGTCACCGAAATATGTCCGTCGACCACCGCCTCGTGGACATCGTACCCGTAGTGGCCGCAGTAATAAGCGTATCCTCGAAATCGCTTGTACTTTCCTTTCAAATTGACGTGGTCAATCTCGTCTATTTCAATCAGAGGACACCTCTCTTGCCGAGGGAACAGACTATCCAGCACTTTCTTAATAGAAGTGCCGCCAGCCTTACCGTTGTGAAAAAAGAAAACCTTTTCCATTGTTTGATCGCACCAGAAGCCCGACCCTATTTGAGTCCTTTTGGAAGCCGAATCTTTTATAATAGACTCTATAATAGCTACAAGCATTAAAGTTTTTTTTTGTGAAGGCTCGCTGGCTTTCGGCCGCGGTCAGGTGGGACTTTGATCGAATTTCGTCAAGCGCTCGGGTGGCCTTTCGGGCTATCTTACCCTCACAAATAGCCTTATGGCGCTGCACCTTTGATTTTCTGGTTTCGGAATTGAGCCGGCGCAATTTCTTTGTGGTTTCGATCGTCTGCAGGTTCGGGCTCCGATGAGTTGGTCGAGGGCGGGCGCAGTAAAATCGTCGCGAGTTTTCGCCCGCTTGCCCACAGGGCGAGCAAGCTCTTAGTTTTTCTGGAGATCTGGCGATCGAAAACTACCTGAAAGGCGTCGCCTTGGAGCGGGAATGTGCCGTGACCTTTTTCGAGTTGTCCGGTTCCCGTCCAAACTCCATGGTCTTTTGCCTGGACTTGTGACTCTGCGACGACAAGATTCAGCCTATGGAAATCATGGAAAACACAACGATGTACGCATAAGCCGTGTGCGATACCAGTATTCCAAGGGGATTGTGGTTCTTCAGATGCTTAAACCGACATGGTGAAGAGGTTTGTGTCTAAAAGAAGTCTAGTGCAGAGCAGAGACTGAGTTTGTCATTTCGCCGTCTGGATTATGCCCGTTCTAAACGAGAGCAAAACGATGTCTGAGTCAGGCAAAGCGAGGCAGGGGAGGCTCCGGATCGCCTGGATTAGCGATGTTGGACCGGGCGGTGGTGTCCCGGGGATGGCCACTCTGCTTGTTGCGGCACTCTCCGCCCAGGATTGCGAGCTGGTCGTTTTTTCGCGGACACCTCGTCAAGACATCGATCGGCTATTTTCCGGCCAAGTATTAGAAAGAACGAGTTTTTTCGTATCTTCCTATCAATGGGAATGGGGTAAATGGTATTCGCGCGACCGGCGGGTTGCGTTTATCGCGAGTTTTATTAAACGAATCAGGGCCGGGAGGAAGTTGGTTTCGGATTTGGTTATTGAACACGCAAGGCGCCCGTTCGATGTCGTAGTACAATTCTCGCAGATCGAGCTGTTCGGACTTCGCAAAAGCGCGACGCGTTTGCCCTTAGTACTTTATCCGTGTGTTCATGCCGATGGTGAGCGGCAAGCCTGCATCCGAGAGGAATCGATTGCCCGCAAATGTGAGCCTTGGTGGTGGCGATCGTTTCGCAGTTTTTATCTCGAGCTCCGCTCCTGGATGCAAGCACGAGATATGCGTTTAGTGCGCAAGATTATTGGGATGAGTAACGTCTTCAATCAAACGGTAAAACAAGACTATCGTTTGGCAGACGCTAAGTTTGGAGTGGTGTATCAGCCGATCCGACTCGATCGGATCTCTGCCCTAAAGCGCCAGGCAGACGGGCAGATTCGTCTTTTATTCGTTGGCAGAATCAGCGTCAGAAAAGGTATCGAATTAATTATTGCAGCCGCCCCTCAGATTCTTGCCAAGCATCCTGACGTGCTCATTACGATCATAGGTGCTGGTTCGCTATGGTCGAATTATGAACCGCTTCTTGACCATAGCCTGCCAGAACGCCTTCTCTGGAAGAGAAGTTTGCCACATGACGAGGTCATCAAGGAAATGGAAAATTCGGATATCCTACTGGTGCCAAGCCACTATGAGCCAGGAGGAATCGTAGTCGGCGAGGCACTTGCTGCCGGGATGCTGATAGTGGCTTCGGACGTTGTCGGTTCTGCGGAAGTACTTGGCGACGAGACCTGCCTGAAATTTCCGGCCGGCGATCTTTCGAAATTTCTAGTGGCGATAGAAGGAGCCATCGACCGGATCCGAACAAACGCTGGAGAGGTTCGGCGAGCCGCGCGAAGCGAATGTGAAAAGCATTTCAACCCTTCGCTCGTCGCGAATGCATTGCTCGGCCATCTGCGGACGTTGTAGCCCGGACGAGCGGGACCTCATCCCCCTACCGGATCTAGGTTAGAATGCGTTCCTATAGCTGAAATGGATCCCGGAGAGAATGCGCTGGATAGCTGCTTCGTTAGCCGAGAGAGCGGCGGTGTTACCCTCAAACTTGATTTCGAACCAGCCCTCCTTGATGGGTATTATATAGATCAACTTGTCGGTATTCGGATCGTTCGGATAACCAGAATAGGCGGCTCGCTTCACATCCGCTCGCCAACCTAGTGCTCCGTCGAGGGTTTGCGAAACCACCCTGCAATCATCTCTAACGGAGATATTCGGCAGCAGGCTTCCTGCGCCATTCAGATCGGTTACGACAAAAAGCGACGCTCGCGTCGTTGCTGCCGACGAACCAAACGAGAGGACCTTTGTTCCCCGCTGGTCTTGCCATTTAAGGTCTGACGGCAGTTCGATTTGATACCCGTCGGGAAGGTGTTTAACCGAAAGAGCGGGTAGACGTGCTGATGGCGGGTGCTCCGGATCCAATCCATTCTCGTGGCTAACGGAGCGGGGCCAGAGGACCCCGGCAACGTCGTATTGCCAGCGAGGCCAAGGCACAATCAGTCCGTTCAGTTCCAGCTGAACTTGGACTCCTTCATGTTCCACCAAGTGAGGAATCAAAAACGTGAATCGATTGCCTTCTGGTAATGTGACGCTACCGCCGGCATCTCTCTGCGGCCAGGCGCCCCAGCTCAGCTTGGCTGAAGCCGGTAAATCTGTATGGAAGGAAATCTTTGCGCTGCCATCTGGCTCTCGGATCAATTCGGGCTCCGAGACAGTGAGACCGGGCTCCGTTTCGTCAACGAGGAGGAAGCGCGGATAATCCACCGTCTCTAGTTGCACAGTCAGCTCTGTTTTGGTTCGAGCCAAAACCGGGACGGATATCTCGCGATTATCAAAAGGATCCCAAGCTGAAACAGTCGCGTGGTCACCGGCAACGTTTGTTATGGTGACATCGAAGAGCTGAGGGCGCATATCGTAACGAGCCGGCTCTAATGGGTTCAGCTCCGGCCGGCTCGCGCTGGTCATGTCCCGAGTGACGACGTAGTAACCGATGGCGAACCGGTTCGAATTGAGCTGGAACGGTAGAAAGGCGAAATCGTCCCGATTATATTGATCCGGGTGTTCAGGAGTGCCGTCGCCTTTGGAAACCAAGCGGGGCTCGTGCTCAGCGATCCTACTGACGCCGAGCGGGCGCGTGACCGATAAATCTTCACCTTGGCGCATGAGGTTAACTACTCGGGACAGCACGGTTAACTGTTCTCCAGTTTGGGCACGCACGTCATCCGTTAAGACATGGTTAGAACTTTTCAGCGCCGAGAAAAAGGCTTCGGATATGACTGCGAATTCCAGATCTTGGTGTCGGGCAGCATACAGGTCAATGGTGTGGACGCCTTTGCTTGACTGAAAGATAAAGGTGCGGAGTGCTGCTTTCGCGCCCAAATGTTGGCTTAACCGGACAAGGGCTGGATCATCAGGAGGGACCGAAAGCTGTCTCCGTAGCTTGGCGAGAAATGGGGATCGGGCCGTGTTTGTCTCGGTCATCCAAAATTCTGCCGGATGGCCGTCCCCGGGATTACTGAAACGAAAGTGTTGATCCCACAATCCCGGGAACGGTTGGATATCCCGGGTGATGTATTCTATTTTGTAACCGTACTGCCAGGCCTCCGGCATCGAGGTGTGCAGCGTCGGCACATAATAAGACCCTGGGACGACCGTATGCCAATCTCGTCCGTCCCTTTGCCCGTCAAGAAAACCTAAAGCATTGATTGACCCTACCCGTGGCCGATCGGTCGTCTCAGGGGACAGAAAGCCGTTGACACTGTTGAAGGGGATATCCGCATCGAGACCCGTATAAAAGTGTCTGCTGAAGCCCGCTTCACCTGGCCACATGCTTGACCCGCTATCCCATGGCTGTTGATTCGAGAACCCGCTGATGACTCTAACTCCCGGAAGGTCGCTTTTCGGGTCATTCACATAATCAACGGTAATCGGTAAAATACACATTGGTCCCTCGGCGACGAATCCGTGATTCTTGTAGGCCAAGTCGGTTTTAAATGATCGCTTCGGCTCGTAATAATTTTGCTCATGAAGAAAAGCGCTTCCAAAGGTGAACTCATTCCAGACTTCCAAATCAAATCCCGCATCATTCTGCCCCTCGGTTCCGAGGGTTTCCTTTACGAACTGGCAGACCGTTCGAACGTAAGTTTTCCATCCTTCGACGGTCTCCTGTGCCCATGGGTTCGGAGTTCCGTCGGCCAGAGTAGTCCCTGAGAACGGGTGGTACTTGAGATCCGCCAAGCCGGTGCGGCAGAAGCGAGGCAAACCCGGTATACCCAGGCCTGATCCCGTCCGTCCGTTCAAGAAAAACTTCGCGCGCGCCCGCCACGGCAGGCTCGGATAAATTAGCCCGAATTCGTTTGGACGGTACGGGCGCCATGCTGTTTGCGTTGAGAAGAATCAATGGGCGAATGCCGGCATCACGCAAGGCCCGTAAGATTTTCTCGCATCTCGCGCGAGGTATCAGCGTCCCAGGATTATCGTAGTCGAGGTTGTTCCAGCCAAGCTCAAAGCGCGCGGAATGGAAGCCCGCATGAGCGAGTACTTGAGCGGTTGCATCTGCATCTTCGGCCTCGACGTTGAAGTTGATTCCGATGCAGTTGAGAAACTGTTTAGCGGGCCACGTATCGATGTACGCTCTCCAAGGAGAAAGGTAAAAAGATCGGAGTCCGAACGGAATGGACTGCTGGAGAAGATCGTCGTACGGATGTTCGAGTGTAGCGGTGTCCTTCGCATCCGTTCTCTCGGCAGGGGCGGCAAAGGTGTTCAGGGAGGCGGCAGCCATGAGAGCGACCAATATCACTCCGTGTACCCAGACCGAGGAGGGTGCGACTAACCGAAGCACTGAAGCCATCGGGTTGAGAAGGAGGGAACCGCGGCGAAAGCGAGCCTCCGTCTGGAGCCTAGCTTTTGGGCTCGGCCCAAAGCCATCTTTGAGGTTCCGATCGACTTTCATCAAGGTACTCAGCGAACCTCTCTGCACTTATCTTCCCTTCCCACAAAGATTTGTATCGGTCCACTTGGGCGTTTCTGCTTTCAGAACTGAACCAACACAAACTATGCGTTGGCTCGAAACGATCCCCAAGCGTCTTGGCAACCCCCGCTAAGTCGAACGGAGGACTTGGGTGGATTTCCACAAGAAGGGAAGTCCGAGCAAGATTCCGGACGGTCTGTGGATCTAACAGCTGAATTTCGAATCCTTCGATATCAACCCCTAAGAGGGTGCGGTACCCGACGAGTTCATCGAGGACGGGCGCCGTACAATTGCCGCGAACTTCTACTCGATCGGCCACACCTACTAGGGAGGCAAGGCGAGCAGTCTGTTTTCTGGCTATCGGATCAAGATCAAACGCTACAACGTTTGCGTTTGGAATACGCCGCGCCAATCCAACGGCGTAGTAGCCTTCGGCGCAACCGACGTTCACAATTCGGCGGTACTGCCCGGCGATGAGCTGTTCGACAACTCCGTGGAGTTCTGCTTCATAACTGCCAATCCATTTCGGGGTAATCGGTCCCCAAATGACTTCATTCAAGTAGGGCATCCCGGCAAACGGACCTGACAAGACCTTAGGCGGCCCGTCCTCGAAGAGCACCTGATAAGCTTCGTTCTGCAACGAGCCGTACCGGCTGCGAAAGTAGGCGTGTAGGCGGTGGGACCGATACCGGTTTAATAGTCCGGGCGAGAGAGTCTGAACTAGAGAGCGGAGCTGTGCCTTCATTATTGAGCAGTTGATCTCGAAGAAGTGTGAGCTCTCCGGGCTAGGTTTCCTCGGCCTCGACCATCATGCGGGCGACATCATCCATTTGATATCTTGCCGTCCACCCAAGCTCCGAAGCCGCTTTAGAAGGGTTTGCTCGGCCCACGTTGAGGTCGGTGGGTCTGAAAAACGATTTATCGATCACGGTGTACTCTCGCCAATCTAGATCCAGGTGCCGGAAAGCCGCATCCACGAAGTCACAGAGAGGCCGGGAGCTTCCGGTGGCGATGACGTAATCATCCGGTTTCTCTTGCTGAAGCATCAGGTACATCGCCTGTACGTATTCCGGCGCCCAACCCCAGTCACGTTGGACATCGATATTGCCCAACCGCAATTCTCTTAGTTCTCCTCTGGCGATCCGTTTGGCTGCGGCCACGATTTTCTTGGTCACGAACCGGTCGGGCCGTAACGGTGATTCGTGGTTAAAAAGAATGCCCGAACAGGCAAAAATCTTGTAGGCTTCACGATAATTGGCGACCTGCCAAAAGGCAGCCGCTTTTGCCACTGCGTAAGGGCTTCGC
>WNFI01247024.1_pt1 | contig 38655 bp, 28 predicted proteins | sample 5400471 | NCBI WGS metagenome assembly WNFI01 (sample SAMN13153348, study PRJNA577476) | soil metagenome | isolation source: 100 cm saprolite on Douglas fir-dominated hillslope | place: USA:California | collected 2013-09-17 | reverse complement strand
TGAGTGGAACATCGACGCTGACGTTGCCGAGGCCGGTGAGCTTTTGGCGGTCCTTATTGTTGGCCCAGTTGAAGTTCGTGCGAGAATTCCAGTGTTCGCCGAGTTGAGCAACGAGTTCAGCGTTCAGAGACTCGAAGGCCGAGATACGATAATCGTTCGCGCTCGCGTAGTTGAACTTTTTTGAAAGCGGGTAGTAGCCCAGGAAACCAAGATCGCGGCCATCGGCGATTGGATTGGCCACAGTGGCCGTGCTATTGGCGAGAATACCGGACGTGCTTAGGATGCCCGAAGCGGGAGCGGCGCCCACGACTTCAATATTCGGCTTAAATTGAGACTCAGGATTTTCGCGACGTTCGAAGCGCTGATAGTCGACATTGAGCGAAATCTTGTCGGTGATCTTCCAGGTGATGGTTGGATCGATAACGGTCGTCTTCGATTTGCTCGGGTTGACGTATTGGGCACCATTTTCGAGCGCTCCGTTGAAGCGGAAGAGAACTTTCTCCCCCAAGAGCGGAATATTCTCGTCGATGGTCGTACGCCAAAAGCTATCGGAACCCACTTCACCCTTAATGGAGGTGAAAGCTTTGCTCGTGGGACGCTTGGTGATGTAGTTGACGATACCACCGGGAGCGACTTGTCCGTAAAGTACCGAAGCGGGGCCTTTCACGACTTCGACGCGCTCGATCGCAACGGTGTCGACATAAGCATCGCCAGCAAAACCGTTGTGTTGTGGCTTTTGGTCAAAACCGCGGATGGTGTAGACGGCATTACCGGCGTTGAATTCACGGCCGCCGCTCGTCACGCCGGGAGCATACTGCACCACGTCGAAGAGATCGCGGGCACCGGTGTCGGTGATGAACTGCTGGGTGAACGCGTTCACCGCAAAAGGAAGATCCTTAATCGGTGTATCGATACGCGTGGCCGAGACGGAGTTGCCTGCGCGGTAACCTTTGTCCTGGGCGGTGGACACCTGAAAGACGGAGAGCTGAAGCGTCTCGTCTGCGGTGGGTGTTTGTGCAGTGACTTTGGAAACGCCGAGCGCGGCAAGCATGGCGAGCGCGCTGCGCGAGAAGACTGCGCCGGTGAGGAGCGGACGCTTCTGGAGTTGCGGTTTTGTATTCATGGACGGTCTGGTTGGCTTTTGGAGCTATAGCGCTTGGCGGAGCCAAACGCGGGGACAGTTAATAGTTATTAAAAATCCGTTTACTCCAAGAAAAAAGAATAAGTCGGACGGAGTTAGAGCGCAGTGGTGTAACGAGCCAGTCCAATTTGACTTAGGTCGTTTCGAAAGGTTGCTTTTACCCGTTTTTGACTTAAGCAATCGTCTATGCCTAGAGCTGTTACCCTATTTACCGGTCAATGGGCAGATCTGCCCATCAAGGAGCTTGCCCCACTTGTGAAAAAGATGGGCTATGACGGCGTCGAACTTGCCTGTTGGGGGGATCACTTTGATGTCGACCAAGCCGTATCCGATAAAAAATACGTTCGAGACAAGTGGGCTCTTCTGAAAGACCTCGGCCTGAGCTGCTTCGCTCTGTCGAATCACTTGGTGGGGCAGGCGGTGTGCGATCCTATTGACGAGCGTCACAAAGCAATCCTGCCGCCGGATGTATGGGGCGACGGCGATCCAGAAGGCGTGCGAAAACGCGCCGCCAAAAAATTGGCGCTGACGGCCAAAGCGGCCCGGCTGTTTTTCGATGCGGAGCCCAACCGAGCGGGGAAAGAGTCTGCCGGGGTCGTAAATGGCTTCACGGGTTCGTCGATTTGGCACACGCTCTACGCATTTCCGCCCACTAGCCAGGAGTTTTTAGAGAAGGGATTTAAGGACTTCGGGCACCGGTTTGGACCGATCCTTGAAACGTTTGATAAATATAATATCAACTTCGGATTAGAGGTGCATCCGACTGAAATCGCTTTCGACATCGCATCGGCTCAGCGCGCGGTTGCAGCGGTCAATGGACACAAACGTTTCGGCTTTAACTACGATCCTTCTCACCTCGGTTACCAAGGCGTGGACTACGTAAAATTTATCCGCACTTTCAGCGACCGGATCTATCACGCACACATGAAAGACGTCTGGTGGGGACATGGCGACGGAACCGTCGGGGTGTTTGGTGGCCATACGAATTTTGGCGATGCCCGTCGGTTTTGGGATTTTCGATCGCTTGGCCATGGTGATATCAAATTTGAAGACATCATCGTTGCGTTGAACGATGTCGGCTACCGCGGACCTTTGTCGGTCGAGTGGGAAGACATTCGGATGGACCGAATCCACGGTGCGACGGAAGCGGCTGCGTTTGTGCGCAAGGTTGATTTTCCAGCGAGCGGAATCGCCTTCGATGCGGCGTTTGAGAACTGAAAGAAAAGAAGCGAGGAGCGGGAAGCGAGTAGGTCGGAGATGGCGGATGACACGATAGCGGTTTTGGTTCTTCTTGGTTTTATTCTCGCTTCTCGCTCCCTCTTCCAGATTGAGTTGGAAGAAGCGAGAAGGTCGGAGATAACGGATAACACGATAGCGAATTTGACTCTTCCTGTTGTTGTTCTCGTTTCTCGCTCCTTCCCTTAAATTCTGACTTCTTTCTTCTCCCCTATGAACAGAAAACTTCGCTACGGAATGATTGGTGGTGGTCGCGGCGCCTTTATCGGTGCTGTTCATCGAATTGCTTTGGTCATGGATGGAAAGGCGGAACTTGTGGCCGGTGCCTTTTCATCCGATCCGCAGCGTTCGAAACTTTCTGGAGAAGATCTATTTTTAGATCCTGATCGGGTTTATGGGAGTTATGCGGAGATGGCCAAGGCGGAGAGCCTGGTGCCGGAAAATCAACGCTTGGATTTCGTCGTAATCGTTACGCCAAACCATCAGCATTTTCCGCCGGCGAAGCTGTTTCTGGAGAGCGGCTTCAACGTGGTGTGCGACAAGCCGGTGACCTTTAATTTAGCGGAGGCCAAGAAGCTGCAGGACTTGGTGAAGAAAACAAAAAAGGTTTTCGTTCTCACCCATAACTACACCGGAAATGTGATGGTGAAGCAGGCGCGCGAGCTGGCGACGAGCGGTGCGCTGGGGGAAATTCGGAAAGTCGTTGTGGAGTATCCGCAGGGATGGCTGAGCACACACCTGGAGTCATCGGGCCAGAAACAAGCGGCTTGGCGAACCGACCCCAAGCGTAGCGGAGCGGCCGGCTGTTTGGGCGACATCGGTACGCATGCAGAAAATCTCGCCCACTACGTTACAGGACTGAAAATCGACGAACTGTGCGCGGACCTCACGACATTCGTCAAAGGCCGCAAGTTGGACGACGACGGAAATATTTTGGTTCGTTACAAGGGTGGAGCGAAAGGCGTGCTGCATTGCTCGCAAATTTCGGTGGGTGACGAAAACAACCTCAATATCCGCGTCTACGGAACCAAGGCGGCGATTGAATGGTATCAAGAGCATCCGAACGAACTGATCGTGAAATATCCGGACTTGCCGCGCCAAATTTGGCGCCGAGGCAATGGATATCTGAGCGATGCCGTGAAGAAATTCACGCGGATTCCGGCGGGGCACCCTGAGGGTTATCTCGAGGCGTTTGGGAATATTTATCAGGAAGCATTTCGAGCGATCGCCGCCGAAATAGCGGGTGAGCGCATGCCGAAGGATTTGGATTTTCCGACAATCGACGACGGCGTCTACGGCATGGCGTTTATCGAGACTGCGGTAAAAAGTTCAAAGCGCGGCGCGAAATGGGTTAAGTTCCCGAAGATATAATCACAAAGGGTTAGCCACGAAAGAACACAAGGATCACAAAGGCTATAGAGAATGCCTCGGATTTTTTGGGCTCTTTGTGATCTTTTGTGGCTAACCGTTCTTGCGAGGCACGAGCGATGAATGAATTGCCACGGAACACAGGCATTGCACGGAAATGAGTCACCACGAAATACGCTAAATGCACAAAAAAGGAACGGGAACAGGAGCTCTTTTTGTGGTGCTGAGCCGACCTCTTCCGATCCGACCTCCGTGTCTCGGTAGCCTCTGTGGTTAATTCTACTCGGCGGTTACGTTGAGGTCGCCGTCGGAGAATTGGTTGATCAATTTTTGGCCTTTTTTGACCTCGGCTTTTTTGTGCACAGGTCGGCCTTGTTCGTCGCGCACAATCACAAATCCTCGGTTGAGCACCGAAGCTGGACTTACGGACTGCAGTCGCTTCCACAACGCGAGCAGGCGGTGAGATTCGAGCTCTACGCGGCGCTCGGGCGAGCACTGCCAATAGCGGACTTGGAGTGCGGTAAAAGACTGGAGTCGAATTTGGGCCGAGTGGCGCAGCGCTGAACTGAGCCGATTGGTCAGATCGTCCAGGCGCAAGAATCCGCGCTCGATTTGAGCACCGGGGGACAGCAGACGCATGCGATTACGATCCTGATCGAACCGATCGCGACCGCGCTCGAGAAAATCCTCAACGGCACCGTGCAAGGATTCGTAGGCGATGTGAGCACGCTTAAATCCGTCGAGAAAAAGGCTGGAGATCAGCTCAGCTGCGGCGCTGGGTGTTTCGGCGCGCACGTCGGCAGCGAAATCGCACAGAGTAAAATCGATTTCGTGGCCTACGGCTGAGATGATCGGGACGGAACTCGCGGCGACCGCGCGAACGAGGGCCTCATTGTTGAATTCCCAAAGGTCTTCGAGACTTCCGCCGCCGCGGCCGATGACGAGCAGATCAAAAATCCCGAGCGATTTGGCAACATCGAGCATCCCGATCATATCGACTGCGGCGCCATTTCCCTGCACTTTGGTCGGAAGGACGACCAAACGGCCGCGCCAGTTCCGACGTTGAAGGATGCGAATAAAATCTTGAACGGCGGCTCCGGTGGGAGACGTCACAAACCCGATCGTCGCGGGCATCATCGGAAGCGGACGTTTTTTTTCGGTCGCAAAGAGACCCTCCGCGGCGAGTTTGCGTTTCAATCGCTCGAACTCCTGTTGCAGCCGACCCAGACCATCCTCAACGAGCACTCGGACAATCAACTGATAGTTGCCCCGGGCCTCGTACACGCTGATTTCACCAAAGGCCACGACCTGCATGCCGTCGCGCAGCTGCAAATTTTGCCGTGCGGCGTCGCCGCGAAACAAAACGCAGCTCAACTGGGCCTCGGAGTCTTTAAGTGAAAAATAACAGTGACCGCTCGCTTGTTGGCGGAAGTTGGAGATCTCGCCCTTTATCCAGCACGGACGGATCGAGTCCTCGAGAAGGCGTTTGATGCGTCGAGTGAACTCGCCGACCGTTTCGGTCGAATCGTTTTCGTTCGCAAAAAGATTTCCCTCGGTGGGGCCCGGAGCGTTCATGATCGGAATCGGTGGCCGTGGTGAAGGGAAAGAGGATGAAACGCGAAGGGTGCCTAAGGAGCAGGATCGGATCCGGAGGCAGTTTTCTTTCGGTCGGTCAAGTGGCGGCGCACGAGGTGGATCACGATGGTCGCTCCTGCGAGCAGACCTATGCCAGTGACGGCCAGCGCTCCGCGGCCGTTCATGAACGACTGTCCGAAGATGGTGAACGCGACGATTTGAAAGATGTGAACAAGCAAAGTAATCCACACGTATTTAAAAAAGTTAACTTCGGCCATCCCGAGGATATAGTTCTGCAAAAAGAAGGGTGGTCCCGGTGTAATGCGAAGAAGCACGATGACTTCGCCCTGTTCGTCCGGGGAGACTTGGGGAATTTTATGTCCCATCCGTTCGACGAGCCTTTCGAAAATGGGGCGCAAAGCGTAGCGGGCCAACCAGTAGGTGAGGGTAATGTTCGCGAGTACGGCTGCGACACAGCAGAGGATAACACCCAGAGTACCCATTTTTGCGCTAAAGGCGGCGCCGGCAGTAACGGTGAACGCGAGCATGGGGAACCCGGCGGCTGGCAGCAGGGCCATCGCAATAAAGAAAACCCAAGGACCTTGCTGTTGAATGAAGCCCATCACTTCGTCACGTAGCGCGCCAATATTCACGCCGCGCACGAAGAACCACGCACCGATGGCTAGGAGTACTAAAGCGATTGCGACAATGACAATGGTTTTACGCGATAGGCGCAGCGAAGGCATTGGGTTAACGTCTTGGCGGACGCCGGGAGCGTCAAGGACGGAGTCGGACTGTGGGGCGCAGAGCGGAGGTCGGAAGTCGGAGGGCGGCGATCAGACGACAGAAGACAGATATCGGGGATTGAGTCGACCGTCTGCCGTCAGTTGGCAGATTTATCGGTTGCCTCGTTTCGGATCTTTATTTTTTTTCTTCGATTTTGAATCTCCATGGGTGCATATCCCGAAGCTTGCTTCGGTTTGATCGAGAATAGGGTAGGGGCCGTCTTTATGCGTGCGCAGCTCCAATAAGGGCGGTTAAGGATAACCGCCCCCGCCTAGATTACAGCGATGCGGCTTTGAAGCCTAGTTTTTCCACGGAGGTGCGAGCGTTTGCCAACTGCTCCTTGTAATTCGAGATGGTTTTTTCTTCCACGCTATAGTTTTTTTGTACGTCGATTCGCCATTCGGCCAAGCGAATTTCCATGAGGGCGAGCTCAACGCCAATACGATCAAGGAGATTCAAGACCTGAAATCGGTTTGCCGGGTTCGCTTGTTTCGCGAGGCTCGAAATGTCCGCATTCATTCCGGCGAGACTTTGACGAAGTTGTTCGATCGATTCGTCGGAAGCCCCTTCGAAGGTACGGCGGTTTGAGTTGAAACTAATTGCGGAGGGAGCGCTTGCTGCTGGCGTGGGCTCCCCTGAAAAGGTGGGTTCTATGGTGGGCGTGATGAAAGCCATCAAAGTCGTTTTGCTCTGATTTTGTGATCGCGATTTGAACGCATAACCCAACACAGGCAGATCGCCAAAGATCGGTACCTTCTTGTCGTTGGTCTCGCGCGTTCGTTCGTCGAGGCCGGCGAACGCAAGGGTATAGCCGTTCTCGACCGGTACAGCATACTGATAGGTTCGAGAGGAAATGATGGGATACGGATTTCCTGCGATGATCGTTTGTCCAACGATGGTGGACGTGACGATCGAGATGTGTAGTTGAACCAACTCTTTGCCGGGCTGATCCCCGGGAAGAACGATCGGGAGGATCGATATATTTGGGCCGATCTCGAGATAAACGATCTGCGACGTGGAGGTGGTGGTCGAAGTTCCGATATTAGTGGACGACTGTTGGACGGGTTGCTGGGTCGTTGCTTTGAAATTAACTTCTTTGTTGTTGGTCGTGATCAGCGTGGGATCCTCCAACATCGAACTCATGCGATCCGTCGCAAACGCTTGCATCGTCAATTGAAACGCGGGTGCGGACAGGATCGCTTGAGGAAGCTGGACCGATGAAGGGTGCGCGAGATTTAAGGATGTTGAGATGCGACCCGTGCCGACGACGTCGCCTGCAATCGCAAGAGCGCCTCCGTTGGGGCCAATGGCCGTTCCGCTCCAATCAATACCAAAATCCGTTTTAGGGTTGCGCGCCGTTTCGACGAACTTAACGGCGAGCTTTACTCGCATTTGAGGTTGATCGATCAGCTTCAGGTATTTCTCAACGAGGGCGTGTTGTTGTCTCGTGCCGACCACGAAGATCTGGCTCGTGTCCGGGTTCCAAATCACTTTTCCCTCGGGCGCTTCCGAACCCTTTTTCGACGCGAGCGCGCCGGGGGTGTTCGAGCCATCCGTGAGTTCGGGTGTAGCGACACCGTTCGTTGGGATGTTGATTAGTTTTTTTATCGTATCCACGAGGCGTTCTGCTTCGACGCGAAATGGCGAATTCGACTGCTTACCGCTGGACGAAGCCGATGGACCTGATTGAGCGCCAGGGGATCCACTGGCAGAAGATAAGTTAGAGTTAATCGTGGGCGCAGTGATCTGGACGTTGACCAGGTTGTTGAAGCGAACCGTATAGGCCTTGGTGACGAGCTCGTTCAGGTTAACTTTATAGAAGTGCCACACGCCGCGGTCATTGTAGTCCATGGCGAAGCCGAAATTCTCGGCGAGAACGTCGAGCAGTTCTTTCGGGTTAAGTCGGACATTCACCGTAACGCGTTCGCTGAAATCCGCCTCTGCTGGTGCGATGTATTTCATTCCCGCCTCGTCGGCAATAGCCTGAAGTGCCTCTAGCAAGCGCGCCTGGCGAAGGGGAACCGTGCTCGTGGGCAGAGACCGAAGCCGAGCCAATTCCTCGTCTCGCGTGAGGACGCGTTGCGTCTCGGACTCCGATGCGCTGGAGCCCAACTCGGCAAGACCGCGGGTGATCTCTGTTCCTGAAGTGACGAGGGGAGGGTTCTCCGGACGTACGCTTTTCAAGTCCTGAAGGATTTGACTCACCGGTTGCACGACAACGGGCGCCGCGACCGTTTGAGGGTTCTCCACCTGGCGGGCGATTGCCCCATGGAGAGCTACCGTGAGCAAAAGGACGAAGCGAAAGCGCAAAATGATACGCCCAGTATAATGTGAAAAATTTAGCGATGATCCGAAATACGCCTAGATTTCCAGCCGACGCGCCAAATTCGCTTCTATAATGGAGCATATGCATTTTACCCGGCCGGAGATCGATAGTCCGCTGTTGGCGGAGTTGTATTCGCATCAGGTGATCTCTCAGTCTCTCTGGAACGGCCTGCCGAAACCGGAGGAAGGCACGCTGACCGAGGTGGTTCGAGACGGCGCTGACGAGATCAACCCGGCGACTTGGGCGTACTGGCTGGTCAAACGCCATAACTTCGTTCGGGTGCCGAATTTGCGTCCGGATCAAGATTTCCATGATCGTCTCTCTTGGCCGGTAGCGCGCGAACTGGATGCGGCTTTTTACGGCTGCTATCCCATGAGCATACAGAGAACGACGGCTCACGTGGTCAGCCTTCGGCCTGACGTAAAAAAACTTCTTCCAGAGCTATTAAGGTGGCTCAATGTGGCTTTACCTTGTCCAAACACCGGATGAGATGGCCAAGTCCCTCGATAAGGCATTTGCGAACACGGATGAGCCCATCGCATCGGGGCATTTGATGGATGTGCTCAAAAAGGACTGTCCGGTACCCAAGGAATTTTTAGCCGACGAACCTGCAAAGGCGACGTCCGGAGCGCAAAAGTAGGCGAGCCGTCCCGCGGCTGCGGAACGGCCTGAGACGTACGACCGACGTTGCAATCACCGGAAATGGCGCCGCAGGGACGCGACGGCCCACCCGCCTCAGCGTTTGCCGCGCTTTTTGGGTCCGGAATAGCTCGCGGTAACGACCGAGGTGAATCCGCCGCGGGCTCTCCAGTCGGCGATGATGCTCAGGCTGCGTGGTTCGAGGACGGAGCCGATGTCGTCGCAGATTTTATTGGTGACCGCTTCAAAAAAGATGCCGTCGTTTCGGAACGCGTGGAAGTAAAGCTTTAGGGACTTCAATTCGACGCACTTCTTATTCGCGACGTACCGAACCGTGATGGTTCCGAAATCGGGATGGCCTGTGATGGGGCACATCGAAGTGAACTCATGATGAGTGTGCTCGATTACGTAGTCGCGCTCGGGGGCAGGATTGGGAAACGTCTCTAAGATAGATTTATCGGCCATGGATTAATTCAGGGTTCCCAGATTGCACGTTCAAGGAAACAAGGCAAATGGAGAGCGCTATCATTTAACCGCGAATTTGTATCATCGGACGACGGCGGACTACGTCGCCGTTTCGGTATAGCGCTGCTCGCGAATCACCGTGATCTTGATCGTACTCGGGTACTGCAGTTCCTCTTCGATCCGATGGCGGAGTTTTTTTGCGATCTCGCGGGCACCCTCGTCGGTCACCACCCCCGGCGCGACGACGACACGAATCTCTCGCCCTGCTTGAATAGCGTACGCTTGCTGAACTCCCTCGAATGAAAGCGCCAATTTTTCCAACCGGCCAAGACGTTCCAGATAACCCGTCATGGATTCGGCGCGCGCACCTGGGCGCACCGCTGAAATCGTATCCGCCAAAATCACCAGACCGGCATACAACGTCTCCGGTTTCACTTCTTCATGGTGCGCAGCGACCGCGTTCACGACGATCGGTGTTTCACCGTGGCGCTTGACGAACTCTGCGCCGATATGCGCGTGGCTGCCCTCGTATTCGCCGCTTACGGACTTGCCGATGTCGTGCAGCAATCCGGCGCGTTTTGCGACTTGAGGATCGAGGCCAATTTCCGATGCGATGAGCGAGCAAAGGAAACCCACCTCAATCGAGTGATCGAGCACGTTTTGGGTATAGGAAAACCGAAACTTTAACTTACCAAGGAGAGAAATAATATCGGGGTGGAGGCCCGTAATTTGGAGTTTTTGCACAGCGTCTTCGCCCGCTTGCATGAGACTTAAATCGACGTCTTTTTCCGCCCGTTTGACGAAGTCCTCGATGCTGGCGGGGTGGATGCGGCCGTCCTTGATCAACCCATCCAGCGCGAGCCGAGCGACTTCGCGTCGCACCGGATCGAAACATGAGATGAGCACTGTTTGTGGCGTTTCGTCGATGAGCAGGGTAGTGCCGGTCGTGGCTTCGAAGGCTTTGATATTGCGGCCTTCGCGTCCAATGATGCGGCCCTTCATATCTTCACTCGGTAGGTGCACGAGCGTGGCGGTCACGTCGTTGTTCGGCTGGCTGGCCATGCGCTGCATCGTTGCGAGAAGCACGCGTTTGGCGTCGTTTTGGAGCTCCTTCTCAGACTTCTCCATCGTCTCGCGTTTGAGGGCGCGCAATTCGTCCTGGCACTCGAGCACGACCTCCTCACGCAACGTTTTCTTGATCTCGTCGGCGTCCATCGATGCGACACCTTCGAGACGTTTGCGGAGACTCTTGGACAGGGCTCGAATCGCATCGCGCGCCTGCTTGATTGCGGAGTTTTCGCGATTGAGGCGTTCCTGCCGTTGCTCAAGTTGGAAATCGAGAAGTGCGAGAGATTCCTCGTGCGAACGGATTTCGCGGAGCTTCACTTCGCTTTCAATTTCGCGCCGATCGAATTCGCGGTTGGCTTCAGCCCGCCGGTTTTTGATTTCTTCCTCGGCTTTGGCGATCATTTCCTGCGCAGTGACTGCAGCCTCGCGTTTCGCCAGCTCGAGCTGCGCCTTGGCTTGATCTGCGGCCATCGCGCGCGTGTGGCGAGTAACAAGCCAGACAACAGTAAAGCCCACGCACACTCCGGCCAGGAGTGCGACAACAAAGGGCCATGTCTCTGGCTCGCTATCGGCCAGAATAATGGCGAGTAAGTCGGCTACGCTCGCAAAATTCAAGGAAGAGGGACGTTAGGTCTCGTTTCACAAAGATCAATATCCTTCGAATACTCTTATACTTGTAGATGGTTTTTCTAGTGAGATGAGTCCTTAAATCATGAGACATCCTCTACGTCGTTGCAAATACGACGGGTGTTCGTTTGACTAAAGTTTTAGTGAATCTCCGGACTTCTTTTTTCGAATCCCTCAGTATTTTCAAGGTAGCGACACGTGAACGTTTCGATTGGATCACGCCGCTGGCCCTTCTGGGATTGTCGACGTTTGGGGTCTTCTTTATTTATAGCGCGACACTGGCGTCCGGGCACGCCATGTGGAAACAGCAGGTGTTTTGGCTCACAATGGGCGGATTGCTTTATACCGCCGTTTCATTGGTCGACTATAAGCTCTGGCTCCGTTGGTCGCACTGGTTCTATATAGGATGTGTGTTTCTGCTTTTGATGGTGTTGGTGCCCGGAATTGGTACCGCCCGAATGGGCGCGCGACGGTGGATCTCCTTGGGCAGTATTTCCTTCCAACCGGCCGAAACTGCAAAGCTCGGAGTGCTTTTTATCACCGCCAGCATCCTGGCCCGGTCCAAAATCGGAACGATCGGTGATTCTTTGAAAGTCCTTGGCAAATTGGCACTTGCTGTATCCGTGCCCATGTTATTTATCCTTTTACAGCCCGATCTTGGCTCGGCCTTGGTCATACCACCGATGGTTTTCTCCCTGCTTTATGTGTCCAATCTTTCACAGCGCTTCTTTATTGCGGCTGTGGCTGTATTTGCGCTGATCGTTGGGTTGGTCGCGCTGGATACCTACCGGTACACGCAGTTTCTGGATGCACACCACCTCAGCCCATCATCCGATCGAGGGGCATTTGAGGGACACGGTATCCTTCCATTAAAAGATTATCAGCGGGCCCGTGTCCTTACCTGGGTTGCGCCCGACAAGTTCGATCCGCTGGGCGCCAGCTGGAATCTTCGCCAGTCCTTGATTTCGGTGGGCTCAGGCGGTTTGACGGGCAAAGGTTGGACCGAAGGCACCCAGGCCAAGCTGGGCTATTTACCGCGCGGCATCGCGCATAACGATTTTATCTTCTCCGTTCTCGCGGAGGAAAAAGGATTTTTGGGAAGCATTACGGTTCTCAGTCTGTTTGGTCTGGTTTTGATGAATGGAATTCGCATCGCGGGCCTCGCTCGCGACCGTTTTGGTACACTCCTCGCGCTTGGCGTGACGGTGCTGTTTGCGGTCCATGTTTTCGTCAATATTGCCATGACCATCGGGCTCGTGCCGATCACCGGCATACCGCTTCCCTTTATTAGCTACGGCGGCTCCTTTGTGCTCAGTTGCAGTTTGCTGCAAGGACTGGTCCAAAGCGTCTATCGGTTCAGGAAGGATTTTTAGCATGCCCCCCTTCGACCCCGATACGGACCGCTTTGTCGGAATCTCCTGCGCCCTGCTCCACGCGCCCAGGTGCACCGTAGCTCAACCGCACCCAACCCATGAGCGATCAGCTACCCACCAACCCGGATATCCCACAGGATGCCGCCCAACGCTTGGAAGAAGAACTCGCGCTACCACCGCCCGAGACTTTGGCCCAGCCGGTTAATCCCGCCGAGCTTCGCAATGACGCTGTCGAGCGGTCCAAGCAAAAGCCAATCCTTCAAAAGATCATTTCCCTCTTCAAAAAAGAGAAGACGCAGTTCCGAGAACTGATCATCAATTCCGAGCCACTCGAAAAGCGGGTAGCTCTCCTCGTCGACGGCATTCTCGAAAAATTCGAGATCGAACGCGACTCCGACAACCGGATGGTTGGCGGCATCTACAAGGGCAAGATCAAGAATCTGGACCCGGGCCTCAAGGCCGCCTTCGTCGACATCGGTTATACCAAGAACGCCTTTCTGCACTACTGGGATATGCTCCCGGCCGCTGCGGATTCGTCTGTGGAAATCGTTCGCGTCAACAAAAAGAAAGACGCAGCTCCTCGTCCAACGAATCCTACGGTAAAGGATATCCCGGGAATGTACCCTCCGGGCACCGACATCGTGATTCAGGTCACCAAGGGTCCGATCGGAACCAAAGGCCCCCGTACCACCACCAATCTTTCGTTACCCGGCCGTTTCCTGGTCTTGATGCCTTATTCCGATCAATGCGGTATTTCGCGCAAGATCGAGGATCCGAAGGAGCGCGCACGACTTAAGGAAATGATTAACGAGCTCACCATCCCGGAAGGTATGGGCGTGATCGTTCGCACGGCCGGTGAAGGGAAGAAGACCCGCTATTTCGTGCGCGATCTCCATATCCTCCTTAAGAAGTGGGAAGAGATCATTCGCAAGATGGAGACCGAGAGAGCGCCCTCCTGCCTCTACATGGAGCCCGACCTCGTCGAACGCACCGTGCGTGATTTTCTCACCGAAGAGATCGACCGCGTCCTCGTCGACAATCCGGAAGATTTCAAACGCACCCAGGATTTCGTTGGACAGATTTCGACCCGTTCGAAGTCGAAGATCGCCCAGTACAAGGACTCCATTCCGATTTTCGAGCGCTTCAACATCGAGCGCCAGATCGAGCAGACCTTCCAACGTAAAGTGCCGCTTCCTTCAGGCGGCGAAATCGTAGTCGACGAAACCGAGGCGCTTATCGCGATCGACGTAAACACCGGTTCTCACAAAAACAAGGGTGGCGACGAAAAGAACGTCATCTATGCCGTAAATCAGGAAGCAGCGGCCGAAGCGGCGCGTCAGATCCGGCTGCGTAACATGGGTGGTCTCATCATCATCGACTTTATCGACATGAAGGAGCGCCGTCATCGCAATGCGATTTACGAGAAGATGCTCGAGCTGATGTCCGACGATAAAGCGAAGACGCATATCCTCCCCATTTCGACTCTGGGCATCATGCAGATGACCCGTCAGCGGCAGCAGGAATCGCTCGCTTCCAGCCTGTACACCAACTGCCCGTATTGCCGTGGCCGTGGCATCGTGAAAAGCGCGACCACCATGTCCGTCGAACTTCAACGCAAGCTCGGAAGCGTCGTTCGCCGCCTGCGCCTGAAGAACGCCAACGCGGAACTCGCCCTGCGCGTTCACGTTCACCCCAGCATCCTCGAACGCTTGCGGAGCGAAGATGCGGATCTCCTCGTCCGCATGGAAAAACTCTTCAACGTGAAGTTAGCCTTCAGGGCGGATCCGAGTTATCACGTCGAAAACTTTAAGATAATTAACGCCGCCAACGGCGAAGAGTATCGGGCTTAACTGTCTCGCGACATTAATGTTGGGAAACGGTGATAAACCCGAATTTCCCGACATTAATGGGGCGAAACGGATTTTCAGGCGCACATTTCTTATAACGAAGTGCCACCGACTGATTAATCTTTTGAAGAGTCAGACAACTGTTCCTCTGCGTCGTTGATCTGCTACAGTGTGTTGTCAGCCTTCTTTGCGGACGTATCGGCAATTCGAGCACACCATTGGTTTAAAACAACCGTGATTTGATCGCCCGGAAAAGACGTCGTCAGTGGTTGTTGAGGCAAAACCTGATCTGGGCTTGAGTCTGCTTTGGGCTTAGGCCGAGAGGGTTTGATGCTCGCGGAGGATTTCGTTCTCCAACGGCATGCCCAGGAGATAGCGCTCCACATCCTGTATCATCGCCCAGCCCCTCCTCCTCGGCCACAACAGATCCTCGCGCGGTGTTAATGAAGCTGGCTCCCGGTTTCATTTGCTCGAAATGTCTTCCCTGGATCATGCCAAAGGTCGATGGCAACGCGGGCGCATGGCAACTCACCACATCGGCAGTCGCGAACAACTCATCCAGCCCGCACAATCTCACGCCTAATTCCGAAGCTGCTGATGCTCCGATATGGGGATCATAAGCGATCACCTCGACAGAAAGTGTCCGCAGTTTTTCTGCCACTATCCGTCCGATCAATCCCAGGGAAATCAGACCAACCGTGCTGCCGTAGGCTCCGGCCGTGGGCCAATCGATCCTTTTATCGAAGCACCGGCTCGCGCGTGCTTCGTGGGCGCGCCTCCAGACTCCCTTGAGGCAAAGAATGATTTGCGCGAACGTAAATTCCGAAACCGGAATTGCGTTTGCCTTCGCGGCGCTTGCCGCCCGCACCCCTCTGTCCCAGGCAGCATCGGTCATGAATGGCCGGATCGATCCAGCCGCATAAAAAATGATTCTGAGGCTGCGAAATTGACGCAGAAAATCCTCATCGACTACCGGCATTCCCCAGCCGGAGAGAATAATCTCTACCGAAGCCGCCTCTGTGCCCAAGTCACGGTAGGTGGTGGTAGTCTGGGGTGGCGCAACCCAACGAAGAAGTTGGTCCAACTTCGCTCGCTCAGCGGGGCCGTAAGCGAGCTTGCCTGCAAGGTCATTGAGCAAAAATAGTGCGCTGAAATTCATATGGCATTTCCGCCCGGAATCGGGTGGGGAATCCAATCCACCTTAATCGGCGAGAGATCACGGACAAACCAAACTTTGCTCAACGGTTTTAACTAGATTTGCGTCACTCCTTTTCACCTGCTCGACAACTGTCTGAAAATCGGTGGGCGTAGCGTATCGCATGATTGAATTCCGAAGTCGGTTCGATCCGCATACATTGTTGCTGAAAGCCGTCTGGAGCGAATGCCTGGCGAACACGGGACGAATCAATGTCCGGCGGAGGAGCGCGTGAAAACGGTTTGCAACGGAGGTTGATAGGCCGTTGGCCCTCCGCAAAACCGAATTTGCTCAACACTTTTATACCGCGCCAGGAGATCGCGTTCTTACAGTGACCCCGTCACGCCAGACACACCCGTAGGTGAGGGTGCGGGGCCGTTCGGGCACGCCGTGCTCGTTCAAGGTCAGCATACCCACGATCATCTCCACCGCTCCCGCGCCCAGCAGGGACGGGACTTGGTCAAGGCCGGCGCAGCGGTATGGGCGATCCGACCAAGTGAGGTGTACTAGACCGATGTCGCGAGGAACACGATAACCCGCCCCCTGAAGCCATCGAAGCACCGGTTCGCTGGTGACGATGACCTCCAGAGAATAGCGCTTCACCCAACCCAGAAAATCTTCCTTCTCTGGTTCGGAAAATGTGAGAATAGGAATCGGCTGTCCCACGCCCGGTTGCGACGAATGCCAATGATAGGCGGCGGAAAAGCGATGGTGCGCGCGAATGTCTTGCTCGAGGCGAAGACAAAGGCCGATGCGCCTATAGCCGCGCGCCGAAAGTTCGTTCAAGACGATCATCGTTCCTTGAAACTGGTCAGGTGCTACACGATGGATAGCGGGTTCTCGCAAGGTGTGCCCTACGGCCACTGCGGAATAGCGATCCCAGTCAAGATCGAGATGACCGTCGGGCTGGGCCAGCGGACCCACGATCACAGCGCGTATTCCCCGGTTGCGCAGAATTCGATCCAACGGCCTCCCGGGGATGGCCGGGTCAGGCAACGGAACGCGCTCAAGGTGCAGGCCAATGGCTTCTGCCCTGGCCTTAGCCGCCTTTTCTATTTCCTGATAATAGAGGCTGGATCTGTAACCGCGATGCACGCCGAATGGATAAAGATAGGCGATCGTTTCGTGAACCGCCGGTCCGCCCTTGCGACGAAGGTGGGACATGAAGGCAGAAACGAGCGGGCTCGGAGCGTAGCCAAGCTTGCTCGCGACGCGTCGCACGTGGCTCTTGGTTTTTTCGCTGATCCGTCCGGAATCGCGGAGTGCGAGGGACACCGCGGAAACCGAGAACCCGGCCTTGTTCGCAATCAACGCAAGCGAGGGAGAACGCTTTCGCATGTTGCGGCTTTATGGCAGCTAAAATCGTTGAGCAAGTATTAATTTGAAACGGAGGCAAGAGTTCAACGCAGGTTGTATCCAATAGATGGATATACTGGATGAAATAAGACTCCTTTGGCATATTGTCCAAGCCGTTGAACTGAATTTCGATTGAGCGACTCGCTGCACGTTTCATATCGTTCGGGATGTTTGCCCGCGATCCGACGGAGCGCGCCGGCCCATTCGAGAACCTTATCGGCGAAATACGTTCGTCACAAAGAGGAGAATTGATTTGCGCCATTGAGCGCGGATGGATCGAACAATTTTTCCGTTCTCTATCGCGGTGGGCACGAGCGGCCGTCGTGCCATTCCCCAGCCAGCATGTGGCTGCGGCGGGCTCTGAGCGGGCCGAGTTCATTGCGAAGGATATGGCCGGCTACCACGTCGATCGCCATGCGGCCCAGTTGCACCGCGTTGATGAACACACCGGCAATTTCGCCATCGTGCTCGTCGACGGCGAGGCTTACCAAAGCGGGCTTGGGGCGGGTTTTTGCAAGAAGCCGCAGCCAAGCCGCGCCATCTGCGCCCGTCGAGGCGAGTACGACTTCCGGTCGGTATCGGTTGCACCATGCGGCGGTGCCAGGCGGGGCAACGGCTGAGTTCTCTGCGTGCTCAATGAGGGCGGGCACGCGCGAGCGGACCGGCAAGAGTGCCTGCTCGTGATTGTAGGCGGCGAGCAGGCGGCCTTCTGCCACATCGGACAGATTGCGTCTTATCGTCAGTCCGATCCGTCGGTAGCCATACGCGCGGCAGCGAGCGAAGGCCAGGCGCATTTGCTGGTAGTGGTCGGGGCCCACACAGTCCAGAGGCGGGGATTCCAGGGGTGAGTTAAGCGCGGCTGTAGCAAAGCTGGCCCAGTCGAAATCGAAGGGCGCCCGCGGCTCGATTAAAGGAGCGAAGACTAGGCCGCATACTCCGCGCGTGCGCAGAATGTCGCTCAGCCGCCGATCGGTCATGCCGGGCGTGGTAAGACTGAAGTGCTCCAGGTCGAAGCCGAGGCTGTGGGCCTGTTGTTGAGCCCCCTCGAAGAGCGAGGCGTGCGAGGGCACGCGGCGCCAGTCGTAGTCGAGGGCGTGCGGGGTGACGTAGGCGATGAGCCCGTGGTAGGGCGAGGCGCTCCGCGTGCGCCGCTGGATCATGAGGGCGCGCACGAGCGGGTTGGTGCGGTAGCCCAGCCGTTCCGCCACCGACCGGATACGCTGCTGCGTAGTGGCCGGGATGCTCGGGTGCGCGCGCAGCGCCAGCGATACGGTGGAAACATCCACCCGTGCGGCAGCAGCGATGTGTTTCATGGAGACGGGCGCGGGGTGGGGCATACTCAACGATATGAGTAACGGCTGGGTTTTCTCGCGCAAGCACTGAGATTAAAGAACGGGGCTGTCGGCTAAACCCCTTGGCCCGGCACCAGCGTTCGCTTTCCAATCTGGTGATTCGGGTTACCCCAACAACCCCCCATACCCATGAACCTTAGAAAACACGCTATCCTCGCTGCAGTATTGTTACTGTCGGCCGTTGGCCTTATCCCCGCTTCGGCGCAGACGGTCACCCCCTACCCCTTGCCAGGAAATTTCGCGGCAAATACCAACTTTCAGGTGTGGATTAACGGGCAATCGTCTCCCGTGTGGAGATCGCAAGTTGGTATAAAATCCGGCGTAAGAGGGGTAACAAGCTTCGCTTTTACCGGCTCCATCACGGTTAAGGTACAGTATTCATCCACTATTACATCGGCCCAGATTCTCCCGACCGGTTATGGCATAGCCTACACCCAGCCGGCACCGAATCAAATCCAGTTTACATTAAGCGATGCCAATAGCTACAAGGCAACCCGAGTGGTTGTTCGATTCAACGGAGATCCGCTGACGGACCTTTATTTATTTGGCGATCCTCCATCCACGGTGCCGGCCGGCGGAGTCAGCCTTTTTGCAGGCGCGCACGTTTCATCCACACTTCCGTATGCGGTTAACGTATTCGAGCCGGGATTACACACCTTTCCGGGCAAATACATTACCCTAGGCAGCAATCAGACCATTTATCTGAAGCCCGGAGCGGTCATTAACGCCCGAGTTGAAGCCGTCAGTCAGACAAATATTAAAATTCTGGGACCTGGGGTCATACTGGCCGGCCATGACACCTCATCTCCTAATGCATCACCATTCCCGCAAATGCATAATGTTGTTATCTACCAAACCACCAACATTGAGCTGAGAGACTTTATTCTCACAAGAGACTTTAACATCGTGGGAGAACATCAACTGGTCGTGCGCAATAGCGACAATGTAACCATTAATAATTATAAGGCTTTGTGCGATATCGAAAACTCAGACGGTTTAGCCTTGGGAGGCAATAACTACGTCAGAGCCCAAAACTTGTTCCTCATGTCGGGGGACAACAACCTGGTGATCGGCTGGTGGGGAAACACCAACGACGTGGTAATTGATAATGTTGTGAATTATTTCATGACGGCCGGTCAGACATCGGCTATTTTTTTCCAAGGTATTAATGCCGCCAATATACCAGCAGGAGTCCCGCAAACCAGTGAGATCAATAATTTGACCGTCCAGAATGTATACGGAATCAATCATAAATCGCTAGTGGCGGCAGTCTGGGGGAATGTTTTTGATCAAATCACGAATACGACCATCCAGAACGTTTACTTAGATGATGTGGATCAGCAATATCAGCTCCTTTACCTCACGCTGCCAATAAAACGAGGAGCGATCACGTTAAAGAACGTTCACGCCAAAACCAGCAAAACTGGAGATATCTACAAAAACTATCATATTACTTACGATAGTGTGTATTTGAACCAAACGCTGGTAACAACGAGACAACAAGCAACTATCAACACAAATGCGAGCGATGTAGGTACGCTAACAATTGTTGGGAATCCGGTGTATAAGTATGAGGCGGAGTCCGCCGTGGTCACAGGCGCCCAAATCACCAATAAGACCTACGCGTCAAATGGTAAAGCCGTTACCGTTATGGATGCGGTCGGCACGGCCATCCAATTTACGGTGAACGTTCCAACCACCGCCAACTATTACTTGGATATAGCCTACGCGTGTGGGAAAACCTCCAATGCCACCAGAAGTCTATACGTCAATGGTTCGCATGTAAGTGATGTGACCCTGCCTCCCACGGGAGGCTGGGATACCCCCTACTCCTGGCAAGCGATTTTTGGAAGGCTAGTATCTCTTACTGCTGGTGGAAACACGATTCGCATCGAGACCGATTCCGGTAACCTACTAACAGCAGATTTCGATTATATAGAGCTCCAGAGGTAAGGCATGGGGACGGAGTGCCCCACTTAATCCCCCTTTTAGCATTGTGTGAATGCACGGACGTGGTGAGCGGCTTGCAGCGCTCACCGCTGCCTGGTCGCCACCAGCCTTTAAAATCCACCGTCCAAATCGTTCGGCTCGCTCGCTTTTATCGCTCCGAGCATAAGCGAGGCTTCCCGCTTAATCCGTTTCTTTCTGGGTTTCACCCACCCCGCTTTGTTCAAGACCCGGTGGCAACTCAATACACTCGGGCCATGGCCAGACTGCCCCGGTAGACATCGCAGATCTTCTTCGGCCCCCAACCAAGATGACTCAACTTTAAGCGGATCAATTGGCAGACGATTCGTTCATCCAATCGCTTCGGGCTTATCCTCGGTCTTCGGCTCTTCTCCGCCAAAAAAATTGCGCCCGTCTAACTTCGCGATCCCGCCACTGTTGCTCCGTCTTGCGCGTCATATGATATCCCCTACACAAGGCCGATAAATTGGCGCCAGTGCTTAGCGCCTTTAAGGCAAACTCTCTGCGGACATCGTTCATGTCATCACTTTTCCAAGACATCCGTCTTCTCCTTAGAAAATCGGACTTCTTTCGCCCCTGATTACGATGTCCTGATACTGCCCCATTTACTCAACGATATGAGTAACGGCTGGGTTTTCTCGCGCAAGCGCGGATATACAAGAACGGAACAGTCGCTAGACCTCTTGGCCCGGCACCAGCATTCGCTTTCCAATCTGGTGATTCGCCCGGCTACCCTAACAAACCCAATACCCATGAACCTTAGAAAACACGCAATCCTCGCTGCAGTATTATTACTGTCGGCCGTTGGCCTTATCACCGCTCCAGCGCAGACCGTTCCCGAGTCCGCTACTCCTTCGCCTTCCGGCAAGGGCGAAGTGCTCATTCTCAACCCTTTCACTGTGAATAGCGAACACGACTACGGCTACCGGAAGACCAGTTCGATCACGACCTCCCGCATTGGCGTATCGATGTATGAGTCGCCCCAGGCGGTAGAGATCATTTCCGGCGAACTGCTCAACGACCTGGGTTTAAACTCCGTCCGCCAAGCCTTCGACTACACTTCGAGCGTGACGAGTAACAAGCAGGAAACCTTTCAGAGCGGCACCTACAAGCTGCGCGGCTTCGAACTCCCGCAATATATCAACGGCGTGAACCTGGCCCAGAATTCCAATGGTCCTGGCTACACGACCAACGACAACATTGAGCGGATCGAGATTGCCAAGGGGCCGGTTGGTCTCTTCTACGGCAACAGTTCGCCCAACGGCGTGGCGAACATAGTCACGAAACGCCCCGAGGGGGTGAACAAGACCAAGGTCGAACTGGACGCCGGCTCCTTGGGATACCAGAAGGCGCTGGTCGATACCCAGGCCGTAGTGAGCAAGGAATACGGTCTTTCCTCCCGCGTTATCGCCTCGGTGAGCAAGAGCAAGTCGCGGCTCGATCAGAAAACCAGCGACGACATGGTCGCCGCTTCACTCTCTTTCCGCCCGAACGACAAGATTCAAATCCAAGGCGAGTTCGACTCGACCAACTACAAACAGGCCTACTCCTCGGTCTCCACTTGGAACTTCATGGTCAACCCGCTTTACTACCAGCAAGTCGCCGCTCCCGATCAGACGATGCTCAACTACATCAAGACCAAGTATGGCGCGGCCACCGACGACGCGGCTCTCGGGGTCATCGCTACGCGCTGGGGCAGCAACGCTCCGAAGTCCAATCTGACCTATTTGCAGGGCAACTGGACGGCCGACTACTTCGGTGCCTACGGCAAGATCGCTTACCCGTATGTGGGCACCACGCTGAATTGGAACCGCTATACGCCTTACGGCGACAAATTTACTTCCGCTACACCCGATTCCCGTCTGGACGGCGTCAACCGCCTGGCCGATGTCAGCGTGGCGATCACCCCGTTCGCACACACGGCGATCCTATACCACTGGGTTCACAATGAAAACAACCAGCATTTCGACCGCGGACTGCTGACGCCCAATGCCGGCCCGCTCGGCCCCGATGGGCGCGTGGTTTCCCTCGGATTGGCGACCGCGCAGGTCACCCTTCGCGACGGCATGAGCGACACCCAGCAGCTCGACTTCAGCCAGGAGGTCGATGTAGCCGGCATCAAGAACAAGTTCATTGGCGGCGTCGAACAGCGCCGGTCGCTCACCTACAACGGTGCCGCCTCGATGGACCTCACCAAGAGCGCGAACCGCACCGCCCCGGATGGCACCGTCTTCACCGGCTTGGCAGCGGCGCAGAATATTAATCTCTTCACGCAGCCCTATCCGAGCCTCCTGCCCCTCCAGGCCAGTGGGATCGTCCAAACCGAGTCCAACCCAGCCAAATATGAGGACTTGTATGCTAGCTACCGTGGCTCGCTGTTTGACGACAAGCTCAACCTCCTCGCCGGCGTGCGCAACGTGAAGAAGAAAACGACCGACCTCGGCTACGGCATGAGCAACCTGACCAAATCCTTCGGTGCCATCGGCCAGATCATACCCGGTCTTTACGCGTTCGCCTCCTACAACACGACCTTTCAATTCTCCAATGGTTACACAGTTCAGTACACAAGCACTGGCCTGCCCGTTCCGGGAGAGGGTGTTCCCGTCAGCCCGGAAATTGGCAAGGGCTATGAATTCGGCTTCAAGAGCGCACTCTTCAACGACAAACTCAGCGGCACGGTCTCTTTGTTCTCCGTCGAACGCAACGGCGTCGCCACCCCCGACTACGTACGCTTCGTCACTGATCCGCGCAATCTTAATGGCGATTTCTTTCGCTTCAATACCAATGGCGGCCTCCAGCGCAGTCGCGGCATCGATGGCGACTTTGTGTGGAGCCCCACCAGCGCGTTGCAGGTGCTCGCTAACTTCACCTACATCAGCGAGGCCAAGATCTTGTCCGATCCGGCGGTCAACACCGCCAACATCAATATCACGGAAGCCAACGCCCGGCAATATGACAAGGAATTCAACCACCGCCTCTCCAAGTCGCCGAGATTCTCCAGCAATCTCGTCGCCAAATATAACTTCATCGACGGCTTGCTTAAAGGGGCTTTTGTCGGCGCCGGTGTCCGCCACACGGGCCGCTACTCCGTTTCAGACAGTCTAAACTACGACATCTATGTGGAGGCCGAGACGAAGTTTGATGCCTTTGCTGGTTATCGCACGAAATTCTATAGCGTGCCGACAACGGTGCAGGTCAACCTCACCAATATCGGCAACAAGATCAACGATGTTACCCGCGACGATGGCTTCGTTGTCCAACTGCGCGTGAGTCTGCTGTTCTGAGCCTTGCCTCAAGACTCTCCCCGGTATTCTCGCCAGGGAGAGTCCTAGGCTGTCCGCCGCCGCTTCGTCCATACGCAACTTCGTGCAAACACCTCCGCGTCTATTTTTCAGCTCGCGCCATTTCCGTCGCTTGCGCTCCACCCCCGTCTCCCGCCTCGCGCGCGCCTGCGCGCGTCGGCTGGCCGTGGCCGCCGAACACTATCTGCGCGATCCGGAGGTGGACTATGATCGGGAGGAGCACAACCCCCTCCTTCTTCGAACTCGCCAAATGCAGGATCGAGTATTCACGCTACTCGTGCGCTGGCGCCAGACCGACCGTTTGCCCTATCGCAAGGCGGCCTTGCGCGAATTACGAGCAATGGGCGCTTGGGAGCATTGGTCATCGGACGCGGCGCGCCGGGATGATCCCAACCCTGAGGCTGATTTTGACCTCAGCTACGGTGAAAACTGCTTCACACTCGCGTTCGCCTATGACTGGCTGCGCGGCAGCGTTACAGAGGCTGAGCGAGCCGAGCTGGCCTCGATTGCCCGCCGCCGCGGATTGGAGCCTTTTCTTTATCACACCGAAGCGGACCGCCGTGTCCAATGGTGGTGGTGCGCGCCCAACACAAACTGGAATGCGGTCTGTGCCGGCGGCGCCGGCCTGCTTGCGCTCGCCCTCAGCAACGACGAGCCCATCGCGGCCGAGGTGTTGCGTGAGTTTGGAGACGGTGCGTGGCAGCACGCACTCCTGGCTGGATAACTCGCGCGTTGCGTCCACGGTGGATTTTCCACTGCACTTCGCCCCGTATGCCGCGACCACGGGCTTCGGCGACTGCAACGTGTGGGCCCCCCTTCCTTTTCACTACGCACTTGTGGAGCGCTTCAGTCGGGCCGACCTCGTACCGCAGCTTGACAGGCTGGCTGCCCGCGCCACGCGGTTGCCCTCCAAGGACCGCTGGCCTTACGATGCTGAGATGCTCCTCCTTCATCCCGGTGCGGCCCGTATCCGGCACCCGGCGCAGTGGGCCGGTCGTCGGCAGTATCCCGTGGTCGACTGGGCGTTGCTCGTGGACCGCTGGCCTCGGCCCCGGCTCTACGCCTCGGTCCGCGGCGGTAGCACCGCCGTGCCACACTCGCACCTCGACTTGCTGAGTTTCCACCTCGTGGCCGGGGGGAAGCACTTCATTGAGAGCGACACGATCCATGAGTATCTTGATACGACGTTCAGCGAGCGTCGCTGGGAGCTTTTTGAAACCACGCCAGCAGCGAAAAACACGTTGTTGGTCAACGGCGTGGGCGTCACTCGGGGCATGCTCGCGACGTCGGTCGGGCTGGTCGTGATCGACAGCGTGCGACTGCCTTATCCGGGGCGCGTCGAGGCACGGTTTCACACGCCGGCGCGCATCCGCCGGGGCCGCCATCGGCTGGCTCTCACTCTCGATGGGCGCCGGTTGCAGGTGGCGTTCGCGAGCAATGTGGCCGCCGACGTCTTCCTCGCAAACACAGCGGCGACCTCGCCCGCGGAGGGGCGCCGCGTCTTCCGCTGGTGCACACTCACTCGCGCCCACACGCAGGTGGTCTTCGCCACGCTTTTCTCCGCCGCAGCCGACCGCGCTACCGTCCGGCTTGATCTATCTGCCGACGGCGTAAACCTCACCGTTGCCGTGGGCGGATGCACGCTCGACTTCGCGCTCGGCACAGACCTGCTGCCTCGCGCCACGCCATAACCGTGAGCACCGTCTCGCCGCTTTACCGTCGCGCCCGGAGGCCGCGCCCAGGTTTTCCACACGGGCTGATCAGACTAACGAGCGACTGCAACTTGAAGCGCAGGCTCAAGCTGCTTAGCCATCGAGCCGTGCGTGTCCTGCCGGTGCTGCTGAAGCAGTTTCACGCCTCTGATCAGCAGATTGCCATCATGATCGGCTCCATCCCAGCCCTGCTGTCCTTGGTGATGAATCCGGTCGTGAGTTATCGCTCGGACCGCAAACGTCACCGTTGGGGGCGGCGCATACCCTACCTGGTCTGGGCCGCGCCCTTTGCCTCGATATTTCTCGTGGCCATATCGTTTGCGCCAGAAATTTCCGGATGGTTGCGACTGCCCGAACTTCACCTGTTCGGGGAATCATGGGCTCCAGCGGTCGTGGGCTTTGCCGGACTGTGCGTCCTGTTCCAGTGCTTCCAATCGGTGATTTCAGCGGTCTATTTTTATCTTTTCCGGGACACCGTGCCCGCTGCTTTTATGGGACGCTTTCTGGGCCTGATGAGGGTATTCAGTGCTCTTGGGGTCTTCGTGACGAACTATTGGATGCTCGGACTGGCGGAACAGCACAGCAAGGCGATCTTCATCGGCGTGGCGGTCATCAATCTGGTCGGCTACTGGGCCATGTGCTATTTCGTACGCGAAGGCGAATATCCTCCAGTTGAGCCTCCTGGTGCCGCAACCTCTGTGTCGACTGGCTGGGGTCTGATCGCGGCAGTGCACACGTTTGCGAAAGAGTCATTCTCGGATCCAATCTACTGGTGGACCTATGGCGCCCGGTTGCTGGTCTATGCCGCCCTTCCGATCTCGGGTTACACGATTTTATTCGCGCACCAAGAACTAAACCTGGGGTACGATACAGCGGGCAAAGTGCTGGCGATCCCGTCGATCATGTGGCTCCTCTTCGCGTTTTCGGCCGGGCGCTGGATTGAGAAGAAAGGCGCTGCTGCTGTGCTGGTGGTCGCGACGGGCCTGAGCGCACTTTTCTGCGCCGTTTCCTTCGTGGGAGTTATCGGGATAAAAACATTCTATGTTTCATCAATTCTCATCGGCATGGCCTATTGGTTGGTCATGCTCACCCAAGTTGCACTGGCCCAGGAAATCTTCCCTGCCGCGCGTATGGGGCAGTTCAGTTCGGCCAACGTTGTGTTGCAGTCGGTGGTAATCGCGTTGTTGACCACACCCGCTACCGGCTGGCTGCTCGACACGCTCAAGGGCGTTGAAACCCAAGTAGCGTTTCCGTGGGGGACCGTGGTGACCGGGTCCTATCGCTTCAGCTTCCTCATACTAGCACTCGTTTATGCACTTTTCCTCCCGCGTCCGCATCCACGCGTTGAGCAGGGGAACGCGAGGATCGAGAGTTGCGGGATTTTCAGCTTTGTTAGCTGATTGAATGTTTAGCAAAAGCTAGGCGGTGCTCGGCAAAGCGGCTCCACGATGGGGCACCGGGACCGGGTCAAACCCTAATGTCTGTAATTTGGCGGAGAAAAGAGAAACAGTTATCGGAGTTTTTTCTAAGTTCCGAGACATCCCGTCTGAGACCGTCGCGATATCTCCATTACAGACATTAGGGTTTGACTCGTTTAATCTACCTTAACCGCGTTCATGAAATTACGCTTTAGCGGCCTGAGGCTTTTTCGCGTCTCCCTGGTTGCGAAGTACCGGACGAAATTCCTGCGGCCGTAATTGAAATGATCGCAACGGTTTGGCACGGGCCCGCGATCGTCGAAATGGAGGGGTGAACGATTTGACTTATGTGGCGGTGACTCGCGTTTGTAGGGTGGCAATAATTAATGGGGTGCCCGTTGGCGCGCAGATCGCCTGACTCGACTGCACCACGACCGGCGTGCCCCCCGCCAACACGCGAGTCGCGCCGCTGACCCATCGCGCGGTGATGCAGGGACCGTTGCCACCAGGTGGAACGAACGTGCAGCCGGCAATCACGTACGGCGCAGTGATCGTGACGATCGGCTGACCGTTTACCAGCACGCGCGGAAAAGGTGCGGTTGGCTGCGCCTGGCCTGCGTGCAAACACGTAACGGTCGCGCCGAGATGCAAAATGAAACCGGGCATGGTCGTATTTCGGACAGCTCTAAATCACGGTGAGCGTACCGCTGTTGATGTTAACCGTAGGTCCCGTCAAGAGGATGCTGGCTCCTTTTCCGTTCTGGATGAAAATGCCCGTGTCGTTGACGATGATGGATGCCCCCGTGGAGCTTTTGAGGACGATGCCTCCGGTCGGACCTTGCAGGTCGCTAATCACGATGGAATTTTGCTGCGTGGTTTGCAGAACAATGCTCGGGCTCGCCGGGTTTCCGGCCAATGCTACCGGGGGTACGTCCGCAGTGGTGTCCCAGAAACAGCCCGTCCAAATGGGATGGTTCGTATCGCCTTGCTCGAATTCGATCCATACACGGGCACCCTTCGGTGGCACGAAGAACGTGCCCATTTGCTTTCCAGCGAGGGGAACGCAGGGCATTGCCCAGCCCGTCGGGCTGGCGCCGGAAACATCGGGAACGATGGCTTGTATACGGCCCAAGAACAGGGGATCGATATCGTTGATGACGGTACCGCGATATTTTCCGAAAAATTTCATCGTGTTCTAGAGACGGCACGCAGGAAAAAGAAGACGCAGAGGCGGAGTGGAACCGAGCCAATATTTCTTTGCGATCTCTTCTAACTTCGTCGTAGGTGTTCCTGTTCCTTCCGATGCCCCGTGTTAAGTTGCGGCTCGGCCGCAGTTTGATCAGCGGGCAAAGGTGCAAGTTCCCACTTCGCGAACAGGAAATCTGAATTTCATCTCACACCGTTTATACGTCATCCTGGAAGGAAGGACCCGACTTCGGCATGGTTACTGTGAGAATTTGATAGGGCTTTGGCCAACTTCCTAAAAAGATCTGCCAGAAATACCCCGAATTTTTCACAACCCCCGCGCTTGCGGGGCAGAGAAACACACGAAGGCGCACGAAAATCTGAGGGCCGGATTAGGGTAGGGGCCGTTGTCCCTAACGACCCTCGTTGGGTGTACGCAGCACAGAGACGGTCGGACGACCAGGAAGCTAGGAATCGGCCTTTAAAAGGGTGCGGCCATCAAAATTCGAATTTACGAGCGAGAAACCGTCTTCGACTAAGCGCGTGGGCCGCACAACACAGCGGAAAGCCACACGCAACGGTCGCCGAGGATGCGACGCCAAAGTGATGAGTGATGGACCGAAAGTTGAAAGTTGAGAGATCGCAAGCCTCTGTGACCGCTCTTCCCCTTTGCGCCCTCTGCGTTCCTCCAGAGGGTCTGAAAAAAGCGTCAGGCTGCTAAAATGTAATTTAACGAACTCGGTTGAGTGCTTTTTCATTCGCAATGTGGCGCGATTTGATCGGCACCGGATTGCCGTCTAGCGGGTACTTCTGCGAAATTATTTTCGTGCGTTTTGAGATCAAATAACGACGCCCGATTGAGCTTATTTCTCCTATGGAAAATACGCTTACAGTGTTTCTGGAATTAAGATGTAGAGGCCTGAAACCTTTTTTCGACTCTCTCGCGCTATTCCTCTCCCCAACAAAATTGATATCGAGAATCCCTCCACCGATTCGGCGCTATCAGGAAGGAGCACTTGGAGTTTTGGCAAGACGCCGCGGCACACTTCAAAAATCATCCGTCTGTAATCTTCGATATCTTCAACGAGCCACATGACATTTCTTGGGAGGTGTGGCGCAACGGAGGTTTCGTCGCAGAACGAAAAACAAAAGCAGACGAGGATTCATTCCTTCCTTCGGACGAAGTCGACAAGGCAAAGCAGGGCTTCGATTCGCCGGGAATGCAGGCAGCGGTCGACGTTGTCCGCAAAACCGGCGCGAATAATATCATTGTGGCAGGCGGGCTGCAGTGGTCAGGCGACTTATCCGGCGTCATCAATGGCTATGCGTTGGAGGACAAATCGGGCAACGGTATCATGTATAGCTGGCACAACTACAACTGGCATAAAAACTGGCGAACGCGCGTCCTGGGTGCGGCGGAAAAATATCCAATTTTTGTGGGCGAGGTCGGAGCCGATACAAAAAAAATGCCCTTCGTTCCAATCGAAGATCAAGAAAATCCTTATACTTGGGTTCCCGATATGTTGGGCTTCATCCAAAAACACCGGTTAAATTGGACCGCTTGGTGCCTGCATCCCCGAGCCACTCCGGTTTTAATCAAAGATTGGTCCTACTCACCCACTCCATTTTGGGGCGTATTTGCCAAAGAAGCTTTAGCCGGAAAGCAGTTTCAATTGAAATCAATGAGGTAATACGAGTATCCGGTCTAGCGCTGCGCCAAGGTTTGCAGGTACGGGCAAAACAACGTTCAAGGTTCTGCACCCAACGAGAGGGGGGCTTATAAAAATGTTAGCTCTGTCGAACAAAACGAGGTGCCGCAAATGGAATGAGTGGCATTTTTTTCCGGGGGACGTTTACTGTGGAGGCAAACTCTACGTAACACTTTATCCCATGTCGAAAATAGCCAAGACCCGCGCATCGGGGCGCGTCACGATAGAAGATGTCGCAAAACGTGCGAATGTCAGTGCCATGACGGTGTCGAGAGCGCTTAAGAATCCGGAATTAGTCTCCGACGAACTCAGGCAAAGAGTAGACGACGTTGTAAGCAAACTTGGCTATGTACCCCATCACGCCGCTCGCACTCTCGCGTCGTCTAAATCGAAGTTGATCGGCGTGCTTGTTCCCTCGTTTTCCAATGAAGTGTTCGTCGCCATTCTTGCGGGCATCCGTGACAGTCTTCAGCCGCATGGCTACCAGCTAATGATTGGAGACACCCAGTACTCCAGGGAACTGGAACAACAGTTGTTTTTAACTTATCTCGAACACTCGCTCGATGGATTTTTGATTACAGGAGTTGAACATACCGAGACGACGAAGAAGCGCTTGGCTACATGCGGCACTCCGGTGGTGCACATGATGGATTTCAGTCCGAATTATTTTTCGGTCGGGTTTTCGCAGCAGCAGGCGGGTTATGCAATGGGACGCCACTTAATTTCCCGTGGTTATCGGCGCCCGGCTTATATTGGCGCGCAGCTCGACTCCCGCGTACTAAAGCGTCGTGAGGGCTTTCGCCGTGCATTGCGCGAAGCAAACCTCGAAACCGATTACTCTGAAATCATGGTACCCGACTCATCCAGTATCGAATTGGGAGTTAAACTTCTCGATCGTTTGTTGAAAGAAGCTCCCAAAACCGATGCCGTCTTTTGCTGTAACGACGATCTTGCGATGGGCGCTCTTTTCGAGTGTCAACGAAGGGGAATCAAGGTACCGGAGCAATTGGCCATCGCTGGCTTCAACGACTTGGCTCCCGTCGGATGGACTGTACCAGCGATTACCAGTGTTACTACGCCTAGATATCAAGTTGGTTTTGAGGCTGCTCAGCTGCTTCTCAAACTGATGAACAATAAAGTTCCTGACCGAACTCGCATAGACCTCGGGTTCCGCTTGGCCGAGCGGCAAAGCACCTAAGCGAGCGTTTCGCGCTGAATGGCTGCAATCTGTTCGTATTCATCCCGTAACTTCACTGGGATGGCCATGTATATCGGCATTATTTTCGAATAAATGGCGCAATTACTCTCGATTGGTACGTGACAGTGCGTCGTACCCACCATCGTCCGTACAACGCTCAAGGAATCGGCCATTCCTATTGCGTACAATCCCAATACGGCCGCACCCAGGCATGAGCTTTCGTAGCATTCCGGAACAGTGAGTTCGCGATTGAATATATCCGCCATCATTTGTCGCCACAGACCTGATCGGGCAAAACCGCCCGTCGCACGAATCGACTGGGCCTGGCGCCCGATCAATTCTTCCAAGACCAACAAGACACTGTAAAGATTATAGATCACGCCTTCCAATGCGGCACGAATCAGGTGCTCCTTGCGGTGATGCATGGCCAAACCAAAATACGAGCCTCGTGCATTTGCGTTCCAAAGAGGAGCGCGTTCGCCGGCCATGTAAGGATGGAAAATGAGCCCGTTTGAACCTGCTGGCACTCTCTCCGCGATCTTCGTCAAAACATCGTAGGGATCGATTCCAAGTCGTTTCGCCGTTTCCGTTTCCGATGCAGCAAGCTCGTCTCTAATCCATCGAAATATCAATCCTCCGTTGTTCACGGGACCTCCGATCACCCATGATTTTTCCGTTAATGCATAACAGAAAGTTCGGCCCTGAGGATCGACCGTGGGTTGATTGACAACAGTCCGTATTGCGCCGCTCGTTCCAATTGTCACCGCCGCTACTCCCGAATCAATGGCGTTGACGCCGAGGTTCGACAAAGCTCCGTCGCTTGCTCCAATAATACAGGTGGTTTCGCGTAACAAATGGGCTTCAGCGGCCGCGCCTGGGTCCATACCCTGCAATTTGTAAGTGGTCGGGACCAGAGTAGATAATTGGCTGGCCCGGATGCCAAGCATGGCAAGTGCCTCACTATCCCAATCGAGCTTTTTGAGATTGAACAGGCCCGTCGCAGACGCGATCGAATGGTCCACCACATAGCGCCCAAAGAGACGAAATGTGACGTATTCCTTGATGGAAATGAATCGAGCGGCTTTGGCGAAAAGCTCCGGCCTCGTTTCGCGAAGCCAAAGAATTTTAACCAAAGGAGACATGGGATGTATCGGCGTGCCCGTACGCAGATAGATCTCATGTCCGCAAAAATCCCGCTTAATCTTTTCCGCCCAAGAAGAACAGCGATTGTCAGCCCACGTGATACAAGCAGTGAGAGGATGATCGGAATGGTCCATGACAATCACTCCGTGCATCGCCGCACTAAATGCGATGCACCCAATCCTTCTGGGATCGACATTGCCTGCGTCGGCCGTCGTTCTAATGGCCCGCAGGACCGAATGATAAATTTGAATGGGATCCTGTTCGGCCGCCAACGGCTCAGGAACCAAAAGTGGATATTCGACGCAGCCTTTCGCGCATACCTTCCCAGTCTGGTCGAATAAAACGGCTTTTGTACTCGTAGTACCAACATCGACGCCAATTACGTACATAGGGTCGGAATTCCGGTTTGATCACGATAGCACCTATCGAGGTATAAAAATAGGCCGCTGGACTTTGGAAGGCGTATTTTAACTCGGCGTATGGCAATCGTCATTTTGATATTTAAATTCATCGCTAGTTTGTCGGCTCACTAATGGGTTCTATTTTACCCATCAAAAAAACGAAGGAAATGATGCCTGCGCCCAATATCGCGCCGGCCACCAAGAATGCTTTGGTGAATGAATGCGTGGTATGGACGATAAAACCAGTCACCACCGGGGCGGCGGCACCCATCATGTTATTCGCGAAATTTATGATGCCGCCGACTGTTCCCACGCCGCCTTTTGGGGCAATGAGTGACGGCAGCGACCAACCAACCGGGGCGGCTGCGGCCAACCCTCCTAGCGAGATCGAGATCCATAAAATTGCCCAACCTGGACGATGCGTCAGGGTCGCACCAACCACAGCTAAGCCCAGTAACATTCCTGTCACGAGGACAGTCTTACGCACCGTTGTTTCGTCTTTGCCTTTGGCTATCAGGTGATCGATGAGCCAGCCCCCGGCTATCAAGTCCGTAATCGTAGCCACTGCCCATGGAATCGTGGCGTAGCCCGCGGATTGGATAATGCTCATGTGCATTGTCTGCACAAGATAGCCGGGCAGCCATGTCAGAAAGAGATAAAACACGTATCCGTACGCGGCAAACCCCAGCAGTAGTCCCCATATTTTTCTCTGTTTTAGAAGATAACTCAGCATGCCCAAAACACTGCCGCTGGAACGCTCTTCCGGAACGCCCCCCCCGTCCTTAATGTACCGATACTCGATTTCAGTAAGTCGGGTATCTTCGCTTGGGTTGCGGTAAAATAAATAAAAGAACGAGAAATAGATAAAACTTAGCACGGCGGTTAGACCAAAACCCCAACGCCAACCCCATTTAACCACTGCGAAAGCAACGAGCGGAACACCGATGACGTTGGAAAATTTCGCCGCTGCATCGAAGATCGCAGTAGCCATAGCCCGCTCTTTGCGCGGAAACCAATATCCGGTCGCTTTGGAGCTCACGGGAAAACCTGGGGCCTCAGCAAGACCCAAGAGTGCTCGAGCCGTCAGGACACTCTGGAAGCCCGTCGCAAAGCTGGTAATCGTCGACGCGAGCCCCCATAAGAATGCTCCCCAACGGCCGATCGTTTTGACTCCGAACCGATCAAGAATCATCCCAACGGGAATCTGCAAAAGAGCGTACGTCCAAAAAAACGCGCTGAATAATAAACCCATTTCGGCCGGGCTAAGGCCAAACTCTTGCTGCAACTGCGGCGAAGCAACCGACAAATTTATCCGATCAAAATAACTCACTAATATACCGCCGCCTAACAAAAGCCCAATCGTCCAACGGTGTTTGGGAACACGCTCTCGTCTGCCGGAAATAACATTGGGCATATTATCGTGAGGGTGAACAGGAGAGCGGGGATGGGAAGCCATGGAGTTACAGGGAAAAAATCCGAATTTGAAGAGACAGCGCCGCCCTCAACGCTCTTGAGACTCCTCAACGAGTTCGATAACCGCGCTCTCGAGAGCGCGGTGTAGAGGCGAGGAAAATCCATCACTCATCAGCGTCGTTCCGTCGATGATTTGGTTGTTTGTTTCAAGAAGTGAACTCTGACCCTCCGGCAGATTGATTTCATTTATGCGATAGTGTCGCGCCGGATCGAGTCCCCGCGGTTTGATCGGTCCTGTCACCGCCTCATGCAGTTGATAGACGAATAAAACAGCACGTGAACGGTCGGCGGCTACATAACTTAGCGCGGCTCGCGGCCCATCGTAGGGTGACTCGAGTCGGTATAAGTCTCCTTCGAGCAGAAGATCTCGAATTTTTTCCTTGTAGAGGGCGATGGCGTTGGCCACAGCATGCTGCTCTTCAGCAGACATTTTTTGCACGTCACGGTCGACACCGGGCATCGCACTCAATGCTACGTCAGTCGAAAACTTGATGGGGCGATTTCCCATGGCAGTAATATGGGCTGCCATGGCGCTGGCCGGAAAAAAGTGACTGAATCCCCATTGAATATAAATGCGCTGAAGCGGATCCGTGTTGTCGCTTGGCCAAAACAAATGAAAATATTTAAGAGCGCCGTAGTCGGTCCGGCCAGGTCCTCCGGCACATAGCATCGCCATGACATTCGGATATTTTTTAGCCATTCGCCCCATAATGTCGTAGAGCGCCCATTGATAATCGATGAGAAGATGCGACTGTTTCGCCGGTGAAAGATAGCTGGATCCGGGCTGAGTGACATACCGATTGCAGTCCCATTTCACGTACGCGATACCCGGATTAGAACTCAGAGTATCGTCGATGACACGCCAAGTGAACTCCTTCACTTCGGGGCGAGTAAGATCGAGAATGGCCTGATTGCGCCCAAGCAATAATTCGCGCTTCGACTGGCGGATGACCCAGTCGGGATGCTGTTCGAAAAGCTCGCTGGAAGGATTGACCATCTCAGGTTCCAGCCAGAGGCCAAATTTTATGCCGCGCTTGTTCGCCTCCGCGGCGAGATAGGAAAGACCATGCGGCAGTTTCTTGGCGTTTGCCTGCCAATCGCCCAGTCCGGCAGTATCGTTATTGCGAGGGTATTTGTTACCGAACCATCCGTCGTCGAGGAGAAATAATTCGGCTCCAAGTTGTTTTGCTCCTTCGAACAACGAGACGATTTTTTGCTCATTGAAATCGAAAAATGTCGCCTCCCAATTATTGAGAAGAACCGGTCTCGGTTTATCGCCATCGCGCATACCGTAGCGGCGCGCCCACCGATGCAAATTGCGGCTGACCTGTCCCTTGCCTCGGTCGCTATACGTCCAAACCATTGCTGGGGTGCTAAAAATTTTTCCGCTGTCAAGTTCGTAGGCGGCGCCAAACGGATTGATTCCACAAATCGCCCGCAACCGGTTATTCCAGTCTACTTCAAAGGCCATCTGAAAACTCCCTGACCAAGCCAGTGTTCCGCCGTAAGCTTCCCCATGTTCTTCGGACGACGGTACATCCAGAGAGAGCAGGAACGCCGGGGTCCTCATTCGATCTGCGCGCACGCCGAGTTTAGAATCGAGCACCTTTATCCCTGGAGTCAGCCGCTCTTCCGTCATTTCGGCTTCGCGCATGTAGGTGCCTTGAAACTGTGTCAGCCAATAGGCGTTCGCCTTTACCACGAGCGCAGAAGATGCAAAGCGAGCAAGAACCACCGGTCCAGGTTCGTCGTGATAAACCTCGGTCCATTGTTCTATTACATCTTCGGCTTGATAAGCCCGAAAACAGAGGGTGACAAAAAACGGATACTGCGGATCGCTAAGATGAATCCGAGTAACCGAGACATTTGAGTCGATCAATGTGGTTTCATGACTTACGTAAGCCAAATCGGTGGATGTATTCCCATCGGCATGCGCAGCCTGAAGCGCCGGCTCGAGGATAAAGCCGTTTCCGGCGGCCGGATGAAATTCATCCTCCCGAGGGGGAACAGCAGCAGCATGCGTTTTTTTTGAACGCCCGAAATTAAGTTGATAAAGACGTCCGTCAGTCCCGACACAAAGCGAGAGTTCCGACCGCTCAGTAGCGACGTTGATAATCCGGATTTCAGCAGCCACTCCACTGCGTACGCAAAATAAGGCGAAAAGAACGAGCCCGGCAGCCAGTCCAGTCGTCCGAACTTTCAGAGCAAAAAAAAGCCCGGCTGATTTGATGAGTTTCTTATCGCAGATCACGTTTGTCTATGAGTGGTTGGGAGCGAATGACGCTTGTGCGTCCTACCCTGTCGGTTTCGTCCGGACTTTAGATCGCCGCTAAATCGAAGCGACCAAAAGCTCGGACTACAATCGAAGGGGTACCTCAGAATTTAATTTCTGCGCTTCCTAGAAACGAACGCGGTGCGGCACGGATAGGACTGTACGATTGGGCCGTGAGATAGCGGCGATCCAGCACATTTTGGACTGAGAGACCAAGCTTCGCGCTATGACCTGCGAGTTTGAAACTATATCCTACGGCTGCATCCACCCGAGCCGAGATCGGTGAAAACTCCAATGAATCTTTGGGTAAACCGAGAGCAAGTCCTCTGATTCTGAATGGTCCTTCGTAGACTACACCAGCACCCGTATAAAATCCTTTTAGTTTCCCTTTAGAAAAGGTGTATTTGCCCCAAACGGAGGCCTGATAACGTTGACCGCGGCTGGTGGGCTGACCTTCATCCGGTGAGATCGCATCCGCGGTGGCTCCGGCCCGACCTTTGGTGATAACCGGATTGCAATTGAGATAGTTCAGCACCATTTGGAAATCGTCTGTTACGGTAACAACCCAGTCGGTATCCCAGCCCCGGCTTCGCTGCTCTCCGGCAGCAAATGTCTGAATTCCAAGTCCATTCTGGGTAGGGGTAAAGACTGTGACCGGAATATTTTTTCGTGTGATTTCGAAAACTGAGATCGTCCCGACGAAGCGGTGATTAAGCAGGTCTAACTTGAGGCCTCCTTCTTTGCCGATGCCTTCAAGAGGCGGGAACAGCTTTCCGTCCGTCGACAGGCCATTCGGAGATAGTGAGGTACTGTAAGACGCATACACCCAAATTTCGGACGTCACCTTGTACAAGCCGCTGACCTGAGGACTGAACTTCGACCGACTTCCAGATATGTTGGTGACAACGTTGGTCAATTTGATGCGATCCATGCGACCGCCAATCAAGGTCGTCAGACGACCATCAAAAGCGGTTATGATATCCGAAGCGTAGCCAGCGTCTCCGAGAGTTTCGGAACGGGTGCGAATGGTTGTGGAAACGTTGAAAGCAGGATCCGTCGGACCCGGGATCGCGAAAGCAGAGAGCGGCAGGTTGGCGAAATTCAGGGGATTGAAAACGGTTGGCGTGCTCAGGAGATTATAGAGGAAATTGTCGTCATAGGAGTGTTCTCCTCCCAAGATGAGTTTGTGACTAACCTGCCCCGTTTCGAACGCCCAAAGCCAGTCATTGCGAATCGCATAACGAGTTTCGTCTGACTTGATATATGCGAGCACGGTAGGAAGTGTTGTCGGATCAAAGCTGACGTTGTCGCCGCGAGTGAGACTCCTGGTCTTATCCTCCCAATAATTAAAGCTCACTCGCGTGGACACTTTCGACGAAAACGAGTGGTCCAGCACCGTAGTCGAGGTCAGCTTACTGCGATCGTTAACCGCATCGGGTCCGTTGAGATTATAGTCAAGCGGCAGCTGTTTATAGAGAGAAACCAAATTGGCTCCTACCTGGATTTCGGGAATGGGTCCCGGCTCGATTTTGTGCAAATTGTAATATTCAAGGGACGTTCTTATCGTGGTTGACGGCGTAATGCTCCAACTCACGGCGGGTGCAACAAACTGGGACCTGGTTTTTTCGAAACGCCGGAAGGAACCTGCATCCACGGCTGAGGTGTTAAGGCGAAAGGCCAGGGTCTTGTCGTCGTTCAATGGCTGATTATAATCCAGCTCGCCCCGATAATAATCATAGCTGCCTACCAAGGTACGAACGCTCGCGAAGGCCTTTGTAGTCGGTTGCTTGGTAACATAATTGATGAGTCCTCCAGGTGAGGCATTTCCGTAAAAGACGGACGCGGGCCCCTTGACCAGTTCAACACGTTCGATGTTGGCCGTGTCGACCATGCCAAACGCGCTGAATCCGTCACGGAAGAGCGCGGCCCCTTGCAGACCACGCACAGTAAAACTGGCATCTGAAGACCGAGAAATAGAGGCGTTGGCGGAATTGTGATCCGCGTTAACGCCGCTATAGCTGAGCCCCTTGGTGAGATCTGTTCCTCCGATATCGTCCATGAATTCTCTAGTCACGACTGAGACTGCCATAGGCGTATCCTGAATCGTGAGATTGATGCGCGTCGCACTTGCGGAATTTGTAGCAAGGTAGCCTTTGTCCTCGGTGGTTGCGACCGAGAAGGGACTGAGCACTATGAGTTCATTAGGTGACGAACTAGAGGGAGTCGTCTGCCCGAAGATAGTGACCCGGGCGAGAAGCAACAATGTGATCAGACCTGGCCAACCACGATGGATGGAAACATTTAGGGATAAGTGCATAAACAATCTGCTAGGAGGTAGTTAAGGGAAAGTAGGCTATAAATGTTAGCGCTACCTTATTTTGTGGTAACGCTAACATATATTTCGTGTCAATATTTTTTATCCTGATTTCAGCCTAAAACGCAGTTGAACCACAGAGGCCTAAAGCGGCTGCGCCGCAACCAAAGGAGTGAGAAGCGAACAAAACAGAAAAACGAAACCGG
>WNFI01694906.1_pt1 | contig 38703 bp, 39 predicted proteins | sample 5400471 | NCBI WGS metagenome assembly WNFI01 (sample SAMN13153348, study PRJNA577476) | soil metagenome | isolation source: 100 cm saprolite on Douglas fir-dominated hillslope | place: USA:California | collected 2013-09-17 | reverse complement strand
GCCATCGCAAAAAAAGCGGGCGGCAGCAAAGCCATGGCCGACATCATGATTGACGCATTCATCGATGCCGTTACCGGGTCGCTGAAAAAAGGGGAGAACGTTACGCTGGTCGGATTCGGAACTTTTTCGCAAGGCAAGCGGGCCGCCCGTTCGGGGCGCAATCCACAAACCGGGGCAGCTATAAAGATTCCCGCGGCGAAGACTGCGAAGTTTGCCGCGGGTGCCAAGCTCAAAGCTGCGGTTAACGGCAGAAAATAATTCCAGAGTGCGGGAAAGAATATTTAAGGAGGGGCAATGAGCCCCTCTTTTTATTTTGTGCGCTTGCTACACGATTGTCGTGGATGTTCCCGATGGTACCTGGCACCGCAAGAAGCGAAGTTATTAAAATCGTCGCGCGAGGGGGGCATCTGCAATTCGAAATCGCGGAAGCAAACGATGCAACGCGTAGAATACGTCCTGAAGCTGGCCGGGCAGTCGCTGTGCAATTTGCTTGCACAGAGGAAAGTCCGGGCTCCGCAGAGCAGGATGCCGGTTAACGACCGGACGCCGCGAGGCGATGGAAAGTGCCACAGAGAACAGACTGCCCAAGTCTCAGCAATGAGAACGGCGATGGTGAAACGGTGCGTGTCCCGCAAGGGGTGCGGACGGTCGCGAGACCGCCGGGTAAGAGCCCACCGCGCTTCTGGTAACAGGAGCGGCACGGCAAACCCCATCCGGAGCAAGACCAAATAGGGGGGCAATAGCGCGGCTCGCGCTGTCCCCGGGTAGGTTGCTCGAGCCGGCAGGCAACTGCCGGCCCAGATGAATGACTGCCGGAATGCCGAAAGGCATTCGACAGAACCCGGCTTACAGGCCAGCTTCCCCTTCTCTCCTGGAAACTTAGATTGCGATGTTTCCGTCCGCGCATATCCTCGAAATAACATTAATAAAAATATATAACTTATTAATTAATAAAAATAATTATAAGATTCTCGTATAAATCTTAATAGTCATCCGTAAGTCGTTGTCGTAACTGAAAAATCTGTCTACGTCGCTTGACCTTCCATTTTTTTTCTACTAGAGTGGGGAAAAGTAGGTTTAAGTGGGAAAACTTGGAAATTCCAATACTTCCGGCGAAAAAGAGATGTTTCAAGGAGCGACAGCGCTTAATCTCGATGCGAAAGGCCGACTTGCGGTCCCAACGCGGCATCGAGATGCCCTCCAGTCAGGAGAAGCCGGTAAGCAAGTGCTTACTGCGCATCCCCATCGTTGTGTTCTGTTGTATCCGGCGCCTGCGTGGGAGCCGATCCGCGCCAGGATCATGAGCTTCCCCAGTTTCGACGCGCAGACCAGCCTGTGGAAGCGGTTGCTCGTCGGCTTTGCGGAAGAGGTCGAACTTGATGCGTCCGGGCGCCTGTTGATTTCTCCCGAATTGCGCAAGTTCGCCTCTTTCGAGAAGGGGGTAATGATGGTTGGCCAAGGAAGTCATTTCGAAATCTGGAGTCAGCAAGCCTGGGAGAAGCAACTGGACCAGTTGTCGACGGGTTCGGACAAGCTGCCGCCGGGAATGGAGAACTTTGCTTTGTGAGTTCGGCTTCGGCCGTGCGAGACGGGGCGGGTTTGCACAAGACGGTGTTGCTCAACGAAGCCGTCGAAGCATTGCATATCAGGGCCGATGGAACGTACGTCGATGCGACTTTCGGCCGTGGCGGGCATAGCCGCGCGATTCTGGCGCGTCTGGGCAGTTCGGGAAAGTTGATCGCAATCGATCGTGATCCCGAAGCGGTTGCGTTCGCGACGACGATATCCGATTCGCGGCTCGTTGTATTCCGGATGGAATTCGGCCGGATTGGACGAGTGCTGGAAGACGCGGCAGTGGCGGGGGTGGATGGCGTGCTGCTCGATCTTGGGGTTTCTTCGCCCCAACTCGATTCGGCAGCCAGAGGCTTCAGTTTCCGGTTCGACGGACCGCTCGACATGCGGATGGATCCCGGCCACGGGAAAACGGCGGCCGAGTGGCTTGCGCAAGCTTCGGAACAGGAGATCGGGGAGGTCATCAGGCGACATGGCGAAGAACGGTTTGCTAAACAGATTGCAAGAGCGATTGTTACGGCTCGATCGAGCGGGCCTGTCGACCGCACACGGCAACTTGCCCAGATCGTGGCAAAAGCCGTTCCCACGCGCGAGCCACATCAGGACCCGGCGACGCGCACCTTCCAAGCTTTACGGATTCACATCAATCAGGAGCTTGAAGAGTTGGAGATAGCGCTGCCGCAATGCGTGGAGATGCTCAACGAGGGAGGGCGGTTGGTCGTGATCAGCTTTCACTCCCTCGAAGACCGCATCGTCAAACATTACATTCGCGCCCAGACACAGCCTGGCGCGCTGCCCGTCCGCTTACCGGTGCGTGCGGCCGAGTTGCCCAAGCCGCGCATGAAGCTGGTCGGTAAACAGGTCTACGCGACTGACGATGAAGTGGCGGCAAATCCCCGCGCGCGCAGCGCGGTCATGCGAGTGGCGGAAAGGGTGGCGGCTTGATCAAGATCAATGCGGTGCTGGCTGGAATTCTGGTGGTTTGCGCGCTGGCCCTGGTCACGTCGCAGCACAAGGCGAGAAAGCTTTTCGTCGAAATGCAGAAGCAGCAGGACCAAGCCCGGCAGCTCGAAGTGGAATACGGACAATTGCAGCTCGAGCAAAGCACCTGGGCCATGCATTCCCGGGTGGAGAAAATCGCGGCCAATAATTTACAAATGCGCATACCACCGGCCGCACGCGTGCATCTGGTTCCTCCCCCTCCCGCGTCGACCAAGCCATGAATCCCTCCCTTAATCCAGCACTCTCGGTGCGCCTGCCGGTGTGGCGGGCGCGGCTGCTTTTGCTGCTGGTGTTTTTCGGATTCCTGGTATTGGCGGCGCGGGCTTTTTATCTGCAGGGGCTGCGTAACGACTTTCTTCAGCAGAAGGGTGAGACACGCTACGCGCGAGTCATTGAAATTTCCGCCCACCGAGGAATGGTGACCGACCGCAACGGTGAACCGCTTGCGTTGAGCACGCCCGTCGAATCGGTATGGGCCGCCCCGGCGGACGCAGATCTGAGCATCGAGCAACGAACAAAGCTAACCCGGCTACTCGGCATGGACGCAACAGAATTAAAAAGAAGGCTCGCCGAGTCAGATCGCGACTTCGTTTATCTGAAAAGACAGCTGCCGCCCGAACAGGCGGCAAAAGTGGTGCAGTTGAACCTTCCCGGCGTTTTTCTCCAGCGCGAATACCGGCGCTACTATCCTGCGGCCGAGGTGACTGCGCATGTTTTAGGAGTCACGGGCGTTGACGACAACGGGCAGGAAGGCATTGAGCTCGCTTATCAGGACTGGCTGAGCGGAAAAGCCGGCAGTCGTCGCGTGATCAAGGACAGGCTGGGCCGCGTGGTCGAGGACATCGAAAGCATTCGCGCGCCGCAGGAAGGCCGGGAACTGGCGCTGTCGATCGACCAGCGGATTCAGTATCTGGCGTTCCGGGAACTGAAGAGCGCGATCGCCTTGAACGAAGCCAAGGCGGGAAGCCTTGTGGTACTCGATGTGACCACCGGCGAAGTGCTGGCATTGGCAAACTGGCCAACCTACAACCCAAACAATCGCGACACATTCAAAATCGGGCGCTCGCGCAATCGCGCGGTGGTCGACCTTTTCGAACCCGGCTCTACGTTAAAGCCGTTCACTGTCGCGGCCGCCCTTGAATCCGGGCTGGTCAGCCCGGGAAGCATGATCGACACGCAGGGCGGTCACTATACAATTGGAAACCGGACCATACATGATGCGCATCCCGAAGGAATACTCACCGTCGCGCAAGTGATCCAGAAATCTTCGAATGTCGGTTCCGCGAAGATGGCGCTCGCAATGGCCCCGCAGAAACTGTGGACCATTCTTTCCGAGGTCGGGTTCGGTACCCAGACGAAAGTGGGATTTCCAGGCGAGGCCACCGGCCGCCTGCGTGCGTACAAAACATGGAAGCCGATCGAACAGGCGACGATGTCGTATGGCCATGGCATCTCCGTCAGTCTGCTGCAGTTGGCACGCGCCTATTCCGTATTCGCCACAAACGGCGAGCTTAAACCGCTTACCCTGGTGAAGCGCGATCAGCCGGTTGAAGGAAAGGCCGTGATTTCGCCGCGCACCGCAATGGCCGTGCGCAAGATGCTCGAGATGGTGACGCAGCCGGGCGGCACCGCCACACGCGCGCAAGTCGCCGGTTTTCGCGTGGCTGGTAAAACAGGCACCGCTCACAAACTCATGGGCGCGACTTACGCGTCCGATCGCTACATTTCGTCGTTCGTCGGATTCGCTCCGGCTTCGAATCCGCGCCTGGTCATTGCCGTCATGCTGGATGAACCCGGCGGAAAGTCCTACTACGGCGGCGAGGTTGCCGCCCCGGTATTCAGTAACGTCATGGCCGGCGCGTTGCGCCTGCTGGGCATCGAGCCGGACGCGGCGCTCGACAATGTGATCTCTCCCGATTCCGCACCTGTCGTGAGGGAGGAAGTGTGACGACCGGCATGGGATCTGCAGGCGAACAACGCACTGGATTCAATGTCGCTGCAATCGATGCGCTTGGCGTACGCATCGGTGGATTGGCGATCGACAGTCGCAACATCAAACCCGGAGACCTGTTTCTTGCCTATCCGGGACAAAGGTCTGACGGACGGGCGCACATCGCGCAGGCGATCGCGGCGGGGGCCAGCGCCGTGCTTTGGGATAGCAGTGGTTTCCAATGGAACTTGGAATGGCGTGTGCCGAATCTGGGGGTTGCGGATCTGCGCTCGCAGCTGGGAGAAATCGCCAGCCGCTTTTTCGGCAACCCGTCACGCAAAATGTGGATTGCGGGAGTCACCGGTACCAACGGCAAGACATCGTGTTCGCACTGGATTGCGCAGTCGCTGACGCGTCTGGGACGCAAGACTGCAGTAATCGGCACGCTGGGTAGCGGATTTTCCGGAGCGTTGGATGCCGCGGTCAATACCACGCCGGACGCAATTTCTCTGCAATCGAACCTGGCCGGGTTGCTCACGGGCGGCGCGACGGGCTGTGCGATGGAGGTTTCTTCGCACGGCATCGACCAGGGCCGAATCAACGGCGTCGAAATTGACGTGGCGCTGTTCACTAACTTGTCGCGCGATCATCTCGACTATCACCAGACCATGGAAGACTACGGCGCCGTCAAGGCGAGGCTCTTCCATTGGCCGCAGCTCAAACATGCGGTCGTAAACATCGACGACCGATTCGGTCGCGCGCTTGCGGAATCGATCGACAGGTCTCGTGTGAACGTACTGGGCTACGGTTTCGGTAGAGGAGAAATAGCCGGTCACCGCCTGGATCTTTCCACGCGTGGCCTGAAACTTGAAATTACCACTCCCTGGGGATCCGCGCATCTGACCAGCCAGTTGATCGGCGAATTCAACGCGGCAAACCTGCTCGGTGTCCTTGCCGTATTGATGACCGCGGACGTATCGCTCCGGGATGCCGTGGATGCGCTTGCGCTGGTCGAGCCTGTTCCCGGTCGCCTGCAGATGGTACGAACGCCCAACGCTCCACTGGTCGTCGTCGACTATGCGCATACGCCGGATGCCCTCGAGAAGGCGCTTAGAACGTTGCGTAATCTGCTTCCTGCCGCCGCAAACCTGCATTGCGTGTTCGGGTGCGGTGGCGATCGCGATCCCGGCAAGCGGCCCCTGATGGGGGAAGTTGCGACGCGCCTGTCGGATCGCGTAATCATCACAAGCGACAATCCCCGCTCTGAAGATCCGCGCGCCATCATCGAAGACATCGTTGCCGGTGCGCACCCAAATTACACGATAGAGGCGGACCGCTCCAGCGCGATATTCAAGGCGCTGAAATCGGCTGCGCCGAACGATATCGTGCTGATTGCCGGCAAAGGTCACGAAGCCTACCAGGAGGTCGGTACCCGGCGCCTACCCTTTGATGATGTACAGGTCGCGCGCGACGGGCTGCGCCGCCTGGCAGAGGGTGCGCGCCATGCTTGATCTTGCCACCGCCGCGCAGGCAATTGGTGGCCGGCAAATCGGCACCAACACCGTGTTTTATCGGGTGACCACCGACAGCCGGGATCTGCGTCCAGGCGATCTGTTCGTGGGGATACGAGGCGAGCGCTTCGACGGGCAGTCATTTGCCGATCAGGCCCTGTCGGCCGGTGCGGCCGGGATCATGCTGGAAGTCGGGGCAAAAGTCAGTACCCCGCATGCGCGCATCCTCGAAGTGAACGATACGCGCCTTGCCCTCGGCCGGCTGGCGGCCTTCTGGCGAACTCGCTTTTCCGCACCGTTGATCGCGATTACGGGCAGCAATGGCAAAACCACGGTCAAGGAGATGCTCGCTTCGATCCTATGCCAGGTCGTGGGCGAATCGGGAGTTCTGGCGACGGCCGGCAACCTGAACAACGACATCGGCACGCCTCTGACATTGCTGCGCCTCAATGCTGCCAATCGCTACGCCGTCATCGAGATGGGCATGAATCACCTTGGAGAAATAGCCTATTTGTCGTCTTTGGCCAAACCGACGGTCGCGTTGATCAATAACGCGGGTTCCGCACACATTGGCGAACTCGGATCGGTTGACGCGATCGCGCAAGCCAAGGCAGAAATATTCGAAGGGCTGGACATGGCGGGTATCGCGGTTCTCAACAGCGACGATGCATTCGCCGGCTACTGGCGTGGTCTGGCGCGCGGAAGGCGTGTGGTGGATTTCGGTCTTGACGGGAAAGCGGCGGTGTCAGCTCGCTACGAATTGGCGATGTTCGCCAGCCTGGTGACGTTCCGCACCCCCGATGAGGAATTCGTCGCGACGCTTGGCATCCCCGGACTGCACAACATCAGGAATGCCCTTGCGGCGGTGGCTTGCGCTTACGCGCTGGATATCCCTTCTGCGGCGATCGCTGCCGGGATTGCGGCCTATTCGGGCCTGAAAGGCCGGCTGCAACGCAAGCAGCATCCTTCCGGAGCATTGGTTATCGACGATACCTACAACGCCAATCCCGAGTCCATGAAGGCGGCAATCGCTGTTTTAGCGGCGTATGCGGATCGCAAATTATTCGTCATGGGCGATATGGGCGAGCTCGGCGCGGGTGCCGAGGCGATGCATGCATCGATCGGCGAATTTGCGAAGCAGGCCGGCGTGCACGCCCTGTATGCACTGGGCGACATGAGCATCGCCGCGGTGCGCGGTTTTGGAAAGGGCGCGAGGCACTTTCCCAGCGTGGATGAATTGGTCAGCGCACTTTCGGGCGAACTCGATCATCGTTCCATGGTCCTGGTGAAAGGTTCGCGCTTCATGCACATGGAGCGCGTGGTCGAGGCGCTGGGTGCGGTCAACGGGCAATCGGCCATGAAGGGGTTTGCCTGATGCTGCTCGCCCTTACCCAATGGCTGGCAGAGGATGTTCACATCCGGGCGTTTAATGTATTTAACTACATCACGCTGCGCGCGGTGCTTGCAACCCTGACCGCGCTACTGATTTCCTTCATCGTCGGACCGGTCATGATCCGCAAGCTGACGACCTACAAGATCGGACAGTCGGTGCGCGACGATGGTCCGAAAAGCCATCTGACGAAGGCAGGCACCCCTACAATGGGAGGCGCTCTGATCCTGATTTCGATCGCGATCACCGCCTTGCTGTGGGCCGATTTGCGCAATCGCTACGTGTGGGTCGTACTGGTGGTGACGCTCGGCTTTGGCATCGTTGGCTGGATCGACGACTACCGCAAAGTCGTGCATCGCAATCCGAAAGGACTATCAGCGCGAACGAAGTTCTTTTGGCAATCGGTCATCGGTTTGTCCGTAGCCATCTACCTGGCGACTTCGGCGACCCTGCCGGCGCAGACCGAGCTGATCGTACCGCTGTTCAAGCAAGTCACGTATCCGCTCGGAATCGTCGGCTTCGTCGTAATGAGTTACTTCGTCATCGTGGGCACCAGCAACGCCGTCAACCTGACCGACGGACTGGACGGGCTGGCGATCCTGCCGACTGTCATGGTCGGCAGTGCGCTGGGCGTATTCGCCTATGTAGCCGGCAACGCCATCTATTCGCGCTATCTGGGGTTTCCCCTGATTCCCGGCGCCGGCGAACTTACCGTGGTCTGTGCCGCAATGGCAGGTGCCGGACTGGCGTTCCTTTGGTTCAACGCCTATCCGGCCGAAGTTTTCATGGGTGACGTTGGCGCGCTTGCGCTCGGTGGCGCGCTTGGCGCCATCGCGGTCGTGGTTCGCCAGGAAATCGTTCTATTCATCATGGGCGGCGTATTTGTCGTGGAAACGTTATCGGTGGTATTGCAGGTTGCATCGTTCAAATTGACCGGCAAACGCATTTTTCGCATGGCGCCGCTTCACCACCACTATGAACTGAAAGGCTGGAAAGAGAATCAAGTCGTCGTTCGTTTCTGGATCATCACCATGATGCTGGTGCTGGTCGGCCTGTCGACGCTCAAGCTGCGCTAGCCGGCATGAAGACGAACAACGACTTGCGTCCCGCAATGACCCGCTTCGCGCCGCGAAGCGCCATGTCGGAGAGGAATTCAGGTTGTCATTACGAGGTGAACCATGACTAGTCGTCTGCATTTCGAATTGTTCATGCAGGAATTGCGCATCCGCGCGTTCGAATCCGGCCCCAGGCAACTTGCCCTCGAAGGGATGCGAGCGACGGGACACGAAGATGTCGGCTTGGTGCGGTTGTCGCGAATCGAGGCCGCCATGAAGGAGACGCGTGCCGATCGAGCTGAAGAATAGGCGCGCGCTGGTGCTCGGTCTGGGCGCAAGCGGGATGTCGATGGCGCGCTGGCTCGCCGCCCGCGGCGCGTGGGTGCGCGTCGCAGACAGCCGTGAGGCACCGCCGTTCGCCTTAGAACTGCATGGTGAACTTCCGGCCGTCGAACTGCATACCGGCGCATTTCGTTCCGAAAGCTTCTCGGACGTCGACCTCATCGCCATCAGTCCCGGCGTGCCGCTTGCCGAGCCGCTGGTCCGCGACGCCGCGCAACGAGGGATCGATATCGTCGGCGACATCGAGTTGTTCGCCAGAATCAGGAACGAATTTCCCGGCAACAGGGTGATTGCGATTACAGGATCGAACGGGAAGAGCACTGTGACGGAAATGGTCGGTGCGATGGTTCGTGCCGCAAAGATAAGAACTCTGATGGCCGGAAACATCGGGTTGCCGATTCTGGATGCCGTGTCGGAGGTCGAAGCGGGGAGCAGGCGCCGGCCGGACATATTCGTGCTTGAGCTGTCCAGTTTCCAGCTTGAATCGACCCGCAGCCTGAACCCCGACGCAGCAGCGGTTCTGAACGTGAGCGAAGACCATCTCGATCGCTATTCGGGCATGCCCGAATACGCGGATGCCAAGGCGCGCATTTTCCTGGGCGATGGTGTCCAGGTCGTAAACCGGCAAGATAACCGGGCACGCAGCATGATCGGTCCCGAACGGAAGGTGTTCACTTTCGGACTGGATGAGCCGTGGAACGACGGCAACTGGGGGATACGCGACATCGACGGCGATCTGTGGCTTGCCGAGGGGCGCGCGAATCTGATGAAGGTTTCCGAGTTGAAAGTCACGGGCTCGCACAATGCGGCGAATGCGCTCGCGGCGCTGGCTCTATGCCGCGCAATTCGACTTCCCTACGAACCGCTCCTCGACGCGCTCTTCGCGTTCGAAGGATTACCCCATCGCGTGCAGAAGGTCGCCGAAGTCAGAGGCGTAGCTTTTTACGACGACTCCAAAGGCACCAATGTCGGCGCCACCGTTGCCGCGCTCACGGGAATGGCTTCCAGGATCGTTCTGATTGCCGGTGGAGAGGGCAAGGGCCAGGATTTCTCGCCCTTGCGCGACGCCGTGGCAAAGAAGGCGAAAGGCGTGGTCCTCATCGGCCGCGATGGCGACAAGATCGGCGCGGCCATTCAGGCCTCGGGCGTCGCGATCGTCTACGCCGCCACCATGCACGACGCAGTACAAGCGGGCTTTTCGCTGGCGCAACCTGGTGACGCCGTCATGTTGTCGCCCGCGTGTGCCAGCTTCGATATGTTTCGCGACTACGAACATCGCGCCGAAGTCTTCGTCGAAGAAGTGCGGGCGCTGGAGGCCGGTCGATGAACGGCTTTCTCGGCATCGGATCAGTCGCCAGATCAGCGCCGATTGCACAGTTCGACTACGCGGTCGTCAGCACCTCGGGCCTTCTGCTCGCGCTTGGATTGATCATGGTCTATTCCTCATCGATCGCGATAGCCGAAGGCGGGCGTTTTACAGGCAGTCAACCGACCTATTACCTCCTCCGCCATGGCGTGTTCCTGTTCGTCGGCCTGATGGCCGGTTTCATCTGCTTTCAGTTTCCGCTGCGGTTCTGGGAACAGGCGGCGCCTTACCTTTTCTGCCTTGGCGTGCTGCTCCTGGCGATTGTGCTGATCCCCGGCGTCGGCAGGGAAGTCAATGGCAGCCGACGCTGGCTGTCGCTTGGCGCGATCAACCTGCAGCCCTCCGAATTAATGAAATTGTTTGCGGTGCTTTATACCGCGGATTACACCGTTCGCAAGGCAGCCTTGATGCACAGCTTTCGCAAGGGATTTCTGCCAATGCTGGTCGTGATGCTGCTGACCGGCGGATTGCTGCTGCGTGAACCGGATTTCGGCGCCTTCGCGGTAATTACCGCAGTAGCCATGGGCATCCTGTTCCTCGGCGGCGTGAACTGGAAACTGTTCGCGATGCTCATCGTTCTACTGCCCGTCGGATTCGTGATGCTGATCTGGACGTCGCCCTATCGCCTGCAGCGGGTGATCGGATTCATGGATCCCTGGTCAGACCCGTTCGGCAAAGGCTACCAGCTGTCGCACGCCCTGATCGCCTTCGGACGCGGAGAGTGGTTCGGCGTCGGTTTGGGTGCGAGCGTCGAGAAGCTTTTCTACCTGCCCGAAGCGCACACCGATTTCCTGCTCGCCGTCATTGCCGAGGAACTCGGATTCCTCGGTGTGCTCTGCGTGATTGTGCTTTTCGGGTGGCTGATCTGGCGGGCTTTCGCCATCGGCAACCAGGCCGCGCGCATGGAGCGGTGCTTCTCCGCACTGGTTGCGCAGGGCATCGCGTTGTGGCTCGGGGCCCAGGCGTTCATCAACATGGGCGTGAATATGGGCGTGCTCCCGACCAAAGGGTTGACTTTACCGCTGCTTTCCTTCGGCGGCAGTGGCATCGTCGCCAATTGCTGCGCCCTCGCAATCCTGCTTCGAGTGGATTACGAGAACCGGCAGATGATGAAGGGTTTTTCCCTCTGACCAGTCCGCCCATACCGATGAGGACGATCTTGATCATGGCGGGCGGTACCGGGGGGCACATATTTCCGGCGCTCGCGGTTGCCGATGAGTTGCGCGACAACGGTTGGAAAATCGTGTGGCTGGGTTCGAAAGCCGGAATGGAAAGCAAGTTGGTGCCTCAATACGGATTCGAAATCGTCTGGGTTCGTTTCTCCGGATTGCGCGGCAAGGGGCTGCTTCGCGTGGCATTGTTGCCGCTAAATCTGTTGATCGCCCTGTGGCAGAGCGCCCTTGCCATTTTTCGTGTGCGGCCGGACGTGGTACTTGGAATGGGGGGCTATATTTCGTTTCCCGGCGGAATAATGGCCACCGTGCTGGCTCGTCCACTGGTACTGCACGAGCAGAATTCGGTCGCCGGCCTCGCCAACAAAGTGCTGGCGCGAGTTGCGGATCGCATCCTGGTCGCATTTCCCAATGCCCTGAAAAACGCCGAGTGGACCGGCAATCCGGTGCGTCGCGAAATCGCCGGATTGCCGCCACCCGAGGAGCGTTTCCGCAATCGGTCCGGAAATTTGAAGGTGCTGATTGTGGGCGGCAGTCTCGGTGCGCAGTCCCTCAACGAGATTGTTCCAAGAGCGCTCGCGCTGATTCCCCAGTCGCAACGTCCCGAAGTCACACATCAGGCGGGGGAGAAGCATCTCGCCACGCTCGAGAGCGGATATCGGGAGGCGGGCGTGAGCGCTACAACGCTTGCGTTCATCGGCGATATGGCGCGGGCCTATGCAACGGCGGACGTGGTGATCTGCCGGGCCGGGGCGTTGACTGTTTCCGAACTTGCGGCAGCGGGCATCGCCAGCGTGCTGGTGCCCTTCCCGTCCGCGGTCGATGATCACCAGACTTTCAACGCCCGATATCTCGCCGATCAGGGGGCGGCAATCCTGCTACGACAGGCGGAACTTTCCCCCACCAAACTCGCCGATCTGCTGCTCGACTTCACCAGGGACAAGCTGCTGGAGATGGCCAAGCGCGCGCGTGGTTTGGGCAAGCCCGACGCTGCGCAGATCGTCGCCGGACATTGCATGGCGGTTGCGGCATGAAACACAAGGTCAAGCATGTCCACTTCATCGGTATCGGCGGTGCCGGGATGAGCGGAATCGCGGAAGTCATGCTCAATCTGGGCTTTGAGGTCAGCGGTTCCGATATCTCGGAAAGTACTGCCACGGTGCGACTGAAAAATCTGGGGGCCAAAGTAGACATCGGCCACGACGAAACGAATGTCAGCGGGGCCAATGCCGTGGTCACCTCGACCGCGGTCAGGCCGGACAACCCTGAGGTCGCCGCCGCCCGCGTGAAACGCATTCCGGTTGTGCCCCGGGCGATGATGCTCGCGGAATTGATGCGGCTCAAGCAGGGTATTGCGATTGCGGGAACCCACGGCAAGACCACGACGACCAGCCTCGTCGCCAGCCTGCTCGCCGAAGCCGGGATGGATCCCACGTTTGTGATTGGTGGCCGGCTCGAGGCCGCCGGCTCTCACGCGAAACTCGGCACCGGGGAATTCATCGTCGTGGAGGCCGATGAATCCGACGCATCGTTTCTCTACCTCCAGCCGGTGCTCGCGGTCGTCACCAATATCGATGCCGATCACATGGAAACTTACGGGCACGACTTTAGCCGCTTGCGTCAGGCTTTTCTCGAATTCATCGAACATCTTCCTTTTTACGGAATGGCGGTCCTGTGCATGGACGATGCCAACGTGAGAAGCCTGTTACCGCTCATCACCAAGCAGGTGACGACTTATGGTCTGGCCGAAAGCGCGCAGATTCGCGCGGTCGACGTGCAGGCCGACGCCGGAAAGATGCGATTCCGCGTCGTGCGCAGAAACGGGCAGTCGAGGGCACTTGCCGATTTGAACATCACGCTGAACCTTCCCGGTCTGCACAACGTGCAGAACGCGCTGGCGGCGATTGCGGTAGGGATGGAAGTCGGCGCTCCAGACCAGGCAATTGTCAAGGCCCTGGCAGATTTTCGCGGCGTCGGGCGACGCTTTCAGCGCTATGGCGATGTGCGATTGTCGGACGGGCGCTTCACCCTGATCGACGACTACGGCCATCACCCGGCGGAAATGGCGGCGACGATCGCCGCGGCGCGCGGAGCGTTCCCGAACCGTCGGCTGGTCCTCGCCTTTCAACCGCATCGGTACACGCGTACCCGGGATTGTTTCGAAGACTTTGTAAAGGTTCTCTCCTCGGCGGATGCGCTGCTGCTTACCGAAGTCTATCCGGCCGGGGAAGTACCAATCGTGGCCGCCGACGGCAGGGCACTGGCGCGTGCCGTCCGGGTAGCCGGGAAGATCGAGCCGGTGTTCGTTGAACAGATCGCAGACTTGGCGGCCGCGATCCTCGCGATGGCGACGAACGGCGACGTGGTTATCACCATGGGCGCCGGTTCCATCGGGACGGTACCGGGAAAAATTGCAAAAGGGAACTAAACCAAGAAGCATGGATATGGCAGATGTCGGACAGATCGAGACCAGCGGATTGCGTGGCGAACTCAAGCGCGACGAGTCGATGCGCAAGCATGTCAGCTGGCGGGCGGGGGGGATCTCAGATCGTACTTACGCGCCTGCGGATCTCGAGGACCTCGGCGAATTTCTCGCCCGGATACCGGACCGCGAACCGGTCCTTTTCGTCGGGCTTGGCAGTAATTTGCTGGTCCGGGATGGAGGTTTTCGCGGAACGGTCGTGTTTACACATCGCGTTCTCGCCCGTTTTTTTTTGGAAGAACGTCCCGGCTACGCCGAGATTTACGCGGAGGCAGGCGTCGCCGGTCCAAAAGTGGCCCGCTTTGCGGCAGTTCATAACCTCGAAGGCGCGGAGTTCCTTGCCGGCATTCCCGGAACCGTGGGGGGCGCATTGGCGATGAATGCCGGCTGCTACGGAACCGAGACATGGAACGTAGTAGCCCGTGTGCGCACCATAGACCGCGCCGGTCGCCTGCAGATTCGCGAGCCGCACGAATACGCGGTCGGTTATCGCAGTGTCCTTGCGCTGCAGGCGCGCGACGAATTCTTCGTTGCCGCCTGGTTCCGGTTTGCACGCGGCGACGGCGACAAGGCTCGCCAGAAGATCAAAGAATTGCTGTCCAGGCGGATCGCGACACAGCCCCTCGCAGAACCAAACGCCGGTTCGGTATTCCGCAATCCGCCCGGTGACTACGCGGCCCGCCTGATCGAGGCAAGCGGCCTCAAAGGCCGGCGCGTTGGCGGTGCCGAGGTATCGACCGTGCACGCTAATTTCATAGTCAACAAGGGTGGAGCGTTGGCGCGTGACATAGAAGAGCTGATTGTTCTCGTGCAGGACACGGTAAGGCGCGAGGCGAACGTGATGCTGGAGCGCGAAGTGCAGATCGTTGGTGAGGCATGAAAGCGAGCGTATGAACGGCAACAGGTTCGGAAAGGTTGCGGTGCTCATGGGCGGCCGCTCCGCCGAGAGAGAGATCTCGCTGCTATCGGGCAACGCGGTGCTCGGCGCATTGCGCGAGCGCGGTATCGACGCGCATGCGTTTGACCCGAAAGAACGCGACATGTCGGATCTCAAAGACGAACATTTCGATTGCGCGTTCATCACGCTGCATGGCCGTTATGGGGAAGACGGCACGGTGCAAGGCGCACTGGAACTTCTCGGGATCCCCTATACCGGAAGCGGCGTGATGTCGAGTTCCCTGGCGATGGATAAATGGCGCACAAAGTTGATGTGGCGGGCAGTCGGGATTCCGGTTCCGAAAGACGTGCTGGTGCATGAAGCGTCGGATTGGAATGCCGTTGCCCAACAACTCAGACTGCCCCTCATCGTAAAGCCCGTCCATGAGGGCTCGACGATAGGGCTGACAAAAGTTCGAGCGGAACAGGAGTTACCCGCTGCGTACGCGCTCGCGGCGCGCCACGACCGGATGGTACTCGCCGAAGAATTCATTGACGGCCAGGAACTCACCGCTTCGATTTTAGGCGAGACCGCATTGCCCCTGATCCGCATCGAGGCACCGCAGGGAAACTACGATTACCAGAACAAGTATTTCAGCGACGAGACGAAATATCACTGCCCGGCGGGGATAGGGAGCGACGCGGAACGAGCCATTCGGGAGGCCGCGCTACGCGCATTTCAGGTGCTTGGCTGCGAAGGTTGGGGTCGCGCCGATCTGATACTGCGGGCCGACAACACGTTTTCGTTTCTGGAAATGAATACTTCGCCCGGAATGACCGGTCACAGTCTGGTGCCGATGGCGGCCCGACAAGCGGGACTTGCATTTCCCGAACTCGTTATGCGAATCCTGGGGAGCGCTCATGTGGGATGACGCCGCCACACTCAGGATGACCGCCAATCTGCTGTTCTTCACCGCTGCCGCGCTGATCCTCTACGGCGCTGTGAACTATGTAATCCATCTGCCGATTCTTCCGCTTCGAGACCTCCAGCTGACGGGAGACGTGGCACATGTAACGCGTGAACAAGTCGAGGCCGTTGTAGCCAGAGAGCTTCGCGGCAACTTTTTCACCGTGGATCTCGGCCAGGCGCGTGCGGCCTTCGAAAAGCTGCCTTGGGTGAGAACGGTCAATGTCCGTCGGCGCTGGCCGGATCGCCTGGAATTTTCAATTGAGGAACACAGACCTCTTGCGCGTTGGGGTTCCACGGCCCTGGTCAGCGCGCAAGGCGAAGTGTTCGAGGCTGCAATCAACACGACGTTACCGGTCTTGCTGGGTCCGGAGGGTAGCGCCCCGGAAGTCGTGTCGCACTTTCAAGCATTCGAACATGCGCTTGAACCCGTCGGCAGGCACATCGCGCAGGTAACACTGTCGGCTCGGCGAGCATGGATATTGAAGCTGGACGACGGCACGGTGCTTGAGCTCGGACGCGACAACCTTGAATCCCGCCTTGCGGGGTTTGTCGCAGCGTACGAGCGCACCGTCGCGCGGTTGCCGCAACCGTCGGCCTATATCGACCTTCGCTACACGAACGGGTTCGCGGTGCGCAGCCCGGGGCTGAAGTGGACCAGAAGCAAGATCTGATCGGGACCGATGGAAAAGACATGGCGTTGAGCGGAAGAAAAGAAAGCAAAAACCTGATCGTCGGTCTCGACATCGGCACGTCGAAGATCGCGGCTATCGTTGCCGAGATGCGACCGGAAGGCGGCTTCGAAGTAATCGGAATGGGCAGCTCGCCATCGCGCGGATTGAAGAAGGGCGTGGTGGTGAACATCGAGTCGACCGTCAACGCAATCCAGCGCGCGCTCGAGGAAGCCGAACTCATGGCCGATTGCAAGATCCGCGACGTGTGGACCGGCATAGCAGGCAGCCACATTCGAAGCTTCAATTCCCATGGCATGGTTGCAATAAAGGATCGCGAGGTGGCGCAGAGCGATGTGGACCGTGTAGTGGAAACCGCCAAAGCCATCCCCATCCCGACAGACCAGCAAATTCTGCATGTGCTGAACCAGGAATTTGTGATCGACGGCCAGGAGGATGTGCGCGAGCCGCTTGGGATGAGCGGGGTGCGCCTGGAGGTGAAGGTGCACATTGTCACAGGCGCCGTCTCGGCCGCCCAAAACATCATGAAGTGCGTGCGACGCTGCGGCCTTGAGGTCAACGACCTTATCTTGCAACCGCTGGCATCGGCGATGGCAGTGCTCTCGGAGGATGAAAAGGACCTTGGCGTGTGCCTGGTCGACATCGGCGGGGGAACGTCGGATATCGCGGTGTTCACGCAAGGCGCAATCAGGCATACCGCCGTGATTCCGATCGCCGGGGATCAGATCACGAACGACATTGCGATGGCGTTACGCACGCCGACAAAAGAGGCCGAGGAGATAAAGCGCCGCTACGGGTGCGCGCTGCGGGAACTGTCCGATCCGCAGGAAATGGTCGAAGTGCCGGGAGTCGGGGAGCGTGGTTCCAAGAAGATGTCGCGTCAGACCCTTGCGGAAGTCATTGAACCGCGAGTGGAGGAGCTGTACTCGCTGGTCCAGGCCGAACTGCGCCGCAGCGGATTCGAGGAGCTGCTGTCATCGGGCGTCGTAATCACAGGGGGCAGCGCCGCAATGCAGGGAATGGTTGAACTGGGAGAGGAGGTATTCCACATGCCCGTGCGGCTGGGGCTCCCCAGTTACGCCAGCGGATTGTCGGAAGTCATTCGTAACCCGCGATATTCAACAGGCGTCGGGCTGTTGATGGCGGGACTCAGCCAGCATCAGCGACAACAGATTGAAAAGATGCAAAGCGGGTCGTTCAAACAGATCGTCGGCCGCATGAAGAAATGGTTCGAGACGAATTTTTAGCAGGCGAAATTCAAGGTGGCTTTGTTCTTAACGGTTCTTAACTACTAACACAGGAGGCATCTGATGTTCGAGATCGTGGATACACAACCTCAGGAAGCGGTGATCAAGGTAGTCGGAGTTGGCGGCTGTGGCGGCAATGCGGTCGATCACATGATCAACGAAGGTGTGGATGGCGTGGAGTTCATTTGCGCTAATACCGACTCGCAAGCGTTGAAGCGCAACAAGTCCAAAACCCTGTTGCAACTCGGCCCGAATGTTACGAAGGGACTCGGGGCTGGCGCGAACCCGGATATCGGCCGCGAAGCAGCGATGGAAGACCGTGAGCGCATTATCGAACTGATCGAGGGTGCGGACATGCTTTTCCTTACGGCGGGGATGGGCGGCGGCACCGGTACCGGCGCGGCACCAATCGTTGCCGAAGCCGCGCGCGAACTTGGAATTTTGACAGTTGCAGTGGTGACCAAGCCTTTTGCTTTCGAAGGCAAGCGCCAGAAGATCGCTCAGCAGGGGCTTGACGAGCTTTGTCGTCACGTCGATTCGCTGATCGTTATCCCGAATGACAAACTGATGCAGGTCCTTGGTGAAGATGTCAGCATGCTCGACGCTTTCAAGGCGGCAAACACGGTATTGCACGGCGCGGTTGCCGGCATTGCGGAAGTGATCAAGTGCCCGGGCCTGGTCAACGTGGACTTTGCGGACGTGCGCACCGTGATGTCGGAGATGGGCATGGCGATGATGGGTTCGGCGGTAGCGGCGGGGCTCGACCGCGCACATTCGGCAGCGGAGCAAGCCGTGGCCAGCCCACTGCTGGAGGATGTCAATCTCGCAGGCGCGCGCGGCGTTCTCGTGAACATCACGGCGAGTTCCAGTCTCAAGATGAAGGAAGTTCATGAGGTCATGAATACCATCAAGGGATTCACCGCGGAGGACGCGACGGTGATTGTCGGCACGGTTATAGATGAAGCAATGGAAGATCGCCTGCGCGTGACTATGGTGGCGACGGGCTTGGGCGGGATGGTCAACCGTCATCAACAAAAGCCATTGACCATGGTGAAAACCGGAACCGATGCCATGCCACTCGGCGTGAATTACGGAGATCTCGAGACCCCGGCCGTGATGCGCCGGCGTTCGCGGGATGCAGCGGTCGAAGCGATGAAACAATCGGGGGTGGATATGCTCGATATCCCGGCGTTCTTGCGCAAGCAGGCTGACTAGCGAAAGGAAAAGGCACGGCACTTGCTGCGCTACAGCAATGTTTTTGTGCTGGCGCATTGCGGTGCGCCTATGGTAATCTAATCAACCGTTTATCTTATACAAGCAGACGCAGTTTAAATCCTCGCACTGCTTGGGTGCATGACATGATCAAACAACGCACACTGAAGAATATCGTTCGTGCCACCGGCGTTGGCTTGCATACCGGAGAGAAGGTCTACCTGACCCTGCGGCCCGCGGCGCCGAACAGCGGCATCGCCTTCCGGCGTGTGGATTTAGATCCCGTGGTCGAAATTAAGGCCGATCCTTATGCCGTCGGCGATACTCGACTATCGTCTTGCCTAGAACGTGACGGTGCGCGCGTACAAACCGTTGAGCATCTGATGTCGGCGCTGGCTGGACTCGGTATCGACAACGTCTATGTCGACTTGACCTCGGGTGAGGTTCCGATCATGGATGGCTCGGCGTCTCCTTTTGTATTCCTGCTGCAATCGGCGGGTATCGAGGAGCAACCCTCTGCCAAGAAGTTCATCCGCATCAAGAAACCGATCGAAGTGAGGCAGGGAGACAAATGGGTCAAATTCGAGCCTTACAACGGATTTCGAGTGGACTTCAGCATCGATTTCAGGCATCCCGTGTTTGCCCATTCCAATAAGCGGGTAGTTGTCGACTTTGAACACACCTCTTATATAAAGGAGGTGAGCCGGGCGAGAACTTTCGGTTTTATGCAGGATGTGGAGAACATGCGTGCCCAGGGGCTTGCTCTTGGCGGCAGTCTTGATAACGCCATCGTGATGGACGATTACCGGGTGCTGAACGCGGACGGCTTGCGTTATGAAGATGAATTCGTCAAGCACAAGGCGTTGGACGCGATCGGCGATCTATACCTGCTCGGGCATCCGGTCATAGGCGCCTATTCCGCATACAAGTCGGGCCACGCCCTCAATAATGCGTTGCTGCGGCAATTGATGGAAGATGCCACGTCTTGGGAGTTTGTCACCTTCCTCAGGCCCGAGGAGGCACCTGCGTTCCTCCGCCTGCAGATGCAAGCGGTTTAAGAATTGCGGGGCGAATTGGCTCCGCGATCAAGCTTGCTGCGCAAAACCAATGTTGATCCTGCGCATCCTCGGCGCGTTGTTGATTATCTCTGGTGGTGCGTCCGCGAGCCCGCGGCGGCCGAGACGTTTCAGGGCGGCCTTCAAGCTAGAGGGTTCGAGTCGCTCCGAGAGCAAATCGATCGCACTGCGAGCCTCTGAGCTTAAGGAAATTTGTTTTTGCGGCAATGGGTTATCGCGGATCCTTACTTGCACTTGTAAACGGATTCCAGTAATCTCATATCCCCGTTGGCGTAAAGAGATCAGAATTCGCGGCGCCATATGCCTCAACTTGGCGGCGACCGCGCCGTTGTCGGCGAATAGAATCAATTCACCGGCCTTCATAGAAGCCACGCCTGCAGAAGTGGCCAGATTGCCGGGCAGGACTTCGGCCAACGCGCTTTGCAGGGCCATCAGTTGTCGCAGTTCCTGGCGCAGGGCCCGCAGCTCGGGAAGGCTGTTGAGTAGCAGACCGACGCGGGTATCGGACATAGAGTTTTTTTCGAATGACATGAGGGGAACGGATGAATATTATTCTGGTTTCCAATAAGTTGGCGCAGGCGCGCAGTTTTACGCTGAGTACCCCTCAGATGGTCTTTCTTGGGTTGCTCATGTGCTTGGTGATCGTATCACTCGCCGTATTGCTCAATTACTTCTCGCTGCGTTATGCGGTGACCAATCAGAGTCCATATCTTCAGTCGTTGCTCGAGGCGGTGCAGGCCGAGCAAACCCGCAAGACCCAGTCGTACCTGCGCGAAAGTCTCAATACTATGGCGGCCAGGCTTGGCGAGATGCAGGCCAAGTTGCTGCGCCTGGACACGCTCGGCGAGCGCCTGACAAAGCTTGCAGGTATCAAACCGCAGGAGTTCATGTTTGATCAGGTTCCGGCGCGAGGCGGCGCAATCTCGTCGATACCGGCACAAGAGCTTTCTATGAGCGAGCTGATCAATAAGGTCGATCACCTTGCCGTGCAGGTAGACGACCGCACCGACAAGCTCGGTGTGCTTGAATCCATGCTGACGCTGTCTCACGCCAAGAAACAACTATTGCCGACCCAACTTCCCGTGTCTACTGGCTGGTACTCATCCAATTTCGGTTGGCGTATCGATCCGATCACCGGGTGGAACGCGTTTCACGAAGGAATGGATTTCATGGCCGCCGAGGGTACGGCGATCACTGCCGCTGCCGGGGGCGTAGTGGTCTACGCGGGCCTGCATCCCCAGTATGGTAATATGATAGAGATAGATCACGGCAACGGCCTCATTACCCGTTACGCCCACGCATCGAAACTCATTGCGAACGTCGGAGACGTAGTATTGCGCGGCCAGAAGGTTGCCGAGGTCGGTACTACAGGCCGTTCAACGGGAACGCATTTGCACTTCGAAGTGCGCCAATGGGGAGCCCCACAGAATCCCGCTCGCTTCCTTCAGGTGCCGGGCTGAACTGAACATAACAAGCATTCCAGCAGAGGGGTGGGGGCGGGCGTCCTCACCCCTCTTGCTTTAAGGACATCCTGAGCAATGATCAATAGTATCCTCAAAAAAGTATTCGGAAGCCGCAACGATCGCCTGTTGAGAAAATACTCATACACGGTCCACGCCATCAATGCCCTCGAATCACAGGTTCAGAAGTTGAGCGATGCAGACCTGCGAGCGAGGACGGACGCCCTCAGGCAGCGCGCAAGCAATGGCGCAACGCTGGATGAGCTGCTCGTAGAAGCATTTGCCACGGTGCGTGAGGCGAGTCGACGCATTCTAAGCATGCGCCATTTCGACGTGCAGCTCCTTGGCGGAATCGCGCTGCACAACGGAAAAATTGCGGAAATGCGTACCGGCGAAGGCAAGACTCTTGTTGCAACGCTGCCCGCCTATCTGAACACGCTAGCAGGAAAGGGAGTGCACGTCGTAACGGTAAACGATTATCTTGCCAGTCGTGATGCAGAGTGGATGGGCAGGTTATATCGTTTTCTCGGCCTGTCCGTTGGGGTAAACCTCTCGCAGATGGAACACGAGCTCAAGCAGCAGGCCTATGCTGCGGATATCACTTACGGCACGAACAGTGAGTTCGGATTCGATTACCTGCGGGACAATATGGTATTTCAGACGACCGAACGCGTGCAGCGCGGTTTGTCCTATGCAATAGTCGACGAAGTTGACTCGATCCTGATCGATGAAGCGAGAACGCCGCTGATTATCTCCGGTCAGGCCGAAGACAGTACCGAATTGTACTATCGCATGAACGAAATCGTACCGAAGTTGACCCGTGTCAATGAGGAAAACGGCCCGGGCGATTTCACCGTCGACGAAAAGGCTCATCAAGTGTTGCTGACGGAAGCCGGCCACGAGCGCGCTGAAGAACTGCTGACTCGTGCCGGCTTGTTGCCGGAAAACGGCAGCCTTTACGATGCGGCGAACATTAATCTGATGCACCACTTGTATGCCGCCCTGCGCGCGCATTCGCTATTTCACCGTGATCAGCACTACGTGGCGCAAAACGACGAAATAGTCATTGTGGATGAATTTACCGGCCGCCTGACGCCCGGCCGGCGCTGGTCCGACGGGTTGCACCAGGCCATCGAGGCCAAGGAAGGTGTGCGCATACAGCGTGAGAATCAGACGCTGGCTTCCATTACCTACCAGAACTATTTCCGAATGTACGGGAAACTTGCAGGCATGACGGGAACCGCGGATACCGAAGCCTACGAATTCCAGCAGATTTACGGACTCGAAACGGTAATCATGCCCACGCACATGCCGATGGTCCGCGAAGATCGTCTGGACCAGGTCTATCGCACGGCTCAGGAAAAATATCAAGCTGTGATCAATGACATTACGGCGTGCCATCAAAGCGGCCAGCCGGTCCTGGTCGGCACGACGTCGATCGAGAATTCTGAACTGCTTGCGAAATTACTAGAGAAGGCGAAGCTTCCACATCAGGTGTTGAACGCCAAACAGCACGCACGCGAGGCGGAAATTATTGCCCAGGCTGGCCGGCCGAAAATGGTAACCATCGCGACCAACATGGCGGGCCGAGGGACCGACATAGTTCTGGGCGGAAATCCCGAACCCGAGATCAACAAGGTCCGAAATGATTCAAACCTCTCCGATCTGGACAAAGAGGCTCGCGTAGCCGGAATGCGCGAGCAGTGGCAAAAACTTCATCAGCAGGTGATCGGCGCCGGCGGGTTGCATATTGTCGGCACCGAGCGCCACGAGTCCCGGCGGGTCGACAATCAGTTGCGAGGGAGGTCCGGGCGCCAGGGGGACCCGGGCTCGAGTCGATTCTATCTTTCCCTGGAAGATCCGTTGCTGCGTATATTTGCCTCGGATCGCGTTGCCGCCATCATGGATCGCCTCAAGATGCCCGAGGGCGAGGCGATCGAGCACCCCTGGGTTACCCGGGCAATAGAAAATGCCCAGAGAAAAGTGGAAGCACGCAACTTCGACATCCGCAAACAGCTGCTCGAATACGACGATGTTTCAAACGACCAGCGCAAGGTTATCTACCAACAGCGAAACGAGTTGCTGGAGGCGTCGGACATTTCCGACACGATTCGTTCAATGCGCGAAGGCGCCATTGATGCACTGATATCGCAGCACATTCCGCCCGGCAGCGTCGAGGAACAATGGGACGCGCCCGGTCTGGAGAAGACTCTTGCGGGGGAATTTGGATTGCGTCTTCCACTTAAAGAGTGGCTTGACCAGGATGAAAATCTGGACGAAGAGCATCTTCGTGCCCGCGCCATTGAATCCGCCAATGCGTACTACGAAGCGAAATTCTCCATTGTGGAAGCCCAGAAGGTACGCGATTATGAGCGGTCCATCATGCTGAATTTCCTGGACAGCCACTGGCGCGAACACCTCTCGGCGCTCGATCATTTGCGGCAGGGGATTCACTTGCGGGGTTACGCGCAGAAGAATCCGAAGCAGGAGTACAAACGGGAAGCCTTCGAATTGTTCTCGATGATGCTTGATACCGTCCGCACAGAAGTCACCCGTCAATTGATGATTGTCCAGATCCAGACGGCGCAAGAGGTAGAGGCGGCGGTCGAAAGGCAGGAGCAGGCGGAACTGAAAAATCTGCAATATCACCAGAATGCCGACCACGACGAGGCGCTCGAGAAGGCGAACGCCGATGTCAAGGTGCAGCCCTTTGTACGGGGCCAGAAAGTGGGACGAAACGACCCATGTCCCTGCGGCTCCGGGAAAAAATACAAGCAATGCCACGGCAAGCTCGACTGAATTTCAGGCCGGCGTCGTCGACACGATTCACCCGATTGATATAACGAGCGCAGGGACTTTGGAATGGCCGTCAACCTCCCAGCCCCCGATCCTTCGGCCTTGCTGGCGATCAAGGGTGTGCGGCTCGGCGTAACGGAAGCCGGTGTACGCAAGGCTAATCGCAGGGACTTGTTGCTGATGACGCTTTCAGCCGGGTCGAGAGTTGCCGGGGTTTTTACTCGCAATCGTTTCTGCGCCGCACCGGTCCTTGTTGCCAAGGCGAATCTGCAGGGTGGCGCCATTCGCGCGTTGGTAGTAAATACGGGTTGCGCCAATGCCGGCACCGGGGAAGACGGCGTAACAAGGGCAAAGCTGACGTGCCTGCAAGTGTCGGGCCTAATTGGATGCGAGCCGGATCAGGTATTGCCGTTTTCCACCGGCGTCATCATGGAACCGCTGCCGATCGATCGTATCGCCTCCGGGCTGCCGCGTTGCGTTGCCGGGCTCGGCGAAAACAACTGGGCGGACGCCGCGACCGCCATCATGACGACCGACACCGTGGCAAAGGCGTGCTCCAAACGAGTGGACATCGGCGGCACCTCGATTTGCATCACCGGAATAGCCAAAGGTTCAGGGATGATTCGTCCAAATATGGCGACGATGCTGGCATTCATCGCCACGGATGCGCTCGTGGACCAGAAACTGCTGCAGCAAGCGACGACCTATGCAGCAGAGCGCACCTTCAATTGCGTAACCGTAGATGGCGATACTTCAACGAACGACGCCCTGATCGTGATTGCGACCGGACAAAGTGGTGCGCCGGAAATCACCAAAACCGAGTCTGCTGAATTCAAGCTGCTTCTCGACGCCGTAACGGAGATTGCAGCGATACTGGCGCAAGCTCTCGTTCGCGACGGAGAAGGTGCGACCAAGTTCATTACCATCCAGATCGAGGGAGGATTGAATGAAACTGAATGCCGGAAAGTCGGCTACGCCATTGCCCATTCGCCCTTGGTCAAGACGGCATTCTTTGCATCCGACCCGAATCTGGGACGCATTCTTGCGGCGGTCGGCTACGCCGGCATTGACGATCTCGACGTCGGGAAAGTCGACCTCTATCTCGATGAAATCCTGGTGGCGAAATCCGGGGCCCGGGCGCAGAGCTATCGGGAAGAAGACGGCCAGCGCGTCATGAAGCAGGACGAAATCATGGTGAGGGTGGAATTGAATCGGGGTGCTTCGTCTGCGAGCATCTGGACCTGTGATCTTTCCCATGACTATGTCAGTATCAACGCCGATTATCGGAGTTAATGCCGATGAGCAGCGACCTCGAACGCCTGGTCAATCGCATCGAGAAAGTTCTCGCGCAGCTTGAAGACATCCTGCCTCGGGTGCACCCGGCACCCGACTGGAAAGGAGGGCTCGCCTACCGCTGGCGCAAGCGTACAAACGCCGGCTTTTTACAGCCGGTGGGCCATCCACACAGGATTCGACTGGCGGATCTGCAGGGGATACACAATCAGATAAGACTGATTGAGCAAAATACCCGCCAGTTCATGGAAGGCCTTCCGGCCAACAACGTGTTGCTGACCGGCGCGCGCGGCACCGGCAAGTCATCGCTGGTTAAGGCACTGCTGAACAAATTTTCGCCGAAGGGCTTGCGTCTGATAGAAGTGGACAAACAGGATCTGATGGATCTTCCGGATATCGTCGATCTGATTGCAGATGTTCCGTTCAAATTCATCCTGTTTTGCGACGACCTCTCGTTCGATGCGGACGAACCGGGTTACAAGGCCTTGAAAGTCGTTCTGGATGGCTCGATTTCCGCAGCTTCGGAGAATCTGCTTATCTATGCGACGTCCAACAGGCGTCACCTGATGCCAGAATTCATGCAAGAAAATCTGGAAACAAAATATATTGGCGAGGAGATCCATCCGGGGGAAACAGTCGAGGAAAAAGTGTCACTGTCCGAACGTTTCGGACTTTGGGTATCCTTCTATCCCTTCGATCAGAATGAGTACCTTGCCATCGTCGACTACTGGCTCGGCGAGTTGGGAGTCCCCGAGCGAGGCAGGGGCACAAAAGCGCGCGATGAGGCCTTGCAGTGGGCGTTGACGCGTGGTTCGCGAAGCGGGCGTGTCGCGTGGCATTTTGCGCGCGACTGGGCTGGGCGCCACGGGATCACATCCGGCGCTTCGCGCAAAAAAGCCTGACCGGCTATTTTGCATGCGATGAAGCAGGCGATAGTGGATGTTGCGGCTGCTGTAATTGAACATCCAGATGGCAGATTCCTGCTCGCGCAACGTCCACCCGGCAAGGTCTTCGAGGGATATTGGGAATTTCCCGGTGGCAAGGTCGAACCGGGCGAGGCCGTAGCCGAAGCGCTCAGACGCGAATTGCGCGAGGAACTCGGCGTTGAGGTCGAACTTGCCTATCCATGGATTACCCTTGCGCATTCCTATCCGCATGCAACCGTAAGGTTGCATTTTTACCGCGTGGTGCGCTGGCACGGGGAACCGCATCCTCACGAGGGACAGGCACTTTCCTGGCAGCACAAACACGAACTCACAGTATCCCCCATGCTTCCGGCCAACGCGCCTGTACTCAAGGCATTGTCGTTGCCAACCACCCTTGGAATTACAGATGCGTGGATATCGGGTGTTGAAGCGGCACTGAAGCGGCTTCGATTCGCGCTAACCAGCGGATTGCGGCTGGTTCAGGTAAGGGAGAAGAATCTGGATCCGGCGGAGCGCAGAATATTCGCGTCGCATGTAGTCCGGGAGGTACGCGATGTTGGCGGTATCGTCGTGATCAACGGTGATACCCAACTCGCGAAAAGTCTCGGCGCCGGCCTGCACTTGCCGTCATTGGAATTGATGGCTGCAACGTCTCGCCCAGACGTCGCTTGGTGCAGCGCTTCCTGCCACAACACTTTCGAGCTCGAACGGGCGTGTGAATTGGGGCTGGATTTCGTATTGCTGGGTCCGGTTAAGGCGACTCTAAGCCATCCTGGCGTGCCGGAACTGGGCTGGCTCGAATTCGCATCTTTGATCCGGAATTATTCCCTGCCAGCGTTTGGACTCGGAGGAATGCGGGTGGCTGATCTCGATGAAGCCCGCCGCTGGGGCGCGCACGGAATTGCAATGGTGAGAGGGGCCTGGGAGCAGTAATTGGGGATTAAATGGATTCGTCTTCGCTCGACACGGTATCCCTGTCTGCCTGCGGAATTCTGTATGCACCGGTTGCCCACTGGCCGAGGTCGATCAGCTTGCAGCGCTCCGAACAGAAGGGCCGGTAAGGATTGTCCGCGCTCCACAAAATCGTCGCATTGCATTGCGGGCAATGCACCTTGCGTTCCTGCTTCGGTTCGGCGGACATCAAAGATTGCAGAACGTAAGCTCGAAACTCACGTCTTCGACGCTGGTACGACGCTGCGTGCCGGTCGCCGTAGTGAACCGGACATTAAGCGCGTATTTGTTAGCGCTGATCTCGGGCACGCAATCGTAATTGCCATCGAGCCGAATTCGCAGCATCTGGGCAAGCCTTCCTGCCATTGTCTGCTGGTAGACCCCCTGATGCGCGACCTGACTGGTGGTCTTGCCGCTTTCCCTGAGTAGCTTCAAAATGATCTGCACGCCGTTGCGGATCGGCAGGAACGGTGCGAGCCATTGGTTGAGATCGAGGCGGCGTACCTCGGCGCTCTGATTGAGCCAGAAATGATAAGAAGGCAAATCGAATTCGCAGACGCCGCCCGGAATGGCGGATCGTTGCTTGATTCCCATCAGCCAATCGTTCTCGCGCAGCTCCTGCCCGGTTTTCCCGGACGAGAGAAAGAGATCGGAGACGGCCTTTTCTATATCGGCAAGGACCGTCGTCAACGCTCCCTGGGAAATGGCTGGATTATTGCGAAGGGCGTCGAGGTGCTGCTTTTGCCGCTCCAGCTCCTGCATCACATCCGATTTGAGATCGGCGCGGCCGCCGACGTCTAGAATCTCGAACAATGACGTAAGCGCAACATGGTGCTCTTCAGGATCGTTTTTCAGGGCGAAATAGTGCGCACGCTGGTACAAATCCTCCAGGCGCAGCAGGGTGCGAATCCTCTCGTTGAGCGGGAACTCGTAGCTGATCACAATGTGGGGGGTGGCTACCGGAGTTGGCCAAGTATTGCCGAAAAGCCCCAAAAAATAAAGCTTCGCACAGGTCTTGGTTCTTCTGGCCGGCCAGGATCAGGCAGTCGTCGCGAGCTCCAGGTATCGGAGATGCAACGAGCTTACCTGTGCCTGCAGCGGTTCGAGGCCGTCGTCATTATGAATCACATCGTTCGCCTCGCGCAGTCGCTCCTGTCTGGAGGCCTGTGATGCGATTATCGATAGCACCTCATTCCGGGAAAGCCCGCTGCGTGCCATCACCCGGCGGACTTGGGTCTCCGGCTCGCAATCCACCACGAGTATGCGGCCCATCATGCCTCGACAGGCCCCAGTTTCGATCAGAAGCGGTATAACGACTACGACATAGGGCGCTGTGGATGCACGAATCTGACGCGTGCTCTCGTGTCGGATTAACGGGTGAAGGATCGCTTCCAAGTCCTTTCGGGCGGAAGGGTCGGCGAATACAAGATTGCGCATTTGCGCCCGGTCAAGGCTTCCGTCATGGGCGACGAACTTGCGCCCGAACTTGCGCGCAATTTCTGCAGTCGCCGGCTGGGCCGCCGCGGTCAGTCGATGAGAGATCTCGTCGGTATCCACAAGGTCTGCACCTTGCGACGCGAACATTCCGGCTACCGTCGTCTTGCCCGAGCCGATTCCACCAGTCAGGCCGACCGCGAACGCCATTTTCAGAACAATTGAAGGTAAGTCCGGTTGATCGTCTCGCCCCAGAACAAGGCTATCAACCCTGCAGCGGCGAGGTAGGGACCGAATGGAATCGGGGTATTGCGACCGTGCCGCGTGAATACGATCAAAGCAATGCCGACGACTGCGCCGACCAGCGAAGACAGCAATATCACGATGGGCAACATTTTCCATCCGAGCCATGCGCCGATTGCCGACAGAAGTTTGAAATCACCGAAACCCATGCCTTCCTTCCCCGTGGTCAGCTTGAACAGCCAATATACCGCCCAGAGTGAAACATAGCCCGCAACCGCGCCAGTCACCGCCGACTGCAGCGGCGTGAAGCCGTTGTTCAGATTAATCAGAAGACCCAGCCATAGCAGCGGAAGGGTGATGTCGTCCGGGAGCAGCTGCGTGTCTATATCGATTGCCGTAAGCGCGATCAGGGCCCATGCGAAGACGAGGGCTCCCGCCATTGCCAGCGTCAGTCCGAATCGCCAGCCTATATATCCGGCAAGCACCCCGCTAATCGCCTCCACGATCGGATAGCGGATGCTGATGGGCGCTTTGCACGAGGAACAGCGCCCGCGCAGGAAAACATAACTAAACACCGGAATATTTTCATGGGCTCGAATTTTATGGCCGCAACGTGGGCAGGCCGACCCCGGTGTCATCAGGTTGTAGCGCCCGGTGTCACCAGCGCGCAGTTTCTTTGCCACGTCAGGCAGATTTTTCTGCTCCAGCAGTTGCACCGCCTGTTCGTCCCAGTCTCGCTTCAGCATTTTCGGCAGCCGATGAATGACGACATTGAGAAAGCTCCCAACGATGAGCCCGACCAGTGCGCATACGGCGGCGAGGGTCCCGGCTTGATTCTGCAGTAACTGGATTAATGACATGAGGGAGGGTGTGCGCTACGAACGAACCGCTGTAGATAAAAAAACGCCCGAGTTCGTCGGGCGCGTGAACGTTCGAGGTGGCAACTTGCCTATACCGCTTGACCCATCTTGAAGATCGGCAGGTACATTGCAATAACCATCCCGCCGATCAACACACCCAGCACGACCATTATCATCGGCTCCATCAGACTGGAAAGCGCTTCCACTGCATCGTCGACTTCCTGTTCGAAGAAGTCGGCAACCTTGCCCAGCATTCCGTCCAGCGATCCGGATTCTTCGCCGATCGACACCATCTGTATGACCATGTTCGGGAACACGTTGGTATTGGTCATCGCAAAAGTCAGGCTTATGCCTGCGCTGACTTCCTGCTGGATCTTTTTGGTGGCTTCGTAATAGACATGGTTGCCGGCTGCTCCCGCGACGGAATCCAGCGCTTCCACCAGCGGCACGCCCGCGGCAAACATGGTGGAAAGTGTGCGCGTCCAACGCGCAATCGTGGCTTTGCGAATCAGAGGGCCGAACACCGGGATTTTCAGGAACCATCGGTCCATTATGATTTGCATCTTTACCGAACGTTTCCATGTGTAGAAGAAGAACCATACGCCGAACCCGACACCCCCGAAGATTGCCCACCACCATTGAACGAAGACATCCGAAATTGCCATCACGAACAAAGTGGGTGCGGGCAGGTTGGCGCCGAAACTGGAGAACAGATCCTTGAATGCGGGGATGACGAAAATCATGATGATCGCGGTGATGATGAAGGCCACTACGATGATCGAGATGGGGTAGAAAAGTGCCGCCTTGATCTTGCTTTTGATCGCGAGGATCTTTTCCTTGTAAGTTGCAAGGCGGTCGAGCAGGCTGTCCAGGATACCGGCTTGTTCGCCGGCGCCTACCAGGTTGCAGAACAACGCGTCGAAGTACAGCGGGTACTTGCGGAACGCGACATTCAGGCTGTTGCCCGTTTCGACCTCGTTCTTGATGTCCATGAGGAGTTTGCCGACCGCCGGATTAGAATGGCCCTTGCCGACGATATCGAAGGCCTGAAGCAGGGGCACACCGGCTTTCATCATGGTCGCGAGCTGCCGAGTGAACAAGGTAATGTCCTTGTCCGTAACCCGGCCGCCGCCGCTGCGTTTCTGGCGTTTGACCTTCAGGACCGCGATGCCTTGCCGGCGCAACTGGGATACCACGACATTTTCGCCGCCGGCACGCATATCGCCTTTGACCAGCTTTCCGCCCTTGTCCTTGCCTTCCCAGAGAAAGGTATATTCCTTGACCTTGTCTCTTGCTGCTGTCGCTGCGGTAGCCATAGCGTTACCTCGTCACGTCACTGTCTTGCTCGTTGCGTGGCGACCGGAAGCGCCACCGCACGAATATAACTATGAATAATGCACCGGCCAATCGTTAAAGTAAAGATGGAGGTAATTGACAAATAACTCTGATTTTTAGTCCTTATCCGGTGGGAGCAAGCGTACGGATTTGATCACGCGATCCTGGGTCTGAAGAACCTCAAGCGGGTAGCCGGCCAATTTCAGGCTGGTCCCAGGCTCGGGTATGTCCTGAAAGTGCTCAAGGATGAGGCCATTCAGGGTTTTGGGGCCATCCAGGGGAAATTTGTAACCTAGTTTGCGATTCATGTCCCGGAGCAGGGTTCCCCCCTCGACGATGATGCTGCCGTCTTCCATCCGCCGGAAACGGGCTGTCTGCAGCGGCGATTGAGTCGTAAATTCGCCGATTATTTCTTCGAGAATGTCCTCCAACGTCAACAAGCCCTTGAGTTCGCCGTATTCGTCTACAACGAGCCCGATACGGTCCTGTTGTTCCTGGAAATTTTGCAGCTGCGTCAACAAAGGCGTTCCCATGGGAATGAAATACGGTTCCCGCAACACGTCGACAAGGGTCTGGGCGTTGATGTTTTCGCCTTCCGAGAGGTTCAGTACTTTGCGCACATGCACGATGCCGATGATGTCGTCCAGGCGTTCGCGGTAGACGGGCAGCCGAGTGTGGTTGCTGATCGCGATCTGACGGCGGATTTCTTCCGGTGCCGATTCAATGTCGACCGCTTCGATCTGATTGCGCGGCGTCATCGCATCTTCCACGGTGATCGATCCTAGATCAAACAGATTCAGCAGTATGTTCTGATGCTTCTGCGGAAGAAAATTGCCGCCTTCGAGCACCAGCGTACGCAACTCTTCCATCGTTAGAGTGTGGGTCTGGTTGGCCTGGGGCTTCAGGCGCAGAACCCAGAGCAGGCAGCGAACGAACAAGTTCACGAACCAGACTATCGGATAAACGAGTTTGAGCAATGGCGTCAGAACATAGCTCGCGGGAAACGCAATGCGCTCCGGATAGCTCGCCCCCATGACTTTTGGACTTATCTCGCTGAAGACGAGGATGAAGAAAGTCACCACCACGGTGCCGAGCGTTAGCGCGAGTTCGCTCTCACCAAACAACCGGAACGTTATGACGGTGACAAGCGCCGCGGCAGCTGCGTTGACGAGATTGTTTCCAAGCAGGACCACGCCGAGCAGTCGATCGGTGCGCGCAAGCAATTGCGAAGCAAGGCGGGCACCACGGTGACCGGATTTGGTCAAATGCCTCAACCGATAACGGTTGAGCGCCATCATGCTGGTTTCGGAAATCGAGAAGAAGGCGGAAACGACAAGTAGAACGACGAGAGAGATCAGCAGTGTAGAAAGCGGAATTTCATCCAAGTGCGGTCACCACTAAAATTTGTCTACGGGAAATTAGTATCGAGAGGCGCAACGGCAGTGTCAAGCAACCGGACGTGACACTTTTGGTGTGCTAGCGATTCAGCAACACTTCGAGAACGAACTTGCTGCCGATGTAAGCAAGAAGAAGTGAGAGAAAGCCCGCCAGGGTCCAGCGCATTGCAACGCGCCCGCGCCATCCGTAGAGACCTCGTCCGGCAAGCATGGCGCCAAAGATGATCCACGACAAGATGCCGAACACCGTCTTGTGGGTGAACTGCATCGGTTTGCCGAATAATTCTTCCGAAAACAGAATGCCGCTGCCCAGTGTCAGTGTCAGCAGAACAAATCCAGCAAATATTATCTGGAACAGAAGCCGTTCCATGGTGAGCAGCGGCGGCAGATTCCGCATGAACGGCGGAAGATTGCCTCGATGCAGCCGTCGCTCCATGACCGCCATCATGAGCACGTGCAATGAGGCAATGGTAAAAAGACTGTATGCCAGGAGCGAAATGACCAGGTGAACCTTGAAGGCGGCAAGGTGAGTATTGGTCAGCGGACGCACCGCTGGTAGTGCGAGTGGAAGCAGTGAAAGGCCGGCTGCCGCGGGTACGACCAGAACCTGAAGGCCTTCGAGCCGGTAAAAGAAACTGCCCGTCCAATAAATCAGCGCTGTCAGCCAAATAATCACCGAGACGGCGGTGCCAACCCCGAGATACAGGCTATCACCGGAAAAGACGGAGCGGCCAAGCAGCAACGCGTGCAAGGCCAGCGGTACGATCAGTGCAACGTGCGCCCACGGTGCCCGCCTCGCCGCACCTTGCTCGGCAGCCGGCGTAAGCGCGTCGCGCCACAGAAAAATAGCCAATCCCGCGTAACCGGAACTGACAAGGAGATGAAGTAGAATGTCGTTCATTCTGACGGCGAAAAAGTACTCGCCGAGTTTACAACATCTGCATTCGAATCACATTCTGGATCCATACCGATGCTCGACAACCTCACCGCTCGACTGGCCAGTGTCGTCAAGACGCTGCGCGGTCAGGCGCGCCTGACCGATGCCAACATTCAGGACGCACTGCGCGAGGTTCGCATCGCGTTGCTGGAAGCCGACGTCGCGCTTCCAGTGGTCAAGGAATTCATTTCCAGGGTCAAAGACAAGTCGGTCACCCGCCGGCAAACTGGCAAAGCTGCTTCAGGAACAGAAGAAGAAGGTATTGCTGGTGAGTTGCGATGTTTATCGCCCGGCGGCGATCGATCAACTCGCAACCCTGGCGCACCAGGTCGGCGTGGACGTGTTTGCGTCGGGTGCAACACAAAAGCCCGAAGACATAGCATTTGCCGCGCTGGATTACGCGCGCAAGCACTATCACGACGTTCTGATCGTGGACACAGCGGGTCGCCTGGCGATCGACGAAGGGATGATGCGGGAGATCCGTCGATTGCATGAGCTGCTGGATCCGGTCGAGACACTGTTCGTGGTGGATGCAATGCAGGGTCAGGATGCCGTCAATGTGGCGAAGATTTTTGCGGAAACATTGCCGCTGACCGGAGTCATCCTCACCAAGCTCGATGGCGATGCGCGTGGTGGCGCGGCGCTGTCGGTGCGCCACGTAACCGGCCGGCCGATCAAATTTGTCGGCGTATCGGAAAAACTCTCCGGTCTGGAACCGTTTTATCCGGAACGATTGTCAGCTCGCATCCTGGGCATGGGGGATGTGCTGGCGCTAGTCGAGGAAGCACGCCGCAGCGTCGATTTCGATGAAGCCGAAAAGCTGGCCAAAAAGGTGAATTCCGGAAAAGGCTTCGATCTCGACGACTTCCGCAACCAAATGCGGCAGATGAAGAAGATGGGCGGCCTGAACGCGCTGATCGACAAGTTGCCCGCGCAATTGGCGCAGGCCGCTCAGGGACGGGCGGTGGATGAACGCGTGATAGGCCGCACGGTGGGCATTATCGACTCCATGACGCCCCAGGAACGTGCCAAGCCGGAGATCCTCAAGGCATCGCGAAAACGCCGCATCGCGGCGGGATCCGGTGTGACGGTGCAGGAGGTCAACCGGCTGCTAAATCAATTCGAACAGATGCAGAAAATGATGAAAATGATGGGCAAGGGCGGGTTGCAGAAAATGATGCGTTCGGTCAAGGGTGGAATTCCCGGTTTGCGTTGACGCAACAGGAACGACCACGCGATCGGGCAGTCTTAACGTAAGTCAGGCACGCCCGCAGAGAATCCGCAGACCTTTCGTTTCTTCCGTGATACACACTCAAGGTAACTTGCATGCGTTTATTTGCAGCATTCCTCTTCGCTATTCTGTTTGCTTCGGCCGTCCACGCACAAGAGCCGGACTACGAACGCGAGAAACGATGGTCTGACCAGATCGTGCCAGCCGTGCTGGTGGGCGACGTGGTTTGGATCAAACAGAAAAACGGCCACGAATTCCTGGCGATCTACACACAGGCCGAGAAACCACGCGGTGCAATCATTATCGGCCACGGCCGCGGCTGGAATCCCGACTACGAACTCTATGGCGCATTGCGCGTCAAGTTGGCGGAGCAAGGCTATACCACGCTGGCGATTCAATTGCCCGTACTGGGACCGGGAGCGAAGGTCGGCGACTACCTGCCGATCTACCCGAATGCCGAAGAGCGTTACGCACTGGCCGCCAAATTCCTGCAGGACAAGGGCTTCGACAAGATAGCGATCGTGTCCCACAGTCTCGGTGCGACGATGGCGAACCAGTACCTCATTCACGTCAATTCCACGCCGATAAAGGCCTGGGTGTTTATCGGCATCATCAATGGCCTCGAGGAAATGTTCCGTATCAAGATTCCGGTGCTGGACGTTTTCGGCAGCAAAGACTGGGAAATCACCCAGGTCGGAGCGTACGAACGCAAGAAGCAGATTCAGAAAGTTGAGGGATCCGACCAGGTGATCGTCCCCGACGCCCAGCATTTCTTCGAGGGCCGTGAGGACGAATTGGTCAAGGTTGTGGTGGCGTTCCTGGACGGCCGATTTGTCGCCGGTAAATCCGCAGCATCTTCCGCTAAGTAATTGAAATAAAAAAGATAATATAAAAACGTTCGGGTTTCGTCGCGTCATTCGCGAATCTTTGCAAGCAACCGCGATTGGTCTGCGATAACTGGCCCCAATTTCCCCCATTTACCTTGCGGACTCGGCGAAAACGGGCGTAGAATCGCGCGCTTCGCTTTTGAGGGTATAGCACATGGTCGTTATTCGGCTTTCGCGTGGTGGCGCCAAGAAGCGTCCGTTCTTCAATATGGTCGTGGCGGATTCGCGCAACCCTCGCGATGGCCGTTTTATCGAGCGCGTCGGTTTCTATAACCCCAAGGCCCCGGAAGGCCAGGAAACGCTGCGAATACAGATGGACCGGCTTACCTATTGGCAGGGCAAGGGCGCCAAGCTCTCGGACACTGCGGCGCGTCTGGTCAAGCAGTTCGGTGACTCGGCCAAGTCCTGAGCCCATGGTAGTAATGGGGCGCATACGCGCCCCGCACGGTCTCAAAGGCTGGATCAAAATCCAGCCTTTTACGCAGGAAATTGAAGGACTGCTCCACTACCCGGAGTGGTGGCTGGGCGAAGACGGGCAATGGCGGCAGCATCGTATTGCGGAATCGGCGGTGCACGGTTCGATGGTCGTTGCCAGGCTGGAAGGATTCGCAGACCGCGATGCGGCCGCAGCTTTGACAGGCTGGGACGTTGCGGTTCCCCGAGCGGCCATGCCGGAAAACCGGGACGGTGAGTTCTATTGGAACGATCTTTTGGGAATGGAAGTCAGCCACCGGAATGCAGCCAAGCTAGGACTCGTGGCAAAGATTCTTGAAACGGGTGCCAACACGGTGCTCGTAGTGCAAGGCGAGACGGAAATTCTGGTCCCGTTCATCCAGGGCGTCATCGTAGATGTGGATTTAAAGGCCAGGCGGGTCATAGTGGATTGGGAACCGGTTTGAACAGTCTGCGGCGATGATGCATTTCGACGTAGTCACGTTGTTCCCTGATATGTTCGCGGCGCTGACTGCCAGCGGCATTACGCAACGTGCGCGCAGCAACGGCCACTACGAATTGGTATTGTGGAATCCCCGGGATTTCAGCGGCAACGCGTACCGCAGTGTAGATGACCGGCCTTATGGCGGCGGTCCTGGCATGGTGATGATGGCGGAGCCCTTGTCGAAGGCGTTACGCGCGGCGCGGCAGCGACAAGTCAGTTGCGGCGTGACGCGTACTCGGACGGTCTATCTGTCGCCCCAGGGCAGGCCGTTGACCCAGCAGATTGTCGAAGAATTGGGTGGACACGAAGGATTGCTTCTGCTGGCGGGCCGATACGAAGGCGTCGATGAGCGGCTGTTGGATACCGAAATCGAAGACCAGATTTCGATTGGTGACTATGTCCTGTCCGGCGGCGAATTGCCGGCGATGGTATTGATGGATGCGCTGATACGTCGTATCCCGGGTGTATTGAACGACGCCGAATCGGCGCAGCAGGATTCCTTTGCGAACGGATTGCTGGACTGCCCCCAGTACACCCGGCCGGAGGTTTACGAGAGTGATGCAGTCCCGGCCGTGCTGTTGTCGGGCCATCATGCGCAGATTACGCGGTGGCGTATGAAACAGTCGCTGGGGCGGACCTGGCGCAGGCGCCCCGATTTGCTGGCGAGTCTGCCGTTGAGTGCCGAACAGGTGGCGTTGTTGGAAGAATACAAATTGGAATCAAAGGAAAAATTGGAATCAAAGGAAGCGCAGGAGCTGATCAAATGAATCTCATACAGAAAATAGAGCAGGAAGAAGTCGCCCGTCTCGGGAAGAACATTCCGGATTTTGCACCGGGTGACACCGTCATAGTCAACGTGAACGTCGTGGAAGGCGACCGCAAGCGCGTGCAGGCTTACGAGGGCGTGGTGATTGCAATCCGCAATCGCGGACTCAATTCCTCTTTCATCGTTCGCAAGATCTCGTCGGGAGAAGGCGTGGAGCGCACCTTCCAGACTTACTCTCCGTTAATTGCAAGCATCGAACTCAAACGCCGCGGGGATGTGCGCCGCGCCAAGCTCTATTACCTGCGCGATCGTTCCGGCAAGTCCGCCCGGATCCGCGAGAAACTCGAGACCGAAAAGGTTGCGGACGGCGAGTAAGGCAGAACTATCCTGTAAAACTACTAAGGCGGCCCGGTGCCGCCTTTTTTTTGCAAGGCGCTATACCACGCGCGACCGATCCGACAGCAAGACTTGCTGGACATAACTCTGCAATAGCAATCCTTCGGTGGCGTGCAGCTTGTTGAAGCGCACCCCGTGCGAAAACAGCTCCGCCGGGCCTTTCCCTTGTCTGATCTTGCGCACACTCTGGATCTGCGCCGAAGTGGTCAGTTTCACTTCGTAATTGTTCGGCTGGACCACGAATTTAAACGCCAGCCCGAATTTTTCGCCCGCTTCACCGAGGCTCAGTTCAGTTTCCACTTGCGCTCCGGAGACGCTGAGATCGGAAAGCACGGCTGCGCGTGACGACTCATCGACCGATTCGTTCGGGTTGGAGACGACACCCGGCAGGGCGACGCGCACGCGCAACGCTCCCCGGATGAGGGTCTGCTGGACGTGCGCTGGGTATGCGAGATGCATGTATGGATAAGGAGATCGGCAGACACGATCGATTCTGGATTCAAAAGTGAAAGCATGGCGACCGGAGAAAGCTCGTACCAGCACACCTGCCCCCTCCGGAACCGGTACAGGCAGATTTTGCTCCAACGGCGTGCGTATCAACACGCTGTGTCCCGGGACGAATCCGATGAGCGTGGTGTAGTGATGGTTGCGCGCATTTTCCGCCACCAACTCCAGTTGCAGCCGTTCGCCCACCTGCAGTTGCGCCGCTTCGAAGCTGCAGGTGGATATTTTCGAATGGTCGAGATCAGTCACTTGAGTCGTCCCGGGATGCATCGGAGAAACGTGAAGTATAGCCAAGTGGTTCCCCGCCTGCAGTTCGCATCGCATTGCTACAATGCCTGCACCAAGACAATCAGTCTCCGCCGCGCTTTTGATAATCAGGGCCTTGGGGATGTGGAAACTGCGCAAATCATGAATACGCTGGTGGAATCCTGGCAGGCGAAAATGGAAGCGCCGTTCGC
>WNFI01024268.1_pt1 | contig 38726 bp, 42 predicted proteins | sample 5400471 | NCBI WGS metagenome assembly WNFI01 (sample SAMN13153348, study PRJNA577476) | soil metagenome | isolation source: 100 cm saprolite on Douglas fir-dominated hillslope | place: USA:California | collected 2013-09-17 | reverse complement strand
AAAGACCCGAATGATACGACAAAACAAACCTGGAAAACAGGCGGAATCTACAACCTGACCTTCAACCAGGCCGCGCTGAGCAACTGGTCCGCCGGCGGCGACAAATCGGCAATTTCATTATCGACCTTGCTGAGCCTTTATGCTTTCTATGTTGACGGCCGCCGTTCGTGGGACAATAACCTTACCCTCGCCTACGGCTTTGCCCAAACAACCAGCCTGGGCACCCGCAAGACAGATGACCGCATGGACCTGGTATCCAAGTATGGTTATGACCTGGGCAAAAAATGGTACCTCACCGGCCTTTTTAATTTCAGAAGCCAGTTTGCCAAAGGATACAATTACCCGGACCAGAATACGAAAGTGCTGACCTCTAATTTCCTGGCCCCAGCCTATTTCCTGTTGTCTCTTGGTATGGACTATAAGCCAAATGATAACTTTTCCTTTTTTATATCCCCTATCACTGCCCGCGAGGTTGTCGTTAACAGCGACTCTCTTGCAGCCGTCGGCGCCTTCGGCGTGGACTCCGGAAAACATTCCCGCTTCGAGCTGGGTGCTTTTGCTTCCATCAATTATAAGACTAATTTCAGTAAGACTGCTATGTATACCGGCAGACTGGACCTCTTCTCCAATTACCTGCGCAGGCCACAGAATGTCACGCTTTACATGACCAATATACTGGCGGTTAAGGTGACGCGGCTTATCAGCATGAACCTTTCGGTGACGCTGATCTACGACAATGATGTTAAGTCCATCAAGAGCGACGGCACCGCCGGCGGTCCTGCCTTGCAGCTCCAGGAGATCATAGGGATTGGGCTCGCTTATCAGTTTAGGAATAAGACGAGGGCCGGAGTTAAAACTGCGCCCACGCCGTAGGTATAGGCGCTATTATGCGAGGAGTCTTCCGGGTCAACGGCGGGCTGGGGAGGGGGGCGGATTCGTGAGGAATTTGGGGAAAACCGTACCCCCCTTCCCAGGCGTCCTTTCCCAGAAATTACGGTATTTTCGTTAGGCCATGACCAATACCACGTACCAGATAAAATTACCTCAATTCGAAGGCCCGTTCGACCTGCTCCTTTTCTTCATCGAACGGGACGAATTAGACATTTATAATATACCTATTCATACTATAATTCAGGACTTCCTGAACTATATCCATGGCGAGGCAAGCCTAAACATAGAATTATCCAGCGAATTCATCCTCTTCGTGAGTACCCTCATGCGCATCAAGGCTAAAATGCTTCTCCCCCGCAAGGAACTCGACGAGCAAGGTAATGAGATCGATCCCCGCCAGGAGCTGATCGACAAACTCCTTGAATACAAACGTTACAAAGAAGCTGCCGCCACCCTGGCCGAAATGGAAGCCATCCGCCACCTGATGGTCAGAAGAGGCAATCTTCAAAAAGAATTGTCGCATATCGGTGAAGAGGCCGGTGAAGGAACAGAGATACAGGCGATCACCCTGTTCAAGCTGATGAAGACCTTCGAAAAACTGATGCAGCGTATCCAACAACGCCAGAACAAACCCGTCCATACAGTTGTTCAATACAACTATACGATGGAAAGCAGCAGGAAACACATCCTGTCCGCTGTCAGACAGGAACGTACCATGTCCTTCGAAAAGATATTCGAAGTGTGCCAGGACAGGCTGCAGGCAATTTTTCTGTTCCTTTCCATGTTGGAGCTGGTGCAGCTTAACTATATGAATATCCTCATTGGAGAAGGACGAAATAACTTTATCCTGGAATATAATGAAGGCAGGCCGGAAGATCCCCTGGATGACGATCTGTTCGGCGATGACAAGAAGGGCCCGGGTGATGATGACGATCCCAGGCCTGTGAATCACGGCGGTTTATTCCCGGGTTTTTTGGACGCTTGGGCAAATTGACTGCCTCTTTGATCGTTGATCGCCCCATAGGTTAAGGCTAAAAGGCTTTTATGACCAATAAATATTACCCCGCCTCGGAAAGAGGCCATGTTAATTTCGGCTGGCTCGATAGCCACCATTCCTTTAGCTTTGGGAATTGGCATGACAGGGAAAAAGTACATTTCGGTGCATTACGGGTATTGAATGACGATGTAGTAGTAGGCGGCGGCGGATTCGATACCCATCCCCATGAAAATATGGAGATCATCTCCATCCCCCTGAAAGGAGCACTAACACACAAAGACAGTACCGGCACAGAGGGCTTCATCTATACCAACGACGTCCAGATCATGAGCGCCGGCAGCGGCATCAGTCACTCCGAATATAACGCCTCCCACTACGATGCCGTCAATTTCCTCCAGATATGGATATTCCCCCAACAACCCGGCATAAAACCCCGGCACGATCAACGAACTTTCTATCCCGAAGGCCGTAAAGACCAATGGCAGGTAGTCGTCAGCCCCAGGGCAGAAGACCATGCCCTCTGGATCAACCAGGACGCCCGCCTGGCCCTAACCCACCTCAGCGCCGGCAAAACACTGACCTATACTCCCGCTTTTCCCGGCAATGGCGTATACATTTTCCTGCTGGAAGGCAGTGTGGAAGTAGATGGCCACCGCCTTCAGCCACGGGACGGCATCGGTCTCTCAGAAATGGATAACCTGACACTTAAAACGGATGACCTGGCCGCAAATATGTTGGCCATCGAAGTGCCGATGTTTGCCTAGCCGATCCCCATGGCCTTGCTTTTGTTCCCCAGATGCCCTTCTGTTTGGTGGTGGTTGTCCGCGCATTCAGACTCTTTGCACAGGCAAAAGATGCTTCCAGCGGGATCACCTGATGGGACAAGTTGCTTTCAAAGCCGCTTGTCCCATTTTCTTTTGCTCTGAATGCTGCGTCCAGACTGTATATTAGGCTCACCGCCTCGTTGAGTTTCGCGGTTCGAAAATTTTGGCCGTCCAAAGTGATTTTTTCGGGGAACATCGAACCAATGATCTGCCGTTTTCGGATTGTAGAAGCGTTTTCATAGATGCTGTCCAGCTGCGCCAGGTGGTCAAATGCCTTGTTTAGGGTAGGGGCGATGTCGGCCTTTTCGTTCTCAATTGCGTTAAGCTTTGCTTCCAGTGTCATGATTTGCTTTTCACAGTCCGATTTGATCGTTTTAAAGTCTGAACCGTCAATGTCGCCGGATAAAAGAAGTTCTCTTCCTTTAATGATACGATTATTGAGTTCGGCGAGCTGGGCGATGATCGCTTTCTTGTTTTGCTTTTGATCTTTTCCCAGCGAATAATAGGCTTCCAGGATGACTTTTTTGTATAGTTCGGTTGCCGCTGGATGGGGAATATATTTCTTTAGCTCTTTTTGGAATTCTATGTTTGTTTTATCCGCTCTGTAGCGGGCACCGCAGGTCGAGTTGCAGTGGTAATAATAGTACTTATATTTCCTGCCTTTCGAACCGCTTCCTGTTAAAAGCAACCCACAACGGGGGCAGATCAAAAAACCACGTAGGGGTATCTGATCGTCCACCAGTATTTTGGTACGTTGCTTCTTTCTTTTACCATCGAGAACCTCCTGGGCTTCGTAAAACAATGCCTCGGGGATCAACGGTTCGTGTTGACCTTGTACAAAGCGGCTTTCTTCTTCCTTGTATTTGGGTATGAATATCTTTCCGCAATAGACAGGGTTACGGATCGCCACCCAGAAATTGTTCTTGCTGCATTTTAGCCCTTTGTTCCTGGCTTCCTTCCATATTTGTTCCGTATTGAGAATGCCGATCGCCAGCTGATCAAGACCCATTGCATAATTGAAGACTCCGGCGCCTTTGGCGCTATGTATTTTCGCCCATCTTCGCTGATCCTGTTTATATACCCAACCGGGGCGGACCCCATCCAGCGACCTTCTTTTTTAGCCCTGCGCATTCCGTGAAGTACGTTCAATGCTCTCCAGTCGTTCTCCACTTCAGGAGCGGCCAGATAAAAGGCGAGCATCATCTTATTTTCGGGAATTGTCAGGTCCAGGGGTTGCTCGATGGCCTGCGGTTCGATACCGAGTTTTCGTAGGGTATTGATCATCTGGTAGGCGTCAGCCGCGTTGCGGCTGAACCGGTCCCATTTGGTGAACAGCACCAGGTCGGTTTGCCCCTTTTGCCTGTATAGGCCTTTGAGGAAGGAGGCCCATGCCGGCCTGTTGAAAGTCTTGGCCGAATGATCTTCAAATATTACTTTTCGAACCGTTATTGAATTGAGGTCACAATACCTCCTAAGTACTTCTTCCTGATTACGCTGACTGTACCCCTTATCCGCTTGTTCATCTGTGGATACCCGAATGTAAAGATCGGCTACTTTCATTTTTTCAATAATTGAGATAGTGTAAGAATGCCGAGCCGTCGCAGGAAAATTAATATTTCCTCAGCCTGCTCCTGGCTGACGTTTAGACCATATTCCTGTAAAATTTCCCGAGCTCGTTCCGGGGTGATCGTTGACGCTGGATTCTCCCTGTCGGGAGGATTCGCTTCATCATCAAATAGGGGAAGTTGTTCCAAAGGCTTTGCCTTTTCATTGCTCACTTTTTTCATACTCACATTTTAGAACACTGCAATCTCAAAGGTAAAGGCTATTTCGATTATTCACCCTGTTAGAATTTGATAGGGTATTTTTTCATTGGTACGTGATTGAGAAAACTTTTGTTGCACATTCGTTTCGGTTAAAGTGATTTTTTTAAAATATTTTTCTTTGAAGAGCATGACAATTTGCCGAAAATTTTGGTTGTCTACGACAACCAATCGGATCAAACTCATTTATGATTTTCGAATCAATTTTCGTGGCACCCAAATCCCGGCAAGATGTTACAATGTAACACGTCTTCAGAATTTTGGTTGAATTCGGCCATAAAGTAGTTGGTTTTTGAATTCCGATTGAATATGCCAGATCGTCGTAAAAGGCTTGCGTGAACGCAGATTTTTATAAACCTAGGAACGTTTAAAGAAGGACAACAAGAGTTGATTGTACAATGGCAGAAACTATATTGGAATGACCTGATGGTCAAATCTGCTGCTCGCATAATGGTTGGAGCAGCAATATCTGCTGGCTACGCCATCAGATATTTACCAACTTTTCTGAGTCGGATTTATTTAATCATATACTCAAAAATTCAAGAGGTTTAATCGAAAAAATAAGACGGAAAAACCCTCAATTGCCTGATGTTTATATTGATATAATTGATAACTCTTCATTGAACGCATGTGCGACAAAAAGCGGGCAAAAATATTTTATAGGTATTCATGGTGGTACAATTTTTTTGATTTATGATATCTTTTTTCGCATGATGTCAAGTAGAAACATTTTTACGGGTATCGGAGATGTTACAAAAGAAGCAGAAACAAAGAAAATATTTAATGCTCAACTGACAGATTTGGGACAACTAGCTGTTGTTAAGGATCAGCATGAGATATTAACTCCTGTAAGTTATGCTCGAGGGCTCTTAGCGCAACTTTTTATCGACATCGCCATCGAATTTCTTATTGCACATGAATACGCCCACATTATATTTGGACATGTTGACTATTGCCATTCGATCTTAGGAACTTTCGAAATTGAAGAGACAACGCAAAAGTCTACTACAAGTAAAGTTATTGACCCTTTAGTTTCGCAAACCCTTGAGATGGATGCGGACAGCTTTGCGACTAATAGAGGGATGGAAATGTTGAATCTAATATTTACTAATCCTAACTTTGCGGTTCCTGATGCACAGCAATTTTATAAAAACTGGCCTTCCATGATTAAAATGTGGGTGTTTTCGATTTACACTTTTTTTAGAATTTTTGGCCATACCAATAATAGCAATTCTATTAAAACTGATCTTCATCCACCGGCAAGTATAAGATCACATCTGGTAATGGCTAATATTTTTTCTATTTTTCAAGTAAAATATGACACCTCGCTTTTAAGTGAGATATCAACAATTTGTATAGATGCTGCTTTGACTGTCGAAAAAGCTTTTGAGGAAATTTCTCACCAAGGGTTCGATTTAGCTCCATTAGATTTTTCTAAGAAAGAGGAAGCACTAATTCATGGCCGATTTTTAATGAAAAATTGGAACATAGTAAGGCCGCTGCTTGAACCATTTACTTATATTCCATTGTCGCCTTTACATGTTGACGATCCGACAGTACCCGATCAGTATCGTTAAGGAAATATTTCCTAACGATTTGCTGATTTGTAGCGAAGCCTACATTTCGAGCAAGCAGCATTTTCACGAAAGAAATTCTATCCTGGTCAATCAGCTTGTCCTGATTTGAACCAGCCTGTTTATTTTCAATTTGCTCAACTCCCTTTTTTTTCGTACTTTTAATCGTATGACAGCCCTTCAAATCATAGAAAAAGCAGGTAATGAGGCAGTCCAAAAGCTCCGTGTGCAGAAGCTCCGCAGCGGGTATCCCTTTATGATCAATTCCAAGGACTTAGAGCCTAATCAATGCTATCTGGAATATCCAGATGGCTCAATACATCTGGTATATTTGAAGAATGCTGCCAAAGAATTCACAGTAGTTCGAACCCTTTCTCCTTCCGAAGAGATATCCCTCCGTAATAGGTACGGTCTTTCCCGTCTTTAATCATGCCGGAATTATTCATTATAACAGGCTCTAACGGAGCCGGTAAGTCTAGTATTGGGCCTGAGTATTTACCTGAAAATATTCGGCAGCAAGGTCCCATTTTCGATGGCGATAAGCTTTATGTCGAAAAGAGGAAGGAGCTTTGGCGGACAATCAAATCTCACAAGGAATGCAGCAAGCTGGCTTACGCCTTTGTTACAGAAACATTTGATCGCCTGGTAGAAGCTGCCCTATCTGGGAATATAGACTTTGCCTACGAAGGACACTTCACCAATGAAGCTACTTGGGACATCCCTCGTCAATTTCATGCAGCCGGCTATTCTATTCATCTTATTTTCCTTGGTCTTCAGGATACGGCTCTATCTGAGCTTCGTGTCATCGATCGTTCACAAGCGGGGGGCCACTATGTCGATCCCCGTACAGTGGCAGATAACTTTTATGGCAATCTGGAAAAGTTGAATCAGCATTACGAAATGTTTCAATCAGTTCAAATTATCGATTCATCGGAGACAGAGCATATAGTTCTTGCTTTGTTGGAGGATGGCAAGCCGGCGGTCGCCGTACCATCGGATATCCTTCCAACCTGGTTTCAGCGTTATCTGCCGTCTGTTACCCAAAAAATCAGGGATTCAGAACCGAAATTTCTTTAACATCTGGCTGAAAGCAATCAACAAACCGTGTCCTAATATTTTGAATATCAATTTAATTTATGAGACACCGACCCACAAACTCTATTAAAGCATCTGCCTCAACAAATCCAGATCTCCCTTAAATTGATTCGAGTTTTGTCCCAGCGAGATCACTGGTTGAAGTTATAGTCGTAGCCAAAGGTTAAGTATATGGCAAAAGCATTGGAACAGGAATTATTGCAATACATTCTTCAGCTGGATGACGCTGAAAAAAAATCCGTATTGCAAATGCTGAAAACCTTTGTAAAAGGAAGGGAAGCGAAGGCTAGCCGTGTCAGCATTGAGGAATATAACCAGGAACTGAAAGAGGCCGAGGCAGAATTTGAAAAAGGTGAATATACTCCCCATGAAGAATTTGTAAAGAAGATAAAGAAATGGTAGAGAAGGGGACGAGGTAGTTTGGACGAAGCGGTCGCAGAAACAAATGAGGCAGGTATTTAAGCACATTAGTAAGACTCGCCTAAGAACGCTTCCAAGGGGTTTTGCGAGTACGGCATACCAGCATGGAACCACTTGAATACTAGTTCTTAAGCCTATTCCATAGATATATCGTGATACCAGCGGGATCACAATCACGCACTAATCTTCACGGGTAGATGGTCATTCATTTTTTCGGCGACATAAGAAATGACTCTAAAGTTCAGAACCTGTATCCCAGATATAATTGGACCACATTATTCTTGAAGTTGATGTTGCCGGTGCTGGGAATGAAGGAAGGCGGTGTCGCGCCATTACCCTGATAGGACTGCTTGTACAGATTGGTGAGGCTGATGTTATACCGTGCCCCGATGATCAGGCCCGCTATGGGATCTACCTCTGCGCCGCCGCCGAATCCAAAGTCAAACCGGTTGTAGAAGCTGAGGAGCTTGTCGGCGCTGGCATTGCCAGTGGACGGTTGACTGCTGTCCGTCTTTGCATTGAGGAGATAGCCCGTTTGAGCGCCCAGGTCTATTTCTACAAATCGGGTGATATGGATGGCCATCAGCTGGGCCAACATAATATAGTCCAGCTTCACCGACCCGCTTGCGGTGCCGGACTTATAATCATACCCATTCCGGGAAAAAAGTAGTTCCGTCCGGGAACCGAGCACCGAGTGCGTCTCCGGCGCCAGAAAGACGCCGGCATGAAAACCCGTCCTGCTGCTGCCGTTGATCGGGGACGCATTGGTGACATTGGCAAAGTTGAGACCTGCCTTTATCCCGATTCCGATAGAATGGTGTTGCTTCGGCTGGCCCAGCAGGGCTAAGGGAAGAACTGTCATGAGGAGCCAGGGAGTTTTTTTCATATGTCTTTGTTTAGATGAATATGAATGACATGGCCGCAATTCCTGCGGTGGAAAAGATGCGGATCGATAATGGCGCTTCGCCACGAAGATTTCGGAGGTAGATTCGCAAATGTATTTGCCCTGGTGCGGATACTTGACCCTAAATAATAATTGACCTTCGTCAGCGGCCCGGTGGCCGCTTTGATAATGATTGACCTTCGGTCAGCGGCCCGGTGGCCAGCTTTGTGGGAGGTACTGACTATTGATAAGGAGGGGGGGGGATGGGATGACTGCAAGGTAGAAACATTTTTCCTGCTATCCAATTTTCCTGCCTATTTGGGCGGCTTCGGCCCAGCTGGGCTTAGTCAAAAATACACAACAACACCGGCTTTCCCGATTTATCAATCAGCGGCTGCAGCTGTTTTAAAAAAGCCGGCGACACCATCGGGCATCCCCGGCTATTGCATATGGGATAAGGGTAAGTCTCTCCTTCCGGTAAGCTTGCAAAGGAATGTAATACGATGTTGCGATTGAAAGCCTGATCATTGGTCGCATCGAGCCCATAGAGCTTGTAGGCTCGCCCGAACTGCCCCTGGTAGGGATAACCGATACGGTATTTTCCCAGGGACGTACATCCGCTGCCATTTGTATTGGAAAAAGAAGGGGTATTGCTGAAATTGGCACTGCCACAGCCATGAGCTACCAGCCCCGCCAGCACAACGGAATCTTTATGCAGGTCGTAGACAAAAAAACGATCTTTACCCGACGGAAGCTGCATGTCCACCAGGAAACAGAAGTCGCTGTTAAAGCCATGCCGCTGCAAATAAGCTTTTTGCACCGCGGCTTTCTGGTCTATCCTTTTTCGTTCGCCAAGATCAGTAAGAGAAGAAGGCGCAACAGCGTGCCGGTGTACGGGCTTATAAAAACCCTTGTAATAGTAGTGACCGGCCAGGGCGAAAGTCACCAGGGCCAGTATCCCGAGCGACAACATGATGCGACGGAGCCAGCTCATAAAAAGGCGTTTAGGTTAACAGGAGATGAAGAAAAACGCCTTTTCCACACCATTATAGGCGGCGCAGCTGTTAAAGATTTCTAAAAATGTGGGGTCTCACTGCAATTGAACATGGATATGATCATCGTGCCGCACCGCATTACACCCATGATACCTGATCTTGTCGTAATTCAATTCAAGCCTTGCTTTCAAATGAGGCTCTATAAACAATTTGCCGACAGCAGGCTCTGAAATAAAATGGACAACCAGCGCCCTGGTCCGCACGCTGTCGAAAATGAAGTTTTTCCTGTTCCCCTGCGGCACAATCTTTCGCATCAAACCATACTCCCAATAACCCTGCCGGGCGCATATACAAGGCTGATCCTTCTCTCCGGCCCTTGGCTCTTCGCAAATGCCATAACCCAAAAAAGAAGGCGTTTGGTTAGTTGCCAACCCGGTTTTACTATCCAAATAACAAAACGAAAGGTCCAGTTTCTTTCCATCATTGTGGCTTAGGTGCGGGAACAAAGGAAACTTATTGATAAAGGGAAAACTGGCGTCGAGGTAGTTGATCTCAGTCCCGGGATAGTCCTGATTCATAGCAGAAGCGGTTTGTAACGCTATTTCTTTCAGCCTGGGCCGGACATAGTTGCGATTGAGCAGACAAGTCAGTATATTCTGCGGTTGAAGATGAAACTGAGATCTCACCGGCAGCGGCACCCTGCCGAAAGGCCGGGCCAGCAAGGGAACAAAAAGAAAGGTTGCCGTCAGATAAGCAATGAGAAAGAGCAAACCGCGAACCACAACCTGCTGCCATCGCGCAGCAAACCGTTTGTGAACGGACTTTCGCAACGGTAAGACCAAAAAGTAAACGATCCCGCCTATCTGGGTAAAAACGGTCAGGATAAGAAACAGAAGGATTCTTCTTATGAGGGTCATGGAACGAAAGTTAAAAAAACTAATTAAATTTAGATAATGCATATCCCATTTTATACCTTAATACTACAAGTATGAAATACACAAGCCTCGGAAATACAGGCCTGATCGTATCTAAATTATCCTTTGGCGCCATGACCTTTGGCTCCGATCCGTCTGTACCTTCCATCTACAAGGTTAACCAGGAAGACGCGCAAAAAATGGTAAACAAGTCATTAGACGCAGGGATTAATTTTTTTGACACTGCCGACGGTTATGCCGGCGGTCAGTCTGAAGAGATGCTGGTTGGTCAGCATGGAAAGCTGCAATTGCCTGGCAAATGCAGAAAGATCATGGCTGGACCCCCTTTTGCAACGGGCAGATGAATTATTCGCTGGTTGGCCGCGACGTCGAACACGATGTTATCCCGTTCATGTCCTATGCTGGAATCGGCATGACCGTATGGAGCCCGCTTGCCAGTGGTTTCTTGAGCGGCAAATACACCCGGGAAAACCTGAAAGACCAGGATAACCGCCTCTCAGGGTTTGATCTGTTGCCCTTTGACAAAGAGTTCGGTTTCAAAGTAGTTGAAGTTATGAAGGAGATAGCCGCCGCCCATCACGCCAGCGTAGCACAGATGACAAAACCACACACTATATACCCGCATTGGTTCAATCAGCAATTGATCGATCAAAAACAAAACGAGATTTTTCAAGGCATCAAGGGCCGATAGCTCAAAGAGCCAGGGGCCGATAGCCTCATCCCAGCAGCTGATTGACCTTCACCTTGTCCTTCATCATTTCCCGCACCGCTGCGGCAATCGCCGGCGCATCATACCCGCATTCATGTATCAGCTCCTTCGGTGTGCCGTGCTCGACAATGCGGTCGGGAATCCCGAGTATCCGCACCGTCGCGCGATACCCATGGGCAGCCTGGAATTCGAGAATGGCCGAACCAAATCCACCGACAACCGTCCCATCCTCTACCGTGAGGATGCGGTCATAACGGCTAAAGATAGTATGCAGCATCTCTTCATCAAGAGGCTTGACGAAACGCATATCGTAATGAGCCGGGTCCAGGCCTTCTGCCCGAAGCTCCCGAATAGCCGCCGTAACAAAATTGCCGGGATGCCCCAGGGAAAGAATGGCAATGTCTTTTCCGTCTTTTATTTTCCGCCCTTTCCCAACGGGGATCTCCTGCAACGGCGTCCGCCATTCCGGCATCACGCCTTCTCCACGGGGATAACGGATGACGAAAGGATACTCATTGCCATCCAATTGAGCAGTATATAGCAGATTGCGCAGCTCGCTTTCATTCATCGGGGAGCTGATGATCATGTTGGGAATACAGCGCATATAGGGAATATCATAGGCGCCATGGTGGGTAGGACCATCTTCACCGACCAGCCCCGCCCTGTCAAGACAGAAGACTACGGGTAACTGCTGGATGGCTACGTCATGTATCACCTGGTCATATGCCCTTTGCATAAACGAGGAATAGATATTACAGAACACCCGCATACCCTGCGTAGCCATGCCGGCCGATAAGGTAACGGCATGTTGCTCGCAAATGCCTACATCAAAAGCCCGGTCAGGCATCTTGTCCATCATGAACTTCAGGGAAGAACCGCTGGGCATAGCAGGCGTAATGCCGAAGATCCTGGGATTCTTCTCGGCCAGCTCGATCAGCGTATGCCCAAAGACATCCTGGTATTTGGGTGGCTGGGGAGTCGGGTAATGTTTTTTATAGATCTCACCGGTTATCTTGTCGAATAGCCCGGGTGCATGCCACTTGGTCTGGTCCTTTTCAGCCAGAGAATAACCCTTGCCTTTCACCGTCACAATATGCAATAATTTGGGACCGGGTATTTGCTGAAGATCGTGTAAAGTATCGACCAGCTTGGTGATATTATGCCCGTCAATAGGACCGAAATAACGCAGGTTCAATGATTCGAACAGGTTGCTGCTCCGGCTGACGAACCCCTTGATGCTATGTTCTATCTTGCTGGCCATCTCCCGGCTGAACTGGCTTCCGGGTAATTTGCCCAGCGCCTTCCAGATATCATCCTTCAGCTTGTTATAGGTCTTGGAAGTGGTAATATCCGTGAGATATTCCTTCAAGGCACCGACATTAGGGTCGATGCTCATACAGTTGTCGTTTAAGACGATAAGCATATCCGTATCGGCTACGCCGGCATGGTTCATTCCTTCAAAAGCAAGACCAGCCGTCATGGCCCCGTCGCCGATAATGGCTACGGCCTTGCGGTCTGTTTCACCCTTGTACTTAGCCGCCATCGCCATGCCCAGGGCAGCGCTGATGGAAGTAGAGGAATGGCCCACCCCGAAAGTATCGTATTCACTCTCGCCCCGTTTGGGAAACCCGCTCAACCCATTGTACTTACGATTGGTCGCAAACTGATCGCGACGTCCGGTAAGGATCTTGTGGCCATAAGCCTGGTGACCGACGTCCCATACCAACTGGTCATAGGGCGTATTAAAAACGTAGTGCAGGGCTACAGTCAGCTCGACAACACCCAGGCTGGCCGCAAAATGACCGCCATGCACACTCACCGTATCGATGATATATTGGCGGAGCTCATCACATACCTGATGTAATTGCTCCTTGCTTAACTTTTTGAGGTCTTCGGGAGAGTTGACCATTTGCAATAGTGGTCCCGGGGTAATTTCCATTTTCTTCTTTTGTTTGGCGCCTGGGCCAAAGGCCCGTTCGACTTGTAAAATTACTGTTTTATCCTGTAGATTTAACCCCTGGGGGGCAAATTCCGCCGTAGGAGACCCGAAAGATAGTAAATTGGACGCGAAACCCGCCGCCCGCTGGCGATTCGTGTACAATACCAGACCGATGGCAAGCTTAAATTAGCCATTAGTACAAAATACGGAGTAAGGGCAGGGGGAAAACCCTAGATTTGGCAGAGATGCCGGTAGGCATCAAAATTTAAATACACATGCCCAAAAGCGGAAGCAAATATTATTGGTGGTGTCAGATTGGCGGCTGGTCTTTCCTGGTCCTGGTCCTTGTGTTGGCCGCATTTACCTCCTTTGAACAACGCATCACAGATCAGCTTATCTATAATACGTTAATCGTTGCTACATCCGGCCTTATTGCCACACATGTATTCCGGGAAGTCATCCGCAACTGGGGCTGGATACAACTGCCGGTGGAAAAGGCGCTGCCTAAATTCCTGCTCGGGATCTTCCTTACCTGCATCGGCGGCAGCCTGATCCGGATGTTACTCGGAGATGTCCTTGGTGTCGGCTCCTCCCTGAAAAACTCCAGTTTCACCGGCCGGATGGTACCCATGATGGCCGAATATGGCCTGATGGTCATTCCCTGGACATTGATCTACTACGTATATCACTATATCGACAAATACAGCAAACAGCAGCTGGATACGCTGAAACTGGAAGCCCTGGTAAAAGAGCTTGAGCTGAAAACGATAAAAGCCCATATTAATCCCCACTTCATTTTCAACGCCTTAAACAGCATCCGGGCACTCATCGATGAAAACCCCGTCCGGGCGCGTACCGCCGTTACCGAGCTGAGTAATATCCTGCGCAGCAGCATGCAGGCCGAAAAGCTGGAAACCGTTACCTTTGAAAAAGAGCTGAACATCGTAAAAGACTACCTTGCCCTCGAGCATATACGGTTTGAAGACCGCCTGCAAGTGGAGTATGAGATCGACGAAGACACGCTGGATCAGCCTATCCCCCCGATGATGCTGCAGACCCTGGTGGAAAATGCCATCAAACACGGTATCAGCCGCCAGGTGGACGGTGGGAAAGTGAAGATCATCTCCGATTTCAAGGACAATTACCACGAGCTGGTTATTCTCAATACCGGCGTCCTCAACGGCAACAGAAATAAAGACGGGTTCGGCCTGGCAAGTACCCAAAACCGGTTGCAGATACTTTTCGGTCAAAAAGCTAACTTTGACATCCGGGAAGTGAATGGCAATACTGTTGAGGCAAGGGTATTAATCCCTGTCGACCTGACCAAATTATAAAAAAAGCTCCCGGGCACAACCCGGGCACACAGAGCGGACCACGGGTCCGCTGGCCGAAGGCCCATCATTAGCGAATGTTGTGCCCGAGGGATAAATTTAAAAAAAGCCCTCGGGCACAATAACGTATGATCAGAGCCGTAATTATCGACGACGAACGCCTTGCCAGGAACGAACTCAAAAAATTATTGCTGGATTTTCCCGAGATTGAAGTCATAGCAGAAGCGGCCAATGCAGCCGAAGGCGTGGAAAAAATCGACAGCCTCAATCCCGATCTTATTTTCCTTGATATACAAATGCCGGGCAAAACGGGCTTCGACATGCTCGCCGAATTAGAACGGGCCCCCAATGTCATTTTTACCACCGCCTACGACGAATATGCACTGAAAGCTTTCGAAGTAAATGCCCTGGACTACCTGCTCAAACCCGTCGAACCCAAACGCCTGGCCGACGCCCTGCAGAAATTGCAGGTGGAAGAAGACAAAGACCCCATTTCCGATCATAACATTTCTGTCAATAGGAGCATCCTGAACGAACACGACCAGGTCTTCGTCAAAGACGGCGAACGCTGCTGGTTTGTAAAGTTGTCGGATATCCGGTTATTCGAAAGCGTAGGCAACTATGCAAAAGTCTATTTCGGACCCAACAAGCCGTTGATCCTGAAATCACTCAATGCCCTCGAAGAGAGACTGGACGAGAAAGTCTTTTTCCGGGCCAATCGCAAACATATCGTCAACCTCCGGCTCATTGAAAAAATTGAGCCTTATTTTAATGGTGGATTACTACTGGAAATGAAGGGCGGAGAAAAGATAGAGGTCAGCCGTCGCCAGACGGTAAAGTTCAAGGAAATGATGAGCTTATAAATATACCATGCGAATACTAGCTGTTACCTTTATCCTGTTATTAGCCGTTACCGGACTGTCCGCGCAGATTATCGACCATATCATTAATCCCTCCGCCGTAGAAAAAATTGAAAGGACGCTCTCCGCCGACGATATGGAAGGACGCCAGACCTTCAAGCCCGGCATCGAAAAAGCCGCCGCCTACATCGAAAGAGAATTCCATACGGCAGGCCTTCAGCCCCTGAAAGGCAGCGCCGGCTACCGGCAGCCCTTTTCCATGCTTAGCACCAAACTGATCTCTGCTTCCGTGACGCTGGACGGCCAGCCGCTAACCACCAGGGAAATTTCTATCCTTAGCGCTGCACCGCGGGTTAAAATAGACGAGAACAGCGGGTATGAAAAAGCAGTTATTAAGGCTGGCTCCAACCTTTTCGTAGAAGCTATGCACTATATCCATGAAAAAAAGAATTACCTGGTGCTGGTAGATACTTCTTTTACGAAAAATTTCCAGCGGCTCACCGGCTTTAGCCGTCAGCAATTCAAGTCTGACTACAACGTCATTTTCCTGCTGACAAACGCCAACCCAACGCACTATTCCATCACCGCAGAACAGGAAGTGACCGAATCCAAACTGGCCAACGTGGTCGGCATTCTTCCCGGAAGAAGCAAGAGGAATGAATATGTCATCTTTTCCGGTCACTACGACCACCTTGGAATAACTAAACCCAATGAAAAAGGCGACTCCGTTTACAATGGCGCAAACGACGATGCCAGTGGCACCACTGCTGTTATCATGCTGGCTAATTATTTCGCCAGGGCGAGAATGAACGAACGGACCCTTGTCTTCGCAGCCTTTACGGCAGAAGAAATTGGCGAGTACGGTTCCCAATATTTTTCCAGTCAGTTTGACCCGGCAACGGTGATGGCGATGTTTAATATCGAAATGGTCGGCACTGCCAGCAAATGGGGCCCCAACTCAGCGTTTATCACCGGGTATGAAAAGAGCGACATGGCAAAGATCCTGGAAAAAAACCTGGCAGGCAGCGGGTTTTCGTTCCATCCCGACCCCTATACGGACCAACAGCTTTTCTACCGTTCGGACAACGCATCCCTGGCAAAGCAAGGTGTTCCTGCGCATACGATCTCTACTTTCGAAATAGACGTTGACAAACACTATCACACGCTCGACGATGATATCGACCATTTGGACATGAAGAATATGGCGGCCATAATCAGGGCTATTGCGATCAGCTCGAAAACCATCGTCGAAGGAAAAGATACCCCCACACGGGTCGATACAACACAACTGCGCTAAATTCTTATTCACCGATATGACACAGGAAGCAACCATTTAGCCGGCGGCGCCTAACGCTGCCATAAAATTTTCGGGTATTCCAACGGAATCTTCACCTCTTCGCTCCGCGGTATAATACGCGGCGTAAAGTCCCCCGCAGGCCGCGTAGCCTCAACTGTTGCGCTGTAGCGTATCCATCCATCGGAAGAGACAGTCGAACTGGCCTTCATTTCCTGCCGGAAAAGCACTCCACCCGGTAAAGCCGCGGCAACCACCTCCACCACGACCGAACCCGGATCGATCTTATCGGGAAAGACATCCACCTCGATCACATGATGCCCATTTCCGGTATGGGGTGTCACCGTTATTTGTCCAAAACGTAAATGCGGCCATTGCTGGTCAAGATTGATTTCCCACTGAACGATCTTTTTCCCAATGGCGCTGTTATGAGCCGCACGCGAAAGATAAGCAGCCGCAGCAGGTAAGTAGTACTTTTCCGCATATTCCCGCACCGTACGATTGGAAGAAAAATAAGGAGTCAGGCTTGCCATGCTTTTACGCACCTTGCTTATCCAGGCCAACGGAATATTGTCCGCATTACGGGTGTAAAATTCAGGGGCTACCTGTTGCTCGAGAATAGTAAACAAGGCCTCCGCTTCCCGCCGGTCAAGGGCGGGATCAGAACCATGTTCGAGTCCATCACCCAGCGCCCAGCCAACCTCCGGCTTATACGCTTCGACCCACCAGCCATCCAGCTCCGACAGGTTAAGGCCGCCGTTAACCAGGACCTTCATACCACTGGTGCCACTGGCTTCCCAGGGACGTTGCGGGGTGTTGAGCCAGACATCTATACCGCCCACCAAATGCGAAGCCAGCAGCATGTCGTAGTCCGGAAGGAAGATGATGTGCCGGGATAAGCCCCTGTTCTGGATAAATTGTATCCACCGTCTGATAAGATCTATTCCACCCTGATCGGCAGGCGGCGCCTTGCCGGCAATCACCAATTGAATGGGCTGCTGGTAGTTGGTCAACAGCCGGACAAGCCTGTCAGGGTCTTCCAGCAGCAGATCGGGTCGTTTATAGGAGACGAAACGCCGCGCGAAGCCAATCGTCAGCACATTCGGATCGAAGAGATGGCGGGCCTTGTCGATCGCCTCTTGTGAGGCTCCATAAGAAGCCAGCAGGGCTGCCGACCGCTGCCGGATATAATCAATGAGGGCCGACCGGGTTGCGTTTCGCATATTCCATATCTGCGCATCGGATAAAACCTGTATGGACTGTTCAAAAGTCTCCGTCGTCCCTTTCCAGCGATCTTTTAGGGTGGCGTCTGTCCAAAGCTGATCGGCAGCTTCCGATTCCCAGCTCGACGTATGCACGCCGTTGGTGATATGGGCGACAGGAACTTCCTCCGTCGGCCAGCGCTGAAACAACGACTATTAGGATCAGCAGGGTTTTGGCGACCCAGCGCTAATAGTTCGTTCAGCGATATTTTCAGCTGATTCCGGGCATACTCGCCGAGATACCGCGTTACCAGGGCCGGGTCGAAATGGTCAAAACCCGCCGCTACAGCCGTATGCGTAGTGAATAAATTCCCGGCCCTGGTGACGGCCAGCGCCACTTCAAAGTTCTCTCCGGTCTTAAACATATAGCTCCGGGCGCGTTCGAGCACCGCAAACGCCGCATGACCTTCATTCAGATGACAGACCTCCGGCGAAATACCCAACTGCTCCAACAGCCTCCACCCACCAATGCCCAATACTATCTCTTGCATGATACGCGTCTCTGGCCCCCCTCCATATGTTTCACCGGTGATCTCCCGGTGTTCGGGCAGGTTGGCCGAATCATTGGTGTCGAGCAGATATAATTTTACCCGTCCCACCCGGACTTCCCACGCTCTTATCCAAAGCGGCTGACCACGCAGCGGTATCTCTATCCGCAGCCATTCCCCGTTCGCCAGCCGTAAGGGGGTGATCGGCAGCTGTCCCGGATCGTTATACGGTTTATACGCCTGCTGATTTCCATATTCGTCAATATACTGCCGGAAATATCCCCGCTGATAAAGCAGCCCGATACCGATGACCGGCACTCCCAGGTCGCTGGCCGACTTCAGCTGGTCGCCCGCCACATTGCCCAACCCGCCTACATAGATCGGCAGGGCCTCGCTTAACATAAACTCCATGCTGAAATAAGCAACCGTTTTCAGGGCGGCAGAATCATTGGGATGAGTCTTTTTTAGCCAGCTCTCCCCCGCATCCTCTTCTTCCTGTTCACGCACCAGCCTGTCCAGCTTAGCCCGGAAGGAAGGGGACAACCGTATGATCCCAGGACCAGCGCATGTCCAGCGCCAGGCTGGCAAGCAAATCGAACCCCTCTATCTCCATCACCTGCGGGTTGCAGGCAATATTGCCATAATGTTTTTTGACAATGTTCATAACCGGTAGTTTGTCTTTATAGTTAATTATTTATTTTCCAATCGCTTTATCGACTATTGCCTGCGCCTCTCCAAGAATGCGTTGTAAATGCTCTTTGCCGAGAAAACTTTCCGCATAGATCTTGTAGATATTCTCCGTGCCGGATGGCCTTGCCGCAAACCAGCCATTTTCAGTAGTTACTTTTAACCCGCCGATAGCGGCCCCATTGCCCGGGGCGTTGGTTAGCATGCTCTTGATCGGCTCTCCCGCTAATTGTTTCTGGCTGATCTGTTCGGGAGACAGCGCCGCCAGCCGTCTCTTTTGTTCGGCACTTGCACTGGCGTCAATGCGGTCGTAGCTAGGCTCGCCGAGCTGTGTGGTAAGATCGTGGTATATCTCACCCGGGTCCCGGCCGGTTCTTGCCATAATCTCTGCCGACAGCAAAGCAGGGATAAAACCGTCCTTATCCGTCGTCCACACCCTACCGTCGCGACGAAGAAAGGCCGCGCCTGCGCTTTCCTCCCCGACAAATCCAAGGCTTCCGTCCAGCAGGCCATCCACAAACCATTTGAAACCAACCGGCACCTCCCGGAGCCGCCGCCCCAGCCGGGCTGTAACCCTGTCGATAAGCTGACTGCTGACCACCGTTTTTCCAACCGCAGCCTTTTCTCCCCAACCCGGCCTGTGTTGAAATAAATAGTTGATGGCAACACAGAGATAAGACTTTTCATGGCATAGGGCGAGGAAGGGTCCATCCGGATCTTGCCGTCGTGATCGACAGTCATAAACCGGAAGGTGGCGTCCACCGTGGTGTTGAGAACGGTAAGATTTTTTAGTCCGTATTTTTCCGCAATAGGCCCCCAGTAGTGCACGCCGGCCCCGCCAAGCGGGTCTACCCCCAGGTGGATCGTACTGCTTCTTATCGCATCCATATCCAATACATTGCCCAGGTCGTTGACATAGGCATTCAGATAATCGTAGGGGTGGGTGGTGGACGCCTTCAACGCCTTTTCATAAGTCACGCGGGCTACTGCCTCACCCTTTTCCAAAATTCCATTAGCCGTCTTCTCGACCCATTGCGTAATGACAGGCTCGGCCGGCCCCCCATTGGGCGGATTATATTTAAATCCACCGTCATCAGGCGGATTGTGAGAGGGGGTGATAATGATACCGTCAGACAATCCCGTTGTCCGGCCCTGGTTGTACCGGAGGATGGCCAAAGACACCGCAGGCGTAGGCGTGTATTCCGTTCCGGTGGCGACCATTACATCCACTCCATTGGCAGCAAGCACTTCCAGCGCCGTAGCCTGGGCCGGCGTCGACAGCGCATGGGTATCCATGCCGATAAACAGCGGGCCGTCTATACCCTTTTGTTTCCGGTAAAGACAGATGGCCTGGGTAATGGCCAGGATATGCGATTCGTTAAATGAATTTTTGAGAGATGACCCGCGATGCCCCGAAGTGCCAAAGGCGATGCGCTGTTCAGGCACAGCAGGATCGGGCGCCCCTGTATAATAGGCCGTGACAACAGCGGGCGTATTGATAAGCATCGAAGGCTCGGGCAGATGTCCTGCTAAAGGATTTGGCTCCATATGTCTGCATTTGATTACGCTACCCCTAAGTTCAGATTCTTTCAGGGAATAGCGTATTACAATTGCAGGGATTTAATGTAGATTTCATCTCTTTAACAAAATAACCAGGGCTGTCGTAGCCGGAGGGCGCCCCTCAATCCCGGTAGTTGAGCGCCGGCTTGCGGTCCCCCAGCAGCGCCTTATATTGATAGGTTCCCTTATCCTTCTTAAACTCTTCCTTTGCCCGGCTCACCAGCTCCGGATCCGTATACAGGTCCATTGCCGTCAATGCCATGGTCTTGGCGGCAACCATCATTCCTTTCGTACCGATCTCCGTTCCGCCACAGGCCGTCGCCTGCCAGCTATGCGCCGGAGTCCCCGGTACCCAGGTTGCCGCCCGCAATCCCACCGTTGGCACGGCATAACTGACGTCTCCGACATCGGTCGATCCGCCGCCGGCATCCTGCTCTTCCTTCAACGGCCGCACGGTGCCGGCAGACTCGACAGCCGGAACAGCATAGGTAAACGACGACTGTAATTTTTTCGCAAACTCCGTTTCCGCAGGGGTATAGCTGACGCCGCCTACCCGGAGCAGATTTTGCTGCATGTCCTCCGCCAATGTTTTATTTAACAGGAGGTCATGCGTGCCGCCGATGACCTCGTAGTCGACACTGGTCTGGGTCCCGAGCGCCGCACCCTCCGCCGCCTTTGTTACCCAGTCAAATATCCGGACCACTTCCTCTTTCTTCGGGTGGCGGACATAATAATAGACCTCCGCAAAATCGGGTACCACATTGGGCGCCTTTCCGCCGTTGGTGATGACATAGTGAATACGTGTTTCCTGTGGGATATGCTCCCGCATCATGTTGACCATGTAGTCCATGGCCTCAACGCCATCCAGGGCTGACCTGCCCCTGTCCGGGGAGGCCGCGGCATGCGCTGACAATCCATGAAACCGGAATTTAGCCGATTTATTCGCCAGGGCGCTGGTAAGGGTTACGCCATTGTCGGCGCCGGGATGCCAGTGTATGACAACGTCCACATCATTGAACAGCCCGGCCCTTACCATATATACTTTTCCCGATCCGCCTTCCTCTGCCGGGCAGCCGTACACGCGGATGGTACCGCTCAGCTTTTTCTCTGCGATGAGCTTTTTGATCTCTATCCCCGCTGCTACCGAGGCTGTCCCAAAGAGATGGTGCCCGCAGCCATGACCGGCATTTTTTCCTTCGATGACCGCCTTTTCCGGTTTCGCCTGCTGGGCCAGCCCGGGCAGCGCGTCGAATTCGGCCAGTATCCCGATCACAGGACTGCCGGAGCCATAGGTGGCCACAAAAGCTGTGGGAATGTCCGCCACCCCAGCCTTCACGGTAAACCCGTTGTCAGTAAGGGTTTTTTGCAAAAGGGCCGAACTCTTCACTTCCTTATAACCTACTTCGGCATAGTCCCAGATCTGGAGGGCTATCTTTTTATAGTCGTCGTAATGGGATTGGATATCGCTAATCGCCCCGGACTTTAGCGCGGAGTCGGCGGACTGGGCAAATGAGGCGGGGCCAGGGTTCACCAGGCCAAAAGAAAGTAGCAGAATAACGGGGAAGGTCAGTTTCATATTATTTAGCTTTGGTGCTACAATATAAAGATTAAGAATGATTTAAGAAACGGGCATGAGGCTTTATTCAAAAGTCAGTAACTTATCTTAAAGCGAATAATTTTGTATATTTATATCAAACTTAGTGTATTATGGCAGCGAATGAGTATATGTCAAACCCATTGAATGATCAGCAGGTAATGATGTTACGATTACTCAAGAAACCATTACCGGAAGAAGATTTTGTGCAGATGCGGAGGTTAGCTGTTAAATTATGGGAGTTATATACCTGCCCTTGCTATTTGTAAAAATTTCCTGAGATATATTTCTGCTTATTCGTAACGGTATTGTACATAAACCCACTGAATTGCCCCTCTATATGACCATACCCCATTTTGGTAAAAAGTACATCCGGCGAAGCCAGATATTGGCCCGAGCTATCGGTATACAGCGCATAACCGCTGTAAGGCTCTTTGATATAACTAAGTGTTTGCGTAAAGACGAAATATGTGAAATAATAATAACGATTGCCCCCATCCAGTATCAAGGGTATCCACCAAAAGCCAAAGCCCATACGGTGGCGGCGGATCGGGGGGAGGATTGTATTGCGGAGTACCCGTAAAGCCATCGTCTTTGGTGCATCCGGCCATGACTACGATAATAAGCAGTAAGAATTTATTTTTCATGTTGGCGATAGTTATGCTACTAACCAGCCTGAACTAAAAATAAGTTTGACAGGCAATTTTACAAAGATTGCTTTTACCTAATGGATTACTGAACCAACGCCCGTTTCCGGCAGGACGAACGCCGTTATCAATTGGATGAAAAGCCAAACAAATACTATAACAAAAAGAAATGACCAGTTCTAACCTAAGTTAAGACTGGTCATTGATTGATAATGCCCGTTTTTACTTTATCCCGTCCCCTTTACCGGGGAGAAGATTACAGATTTCGAACTAATTTCTTAAAAATCTGCAAATGATTTCAGGCTTTATAAGTGCGGAGAGAATAATATAGTTTTATAATAAAAGGGTGTTGATAGCATTTTATCAACGACCCTTTATTATTTTAATCAGGTATAAACGTACCTGTACCTAAATCTGGACATGGTATATATACACCATTATCAAGAAAATACTGACAAGCTACTGTACCCACATTGTCGCATGTTCCTCCTTGTGATGGCACAGGGGTGGGTACTCCATTAACATAGTAATAGAGATTCATACCGTCAGTGCATGTAAAGACATTTTTTGTTCTAAATGCACTCCCAATGGCAAATAAAGCCACTGCAACAAGCAATAATTTCATCTTTTTCATAAAATCAATATTTAATAGTTAGGAGAAATTTGCTTACTCTATTATGGGTTTTCGGCATCCCCCTTTCATCGGCCAATGAATATTTTTTAGGTGTAGACTATCTGTTTTGCCTGTTCGGGTTTTCCCTTTCTTTTCAGTGCAATAATTGCCCCCGCTGTAATACCCACATAAAACAGGTTAAGTATCAAATGTTGATTCCAAGTCAGTTTGCGGATCACTCCGCCACAACCGCAGGGAACGCGGGGGAATAAATGCAATAAAATAGCAGCCGTATAGAGTGTAAATAATCCCATAAGGGCAAGGGAGGCCCATAAACCGGCTAATTGCGTCCTGTCAAACAACAAAGCTAAAGAGATTAATATTTCACTTAGTGGAACCGCAACGATAAAGAAACTTGCCAGCCAGTGCGGGAAGGGCTGGTTATACATATCGTGTTCAAAGACTTTGATATTAACCAGCTTGCTGACACTGGCATAGAGGAACAGGAGTATAAGCAGGGCACAAACAGCCCCTATAATAGTTTCTTTCTTCATGGCAATAAATGGTTAGGTGAATAATATTCACTACTAATACAGGGCCTTAAACTTTGTTGTGTATTACGGAAGGGTTTGGGGCTATTTTATGATGACCGTCCGTTTTATAATTCCCGGCTTGATGGTATAAAGGTCAATCTAATTTGTTATCCGTTCGGTATCGCCTATTCTCCGAAAGGTATTACTTCGACCTTCTACAGGTAAACCCTATTGAACCTATTGATCTTTCTTTCGGAAATAACCCGGTGAATGGTGGTATTTTCTATGAAAGGCTTTATGAAAACTTGTCAGTCTTTTATACCCGCATTGCAGTGCGATATACCGTACAGTTTCATTAGTTGTGATTAATTGCTGCATGGCATATTCTAAACGAAGGTTGGTGAGGTAATGGAACGGGCCTACCGAATAGCGTTCTTTGAACCGTGTTTTGAGTTGCAGGATATTGATGCCGGTTTTAGCGGCAAGCTGTGAGAGGAAATAATGTTTTTTTATGTCCTTTGCGATAATGGCAGCGGCATACGCTATCGGATCATTAGCAGGATCGTTAATAGGAAGGTCATCGGTCATTACTTAATTTAACCAAAATCACGGCCCCGGCATATACCCGGAAAATGGTATGTTACTGTTTTTCACTTATGAAAAAATGGGTGTTTTCACCCTTGTGTGGAAAATAATATTACCATTAGTAAAATCTAAGGGTATCCCCGTTCTTCTAAAATATCCGGCCCCCGGTCTCATTTTGTAAAACCGTTTCAGGATTCGGAAATTTGATTTTCGCAATAAAACCCACAAAAATTAGAAATTATTTAATTCCGGGTATGATTGGCTGGCCGACAACGAAGAGTGTATTGTTTTACCTCAAATAATTTTGTAAATTTATTTTTTTCAAAGGATAAGGTTTTACGGTTATGGTATTCGATTAGTGCGGTCCTTGCACGCCGGGGGGCCTTTTATTACAATCCCAATATTTTACGCATACTTTTTTTCGCCTGAACCATCGGGCATGTGAAGGCTATCCCGAAACCGAAGATTGGACTTGGAGGTAGAGGGTATGCCTTTTTTAAATTTTGCGACAGGTTGTTTTAAGGGTCGGCCTAACCGTTGTAATTCTTTACGAGGGTTAGGCTTTTACTCAGTTACATCGAATACCAAACCAAAACTAAAGATGAGATACATTTGTATGCCTCTTTTGTTATTATTATCTTATTGCCTTCCTGCACAGCCAACGCTTTCAGATTATAAGGCAAGGCTGCGGAGTTACCCGCTTTTGCCGAACCAATTTTTTATCGAGGATACGATACAGGGTAAGCATAACCTGGCTATTTATAATAGTATTGATTCATTTATATTATTCAAAAAAAAAGATTCCCTTTTAATTGACAGCCGTGTATTAGCCAATGATATTATTAAAAGGGTATTGGTACTGGACTGGCCGCTGTTCAAGTCTATCCGGGTCAGGTACTTCGACAAATATGATATAGATACAGGTGTTGAGTGGAAGTATGATTTACAGTTCCCGGTATTAATCAGGTACGAACTCTACAATGCAAAGAAAATGACCGGCGCAAAATAAAGATCATGGAAAAAACATTACAAAAAATGGATCTTTCCTTTCACGCTGTAAAGGAAACCTATTATGAGGAACTATTAGCACTTGCCAACAAATTGATACCGGACAGTGCCAAAGCACAAAAGATCGTAGCGGAAAATCTGGAAATTATAGAAAGCAAAATAGACAAATACGATAGCATGGCAGAAGTAAACAGTATTCTTCAGATTGTTACCCTGCAAGATTGCGACCGTTACCGGGAATACTTACAGGTGCAACATGAAAAGGCAAAGCAAACCCATTACAACCAACTGGCTTTTTATCTTGGCTTTTTTGTATCCAAAGGCAAAGGACATTTGATTGCAACACAAACCTTTGAACAGATGAAGCATAGTTACTTTAGTTATGAAGAGGAAAAATGTACGGAAGCCTTTATAAAAATTACTGCACTCAAAATGTGTTTACAGGATATGGAAACAGATAATTTGATCACCTAAAAAAAACGCTTATGTCCGTTACCATTCTATCAGCCATGCGCCACGAAGTTTTCGGAAAAACTTTTGCCCGGTTTATTGAAACGAAAGCCCGCGCAAAGATCGTTGGATTTTGCAGCACCCCGGCTGAAGTGGAACCGTTGTATAACCTGCTGAAACCGGATATATTGCTAATAGATGCAAAACTGGGTGGCATCTATTCTTTTGATATTATGCGGGCCATAATCAGTAATGACAAAACTGCAAGGATCATCGGTATTACGGCTTATTTTCAGGAGGATACACTTCAAACTTTACGGCAGATCGGAGCGAAAGGATATTTATTGCGTAATGATGATATGAAGATCATGGAAAAAATGATCCATGAAGTGATGGAGGGACGAACACTCTTTGCTGAATCTTTGTATTGTTGATAGCCAAAATTGATAACCATGAATCAGAAATTCACACAATCCGAAATTTCGCTGGAAGCATTCAGGGCAGGGGACGATATGGTTTTTGAACAGGTAAAAGAAATCTATCACCTTACCTTTTTTGACTTCGCCAACCAGCTTATACAGAATGCTGACGTGGCCACAGATATTGTAAATGATACGTTTGAAAAATTAAAACGGAAAAGAAACAACTTTGATACGCTTTCCAATATCAAATGCTTTATGTATATCACTGTTCGCAATAGTTGTCTGGATTACCTGCGGATGATGAACATGGTTTTTAAAATGCAACAAAACAATTAATCCCGAATATCAGCAAACATTCCGCATTGATTTTGTTCCCTCCTGAATCACTCCCTAATTACTCCCTAATTACTCCTTAATCACTCCCTAATCCCTCCCCGGTATTTCCAAAAATACTTTGTTCATTCAGGTATATAACCTCCTAAATTATTGGCTAAGCAATTGGACGAAACGGTTGATAAATGGGAATTAGAGAATGACATTACTGAAGAAACATATGAAAAATTGAGTAAAGGACATTTTCGTTCTTCATCCTCCAAGCAACCAGAATGAAGGCCGTTTTAGATTCCAATGTTTTATTAGTAGCTCTCGTTACCAATGATTCGCATTTTAATGAAGTTGAAAAAATCCCATTTCCAAAAGTGAATATTATTTCTGCGGACAAATTTTTAGATGTAATACAAAAAATTTAGGATGTTCGACGGACTTATGCAAACTTCTGCAATACTTTCTCCATCTCACCTACGATGCGGTCATTGGACAAATTTCCAATACTCCCCTCATGGGTATGAAGCAGCTGCTTGTAGTCGTAATGGAATTCTCCCTTATCAATCTGGTTGCCGACCTGTTTGTACGCGTCACGGAAAGACACTCCCTTATTCACCAGCTCATTCACCGCTTCCACGCTGAAGAGATATTTGTATTTTTCATCTTTCAGGATATCGTCCTTTACCTGGATATTCGACAACATCAGCCTCGTCATTTGCAGACAGGCTTTGCCTTCTTCTATCGCCGGGAAAAGAATTTCTTTTGTCAGCTGCAGGTCGCGGTGATAACCCGAAGGCAGGTTATTGATCAATACCGTCAGCTCGTTGGGCGTAGACTGGATGCGGTTGCATTTGGCGCGTATCAGCTCGAAGACGTCGGGATTCTTTTTGTGGGGCATGATGCTGCTTCCCGTAGTGAGTTCGGAAGGGAAGGAGATAAAGCCAAAGTTCTGGTTGATGTATAAACAACAGTCCATAGCCAGCTTACTGAGCGTAGCGGCTATAGTGGCCAGGCCCATGGCGACGACCTTTTCCGTTTTGCCGCGGCTCATCTGCGCATACACGGAGTTGTAGTTCAACGTGCGGAAATGCAGCAATTGGGTGGTCAGCTCCCTGTTCAGGGGAAAGGAAGAGCCATAACCGGCGCCACTGCCTAAAGGATTCTTGTTGGTCACCTGCCAGGCGGCGGCCAATACTTCCAGGTCATCGATGAGGCTTTCGGCATAAGCGCCAAACCACAATCCAAAGGAAGAAGGCATTGCCATCTGCAGGTGCGTATAACCGGGTAATAATTTGTCTTTGTATTGTTCGCTGAGCCGGATCAGCAGATCGAATAATTCCCTGACCTCTTCCTTCAACAAAAGCACCTGGGCCCGCAGATAGAGTTTGATATCCACGGCAACCTGGTCATTGCGGCTGCGACCGCTGTGTATCTTTTTCCCGGCTTCCCCGATGCGATTGGTCAACAAATATTCTACCTGGGAGTGCACGTCTTCGATGTCTTTTTCAATGGCAAAGGAGCCGGCCCTGATCTCCGCCAGAATAGTATTCAGCCCGGCATGTATAAGCGTAAGGTCTTCTTTGCTGAGCAGCCCTACGGAAGCCAGCATCTCTGTATGGGCCAGGGAACCCAGCACGTCGTATTCGGCCAGGAGCACGTCGAATTCCTTGTCACGCCCTACCGTAAAGGTCTCGATCAGGGCAGAAGTACTGGTGTTTTCCTTACTCCAAAGTTTGTTACCGCTCATAGTTGAATGCTTTAATCAATGTACTCTTTAACCTTTGTCGCCGTCGGCGGCGGCGCCAGCACCGGCCTTAACAGATCAATATACCCTTGTATGCCCAGCCCTATCTCTTCTATAAAGATATATTCATCCGCCGTATGACTCCTCGCCGAATCTCCCGGCCCCGTCTTCAACGCAGGAAAAGGCATCAGCGCCTTGTCCGACGTGGTAGGGCTTCCATAACAGGTGCGGCCTAATTCCAATCCTGACAACACAACAGGATGGTCCTGCGGGATGGAAGACGATCGCATCCTCAGACTACGGGGCGCCACTTCGGCATCCACATTCGCCTTTATAATCTCCAGCAATTCCTCGAAAGTATACAGCTCATTGACCCGTACATCTACCACAAAGCGGCACTGGGGCGGCACGACATTATGTGCGCGGTTGTCCGTGTCGATGACGGTGACGCTCATTTTAACGGGCCCCAGGAGATTCGAAACCTTTGGCGCACGATAAGTACGGAACCATTCGATGTCGGGTAAGGCCTTATAGATAGCATTGTCACCTTCTTCACGGGCAGCATGCCCCGCTTTACCATAGCTGGTGCAATCCAGCACCAACAAGCCTTTTTCCGCGACGGCCAGCTGCATCTTCGTCGGCTCGCCTACAATGCCCCAGTCTATTTTACCGAGGACGGGCAATAACAGCTCGATGCCGTTCTGCCCCGAAATTTCTTCTTCAGCCGTCGCCGCCAGTATGATATTATGAGATAATCCTTCCCGTTCGTAGAAGTAAAGGAAGGCGGCAATCAGTGCCGCCAAACATCCACCGGCATCATTGCTGCCCAGCCCGAAAAGCTTCCCCTCCTTTTCCAAAGGCATGAAGGGGTCCAGCGTATAGGCTTTATTGGGTTTTACGGTATCATGGTGCGAATTGAGCAGTATCGTGGGTTTGCCCGCATCAAAGTGTTTGTTCTTTGCCCAGATATTATTCTGCAGCCGCTCCGCCTTTATATTTTTTGATCGTAGCCAGGCGGCGATGATGTCCGCCGTCTTGTCTTCTTCTTTGCTGAAAGAAGGGGTGGCGATCAGCGTTCGCAGCAGCTCGATGGCTTCCGTCTGTAGTATTTGGATATTGTCTTTACTCATGTATTATAGTTGTTCCTGAAGAACCCGTAAGCAGCAAAGGTAGTTCTTCCGCCCTGCCGATGATAACCCTGGCCACTCCGCTGCGCAGGGCGGCAAAGGCATTATCCAGTTTTGGGATCATGCCTGCAAAGATGACCCCGCTGGCTTTCAGTTCGGCATAGTAAGCGGGGTCGATACGACCGATCACCGATGTCTCGTCCTCTGCATTCAACAGCACGCCACTCTTTTCAAAAGAATAGACGAGGCTCACTTCAAACGTGCCGCTGAGCCCGCGGGCCAGCTCCTGTGCAATTGTATCCGCATTGGTGTTCAACAATTGTCCCTTCCCGTCATGGGTGATAGGTGAAAAGATCAGGGTCTTGTCCAGCAACAGCAGGCTGGTAATAAAGTCGCTGTTGACCGCGTCGACATCGCCGACATAGCCGTAGTCGATGCTCGCGTGTGTCCTTTTATGAGAGAGAATGGCATTGCCATCGGCGCCGGTGAGGCCGATGGCAGGACAACCACGGGCCTGCAGCTGGGCGACGATGTTTTTGTTGATGGCGCCGGCATAAACCATCGTAACGATCTTCAGCGTTTCGGCGTCTGTGATGCGACGGCCATCCACCAGCTGCTGCCGGATGCCCAGACCTTCTGCAACCTTGGTAGCCAGTTTGCCGCCGCCATGCACCAGGATCTTTTTGCCGGGCACCGCGGCAAAATTATCCAGAAAGGCGGAAAGCCGCGCCTCGTCGTCGATAATATTGCCGCCTATTTTAATAATGGAAAGTAACATGGTTTATTTTTTTCTATCGCCACCTCGCATTGCTATGCCTTGCCGCGCAGTAGATCCGCCAGCACGGCCTGCGCCGCCCACACCCGGTTCGAGGCCTCCTGTGTCACAATGCTGTTGGGGCCGTCCAGTATCTCGTCGCTGAGCTCTACATTACGGCGCACCGGCAGACAGTGCATGACTTTCGCCTGGTTGGTCAGCTTCAGCTTTTCGCTGGTCAGCATCCACTCGGGATCGTTGGTATAGATCTTACCATAGTCGGTATACGTGCTCCAGTTCTTGACATAGACAAAATCCGCGTCCTGCAGGGCTTCATCCTGGTTGTGCGTGATCGTCGCCCCCTCCGTGAATTTAGTATCCAGCTCATAGTCTTCAGGATGGGTGATCACAAAGTCCGCCTTACCCCATGCATTGACCCATTGGGAAAAACTATTGGCGACAGCCTGTGGAAGAGCCTTTACATGAGGCGCCCAGGTGAGCACGATCTTCGGCTTGCGGCCAGCCCCGGCAGACGTGGCGCCTCGTCCACCCTTCAAAACCTCATTGATAGTTATGATGTCGGTCAAACTCTGCAGCGGGTGTAGCGTGCCACTTTCAAGACTCACCACCGGGATACCGGAATATTTAATGAATTGATTGATATAAAGCTCGCTATAATCTTCCTCCTTATTCTTCAGCGAGGGGAAGGTCCGGATACAGAGTATATCAAAATAATTCCCCATGATGGGGGCAGCGTCCTTTACGTGCTCAACCTTATTTCCGCTCATGATGGCCTCCTCCTCAAATTCGAGAGCCCAGCCTTCCTTGTCCACATTGAAGACAATGGGTTCGGCGCCCAGGTTCTGGGCGGCAATCTGGGTGGAAAGACGGGTACGCATGCTGGGGTTGAGAAACAATAGGCCGATGCGCTTGTTTGACCCCAGGTTCTTGTCTTTAAAAGGGTCGGCTTTATAAGCGAGGGCCGACTTTACCAGGCCGTCGATGTCCTTTACATCGTGAGCGGAAATGAAATTTTTCATGTATATTATTTTGCAACTTTAGTCGCAGATTCCATCATATGTATCTCTTCTTGCAGGGCTTCCAGGAATTCGTCCGCATCCTTTTTCCGCAAAGCCAGCGAAGACAGTAACCGGATCGTATTGGGCCTGGCCTCGCCGGTAAATATCCGCTGTTCGAAAAGCAGGTTCTTCCGCAAGTCCTTCAGGTTATCGGGCAGGTCAAAACCAATCATCAAACCTTTTCCCCGCACTTTCTGTAACGGTCTGATCTTTTTTAGCTGACCGATCAGGTAATTGCCGGTTTCGGCGGCATTGGCGATCAGGTTTTCCTGTTCGATCACTTCCAGCACCGCAAGGGCGGCAGCGCAGGCCAGGTGGTTGCCGCCAAAGGTAGTACCCAACATCCCGTGTTTGGGTTGCAGGTGCGGAGCTATGATGATGCCCGCCACAGGGAACCCATTGCCCATTCCCTTTGCCATAGTATAAATATCGGCATCGACACCGGCATAGTCATGCGAGAAGAATTTCCCGCTGCGGCCATAACCACATTGAACACTGTCTGCAATAAAAACGGCATTGTATTTCTTACAAAGACTGCTTATCGTCTGCAGGAAAGAGGCCGAAGCTTCCCGGATGCCGCCTACGCCCTGGATGCCTTCTACGATGACCGAGGAGATATCGTTGCCCTGGGCTTTGAAACATTCTTCAAGAGCAGCTTCGTCGTTGAAGGGCAGGAAAATGACGTTGTCCGTCTGGTTTATCGGAGCTACGATGGCGGGATTGTCCGTGACCGCTACGGCCAGGGAGGTCCTGCCATGGAATGACTTTGAAAAGGCGACGACTTTTTTCCGTCCATTGTGGAAGGAAGCCAGCTTGAGGGCATTCTCATTGGCTTCCGCACCCGAATTACAAAGGAATAGCTGATAGTCCGGTTTGCCGGAAATCTTCCCCAGCTTGTCGGCCAGCTCCTCTTGTAAAGGAATGTGGATGGAATTGGAATAGAAACCTACTTTATTGAGTTGCTCGGTGATCCGTTTCACATAGTGAGGATGCGTATGCCCGATGGAGATAACGGCATGGCCCCCGTACAGGTCAAGATACTGCTGTCCTTCCTGGTCCCAGACATAGGAACCTTTTGCCTTGACAATGGTGATGTCGTTTAGCGGATAAACATCGAATAATTTCATATAGATAAATTTTAAAATGCATTTGCTTTGAGGTGCAGCCCGGTCGTCTCTTCAAAATCGAAGAGAAGATTCATATTCTGAACGGCCTGCCCCGCAGCTCCTTTGAGCAGATTGTCAAGGGCGGAATGAATCACCAGCTGCTGCCCTACCTGTTCGATCTGGATGAGACACTTGTTGGTATTGACCACCTGCTTCAGGGAAATAGGTTTTTGTGTGACAAGGGTGAAAGGGTGGCTGTGATAAAAATTGTTGTAAAGAGCGACTACCTCCTCCGGGCTTTTTTCACACTTTAATTGAGAGGAGATAAAGATACCGCGTGTGAAGTCGCCCCGCCAGGGGGTGAAGTGAACCCCATCGCCGCCAAAGCCCGGCTGCAATTGTTGCAGCGACTGCCCCACCTCTTTCATATGTTGATGCGTAAGCGTCTTATACGCCTGTATATTATTGGCTCTCCACGAAAAATGACCGGTAGCGGACAACGATTGCCCCGCACCGGTAGAGCCGGTAATACCGGTAGTGTAAACGTCGGACAGCAAACCTGCCTTGGCCAGCGGCAGGAGGCCCAGCTGGATGGCCGTAGCAAAACAACCCGGATTGGCGATGCCATGCGCCGATCGTATCTCTTCCCGGTTCAGCTCCGGAAGCCCATAGACAAAAGGATGCCCGTTGACAGGGGGCCTCTCGCCGCCGGTGTGCAGGCGATAGTCCTGGGACAGGTCGATGATCAGGACGCCATCGAGGCCGGCGCCGGACTCCTCAATGAACTTCTTCGACTCGCCATGACCCAGGCAAAGGAAGACCACGTCTACCTCGTTATGCCATGACTCGTCGAATTTCAGTTCCGTATCACCCAACAGGTCTTCGTGTATCTCATAAACGTATTTTCCAGCATTGCTTTTGCTGTGAATGAACCGGATATCCACGCCAGGGTGGTTGATCAGCAGCCGGATCATTTCTCCGCCCGCATAACCTGCCCCACCTATAATACCCGCTCTTACTTGTCTCATGTTATATCATTTGTATGTATTCTATCTCCCGCAGTCGAGGGCTGCGAACATAAAATAAATTCCAGGTCCTCTTCTGTCTCATTTAATATCCGGTGACGTAACTGCGGCGGTATCTCCAATCCTTCCTGTGCTTTTACCTCCACCCGTCCCTCTGAAGTGTCAAAAGTGGCAACACCCTTCAGGATGAAGAAAAACTGCCGGGCGCGTTCATGATAATGCGCTTCTTCCGCCGTATGCGGTGGCATCCGTTCCATTTTTACCGAGAGGCCGGGCTGGTCTACCAGGTTCCAGCCGTCACAATTGTTACCCCATAGGTAATGTTTCAGCGGACGGCCCCGGGAAACTACCGGCTTCATTTTACGGACTCGTTGACCTTGTGGAAAATAGAAGTCTGGTTGCCGAAGATCCTGGCGAAACCTTTCACGTCATCGCCGCTGAAACCCTTATTCATTTCTCCGTAACTGCCGAATTTACTGCTCATCAGGTCATGCGCGCTTTCGATGCCGGTAACGGTATAACGATACGGCTGCAAGGTGACGAAGACCTTGCCGCTGACAGTGGCCTGGGTGTCTTCCAGGAATTTTTCGATGTTACGCATCGTAGGATCGAGCATCTGACCTTCATGAAGCCAGTTGCCATACCAGCTGCTCAGCTGATCCTTCCAATAAAGCTGCCATTTGGTTAGCGTATGTTTTTCCAGGAGGTGGTGTGCCTTGATTATAATAATGGGCGCCGCTGCTTCAAATCCGACCCGGCCCTTGATACCGATAATGGTGTCACCCACATGGATGTCACGGCCTATCCCATAGGGTTGTGCAATGGACTGCAGCAGCTGGATGGCCTCAACCGGATTATTGGCAAAAGACTGGCCGTCGACGCTATGCAGCTCGCCTTTCTCAAATCCCAGCTCTATCGGACGGGCGCCGGTGGCCGTGACAGGCGTAGGCCATGCGTCTTCCGGCAGGTATTCCTTCGAGGTCAGGGTTTCCTTGCCGCCGACCGAAGTGCCCCAAAGCCCTTTATTGATGCTGTATTTGGCCTTTTCGACGTTCATTTCCACGCCATTCTCTTTCAGAAATTTTATTTCTTCCTCGCGGCTGAGCTTCAGGTCGCGGATAGGAGTGATGATCTCTACGCCGGGTATCATTTGCTGGAAGACCATGTCAAAACGTACCTGGTCGTTGCCCGCACCTGTGCTGCCGTGAGCAACATAGGACGCGCCGGTCTTTTTTACGTGGTCGGCTACGGCTATCGCCTGCACCATCCTCTCGGCGCTGACACTCAAGGGGTAGGTGGCATTCTTCAGGACATTGCCATAGATCAGGTATTTGATGCAGCTTTCATAATATTCTTTGGTCACATCTACACATTCGAAAGAGCTTACGCCAAGGCTTTTGGCGCGGGACGCGATCTGTTCTACCTCGGCCGCGCTAAACCCGCCGGTATTCACCGTCAGGGCATGTATTTCCAGATTTTTTATTTTCTTCAGATAAACCGCACAATACGTAGTATCCAATCCGCCGCTGTATGCTAAAACGACTTTATTGCTCATGGCCTATAGATAGTTGTTTAGAAATTAAAGAAAGAGTGAAATAATGATTTGTGCCGGACACCATTATTGCCTGCTTTGGCTGTGTGTTCGTGGCCTTCCGCATGGTGCTTCATAAAAGGGGCCAGCAGCTTCCACTGTTTGATACGCATAAACCGTTCGTACAGCTTCGAGTGCTTCGAAAAGTCCTGCGTTGTCTCTTCTGGCTCATAATGGTCTTTGGGATCATACAGCATGGCCGTACACATACAGATCTTCCTCTCCTTGCTCATCAGGATCTCATAGTTAACACAACTCTTACAGCCTGCCCAAAAGGCATCGTCCTGGGTCAACTCGGAGTAGGTCACCGGCTCATAACCCAGCTCGGAGTTGATCTTCATCACCGCCAGCCCCGTAGTCAGACCAAAAATTTTGGCTTCGGGATAGGTCTTGCGGCTCAGGTCGAATATCTTCCGCTTGATTTGTTTGGCCAGACCGCTTTTCCGGAAATTGGGAGAGACGATAAGCCCCGAATTGGCGACGTATTCGCCATGACTCCAGGTTTCGATATAACAGAAACCGGCCCAGATGCCGTCTTCCGTAAAGGCAATGACGGCTTTACCTTCGCGGATTTTTTCTTTTATATATTCCGGACTCCGTTTGGCAATTCCGGTACCCCGGGCTTTTGCCGAGGACTCCATTTCGTCTACGATGATCTGGGCGAAATCCTGGTGGGTCTCGTCGGCTATTACTATCTGAAAATGTTGTTGTTGTTCCATGATTCTAAAAAACGCTCTTAATGATGAATACCTTCCATTGCTGGAATGAAATGATCAATGGCCGGAAGAGGATTGTTCCGTTCGACTAAAGGTCGGTGTATAGAAGTAGTAGTATCAACGTCGCACCCAAAAGGGAATCGGGCGAAGGGAAAAAACTGGGCTCAGCGGCGCAGCAAAAAACCCACGCTTATTGAAGGCGTGCAATATCACTAAGAAGCGTGATATGGGTGAGTTTTTTTTCATTTCAGTGTTGATGAAATTGTTGTAAATATTTTTACAACGCAAAGAACGGCAAATTTTGGGATCAAAGCGGATTTATAATTAAATTTTATGTAAAATTTATAGGGGAGGACTGCCCCCAAACCATTATAGTTGATTGATTTCCAACCCTAAACCCCTTTTACCGGCACGGAATGCACCGCCGCAGCCATTTCCCTGATGAGAGAAGTCTCTTTTTCAATAGCATTACCCACCACTATGACATCGGCGCCGGCCTTGCAGTTGAGATAGGCTTTCTCCGGGTCGCGGATACCGCCGCCGACGACGAGAGGGATCTCGATATGGCTGGCGACACTGGCGATCATTTCTTCACGGATAGGATAACGGGCGCCGCTGCCGGCGTCCATATAGATCAGCTTCATGCCCAACATCTCCCCCGCCATCGCCGTACAAAGGGCAATTTCGTTCTTGTCCGCCGGGATGGGACTTGCATTACTAATGTAGCTGACGGTTGTCGGTGCACCCCCGTCAATGACCATATAACCGGTAGAAATGATCTCCAGCCCGCTTTTGCGAACCGCCGGCGCAGAAATGACATGCTGGCCGATCAATAGCTCGGGATTACGACCCGAGATCAGGGATAAATACAGAAGTCCGTTGGCATACCGGGACACCTGGGAAGGAGTGCCGGGAAAGAGAATGACAGGGATTGAACAATGGCGGCGGATATGCTGTACCACCTCATCCAGGTGATTGGAAATGACCAGGCTCCCCCCAACAAACAAATAATCTACTTCTGCACTGACGGCCAGACTGGTCAATTCTTCAATTTTCTCTGCGTTCACGTTGTCCGGATCGATCAATACGGCGAAGGATTTCTGCCCCCTCTTTTTCTTAGCCAACAAGGTTTCATAAATAAATTGCTTCATTCGCTGTTGCCGTTGGTGGTGATACAAAAATGCGAAATCTTTTCGGCTTTTTAAGGGGGTATTCTACGAAATAACAATCAGGATAATAGCGGATGCGTACATACGTGAAATCCCTATATATTTACGAAAATAATACATATATCTGATTATTCATCCGGAACTTGATTTTTAGTATTTGAAGAATCATCGTCCTTTTCCTAAATTGCATGTAACCCAAAAACTAATTGCCAAAATGGCATTTTTGCTATGATGACTATTGTAAAGGGCTCTTTTTTTACTGTATTACTCTTTTTTTCTCTTTTTCATAGCCAGGTTTCCTATGCGCAGTCCTATGGACTGGGCTTTCGCAGCCATAATGAAGTACAGGATAAAAGGACCTCGCTGGATCTTTTCCCCGCCGGCACTTACTGCCCTGGCGGAGATTTTGAGTTATCTTTTGAGCTAAGCTTCCTGCCGGGTCACGATGCTTATTTCGGTTATATATTCAGGATAATAAAGGATGACAAAGAAAATATTGATTTTATTTATGACGAACGCTCCAACCTGCACAAGCGTTTTAAAATGGTGCTCGGGGAAACCCTGACACCGATAGCTTTTGATCTCGACAGCAATAGGATATTCAGGAAATGGAATAAGTTCCGGGTTAAATTCGATCTCGACAATGACCGGATCATTTTTTCAACCGATAGTAATTCCTATGTGCAGAAAAAGGTCGGCTTTTCTACACATAACTGTTTTAAATTATTTTTCGGGGCCAACCAATACAAACAATTCCAGGTAACGGACGTACCGCCGATGAAGATCCGTAATGTCCGGCTGTTTAAAAACGAGGTGTTGCAGCGCAGCTGGCCCCTGGACGAAAGGGATGGCGGGGTGGCGCACGAAGGGGTTAACAATGCCGACGGCACAGTCCTGAACCCTGTCTGGATCCGCAACGAACATTATACCTGGAAAGAAGAACAGGACCTGTTGCTCAACGGCTATGCCAGCGTCGCTTTCAACGCCCAAAAGGGACAGCTTTATATTGCAGACGCAGATTCCCTTCTAACCTGGTCGGCGGCCAACGGCCGCCTGACCGGTTTCGCCTACGCCACAGGTCCCCAGCCTCTCCTGCGGGGAAATCAATCCCTTTATTCTTCCATCACCACGGCATTATATAATATATATATCGATCAACAGCTGGTGACCGCCTTCGATTTTAAGCGATCGGCCTGGGACAAGGATCATCTGCCGGGACCCGTTACGGATTTCTGGCATTTCAATAAGTTCTTTTCCAGCGTCGACACTTCCCTTTACTTCATCGGCGGGTATGGACATTTTCAATACCGGAATATCATTTTCCGGTATCACCTTCCGACTCATACCTGGGATACCGTTTCCTGTTCCGGCGATCACCTGGTGCCAAGATATCTTTTTGCGCTGGCCGCCACTTCCAGTAGCGACTCGGTATATATATTGGGTGGATACGGAAGCCAAACCGGTCAGCAGATACTAAACCCCCAGAGCATTTATGACATGATGCTTTTTGATGTAAGGCAGAAGAAGTTTAAAAAACTTTTTGAGATAAAACCGGCAGGGAAGGACTTTGCTTTTGCTAACTCCCTTGTGCTCGACGAACGAACCCATACCTATTATGGACTCGTCTTTCCCAGCTACCGCTATGCCAGCCACCTTCAACTGATAAAAGGTT